>OEIU01000119.1_pt1 | contig 79100 bp, 84 predicted proteins | sample 1539221 | NCBI WGS metagenome assembly OEIU01 (sample SAMN03792071, study PRJEB22550) | activated sludge metagenome | feature: wastewater treatment plant; material: activated sludge; isolation source: Wastewater treatment plant of a petroleum refinery complex | place: Argentina: Zarate | collected...
GTCCCCGCGAGGCGGTGGACCAGGCGCGCGGTGTCGTCGTCGAGGCGGTCGTCGTCCGGCGCGAGCCCGTCGGCGGCCCGGGGCGCGCGGGGGGCGGCGGCGAGCCGGGCGCGCGCCTCGACCAGCTCGGCGCGGGGGTCGGGGCGGCGGGGCAGCAGGGCGTCGGCGGCGCCGGGGGCGAGCTCCCACGCCGTCTCGGCGGCGAGGACCGTCCGCACCCGGGGCGACTCGGCGGCCAGGGCGTCGAGGAGGGCGCCCGGGACGGCGTCGGCGGGGGCGCGCACCGCCGCCCGCAGCCCCGGGTCGGCCGGGCCGGGGGGCGCCTCGACCAGGCGGCCGACCAGCTCGCGCCGGGCCGCCGGGGTCGGGGCGCCCTCCTCCACGACCCCGCTCCACCGCCCCCGCAGGGCCGCCAGCGCCGCCGTGGTCACCTCGCGCGCCCGCTCGGCGTCGAGCAGCGCGACGAGCGCGACGGCCTCCAGCTCGGGCCACCGCGCGGCGACGAACTCGGCGAAGCCGTCCCCCTCGTCGCGCGTCACGCCCACATCCTCACCCCTTCGGCGCTCGGGCGGAACCCGTTCCGGCGCACCGGGCTCAGAGTCGGGGCAGCACCCGGTCGGTGTGCTCGCCCTGCTCGAAGATGCGGGACGCCGGTCCGACGATGAGGGGGTCCGGTCGCCCGACGACCTCGAGGTCCTTGCTGCGGTACTCGAGCCCGCTGAGCAGCACGCGCATCGCCTCGAGCCGGGCCCGCTTCTTGTCGTTGCTCTTGACGACGGTCCACGGGGCGTCACCGGTGTCGGTGTAGAAGAACATCGCCTCCTTGGCCTCGGTGTAGGCGTCCCACTTGTCGAGGCTCGCGAGGTCGGTGGGCGACAGCTTCCACTGGCGCACCGGGTCGTTCTGGCGCGACGCGAACCGGGCGGCCTGCTCCTCCCGGCTCACCGAGAACCACAGCTTGACGAGGTGGATGCCGGAGTTGACGAGCATCCGCTCGAGCTCGGGGCACTCGCGCATGAACTCGAGGTACTGCGTCGGGGTGCAGTAGCCCATGACCCGCTCGACCCCGGCGCGGTTGTACCAGGAGCGGTCCATGAAGACGATCTCGCCGCCGCTCGGCAGGTGCTCGACGTACCGCTGGAAGTACCACTGGGTGCGCTCGACCTCGGTCGGCTTCTCGAGGGCGACGACCCGTGCGCCGCGGGGGTTGAGGTGCTCCATGAACCGCTTGATGGCACCACCCTTGCCGGCGGCGTCGCGTCCCTCGCAGATGACGAGGACCTTGGCGCCGGTCTCCTTGACGTGCAGCTGCAGCTTGAGCAGCTCGACCTGGAGCCGGCGCTTGGTCCGCTCGTAGTCCTCCCGGGGGAGCTTCTTCGAGTACGGGTAGCCGTGCTGCCACGCCTTGCCGACCTTGACGTCGACCTCGATGCCCTCGGCCTCCTCGAGGTCGTGCAGCTCCTCGATCTCCTCGGCGTAGTCCTCGGTCACCGACCGACGGGTCTCGTCCACGTCGCGAGCGTACTGCCGTCGCGGGCGACGAGCGCCTGCTCCCGGGGGACCCGAGGCCGCCGCGCGCTCAGGACCCGGACGGAGAGGCGATCTCCTCGACGTCGTCGTGACCGCCGTTCGCCTCGTGCCCCCACTCGCCGGTGACGATCCAGACGACCCGCTCGGCCACCGAGACGGCGTGGTCGGCGAACCGCTCGTAGTAGCGACCGAGGAGCGTGACGTCCACGGCGGTCTCCGTGTCGTGCGGCCAGTCCGCGCCCGTGACGTGCTCGAACAGGGTGCGGTGCAGCCGGTCCATCGCGTCGTCCTCGCGCGCGATCTCGCGGGCGGCATCGACGTCGCGGGCCGCGATGACCGAGCCGGTCTTCTCGACGATGAGCTCGGCGACGGCACCCATCTCGCGGAAGGTCCCGCGCAGCTCGGGCGGCACGGCCGAGGCCGGGTAGCGCAGCCGGGCCACCTTCGCGACGTGCCGGGCGAGGTCCCCCATCCGCTCGATGTCGCTGCTCATCCGCATGCTCGTGACGACGACCCGCAGGTCGGTGGCCACCGGCTGCTGGAGCGCGATGAGGTCGAAGGAGAGCAGGTCGACCTGCTCGCGCATCGCGTCGATCTCGGCGTCGGCGGCGATGACCGAGTCGGCGAGGCTGACGTCCGCGTCGAGGAGGGCGGTCGTCGCGCGGCTCATCGCCGACGCCGCGAGGTGGGTCATCTCGACGAGGCTCTCGGCGATCCGGTCGAGCTCCTCGTGGTAGGCCTTGCGCATCACGGGTGGGTCGTCCTCCGGGTGGGGTGCTGCGGGCGCGCGACGCCGGCCGCCGGCCCGCGTCGTCGCCGGAACCATGGCAGCCGGGAGTGAACCGCAGACGCCGGAGAGGTGAACTTCGGGCGTCCGTGTGCCGGGCGGGGCCCTCGGTGGCACGGAGCGGCGACCGCGCCGCCGTACCCTGACGACTGTGGATGCGACGATCGCCGCGAGCCTCGGCGGGGCCGGGGGCCTCGTCGTCGGGGCCCCCGCCGTGCTCCCCGCCCGGTGGTCCGAGCGCTCCCTCCCCGACGCGCCCCCCCCCGAGGAGCCCCCGCTGGCCCGCGGCGTCGGCGACGTGCTGTCGGTGCTCCGCTCGATCGCCATCGTCGTCGACGGCTCGGACGCCGTCGTCAAGGCGTCGGCGCCGGCCGTCACCTACGGGATGGTCCGGCACGGCGAGCTGGTCCACCACGAGCTGCGCCACCTCGCCCGGCAGGTGCGGCGCGACGGCGTCATCCGCGAGGCCGAGCTCGACCTCGCCCGCGGCCCGAACCCGGACGGCAGCGTCGTGATGCGCGTGCGGGTCGCGCCGCTCGGGGTGCAGCACGTCCTGCTCCTCGCCGAGGACCACACGCACGCCCGGCGCGTCGAGGAGGTCCGGCGCGACTTCGTGGCCAACGTCAGCCACGAGCTGAAGACCCCGGTCGGTGGCATCTCGCTCCTCGCCGAGGCGGTGCTCGACGCCAAGGACGACCCGGAGGCGGTCGCCCGCTTCGCCGAGCGCATCCGGGTCGAGGCGACCCGGCTCTCGCGTCTCGTCCAGGAGATCGTCGACCTCTCCCGCCTCCAGGTCGCCGACACCCTCCACGAGCCGGTGCTCGTCGACATCGGCGCGGTCGTCGTCGAGGCGGTCGACCGGGTGCGGGTGGCCGCCGAGGCCAGGGACATCGAGCTGGGCCTGGCCACCGAGCGCGGGCTGCGGGTCTTCGGCGACCGTGAGCTGCTCGTCACCGCGGTCGCCAACCTGCTGACCAACGCCGTCAACTACAGCGACCCCCGCACCCGGGTCGGCATCGGCGCGCGCCAGGTCGGCGAGACCGTCGAGATCGCGGTCACCGACCAGGGCCAGGGGATCCCGGCCGCCGAGCAGGAGCGCATCTTCGAGCGGTTCTACCGCGTCGACGCCGCCCGCTCGCGGGCCACGGGGGGCACGGGGCTCGGCCTGGCCATCGTCAAGCACGTCTGCGCGAACCACGGCGGCGAGGTCACCGTGTGGAGCCAGGAGGGGCGGGGCTCGACGTTCACCATGAGACTGCCGGTGGCGGCCACCCAGGTCGACGCCGAGGACCCCACGGCCGAGCCACTGCCCGGCGTGGCCGCCGCATCCGGAGGAGAGAGCACCGCATGACGCGCATCCTGATCGTCGAGGACGAGGTCTCGTTCTCGGACCCGCTGTCGTACCTGCTGAGCAAGGAGGGGTACGAGGTGTCGGTGGCCGACAACGGGCACGACGCGCTCGGCGAGTTCGACCAGGCGGGCGCCGACCTCGTCCTCCTCGACCTCATGCTCCCCGGCCTGTCGGGCGTCGACGTGTGCCGCGCTCTGCGCCAGCGCTCGAACGTGCCGGTCATCATGCTCACCGCGAAGGACAGCGAGATCGACAAGGTCGTCGGGCTCGAGCTGGGGGCGGACGACTACGTGACCAAGCCCTACTCCTCGCGTGAGCTGCTGGCGCGGATCAAGGCGGTGCTGCGCCGCGGCGCCGAGCCCGAGGAGCTGCTGCCGACGACCCTCGAGGCCGGGCCGGTGCGGATGGACGTCGAGCGCCACGTCGTCACGGTCCGTGGTGAGCCTCGCTCGTTCCCGCTCAAGGAGTTCGAGCTGCTCGAGATGCTGCTGCGCAACACCGGGCGGGTCCTGACCCGCGGCCAGCTCATCGACCGGGTGTGGGGCAGCGACTACGTCGGCGACACCAAGACCCTCGACGTGCACGTCAAGCGGCTGCGGGCCAAGGTCGAGGCAGACCCGGGCGCACCGCGGCACATCGTCACCGTGCGCGGGCTCGGCTACAAGTTCGAGGCCTGAGGGAGTCGCGGCCCGCGCGGGGGCGGCGGCCGGGTCCGTTCAGCTCGCCGAGGGCGAGGGGGAGGGCGCGAGGCCCTCGTAGTAGCGCTCGGGCGCGAGGACCGGCACGAGGACGACGTTCTGGCCGGCCTGCGGGGTCGAGACGACGAGACGGACCATCGAGCCCGGGGCCACCGGGACGTCCGAGAGCTCGACCTTGGTGCCGGTGGTCAGCGAGCCGCCGGAGAAGGCCGGCACGGACGTCTTCGCGCTGCCCTGCCCGCCCTCGACGCCGAAGGTGACCTCGACGGCGTCGGCGCCGTTGTTCACCGCCTGCCCGATGACCGTCCCCGGGGAGCCCTTGGCGTCGGCGACGATGGCGACGTTGCGCAGGTCGAGCCCGGGGATCGTCAGGTCGACGCCGTCGGCGGGGACGTAGGCGTCCATCGTCTGGACGGGGGAGAACACGGCGCAGCCGGAGGCCAGGAGGGTTGCGGCGGCGAGTCCGGCGAGCCGGAGGGCGGAGGCGGCGCGGGTCGTCACGCGGCAAGGATAGCGGGGTCCCCGTGGGGGCTTCCGGGACCTCCCTCCCGGGCGTCGGGACCGAGGGCGCGCCGGGGGCCGACGGCGGCCGCGGCGACGCCGTTCCGGTCCGCGCCCGCGTCGCGCGCGAAGCACGCCACGGGCGATTCTGTCAAGCCCCGAATTCGGGGTGTGGATGGTGGTCGCAGGCCTCTGACCTGCACAAACGTCGTGCGCTCCCATTGGGTCACATCGGCGTGTCGTGGTACTCTTGTCCTCGCGAAAGGGGACAACAACACATGGTTTTCAAGGTCGGCGAAACGGTCGTGTACCCCCACCACGGGGCCGCGCGCATCGAGGAGATCAACACCCGCACGATCCGCGGAGAGGAGAAGCTCTACCTCAAGCTGAAGGTCGCGCAGGGTGACCTCGTCATCGAGGTTCCTGCCGAGAACTGCGACCTCGTCGGCGTCCGTGACGTCGTCGACAAGGCCGGTCTGGACAAGGTCTTCGAGGTCCTCCGCACCCCGTACGCCGAGGAGCCCACCAACTGGTCCCGCCGCTTCAAGGCCAACCTCGAGAAGCTCGCCTCCGGCGACGTCATCAAGGTGGCCGAGGTCGTCCGCGACCTCTGGCGCCGCGACAAGGACCGCGGCCTCTCCGCGGGGGAGAAGCGGATGCTCGCCAAGGCCCGCCAGATCCTCGTCTCCGAGCTCGCGCTCGCCGAGAAGACCGACGAGGAGAAGGCCGAGACCATCCTCGACGAGGTCCTCGCGTCCTGACCGCCCCGGTCGCCCCGACGGCCGCACCGACGTGACCGACGACGCCCACACCGCAGCACGCGGTGTGGGCGTCGTCGTCGTCGCGGCCGGGTCCGGGTCCCGGCTCGGGGCCGGCCTGCCCAAGGGCTTCGTGCCGCTGGCCGGCCGGCCACTGCTCGGCTGGGCCCTCGACACCGTCGCGCAGCTCCCCGGCCTCGGCTCGGTGGTCGTCGTCGCCCCCGCCTCGCTGGCCGACCCCGCGGTGGCCGCGTGGACGGGCGTCACCCTGCCACCCGGCACCCGCGTCGTGGCCGGCGGCGCCGAGCGCACCGACTCGGTCGCGGCCGGGCTGGCCGCCCTCGACCCCGGCTGCGACGTCGTCCTCGTCCACGACGCCGCGCGCTGCCTCGCGCCGCTGGCCGTGTTCGAGCGTGTCGTGGCGGCCGTGCGTGCCGGCCACGCGGGGGTGGTGCCGGGGGTGCCGGTCGTCGACACGGTCAAGGCGGTCGACGCCCGGGGCGTCGTCACCGGCACGCCGGCGCGGGACGGGTTGCGGGCCGTGCAGACCCCCCAGGGCTTCCGGCGGGACGTCCTCGCGGCGGCGCACGCGGGCGGGGCGGCGGCCACCGACGACGCCGCGCTCGTCGAGGCGCTCGGCCACGAGGTGCTCGTCGTCGACGGCGACCTGCGGGCCTTCAAGGTGACGACCGTCGACGACCTCGCCCACGCCGAGCGGCTCGTCGCCGACGGCTGAGCGGGTCGAGCGGCTCGGGCGGGTCGAGCCGGTCGAGCGGCTCGCCGGCCACCGGGCGGCCCCTAGCATCGTCGCCATGAACCCCCTGCCCCGCGTCGGTGTCGGCGTCGACGTGCACGCCCTCGCCCCGGACGGCTCCGACCGCGAGCTCTGGGTCGCGGGGCTGCTCTGGCCGGGGGAGCGCGGCCTGGACGGCCACTCCGACGCCGACGTCGCCGCCCACGCCGCCTGCGACGCCCTCTTCTCGGCGGCGGGGATCGGCGACCTCGGCGCGCACTTCGGCACCGGCCGGCCCGAGCTCGCCGGCGCCTCGGGATCCGCGCTGCTCGCCGAGGCCGCGCGGCTCGTGCGCGAGGCCGGCTTCGAGGTCGGGAACGTCGCGGTCCAGGTCGTCGGCAACCGGCCGAAGATCGGCACCCGTCGCGCCGAGGCCGAGGCGGTGCTCTCGGCGGCGGCCGGGGCGCCGGTCTCGGTGAGCGGGACGACGACCGACGGGCTCGGGCTCACCGGTCGCGGTGAGGGGGTCGCGGCCGTCGCGACCGCCCTCGTCGTCCCCGCCGCCTGACCCCCGACCCCGTCCCGCCCGACTTCTTGCGGATCTCCCACCTCGAAGCCCCCGGAACGGGCCCGATCGGGTGGGTGATCCGCAATGAGTGGGGTCGGTCGGCCCGGCCGGCCCCTGGTCAGCGCGTGCGTAACCCCGTGCGGCGGTCGGCGCCGACGACCCGAGCCATCCGCTGCAGCTCCGCGACGTGCCCGCACAGCGCCTCGCGGCCGGCGGCGGTGAGGACGATGGTCGTCACCTGGCGTCCCTCGCGGGCGCCGCGCTCGAGCCGCGTGTACCCCTTGCTGGTCAGCGCCTTGAGGTGCTTGGAGAGGGCGGAGTCCGACAACCCCATCTCGTCGCGGACCTCCCCGAAGTCGCGTCCCGGCACCGGGACGAGGTAGGCGCAGATCTGCAGGCGGTGCGGCTCGTGGATCACCTCGTCGAACACCGGGTAGGGCATGGCTGCAGGATACGTGTGCTTGCCCGTCGGGAAAGGGGCTTCCGCGGCGGCGGAGGAGGGGCCGAGCATCCGCCCGCCCGGGTGTCCCCTGCCGCCGCCCGCACCACCGGGGCTAGCGTGGCGAGGGCAGCCACGTCGCTTCACCGAGGAGGAACCCGTGCCGCAGACCGTCAAGGGCGTCATCGCCCGCAGCAAGGGCGCGCCCGTCGAGCTCGTCGACGTCGTCGTCCCCGACCCGGGGCCGGGCGAGGCGGTCGTCGCGGTCGAGGCCTGCGGGGTCTGCCACACCGACCTGCACTACCGCGAGGGCGGCATCAACGACGACTTCCCGTTCCTCCTCGGGCACGAGGCGGCCGGGCGGGTCGAGGCGGTCGGCGAGGGCGTCACCGAGGTGGCACCGGGCGACTTCGTCATCCTCAACTGGCGCGCGGTCTGCGGGCAGTGCCGCGCCTGCCTCAAGGGCAAGCCGTGGTACTGCTTCGCCACCCACAACGCCACGCAGCGGATGACGCTCACCGACGGCACCGAGCTGTCGCCGGCCCTCGGGATCGGGGCCTTCGTCGAGAAGACCCTCGTCGCCGCCGGCCAGTGCACCATGGTCGACGAGGCGGATGCCGCCGCGGTCGGCCTGCTCGGCTGCGGTGTGATGGCCGGCTTCGGCGCGGCCGTCAACACCGGCGGCGTCGGGCGCGGCGACTCCGTCGCGGTCATCGGCTGCGGCGGGGTCGGCAACGCGGCGGTGGCCGGCGCCAAGGTCGCCGGGGCGACGACGATCATCGCCGTCGACGTCGACGCGAAGAAGCTGCAGTGGGCCACCGAGATGGGCGCGACGCACACCGTCGACGCCTCGGTGCAGGACCCGGTGCAGGCCGTCCGCGACCTCACCGGCGGCCACGGCGCGGACGTCGTCGTCGAGGCGGTCGGTCGTCCGGAGACCTACGAGCAGGCCTTCTACGCGCGCGACCTGGCCGGCACGGTCGTCCTCGTCGGCGTCCCGACGCCGGACAAGACGGTCACCCTGCCGATGATCGACGTCTTCGGCCGCGGCGGGGCGCTGAAGTCCAGCTGGTACGGCGACTGCCTCCCCTCGCGCGACTTCCCGATGCTCGTCGAGCTGTTCCGCCAAGGCCGCTTTCCCCTCGACGCGTTCGTCTCCGAGCGCATCGGCATCAACGACGTCGAGGCGGCCTTCGAGAAGATGCACCGCGGCGAGGTGCTGCGCTCGGTCGTCGTCATGGGTGGGTCCGCATGAGCGGCGACGACATCGGGACGGCCGTGCCGACCTCGCCCGCCGGCGTCCGCGTCGAGCGCGTCGTCACCTCCGGCGTGTTCGAGCTCGACGGCGGCTCGTGGGAGGTCGAGAACAACGTCTGGCTGCTCGGTGACGACGACGCCGTGCTCGTCGTCGACGCCGCCCACGACGCGCGCGCGGTCCTCGACGCGATCGGGAGCCGGCACGTCGTCGGCATCGTCTGCACGCACGGTCACAACGACCACGTCAACGCCGTCTCCGACCTCGTCGCCGAGACCGGCGCGACGACCTGGCTGCACCCGGACGACCGCGTGCTGTGGGACATGAGCCAGGACGAGGCGCCGGGCGGCGACCTCGCCGACGGACAGGTGTTCACCGTCGGCGACGTCGAGGCGAGGGTGCTGCACACGCCCGGGCACGCGCCGGGGGCGTGCTGCCTGCACGTGCCGGCACTCGGGGTGCTGTTCAGCGGCGACACCCTGTTCCGGGGTGGGCCGGGCGCGACCGGTCGGTCCCACAGCGACTTCCCGACCATCGTGGCATCCATCCGGGAGCGGCTGCTCACCCTGCCGCCGGAGACGCTCGTCCTCACCGGGCACGGCGACCCCACGACCGTCGGCGACGAGGCCCCGCACCTCCAGGAGTGGCTCGACCGGGGCCACTGACCCGGCGCCGGCCACGTTCGCCGGGGTGAGGGCGCGCGGGAGGGGGCCGCGCGCACCCCGGTAGCCTGTCCCGGGTGACCCTCAGGCTGTTCGACTCCCTCACGCGCGAGCTGCGTGACTTCGTCCCCGTCGTGCCCGGCAAGGCGGGGATCTACATCTGCGGGCTCACCACCCAGGCGCCGCCGCACATCGGCCACGTCCGCTTCGCCGTCGCGTTCGACGTGCTGCGCCGCTGGCTGGAGCGTGGCCACGGCTACGACGTCACCCTCATCCGCAACGTCACCGACATCGACGACAAGATCCTCGCGAGGTCGGCCGAGGGGGGTGAGCCCTGGTACGCCCTCAGCTACCGCAACGAGCGCGAGACGGCCGAGGCGCTCGAGACGCTGGGCGTCCTGCCGCCCACCTACGAACCGCGGGCCACGGGGCACGTCCCGGAGATGGTCGCGCTGATGGAGACCCTCGTCGCCAAGGGCCACGCCTACGCTGCGGCCGACGGCTCGGGGGACGTCTACTTCGACGTCCGCAGCTGGCCGTCCTACGGCGAGCTGACCCACCAGAGCGTCGACGACATGGCGGACGCCGAGGACGCCGACCCGCGCGGCAAGCGCGACCCCCGCGACTTCGCCCTGTGGAAGGGACACAAGCCGGCGGAGCCCGAGACCGCCTCCTGGACGACCCCGTTCGGCGCGGGCCGCCCCGGCTGGCACCTCGAGTGCTCGGCGATGGTCCGCAAGTACCTCGGGGACACCTTCGACATCCACGGTGGTGGGGTCGACCTGCGCTTCCCCCACCACGAGAACGAGATCGCGCAGTCGCGCGCGGCCGGGCTCGGGTTCGCCAACTACTGGCTGCACAACGCGTGGGTGACGATGGGCGGCGAGAAGATGAGCAAGTCACTCGGCAACTCGCTGCGGGTCAGCGCCGTCGTCGAGGAGCACCGCCCGCTCGCGGTCCGCTACTACCTGACGGCGGCTCACTACCGGAGCACCATCGAGTACCACGAGGGCTCGATCGAGGAGGCGGCCACGGCGGTCGAGCGCATCGAGGGCTTCCTCCGGCGTGCCCTGCCCGGCACCGACACCCTCGTGCCCGACGGTTCGGCCGGGTTCCCCGCCGACTTCCGCGAGGCGATGGACGACGACCTCGGGGTCTCGGACGCGCTCGCGGTGATCCACCAGGCCGTCCGGGCCGGCAACACCGCCCTCGACGACGGCGACCACGACGACGCCGCGGCCATCGCCCACCAGGTCGTCGCGATGGCCGACGTCCTCGGCGTCAACCCGCTCGACCCCGCCTGGTCCGCGGGCGGCTCCGAGACCGACGACCTCACGGCGGCCCTCGACGCGCTCGTCGCCGAGCGGGTCGCCGCGCGGGGCCAGGCGCGCTCGGCGCGCGACTACGAGACCGCCGACGCCATCCGTGACGCCCTGACCGCAGCCGGGATCGCGGTCGAGGACACCGCCGCCGGAGCGCGGTGGACCATCGCCCGCAGCAAGGGAGACTGAACCGTGGCCGGCAACTCGCAACGACGCGGCGCGATCCGCAAGGGCGGCAAGAAGGGCCCGACCGTCGGCTCCGGGGGCCAGCGCCGCCGGGGGCTGGAGGGCAAGGGCCCGACGCCGAAGGCTGCGGACCGCCCGAACCACAAGGCGCACAAGATGGCCAAGGCCGCCGACCGGCGCGGCGGTGGCCGCCCGGCCGGGCGCACCGGCGGCCGCAAGCAGCCGGGGTCGAGCGAGATCGTCGCCGGCCGCAACGCCGTCGTCGAGGCGCTGCGCTCGCACGTACCGGTCACGACGATGTACGTCGCGGGCCGGATCGACGCCGACGACCGCGTGCGCGAGGCCATCAAGACCGCCACCGAGCGCGCAATCCCCGTCCTCGAGACCCCCCGCGGCGAGCTCGACCGGCTCACCGACGGCGCGGTGCACCAGGGCCTCGCCCTCCAGGTGCCGCCCTACGAGTACGCGGACCCGCGCGACCTGATCGACCCCGAGCAGCCGGGCATCCCGCTCGTCGTGGCCCTCGACGGCATCACCGACCCGCGCAACCTCGGCGCGATCGTCCGCTCGGTGGCGGCGTTCGGAGGGCACGGGGTCGTCGTGCCGAACCGCCGCTCGGTCGGGATGACGGCCAGCGCGTGGAAGACCTCGGCCGGCGCCGCGGCACGCATCCCGGTGGCCCAGGCGACGAACCTGACCCGGGCGCTCGAGGACTTCCGCAAGGCCGGCTTCTTCGTCATCGGCCTCGACATGGACGGCGACGTCGAGCTCCCCGACCTCGAGCTGGCCTCCGAGCCGCTCGTCGTCGTCGTGGGCTCGGAGGGCAAGGGGCTCTCCCGGCTGGTCCGCGAGACCTGCGACCAGATCGTCTCGGTGCCGATGAGCTCGGCCGTCGAGTCCCTCAACGCGGGCATCGCCACCGGCGTGACCCTCTACGAGGTCGCGCGCCGCCGACGCTGAGGGCCGGCCCCCGACGGCGGTGCCCCGGGCGTGGCGGGGTGTGGCCGCGTCGCCGGCTGTGCCACGATCGAGGGGCCGGGTGACCCGCCGACGGCAGCCGTCCCCACCCGGTGAGGAGGAGGACCGCACGATGTCGGACCAGTACCCACCGCCCCCGGGTGACCCCACCGGGCCCGACCCGATGCCACCGGCTCCGGCCGCTCCCGGCAGTGGCGGCGCGCCCCCTCCTCCGCCTCCGCCCCCGCAGTACGGGTCCGCGCCCCCTCCGCAGAACCCGTACGAGCCGGCCGCCCAGAACCCCTATGGCGCACCGGCACCCGCACCCGCGTACGGAGCACCGCCGCCGGCCGGCCCCGTGACGCGGCCCGAGGTCGATCGACCTCGCGGTCCTCCTGATGCGGGTCGGCGCGGGGCTCTCGGTGCTCTCGCTCGTCTCGGTCTTCTTCCTCGGCGACCAGATGCGCGAACAGGCCCGGAAGAGCCTCGAGGCGTCCGGGCAGGCGGTCGACTCGAACCTCGTCGATGCAGCCGTGGCCATCGGGATCGGGGTCGGCGTCGTCGTCGGCCTGCTCGGGGCCGGCCTCTGGCTCTTCATGGCGTGGGCCAACAGCAAGGGGAAGCCGTGGGCGCGGGTGGTCGCGAGCGTGCTCTTCGGCATCTCCCTGCTCTTCTCGCTCATCAGCCTCGCGCAGCCCTCGGCCGGACTCTCACGGGTGCTCAACCTCGTGTCGTTGGTGCTCGGCGGCTACATCGTGTTCCTCCTCTGGCGCAAGGAGTCCTCCGACTTCTACGCGGCGAGCTCGGCTCCGCGGTACTGACCTGCCGCGCCGGCGCGCGCTGACCACGCCCCGTCGCCCGAGGCCCGGGCGAAGGGTCGCGACTGCGGTGGCGCGCTCCCGATCTCGTGGATTCTGAGGGTTCGCTGTGGGAGGATCGGCGCCGCCGGGACCTCCGGCAGGGGGCACGGCCCCTCCTTGCACATGGAAGAGGACAGCATGTCTGACTACGGTTCGACCCCGCCGCCCCCGCCGCCGCCCGGCGGTGGCGACGGCGGCTACTCCGCGCCCCCGCCCCCGGCGGGTGGTGGTTTCGGTGGGACCCCGCCCGACAACAAGCTCGTGTGGTCCATCCTCGTGACCATCTTCTGCTGCCTCCCGTTCGGCATCGTCGCGATCATCAAGTCGGCCGAGGTCAACAGCAAGTGGGCCGCCGGTGACCACGCCGGAGCGCAGCAGTCGGCCGCGGATGCGGGCAAGTGGATCAAGTGGGCCGTCATTGCCGGTGTCATCGTCATCGTCCTTTACCTGATCTTCGTGGTCGGGCTCGGCTTCCTCAGCGCGAGCACCTCTCCGTGACCGGATGACCCTCGTCGACGTCCTGCGTCCCCGACCCGAGACCTCGGGTCGGGGACGCAGGATGCTCCGGCCTCTCGGCGTGGCGGCCGCCGCCTGCGCCGTGGTGACCACGGTGGGGGTCCTCGACCCCAACCAGCCAGGGCACTACCCGACCTGCCCCTGGCTCTTCCTCACCGGGACCTGGTGTCCCGGTTGCGGAACGCTTCGGGCGCTGCACGACCTCGGGCACGGTGACGTGGTCGGCGCCCTCGACCGGAACCCGCTCACCGTCGTCGCGACGGCCGGTCTCCTCGTCTGGTTCGGCGTCTGGGTCAGGCGGCTGTGGCTCGGCCGGCAGCGAACCTCGATGGCGCCCGCGTGGTTGATCTACTCACTCTTCTGGCTGATCGTGGTGTTCTGGGTCGCCCGGAACGTCCCCGGGTGGACCTGGCTGTCACCGGCGTGACCCGACCGGGGCCAGGCTGACGCCGCGGTCAGGCAGGCGAGAGGAAGTCCCATCCCGGCACGTTGCGGGCGACGCCGAAGACGAGGACCGCCACGCCGACCGCGACCGGAAGCCAGTTCGGGATGACGAGGTGCACCGGCCGGCCCTGCGCACGACGCATCAGCCGATAGCCGAGGTACACCGCGACGACGAGGTACAGCGGGGGCACGAGCGGGTGCCGGGCGAACGCACCGGCGACGTCGCCGTGGAGCAGGTCGTACGTGGCCCGGGTGCCGCCGCAGGCCGGGCAGTACAGGCCCGTGGCCTGCTGGAGGAGGCACCCCGGGTAGTGCCCGGGGACGTTCGGGTCGTGCGTGGCGAGCCATGCGAGGCTCCCGGCAGCCGCGACCACGGCGCCCGCCCACCACGCACGTGGCGAGAGGGCGCCGAGGCCGCGCGGCTGCACGGTCATCTCAGGTGCCGGTGAGGCGGTTGCCGAGGTGGAGCGAGGCGAACGCGATCGGGGCGATGATGCTCAGGACGACGGCGATGGCGCCGGTGATGAGGCCGCCCTGGGCGAGGCCGCCACCGGACTGGCCGGTGCGCCCGATCTCCTGCTTGGCGAGGTATCCGAGGACGGCGCCGCCGATGCCGAGGACGAGACCCACCGGCCAGCAGCAGAACGCGAAGACGAGGCCCGCGATGCCGAGCACGAGGGCGATGACGGCCTTCGTGTTGTTGCCGCCGGCCCCACCGACAGGACCTCCCGGGGGGTACGACCCGGGGGGTGGCGGGGCCGGGTAGTCACCACCGGCCGGGGGAGCGGGCGGTGGGAAGCCGCCGGCCGAGGTGCCGCTCGGCTCCTCGGGCTCCGGCGGGGGCGGGAAGCTGCCACCGGGAGGAGGCGGCGGGGGCGGGGGCGTGCTGTTGCTCATGGATCCTCCGTCGTCTGGTTCGGCGGGTGCCGACGGGCGCCACCCTAGCGGCGGCGTGCGAGCCGCCGAGGTACCCACGGGTCGGCTCGCCGCCCGTCGTGGCCGCACGGCCCGGTCAGCCCTTCGGCACCTTGATGACCGTCGAGTGCACGACCTTGTCGGCGAGGGTCTGCCGGTTGTCGTCCCAGAGCATCCACAGGTACGACAGGTAGATCACGCTGTTGACCAGCCCACTGACGAGCTCACGCAGGAAGCAGTTGCCAGCCCCGATCGGTGCGCCCGTCCTGGCGTCGACGAGGCGCAGCCCCACGACGCTCTTCCCGATGCTCTGACCGCGGCGCCCCATCCGGAACACCCGGTTCCAGAGGTTGAAGGCGAACCCGGCGAGCCAGAAGACGACGAACAGTGCGATCCCGACCGCGATGAGTGCCGTGTTCGCGTCGCCGTACCGGGTCATCCCGTACTCGTCGTAGCCCACGCGGTCCGGGGTGCCGGCGACGATGAACGGGATCCCCACGAGCATCAGGAGGAAGGACAGCAGGCTGAGCCCGGTGTCGACGAGCAGGGCGAGGACGCGGTCACCGAACGTCGCGACCGGACCGAAGTGCGCCTCCACGTAGGGCACGGACCCCGGAACCGCCGGCCCGCCGGCGTAGGCCGGCGCGGTCGTCCAGCCGCCGTAGGGGTTGCCTTGGCCGGGCGGCGGCGGAGCCTGCTGCGGCGAGTACGGCTGGACCGCCGGCGGCTGCGCGTACTGCGGTGGGGGAGAAGGGGGGCCGGGAGCGGTCACTGGCGTCACGGCCGGCGGCTCGGGAGGCCCCGCAGGCGCGCCGGGGTCGTGCGGCGGCTGTGCGGGGGGCTGCTGGTCGCTCATCGGGGTCCCTCCGTCGACATCGGTCCCCCCGATCCTAGGGGCCGCGACCGAGCGCCGTCCTACGCGTCGGCGATGACCGGCATCTCCTCGGTGTCGACCCCGAGCACGGCCCGCTCGTCGGGCTTGCCCGGCAGGACGGTCGCGACGTAGTCGGCGAGGGCCTCGGTGATCGGGATGTCGTGCTGCGCCCGCTCGGCGAGGTACCACCGGTGCTCGAGCACCTCGTGGAACACCTCGGCCGGCTCGAGCTTGGCGACGAGCTCGCGGGGCACGCCCCGGGTCACTGGCTCGTAGACGTTGGCCAGCCACTCGTGCGCGACGATCTCCTCGTCCTCGCCCTGCCGGCCGGTGGCCGCCGAGAACACCTCGAGGTCGTTGAGCAGACGACGGGCCTGGTTCTCGCGGACGTCCAGCCCCGTGAGCCGCAGCAGCCGCCGCGAGTGGTGCCCGGAGTCGACGACCTTGGGCTGCAACCGGATCGAGGTGCCGTCGATGTCCGTCGTGATCTCCAGCTCGTCGACGTCGAAGCCGAGCTTGTTGAGCCGCCGGATGCGGTCGTCGACCCGCCACCGCTCGGTGCCGTCGATCGTCTCGGCGCCGGTCAGCTCGTCCCACAGCTCGCGGTAGCGGGTGACGATGCGCTCGCTCACCTCCACCGGGTCCCGCTCCTCCTGGAGCAGGCCGCCCGCCTCGAGGTCCATCAGCTCACCGGCGATGTTGACCCGGGCCAGCTCCAAGTCGTGCTCGCGCTGGCCGTTGCTCAGCCGCTCGCGCAGCTCGCCGGTCTCGGCGTCCACGAGGTACGCGGCGAACGACCCGGCATCACGGCGGAACAGGGTGTTGGACAACGAGACGTCCCCCCACCAGAACCCGGCGAGGTGCAGCCGGACGAGGAGCACGGCCAGCGCGTCGATGAGCCGGGTCGCCGTGCCCTTGCGCAGCGACTGGCTGTAGAGGGCCCGGTAGGGCAGCGAGAACTGGAGGTGCCGGGTGACGAGGCACGCGTCGAGGGGCTCGCCGTCGCGCGAGACCCGGCCGCTGACGACGGCGAACGGCTCGACCGCCGGGAGGTGCAGCCGGCCGAGGTTGCGCAGCATCTCGTACTCGCGGCGGGCGATGTCGTCCTTGATCTCCTTGATGGCGAGGACCCGTCCGCGCAGCCGCACGAAGCGGACCACGTGCCGGGAAATGCCCCGCGGGAGCGCGGCGAGGATGTCCTCGGGCCATTCCTCGAGCGGGACCTCCCACGGCAGGTCCATGAGCGCCGGCTCGGGGCGCGCCGCGGTGATGGTCTGGGACACGCCGACCATCGTGGCAGACCCGACCCTGGGACGGCCTCCTCGGCCGTGGACGAGCGACGGCGGCACGACCCCGGGGGTCGTGCCGCCGTCGTGCTCGACAGGCGTCGTCGCCGCCGTCAGAGGCGCTGGCCGCTCTCCTTGTTGAAGACGTGCATGTGCTGCGACTTCGGGTAGACGAAGATCTTCGCGCCTTTCTCGGGGACCGTGCGCCCGTCGACCCGTGCGATGAACGGCTTGTCGAGTGAGTCGTCGCCGCCCTCGAGCTTGATGTTCGGGTCGGTCGGGGTGCCGTAGACGTACGCGTCGGCGCCGAGCTCCTCGACGACGTCGACGGTCAGCTCGAGGCCGTCGTTGTTCGTCGTGACCTCGACGTCCTCGGGCCGGACCCCGACGATGACCTCGGAGCCGCCGTCGGCGGAGCCCTCGCGGGGGATGGCGACGTTGTGGTTGCCGAACTTCGCGCCGTCGGCGCCGACCGGCACCGTGACGAGGTTCATCGCCGGCGAGCCGATGAAGCCCGCGACGAAGAGGTTGGCCGGGTTGTCGTACATCTCGCGCGGGGTGGCGCACTGCTGGAGGATGCCGTCCTTGAGGAGGGCGATCCGGTCGCCCATCGTCATGGCCTCGACCTGGTCGTGGGTGACGTAGACGGTCGTGACGCCGAGCCGGCGCTGCAGGCTCGCGATCTGGGTGCGGGTCTGGACCCGGAGCTTGGCGTCGAGGTTCGACAGCGGCTCGTCCATGAGGAAGACCTGCGGGGAGCGGACGATCGCCCGGCCCATCGCGACGCGCTGGCGCTGGCCGCCGGAGAGGGCCTTCGGCTTGCGCTCGAGGTACTGGGTGAGGTCGAGGATCTTCGCGGCCTCCTCGACCCGCTTGCGGATCTCGCTCTTGTCGACGCCGGCGATCTTCAGCGCGAAGCCCATGTTGTCGGCGACCGTCATGTGCGGGTAGAGCGCGTAGTTCTGGAAGACCATCGCGACGTCGCGGTCCTTCGGCGAGAGGTCGGTGACGTCGCGGTCACCGATCCAGATCTTGCCGCCGTTGACCTCCTCGAGGCCGGCGAGCATGCGCAGCGAGGTGGACTTCCCGCAGCCGGAGGGTCCGACGAGGACGAGGAACTCCCCGTCCTGGATGTCGATGTTGAGCTTGTCGACCGAGGGGGTGTCGTTGCCCGGGTAGATGCGGGTGGCCTCGTCGAACTTCACAGTTGCCATGGCGTCGTTGCCTTTCCTTCACCGGCAGGAACGTGCCGGACGATCCGTTGTAAAGGGGTGGAGCTCCCGCTGCGTCGGTGCAAGCGGTTTCGCCAGTATGCCCGAGGGAGCGCCGCCTCCGCGAGGGCCGTCCACGGCCGGCCGGGCCGGTGGGGCGCGGGCGTCCCCGTCCCTCTGGCGCGTCGGGTCGGGAGTCCCTACGGTTGGGTCATGAGGATCGCGGACGTCGTCAAGCGCAAGGGTGATGCGGTCGTCACGGTGCGGCCGGACGCCACGGTCGGCGAGCTGCTCGCCCTCCTGTCGGAGCACCGCATCGGGGCCGTCGTGGTCAGCGGTGACGGGTCGTCGGTCGACGGCATCGTCAGCGAGCGCGACGTCGTGCGCCACCTGCACACCGACGGCGCGGCGCTGCTCGAGTCCCCGGTCGAGCGGATCATGACCGCCGAGGTCCACACCTGCACGCCCGACGACTCGCTCGAGGACCTCGCGGGCCGGATGACCGACCGGCGCATCCGGCACGTCCCGGTCGTCATCGACGGCGGCCTGGTCGCCATCGTCAGCATCGGCGACATCGTCAAGTTCCGCATCGACACCCTCCAGGCCGAGCGCGACCAGCTGCGCGACTACATCCAGCAGTAGCGCTCGCCGCCGGCCCCACACGCTGCCGGCCCTTCCAGCCGCCGCCCAGCCCGAGCGCCTACCGTGGTGGCATGACCGCCGACGCCCCCGTGGACGGCCATCCGCCGCGGGACCACGACGAGCCGGGAGCGCACGCCCGGCTCGGCCCGTACCGGCTGGTCCAGCGGCTCGGCGAGGGCGGGATGGGCGTGGTCCATCTCGGCCTCGACCGGCACGGCCGCGCCGTCGCGGTCAAGGTGCTGCGGGCCCACGTCGCCCACGACCCGGACGCCCGCGCCCGGCTGGCCCGCGAGGTCGACACCCTGAGCCGGATCCGCAGCCCGTACGTCGCGCCGGTCGTCGACGCCGACGTCGACGGCGAGACCCCGTACGTCGTGACGCGGTTCATCGACGGCCCCGCCCTCGACGCGCACGTGGAGCGCCGGGGACCGCTGGCGCCGGACGACCTGCACCGGCTCGCGGCCGGGCTCGCCGAGGCCCTCGACGCCATCCACTCCGCCGACGTCGTCCACCGCGACGTCAAGCCCGGCAACGTCCTCCTCGTCGACGGCGACCCCGTCCTCATCGACTTCGGCATCGCCCACGTCGTCGACGACGTCCGGCTCACCAGCGTCGGCCTCGTCATGGGCACCCCCGGCTACCTCGCGCCCGAGGTGGTCCACGGCGACGACGTCACCCCCGCCACCGACTGGTGGGGATGGGCGGCGACCACGGCCTTCGCCGCGAGCGGCACCCCGCCCTTCGGCGGCGGGGGGATGAACGCGGTCCTGGCCCGCGTCGCCTCCGGGGAGCCCGACCTCGTCGCGGTCGACCCGCGCATCGAGCCGCTGCTCTACGCAGCCCTCTCGCCGTACCCCGATGAGCGACCGCACCAGGGCGAGGTGGTGCGGGCCCTCGAGCAGTACGCGCGCGGCGAGCTCGCGACCTCGGCCATCGAGGTGCGCCGGGTGCGCCCCGACACCCGGGCGATCGCGACCGGGGGCACCTCCGCGCTGCCGAGCGCGCCACCGCCGGTCGCGACGGCCCCGCCGGTCGCGCTGCCGCCGGTCCGGCACGACCCGCCACCACCGACCGGCGCCGGCCGGCCGGGTCCGCCGCCCCTGCCGCCCTCGGGGACCTTCCCCGGCGACCCGGACGACGACGTCGTCCGGGTCCAGGCCGACCCCCGGATCGGGTTGCCGACGCGCTCGGGCACCCTCCTCGCCCTCCTCGCGCTCCTCGCGGGGGTCACGGTCGCCGCCCCGCTGGTCGGGCTCGGTGTCCTCGCGGTGTGGATGCTCCTCGCCCGCACGGCCGACCGGTCGGTGACCTCCCTCGTGATGCGCCGCCACGAGCGCGGCGCCCGGGGCGGCGACGTCGCCCTCGCCGTCGCGAGCAGCCCGTGGCACGCCGTCGTCGGCGGGGTCGGCACGCTCGTGACGCTCGCGGTCCCGCTGCTCGTCGGCGTGTCGGCGATGTTCGCCGGCGCCCTCGTCGTCGGCGGGCTGACCGGTGCCACGACCCGGGCCGACGACGTCGTGCCGCTGGTGGCGGCCGCGGCCTTCACCGCACTCACCGCGTGGTGGGGACCCGGCGGCGCCAGCCTGCGGCGCGGGAGCCGGAGCCTCGTCCGGGGTCTGACCGGCCACGCCACCGTCCGGCAGGCGGTCGCAGTCACCGCCCTCCTCGGTGGTGCCGTCCTCGTCGCGCTCACCGTCAACCGGGGCGGGCCGGCGTGGTGGCCGCTGCTCGACGCCCCGGGCTGGGTCGACCAGGTGGGGCCGCAGCCGTGACCGACCCCCGCGCCCGCCGGGCCCGCCTCCTGCGCGGTGACCTGCCCACCGAGCCGATGCCGATGGCCGACCTGCTGCGCCGGACGCCCTACCGGCACACCCGGATCCCCGACTCGGCCGCGGCCGACCCCACCATCGAGGGCGGCCTCGACCTCGCCCTGCGGGTCGGCGAGCTGATGCTCCGCTGCGGCGCGGGGGCACCCCAGGTCGAGGGGGCCATCGCCGCCACCGCCGCCGCGGCCGGCGTCGACCAGGTCGAGATCGACATCACACTGCAGTCCATCCTCGTCCAGGCCCGCAGCAGCCAGGGGCGCCAGCACACCCTGCTCAAGGTGGTGCGGCACACCCGTTTCGACTACGGACGGCTCGTCGCGGTGCACCGCCTCGTCCAGTCGCTCGTCGCGGGGGAGGTGACCCCGGAGGAGGCGGTCGACCGCCTCCGAAACATCAAGCGCCACCCGCGCAACTTCCCCAAGTGGTCGATCGCGGTCGCCAACGCCGTCCTCGCGTCGGCGGTCGCGGTGGTCATCGGGGCGAGCGCCCTCGCGGCCGTCCTCACCATCGGCGTCGTCCTCGCGGTCGCCGGGATCGCCCGGCTGCACGCGCGGGTCGACCTCCCCGAGTTCTACGGCAACGCGATCAACGCCTTCGCCGCCACCGTCGTCACGGGCGCCCTGTACGCCCTCGGCGCGACGGGGGTGATCCCCTTCGCGGAGAGCGACTTCGCCTTCGTCGTCGCCGGCGGGATCGTCGCGATGCTCCCGGGGCGCACCATGGCCTCGGCGATCGAGGACGTCATCTTCGGCTACCCCCTCACCGGTGCCGGCCGGTTGCTCGCCGTCCTCCTCTCGCTCACCGGCCTCATCATCGGCATCGCATCCGGGCTCGGCGCCCTCCTCACCATCACCGAGGCCGCCGGAGCCAGCTTCGTCTCGCCCGACGTCCTCGACCTGCGCGTCACGCAGGCGCCGATCGTCCCCGCCATCCTCGCCTCGCTCGTCGTGGGCCTCGCGGCTGGCGTCACGGTGCAGAGCCGACGGCGGCTCATCGTGCCGATGGGCCTCCTCACGGTCGTCGGGGTCGGCGTCTCCGCGGTGCTCACGCGGTCGCTGTCGGTCGGCGCGGTGACCGCCACGGGTCTCGCCGCCGTGACCATCGGTGTGCTCGGCCGGCTGCTCGCCCAGCGGATGGACGCCCCCTCGATGGTCCTCGTCGTCCCGGCCAGCTTCGGCCTGCTCCCCGGCCTCACCATCTTCCGCGGCCTCTACGAGCTCGTGGCGCAGGGCGGTGACTCCGGCCTGCTCACCTTCCAGTCGGGGCTGTCGACCCTGCTCTCCGCCGGTGGCGTGCTCCTCGCCATCGCCACCGGCACGGTCCTCGGCGAGTACCTCGCCGCGCCGTGGGACCGGCACGTGCGCGGGTCGCGGCGCCCCCGCACCGACCGGGTCCCGCGCTGAGACACGCCTGAGCCGGTGTTCCCGCCGGGCCGGCTGCGCCCTACCCTCGGGCCATGCGCGTGCGTTCCCTCGCGGTCCTGACCGCCTCGGCCCTCCTGCTCGCCGGCTGCACCGGCAGCCCCGACCCGACCGCGTCCTCGGCCGCCCCGACGTCGAGCTCGCCGACCCCCACGCCGACCCCGACGCCCGTCGTCACCGTCGCGGGCGCGGACGCCGCGCTCACCGCCGCGGTGGCCAAGGTCTACGCCGGGAAGACCGGGGTGCAGGCCCGAGCGACGGTCGGGACGTGGCACAAGGAGAAGGTGGCGGTCGTCACCTCGGGCAACGACGTCACCCTCGCCGTGGGCCCGGCGTGGAAGGTCGTCGGCGGCTGGTGGCCCTCCCTCGGCAAGGCGCCCTCGCTCGGCACGAGCCCGCGCTTCGTCCTCGTCATGGGCTCCGACGCGCGCACCTCGAACCTCAAGGGCAGCCGGGGGGACACCCTCCAGGTCGTCGGCATCGACGGGAAGGGCGGTGCGGGCATCGTCGGCATCCCCCGTGACCTGTACGTCCCGCTCTCGACCGGGGGCACCTCGAAGATCAACGCCGCGTTCGCGTACGGCGGTGGCGCGGCCCAGGTGAAGACGATCGAGAAGCTGAGCGGCCTCCCGATCGAGGGTTACGTGGTCACCGGCTTCGAGGGCTTCGCCTCGATCGTCAACGACTCGGGTGGCCTCCCGATCGACATCGTCTCCGCGTTCACCTTCCTCGGCATGCTCAAGGTCAAGAAGGGTCCGCAGGTCGCCGATGGTGGGACCGCGCTGGCGTACGCCCGTGAACGGCACGCCTTCCCGCGCGGTGACTTCGACCGGTCGGCGCACCAGCAGGAGATCCTGCTCGCGGCATCCGCCAAGGCGAGGACCGAGGGCGTCTCCTCACTCGCCACCGCGATGACCGTCGTCTCGAAGTACTCCCAGACCGACCTCAGTGCGGCCCAGGCCCTCACCTTCCTCGCCCAGATGTATCGCATCGACCCGACGACGATCAAGCACGTCGTCGTCGACGGCGCCATCGGGACCAGCCCGGACGGCCAGTCGATCGTCAAGGTGACCTCGTCGACCCGGGTGCCGTTCCAGCAGCTGGCCGACGGCCGGCTCTGACCCGGCGGGGACGTCAGCCCGAGGGGTCCGTGCCCGGCGCTGCCTCGGGTGGCCGGTCGCCGAGCGCCTTGGCCAGGTCGGCGGCGCCACCCGCGGCGGCGGACGCCTCCTCGTTGGCCTTGCGCACGGCGAGGTAGATCTCCTCGCGGTGGATCTGGACGTTCGCCGGGGCCTCGATGCCCAGCCGCACCTTGTCACCGCTGATCTCGAGCACGGTGACGACGATGTCGTGGCGGATCCGGATGCCCTCGTGGGGGCGTCGGCTCAGCACGAGCACGTGGGCTCCTCCTCGGAGTGGGTGACGGGACGGCGGCCGGGGGTCACGGCGCGGGCACCAGGGGAGCGCGCAGTGGGAAGTCCTGGCCGGTGAGGACGACCTGCTCGGCGTCGGAGGTGCGGGCGTTGACGACGACCGGGGCGAGGAGGTTGGCCGTCGAGCGGGTGATGTCCTCGGCGATGGTGACCACGAGGAGCACGAGGGCGTCCTCGGCGACCTCGATGCCGAGCCGCTCGGCCGTGGCGTCGTCGATCTCCGGGTGGTAGTCCGGGAAGAACGCCTCCGCCGCGGCGGTGACGAACCGCGGGCCGTCGTGGTCGAGGGGGGCGAGGTCGTAGAGGCCGGTGGCGACCGGGCGCACCTCGTACGCGGTGGCCGGGAAGCCGACGAGCCCCTCCGGCACCCGGATCGTGCGGACGTCGCCCTCGGCGTCGTCGGTGTGCTGGGTCATCGGGTCCTCACGTCGTCTCGTCGAAGAGTCGTCCGGCCGTGTCGCGCTCGCGCGACCCGCTCGCGGTGTAGGTGGAGCCCTCGTCGCCGCCGTGGAACCGGGCCAGGGCGTCCTCGATGGCCTGCGCGCTCGAGGCGAGCAGCTCGCGGTTGGCCAGCGCGGCGCGGGTCAGCTGGCCGGTGGCCTCGGCCAGGGCGTGCCGGTGCTCGGCGAGCACCTGGTCCCAGGGGGAGGGCACGGCCTCGGCGATCTCGCGGAGGCTGGCCGTGGCCGGCAGGTCGAGCAGGGTGGTCAGCGGCACGAGGTCGACGGCGCGGGCGAGCTCGGAGGAGCGGATGGTCGCGATGACCTCGTCGACGTCGCGGGTGGAGCGGGCCAGCCAGCTCGAGCGGGCCGTCTCGACGAGCGCCCGCTGCACCTCGATGCGGTACGCGAGGACGTCGAGCAGCTCGCGGGTCCGCCAGAGCGACTCGGACAGGTCCGCGCAGGCTGCGACGATGTCGGGCTGGCCTTCGTGCACGCTGTCCTCATCGGGTCGGGCGGGGCGGACTTGAGCGATGTCGCGGCCAGTCTGCCACGCGGGGCCGCGAGGGGGCACGCGGCGCGGAACCTGGTGCGCACCAGCCGTTCGGACGACCACCGCTGACCGGTCGGCGCGGCGGACGTCCGCCGAAGGTGCCGACATCCGCGCGGGGGGCCTCCCCGGGTGGCGCGGTCCCCGGCGTGGTCCGACGCTGAAGCCATGAACAGCACGGCTCGCACCGCATCCGGGCCCACCCGGGGGGACGTCGAACGACTCTGCCGGGAGCACCTCCCGATCGTGACCTACGAGGTCCGCGCGCTCAGCTCGCGGCTCCCCTCGCACGTGGCGACCGACGACCTCACCTCGGCCGGCCTCTACGCCCTCGCCGCCGCCGCGGAGTCCTTCGACCCCGAGCGCGGGGTGCCCTTCGGGCGCTACGCCGCGACCCGGATCAAGGGCGCGCTGCTGGACGAGCTGCGGTCGATGGACTGGGCGTCGCGCTCGGTGCGCACCCGGGCCCGCGAGCACGACGCCGCCCGCGGCGCGCTGACCACCGAGCTGGGCCGCGAGCCCGGTGAGCGCGAGGTCGCCGAGCGGCTCGGCGTCGGCGTCGAGGCGGTCCGTGAGGTCTCCGAGGCCGTGCACCGCTCGGTCGTCGTCCGGCTGGACTCGCTCGTCGACTCCGGCGTCGCCGACGCCGCCCTGCCCCGCGACGACCGCACGCCCGAGGACGTCGTCGTCGAGCGCGAGCGGGAGAGCTACCTCGTCGCCGCCGTCGCGGCGCTCCCGGAGCGGCTGCGGGCCGTCGTCCAGGCCACCTTCTTCGAGGACCGCCTCCTCAAGGACGTCGCGGAGGAGCTCGGGGTCACCGAGTCGCGGGTCTCGCAGCTGCGGACCGAGGCGCTCGCGATGCTCCGCGACGGGATGCGCGCCGCCCTCGGAGACGAGGCCCCGGCCGCCGCCGCGGCGTCCACCGGCGCCGCGGCCCGCCGGCGCGCCTCCTACTACGCCGACATCGCCAAGCGCGCCTCGCTCGCGCAGCGCGGCAGCCTCGCGCGGGCGGCGGCGGTGCAGCACGCCGTCTGACGCGGCACCCGGGCGCGGCTCGGACCACGGACCTCGAGGGCCCCGGCGGAATTTCTCCGCCGGGGCCCTCAAGTCGTCGCCGGTCCGGCCGATGAGGGGGGTGCCGCCCCGAGTGGGAGCGGCACGGATCGCCACGGACGGCGGTCCGAGACCCCATCCAAGGAGGAATCATCATGGGTCTGCAGATCAACACCAACGTCGCCGCCCTCAACGCGTACCGCAACCTCAGCTCCACCCAGGGCGCGATGAACACCAGCCTCGAGCGCCTGTCCTCGGGTCTGCGCATCAACCGCGCGGCCGACGACGCCGCAGGCCTGGCGATCAGCGAGAAGATGCGTGCCCAGACCAACGGCCTCAACCAGGCGACGTCCAACGCGCAGGACGCGATCTCCCTCGTCCAGACGGCGGAGGGTGCGCTCAACGAGACGCACTCCATCCTCCAGCGCATGCGCCAGCTGGCGGTCCAGGCGGCGAACGACACCAACACCGACAGCGACCGGGCCGCGATCCAGAAGGAGGTCACCGCCCTCAACAGCGAGCTCGACCGCATCGCGGGCAACACCGAGTTCAACGGGCAGAAGCTGCTCGACGGCTCGGGTGGCACCTCCGGCACCTTCACCTTCCAGATCGGTGCCAACTCGGGCCAGACGACGACGCTCGACCTGTCCGCGAAGTACGACTCGACGACCCTGGGTGTCTCGGCGATCGACGTCAGCACCGCCGCCGGTGCCGCGGCCGCGCTCGGCCTCGCCGACACGGCCGTGACGACGGTCTCCACCGCCCGGGCCGGCCTCGGTGCCGTGCAGAACCGCCTGCAGCACACCATCAACAGCCTGAGCGTCGCCGCGGAGAACTCCGCCGCGGCCGAGTCCCGCATCCGCGACACCGACATGGCGAAGGAGATGACGGCGTTCACGCGCAGCCAGATCCTCTCGCAGGCCGGCGTCTCGATGCTCGCCCAGGCCAACAGCGCGCCGCAGTCGGTGCTCAAGCTCCTCGGCTGAGCACTCCTCGTCGCCCGGGTCCGTCTCTCGCACGGACCCGGGCTGACGGGCACCGGTCCCCGACACCGAGGAAGGAGGAAGACCCATGGCGTCCATCGACGGACTGATCTCCGGCCTGAACACCACGTCCATCATCAGCTCGCTCATGACCATCGAGCGGCAGTCCGGCTCGTACCTGACCACCGGCAAGACCGCCAGCCAGACGCTGATCGGCACGCTGCAGTCGCTCAACTCGACGCTGTCGTCGCTGCAGGACGCGGCCAAGGCCTTCCTCACCGACGCGGTGACCAGGACCTCCGCCTGGTCGAGCACCACCTCGACCTCCTCGCAGCCCGGCCTCGCCTCCGTCGTCTCCGACGGCACGGCGCTCCCGGGCTCCACGACGTTCACGGTCACGAGCGTCGCGTCGGCTGGCTCCGCGGTCTCGAGAGGTACCGTCACCTCCCTCTCGACCGCGGTGACCAGCGCGCCCGTCGTCGTCGGCAAGGGGCTCGGCGCGATCGGCGCGTCCGCGCTCCTCTCCGGGACGACCCTGGCCGCCGGCGCCCACACCGTCACCGTGACCCAGGGCTCGACCGGCGCGACCCTCTCCGGCGGCCCCCTCGGCCCGAGCGTCACCATCGACTCCTCGAGCAGCCAGCTCGTCGTCGACCTCGGTGCCGGACCGACGACGATCGACCTCACCGCCGGCACCTACACCCCGGGCCAGCTCGCGGCCGAGGTGACCCGCGCGTCCGGTGGCTCGCTCCGCGCGAGCGTCGGCGACGACGGCTCGCTGCGGCTCGCGACGACGCGGGAGGGCTCGGCCGCCTCGCTGCGACTCGTCTCCGCGAACGCCGCGCTCGGCCTCTCCGACACCGCGACCACCGCGACCGGGACCGACGCCGTCGTCGAGCTCGACGGCGTCGCGACCACCCTGACCGACCTCGCCGCCGGTGGCACGGCGACCCTCGCCGGGTCCGGTACCGACCAGGTGCGCCTCTCCCTCTCCGGCGGCCTGCGGACCGGCACCGCCACCGTCGCCGACCTCGGCCTCGCGTCCGGCTCCACGCTGGGGCAGGTCGCGGGCGCCGTCAGCGGGTCGGCGGTGGGCGTCACCGCCTCGACCGTGCAGGTCGCCGCGAACGCGTACCGCCTCCAGCTCACCTCGTCCTCGACGGGCGCGGGCTCGGACGTCATGGTCTCCACCGGCGCCTTCGGCGCCGGTGGACTCGGGGACGTCGTCGAGCTCCAGGCGCCGACCGACACCGTGCTGCGGGTGGGCACGGGCCCGGGGGCGTACGACGTGCGCTCCGCCACCGCCGACGTCACCGGGCTGATGACCGGGGTCACGATCACCGCGACCAAGGCCGACCCGACGACGCCGGTCACGGTGTCGGTCACCGGCGACAGCGGCGCGGTCGCCGACAAGATGGCGGCCCTCGTCGCGGCCGCCAACCAGACGCTCTCCTTCATCTCAGCGCGCGCGTCGTACGACGCGGACACCAAGACCTCCGGTCCACTGCTCGGCAACTCGATGACCCAGACGATCGCCCGGCGGATCACGGACACCGCCGTCGGCGCCTCGACCTCGTCGCCGTCGGCCGCCGGAATCACCGTCGGCCGCGACGGTCAGCTGGCCTTCGACCGCGCCGCGTTCCTCGCCGCCTACGCGAAGGACCCCGCATCGGTCCGCACGAGCCTGACGGCGATGGCGGGCACCATCGCCGACGTCGCCGGCCAGGCCTCGGACCCGACGAGCGGGTACGTCACCCAGCAGATCGGCACCGAGCAGGGCCGGGTGCGCGACTACACGCAGCAGATCGCCGCGTTCGAGGCGCGGATGACGATGCGCGAGGACACCCTCAAGCGCCAGTACGCGAACCTCGAGACGGTGCTCGGCACCCTCAAGTCGCAGAGCGACTGGCTCGCGTCCCAGCTGAAGACCCTGCCCTCCACCTCGAGCTCGAGCTCGGGCTGACCGAGGAGACGACCGTGACCACCACCGCGACCCTGCGCCGCCTCTACACGAGCGACTCCGTGACGACGGCCTCGCCGGCCCAGCTCGTCGTGCTGCTCTACAACCGGCTCGTCAAGGACCTCAACCTCGCCCTCGTCACCCTCGAGCGGCGCGACGTCGAGGGCTCGCACCGGGCCCTGCGGCACGCGCAGGAGATCGTCGCCGAGCTCTCCTCGAGCCTCGACCTCGAGCTGTGGCCGGAGGGCCGGGGCCTGCTCGCCCTCTACGACTACGTGCAGGACCGGCTCGTCCACGCGAACGTCACGAAGTCGGGCGCGCTGGTCTCGGAGGTCCTCGAGGTGGTCGAGCCCCTGCGCGACGCGTTCACCGAGGCGCACTCCACGGGGGAGGCGTCGTGAGCGCCGCGTCCCTCGGGTGGGACGACGCCCTCGACGCGCTCGAGGCCGACCTCGAGCACGCCGAGCGCCTGGCCCTCTCCGGCGCCGTCGAGGAGCTCGTCGACGTCCTCGGCCGCAGCCCCCGGCCGGCCGGTGCCCTGCCCGCCCGGCTCGGCCCGCGGGTCGCCTCGGCGCTCGCGCGCACCCGCGACCTCGAGGCGACCGTCGCCGCCCGCCTCGGCGCGACGGTCCAGGCCCTCGGTGCCGACCACCGCCGGACCCACCCGTCCGTCACCCCCCGGCAGTCGCCGGCCTACGTCGACGCGAGGGCCTGATGTCCAGCGCCTCCTCCCTCGGGATGGGCCTCGGAGCCCTCCAGGCGGCGCAGCGCGGCCTCGAGCTCGCCGGCCAGAACATCAGCAACGTCAACACGCCGGGCTACACCCGGCAGCGGCTCGACCAGGCCGCCCAGGCGAGCACGGCCGTGCCGTCGATGTTCGGCCGGACCGCTGCGACCGGCGAGGGCGTCACGGTGCTCGGCACGACCCGCATCCAGGACCAGCTCCTCGAGGTGCGGGCCCTGCAGAGCCGCGGCGCGTCGGCGTCGGCGGCCCAGGTCGCGAACGGCTACTCGATGGTGGAGTCCGCGTTCGGCGAGCCCGGGGACACCGGGCTGCAGGCCGGCCTGGCGGAGTTCTGGAGCTCGTGGGGCGACCTCGCGACCGACCCCGGCAGCAGCGCTGCCCGCACGAGCGTCCTCGAGCAGGGCGGCCGGCTCGCGGCCTCCTTCCGCGACCTCGCCGGGCGCCTGTCGACCCAGTGGGGTGGCACCCGCGAGGCCCTCGACGCCTCGGTCGCCGGCGTCAACCGGCTGGCCCAGGACGTCGCCGACCTCAACGACGCCATCCGGGCGGCGAAGGTCGCCGGGGCCGGCACCTCCGAGCTGGAGGACCGGCGCGGGCAGCTCGTCAGCCAGCTCGGCGACGCCATCGGGGTCGTCGCGCAGCCGATGGACGACGGCACCGTCACCCTGTCCGTCGGCGGGTCGGTGCTCGTCGCCGGGTCGCACGTCAGCACGCTCGTGGTCTCCGGCCCGTCGACCGGCCCGGGCACGGGCCCGGTCTCCGTCGTGTGGTCGGGCAGCGGCACGCCGGCCACCGTCTCCGGCGGCGAGGTCGGTGGGATGCTCACCACCCTCGACACCACCATCCCCACGGTGATGAGCCGGCTCGACACCGTCGCCGCGTCCGTCGCGAGCACCGTCAACGCGCAGCAGGCCGCCGGCTACGACGCGACCGGCGCGCCCGGTGGGGCCTTCTTCACCGGCACCAGCGCGGCCTCGCTGCAGCTCGCCGGTCTCAGCGCGTCCGGTGTCGCGGCCTCCTCGGCCCCGCCGCCGGCCGCCGACGGCGGCAACGCCGACACGATGGCCGCCTCCTCCGAGCTCGCCTCGGGCCCGGACGCGACCTACCGCGACCTCGTGGTCTCGCTCGGGGTGCAGGTGCAGGGCGCGACCCGTCGAGCGGACGTGCAGCAGGCCCTCGCCGGGCAGGCCGAGTCGGCCCGCCTCGGGGTCTCGAGCGTCAGCATCGACGAGGAGATGGTCTCGCTCATGGGCTACCAGCACGCCTACGAGGCTGCCGCCCGGTTCATCAGCGTCGTCGACGAGACCCTCAACACGCTCATGGGGATGGCACGATGACCTCGTCAGACGCCTCGCCCGTCCCGGGAGGTCCGTGATGAACCGCGTCACGCCCGCCTCGTCACGCCAGCAGGTGACCGCTGCCCTGCAGGCCAGCCTCGCGCGGCTCCAGGCGACCCAGGACCAGATCAGCTCCGGGCGCCGCCTCGGCAAGCCCTCCGACTCCCCGACCGACACGGCCACCGCGATGTCCCTCCGATCCGAACACCAGCGCTCCGAGCAGCTCGACCGCGCCCTCGACGACGGCACCTCCCGCCTCGCGACGGCCGACCAGGCGCTGTCGCAGACCGACACGCTGCTGCTCCGCGTGCGCCAGCTGCTCGTCGCGGGGTCGAACGACACCAACACCGGTTCCGAGCGCTCGGCCATGGCCGCCGAGGTCGACCAGCTGCGCTCGAGCCTGCTCGACGTCGCGAACACCCGCTACCTCGGCCGTCCGGTCTTCGCCGGCACCCAGGACACCGAGAGCGCGTACGACGCGAGCGGCGCCTACCTCGGCAACGCCACCCCGGTCGAGCGGCGCGTGACGACCGGTCCGGACCGGGTCGCGGTGAGCGTCACGGGCCCCGACGCGTTCACGACGCTCTTCGCCGACTCCGCCGACCCGGCCGGCGCCGGGGTGCTCACCCGCATCTCGGACGCCCTGCGCAGCGGTGACAAGGCGGCGCTGGGACAGGCACTGACCGACCTCGACGGCGCGTCCGACGCCCTGCGCACGAGCCAGAGCATCGTCGGGGCCCGCGCCGCGCGGCTCGAGTCGGTGCGCACGGTGAGCCAGGCGGCCCAGACCCGCGCCGAGACCCAGCTCTCGACGGTCGAGGGCATCGACCTCGCGAAGGCACTGACCGACCTCAGCGTCCAGCAGTCCGCCTACCAGGCCGCGCTCCAGACGACGGCCAAGGTCATCCAGCCCTCGATCCTCGACTTCCTGCGCTGACCCCGGGCCGCCGCCACCCGCGTATCGGGTGACCCCCGGCCCGCGCCACTCGCGTATCGGGTGACCCGATAACGGGTCGCTTCACACGAGAACGGAACTCGGGGAAGGCGCGCGCGTATCGGGTCACCCGATACGCGCGCAGGGGGGTGGGGGGCGGGCGCCTCGCGCGGTGGCCGGTCGGAGTTCGGGGTCGTCCGTTCGGCCAGTCCCTCGGGGACGGCTCAAGTCCCGACCCCTCCCCGCCGATGGGGCACTCGGCTATGGATGGCCGTCAGCCGCCAGGGACGCGCGGCGAACTCGTCGCACCGCCCGTGAACCGGTGGTGCGGGACGCCCATCAGGAGAGCCATGATCGACCCCGTCGGCGACAGCACCTTCCGTGCGCTGGGCCGGGCGCTCACCGGCCTGTCGACGCGCCAGCGCGCGATCGCGGACAACGTCGCGAACCTGCAGACCCCCGGATACACGGCCACCCGCGTCGACTTCGAGTCCAGCCTCGCCTCCGCCTGGGCCGACGGCGGCGACGTGTCGTCCTCGCCCATCCGCGCGCTCGCCTCGAGCGACCCGGCCGGCCTCAACGGCAACAACGTCAACCTCGACGAGGAGACGCTCGCCGGCGTCGAGACCGGACTGTCCTACCAGCTCGGCGTGCAGGCGATGACCGACCGGTTCGCCCGCCTGCGCAGCGCGATCGGCGGTGTCTGATGAGCATCTTCGGCGCGATGAACACCGCCGGGAGCGGCCTTCTCCTGCATCGCACCTGGCTCGACGCGATCTCCGACAACATCGCCAACGTCAACACGGCGACGCCGACCAGCGGCTCGGCCTTCCAGGCCCGCTACGTCGTGGCGCAGGCCCGGGGCAACGGCACCGGTGTCGACGTGGCCGGCATCCAGCTGGGCTCCGCGCAGGGCCGCCTCGTGCAGGACCCGAGCAACCCGCTCGCCGACGCGCGCGGCTACGTCCGGATGCCCGACGTCGACCTCGGCGACCAGATGACCCAGCTGATCATGTCCCAGCGCGGCTACCAGGCGAACCTCGCCACCGTCGAGCGCGCGCAGTCCGCGTACCAGCAGGCGATCGGGCTGGGCCACTCGTGAGCATCAACCCCATCTCGTCGCTCGGTGCGCTGCCGCCCGTCGGCCAGACCACCCGCGCCCAGGGCACCCAGGGCACTGGCTTCGGCCAGGCCGTCGCCCAGGGCCTGGACCAGCTCGACCAGCTGCAGAAGGTCAGTGACACCAAGGCCGTCGAGGCCGTGACCGGCCAGCTGAGCGACGTCCACGACTACACGATCGCCGCCAACCAGGCCGCCGTCGCGACGCAGCTGACGGTCGCCGTCCGCAACAAGGCCGTCGAGGCCTTCACCGAGATCATGAGGATGCCCGTATGACCGGCCCGGACCCCAAGGCCCTGCTCGCCCGCGGCGGGCGGGTGGTCTCCGACCTCACCGGTGGCCAGAAGATGGTGGCGCTCGTCGCCGCGCTGGCCGTCGCCGTCGGCGGGTTCTTCTTCGTCCGCTGGGTCTCGACCCCGGCGTACGCGCCGCTCTTCACCGGCCTCAGCGCCGCGGATGCCGGTGCCGTCACCTCCGCGCTCAGCGACGCCGGTGAGCCGTACCAGCTCTCCGACGGCGGGCAGACCGTCCTCGTGCCGCAGGCCGACGTCTACCAGCAGCGGATCGCGCTCGCCGGTCAGGGCCTGCCGGCCGGCGGTGGGGACGGCGAGGCGAGCGGCTACTCGCTCCTGGACAACCAGAGCATGACGAGCAGCGACTTCCAGCAGAAGGTCACCTACCAGCGGGCCCTCGAGGGTGAGCTGGCCAAGACGGTCGGGGCCATCGACGGCGTGCAGTCGGCGGTGGTCCACCTCGCGGTGCCGCAGGAGGACGTCTTCACCTCGGACGCGGCCAAGCCGACGGCGTCCGTCCTCGTCAAGACCGCCCCGGGCAAGACCCTCTCGCAGCAGGCCGTCACCTCGGTGGTCAACCTCGTCTCCGGCTCGGTCCCGAAGCTCGCCGCCGAGGACGTCACCGTCTCCGACGCCAGCGGCCAGGTGCTGAGCGCGCCCGGCGGCACCGCCGGCGCGGCCGGCGCCGACGCCCGCCAGAGCCAGCAGCGCGCCGTCTCCGACGCCACCGCCGCGAAGCTCCAGGCGATGGTCGACAAGCTCGTCGGCCCCGGCAAGGCGGTCGTCACCGTCGACGCGACGCTCAACTTCGACGCGCAGACGACGGACAAGCAGACCTACATCCCGATGACGCCGGCGACGACGACGCAGTCGCAGACCTCGACCGAGACCTACACCGGCACCGGCGGTGGCGCGGGCGGCGTGCTCGGCACGACGACGACCACGACCCCGGGTGGCAACGGCTCGTACTCGAAGACCGAGACCAGCCAGACCAACGCGCTCGGCACCCTCAAGGAGACCGCGACGAGCACCCCCGGCAAGGTCGAGCGGCTGTCGGTGGCGGTCCTCCTCGACTCCGCCGCCGCGGCCTCGATCAACTCGGCCGACGTCTCCCGGCTCGTCACGGCGGCCGCCGGTCTGGACCCGAAGCGCGGCGACGTCGTCGAGGTCACGGCCCTCCCGTTCGACACCTCGGCCGCGACCTCGGCCAAGAAGGAGCTCGACGCAGCCGCGGCGGATGCGAAGCAGCAGAACATGATCGACCTCGCCAAGACCGGCGGCCTCGCCCTCCTCGTCCTCGTGGCCCTCGTCCTCGGGTTCCTCCGTAGCCGTCGCCGCGGTGGGGGCGCGGAGCCGGAGCCGGTCGACTACTACCGGGTGCCGGACGCCCCGGCACCGGCCGACGCCGTGCTCGAGATGTCCGAGGCGCGCGGCCTACCGATGCGCGACCCGGCCGAGACCCAGCTCGTCGGCGCGGGCGTCGGCCCCGGCGCCGTCGAGACGCTGGCCCGGGAGAACCCCGACGACGTGGCCCGCCTGCTCCGCGGGTGGATCTCCGAGGGGGCGCAGTGACGACGACCGCCCACCCGGTGAGCGGGCTGCGCAAGGCCGCGTTGCTCCTCATCCAGCTCGGGCCGGACCAGTCCGCGCCGATCCTGCGCTCCCTGCGCCCGGACGAGATCGAGGCGCTCATGGCCGAGGTCGCGGCGATGGACGTCGCCGACGAGGACCTGCGCGAGTCGGTCATCCACGAGTTCGAGGCCCTCGTGCGGTCCTCGCGCGACCGCACCCGCGGCGGCTTCGACATCGCCGAGGAGATGCTCGTCAAGGCCGAGCACGAGCAGTCCAAGGAGATCCTGGGGCGCCTCTCGACGGCCATCACGCACGCACCGTTCGCCTCCCTGCGCACGACCGACGGTGGGTTGCTGCGGCCCTTCCTCGAGGACGAGCACCCGCAGACCATCGCCCTCGTCCTCGCCCACCTCTCGAGCGAGCAGGCCGCCCTCGTCCTCTCAGGCCTCGGTGACGCCGTCCGCGCCGACGTGGCGCACCGCCTCGCCGTGATGGACCGGACGACCCCCGAGGTGGTCCGCGTCGTCGAGCAGGTGCTCCGCCGCGGCCTGGACAGCCTCGGCGACGCTCGCGACCACGTGAGCGTCGGCGGTCTCGACCCGCTCGTCGGCATCATGAACCGTTCGCAGCGCGAGACCGAGCGGTCGATCCTCCAGGGCATCGAGGAGCGCGACCCCTCGCTCGCCGAGAACCTGCGCTCGAAGATGTTCGCGTTCACCGACATCGTCGACCTCGACGACCGGACGGTCCAGCTCGTCCTGCGCCAGGTCGACGCCAAGGAGCTCGCCCTCGCCCTCAAGGGCGCCACGCCGGCGGTGCGGGACAAGGTGTTCCGCAACATGTCCGAGCGTTCGGCGGCCGCCCTCCAGGAGGAGGTGGAGGTCCTCGGCCCGGTGCGCACGGCGCAGGTCGAGGAGGCCCGCTCCGCCGTGGTCAAGGGCATCCGTGCCCTCGAGGACGCCGGCGAGATCGTCATCTCGCGGGCCGGGGGCGGCGATGACCTCATCCAGTGACCCCGGGCGCGTGACCGTGCTCCTGCGGGGCGCCGACGAGCTGCGCCCGGCCACCTTCGGGCGCCAGCTCGCGCCGGTCGGCGGGCCCGAGGGCGTCGGCATCCCCGCGGAGTGGCTCGAGGGCCGTGACGCCGGGTACGCCGCCGGCCGCCGCGACGCCGCCGCCGAGCAGGCCGCTTGGGTCGAGCGGGCCGAGGCCCGGGCGGCCGCCGAGCGCGACGAGCGGACGCTGCGCACCGCAGCGGCACTCGCCGGCATCGGGCGGGCCGCCGACGCCGCGGCCGCCGGCCTCACCGTTCGTGACGTGCTCGAGACCGCCGCCGGTCTCGCCGTCGAGATCGCCGAGGCACTCGTCGGCCACCACCTGGAAGTCGACGGCTGCGCGGCCCGCGACGCCGTGGTCCGCGCGCTGACCGAGGTGCCCCGTGGCGCCTCCGTCCTCGTCCGGCTCAACCCGGAGGACGTCGACCTGCTCGCCGGCTCGGCCGACGAGCTCGCCTCGCTCGCCCCGACCGCGACCCTCGAGCTCGTCGCCGACCCGAGTGTCGAGCGCGGCGGCTGCCTCGCCGACGTCGGCGACCGCACCGTCGACGCGCAGCTCTCCTCGGCGCTGGCCCGGGTCCGGGAGGTGCTGGGCCGATGAGTACTGCGACCACGCTGCGCGAGGAGCTCGTGCGCGCCGCCCGCCCCCGCGTCACCGGCCGCGTCACCCGCGCCATCGGCGTCGGACTCGAGGTCAGCGGCCTCGACGTGGCGGTCGGCGAGGCCGTCCGGGTCGTCGGCGAGCGCGGCGCGATCATGGCCGAGGTCGTCGCCCTCGACGACGGCACCGCCCGGTGCATGCCGGTCGGCGAGCTGCGCGGCGTGCGCGTCGGCGACCGGGTCGAGGCCACCGGTGACCCGCTGCGGGTGCCGGTCGGCGACGGTCTCGTCGGCCGCGTCGTCGACGCGCTCGGCCGGCCGATCGACGGCGGCCCGCCGCTCACCGGCGTCTCCTGGGTGACGACCGACGGCACCCCGCCGCCGGCGATGAGCCGCGAGCGCATCACGACCCAGCTCGGCCTGGGGATCCGTGCGCTCGACACCCTCGTGCCGTGCGGCCGCGGGCAGCGGATGGGCATCTTCGCCGGGTCGGGCGTCGGCAAGTCGAGCCTGCTGTCGATGGTCGTGCGCGGCACGGACGCCCCGGTCACCGTCCTCGCCCTCGTCGGGGAGCGCGGCCGCGAGGTGCGCGAGTTCGTCGAGCACGACCTCGGGCCGGAGGGCCTGGCCCGCGCGGTCGTCGTCGTCGCGACCTCCGACGAGCCGGCACTGGTCCGCCTGCACGCCGCCTTCACCGCGACCCGGATCGCCGAGTGGTTCCGCGACCAGGGCCGCGACGTGCTCCTCGCGATGGACAGCGTGACCCGGGTCGCGATGGCCCAGCGCGAGGTCGGGCTGGCCGCCGGCGAGCCGCCGACGACCCGCGGCTACCCGCCGTCGGTCTTCGGCCTCCTGCCGCGGCTGCTCGAGCGGGCCGGCACCGCCGAGCGCGGCAGTATCACCGGCCTCTACACCGTCCTCGTCGAGGGCGACGACATGAACGACCCGATCGCCGACGCCGTCCGGTCCATCCTCGACGGGCACGTCGTCCTCGACCGCCGGCTCGCGACCGCCGGGCACTACCCGTGCATCGACGTCCTGGAGTCCGTCTCCCGGGCCAACCGGGCCCTCACCGACCCGCAGCAGCGGGCCGCCGCCGACACCCTGCGCAGCCTCCTCGCCGCCCGCCGCGACGCGAAGGACCTCGTCGAGATCGGCGCCTACGTCGCCGGGACGAACCCGCTCGTCGACCGCGCCCTCGCCCAGAGCGGCGCCATCGACACCTTCCTGCGCCAGGACCTCGACGACGTCGCCGACGCCCGCGACTCCTGGACCGCCCTCGCGATGCTGGCCGGTGCGGTGTGAGCACCCGCACCGACCGGCTCCGCACCGTGCTGCGGGTCCGCACCATCCAGGAGGAGCAGCGCCGCGGCGACCTCGCCCGGGCCGCCGCCGCGCAGGGCCGGGCCGCCGAGGCCGCCGCCGAGGCGGCCGCCCGCTACGGCGAGCGGGACGTCTGCGGGGTCGGCGTGCCGGTCGACGCCGCGACCTTCCTCGCCACCCGGGTGGCCGAGGGCCGCCGGGCCGACGGCGTCGCGCACGCCGTCGTCGAGCACTCGCTCGCCGAGGGCGAGACCGAGCGCTCGCGGGCCCTGCTCACCGAGGCCCGGACCCGCACCTCGGGCCTCGAACGTCTCGTCGAGCGGGCCGCCGAGGAGCAGCGCCTCGAGCTGCTCGCCGCCGACCAGCAGGTCGCCGACGAGTCCGGCCGCGCCCGGAAGGAGGCCCGCCCGTGACCGTCGACACCGCCGGCCCCGGTGCCGCCCTCGCCCGGATGGCCGCCATCCAGACCGTCATCGCGTCCGTCTCCGGGACCGCCGCTCGCGCCACCGGCACGTCGGCGACCACCGGCTCCGCCTTCGACTCCGCGTACGGCGCAGCCCTCCAGGGGACCGGCGACGTGGCCGGTGGCGACCTGTTCGCGGGGAACGCCGGGACCGACGTCGGCTCGCGCGCCGTCACCGCCGCCCGCCGGTACCTCGGGGGGCCCCACGTGTGGGGGGGCACCGACCCGGCGACCGGCCTCGACTGCTCCGGCCTGGTCCAGCGCGCCTACGCGGACGTCGGCGTGCGGCTGCCGCGGGTGGCCGCCGACCAGGCCCGGGCGGGGACCGCCGTGCCCGACCTCGCCCACGCCCGACCGGGGGACCTGCTCGCCTTCAACTCCCCGGTGACCCACATCGCCATCTACGTCGGCGACGGGAAGATGATCGCGGCGCCCAAGCGCGGCGACGTCGTCAAGGTGCAGGACGTCTACACGACGCCCACCGCCATCCGCCGGCTCGGCCCGACGGTCGACACCGGGGCCGCCACGTCCGCTGGCGCCGCGAGCGGTGCGCCGGCGGCGCTGCAGCAGCTGTTCGCGGCGGCGACGTCGCGCTACGACCTGCCGGCGGGCCTGCTCGCCGCGGTGGCGAAGGCCGAGAGCGGCTTCGACACCCGCGCGGTGAGCAGCGCCGGTGCGCAGGGCCTCATGCAGCTGATGCCGGCGACCGCCCGCGGCCTCGGGGTGGACCCGCTCGACCCCGCCCAGGCGGTCGACGGTGCGGCCCGGATGCTCTCGCGCGACCTCGGCCGGTTCGGTTCCCTCGACCTCGCGGTCGCTGCCTACAACGCGGGTGCCGGTGCGGTGCAACGCTACGGCGGCGTTCCGCCGTACGCGGAGACGCAGCAGTACGTGCGCCGCGTCCTCGGCTACCTGGGGGTGAGCTGATGGCCGCCGCCGTCACGCCGGCCCTCCCGCAGGCGGCGGTCCCGGCTCGTCCCGGTCGCGCGCCCGGCGGCGCCGGCCCGTCCGCCGACGGGTTCGCCGCCGCGCTGCGGGCCCGGGCGGGCGAGCGGGAGGCCGGCGCCGCTGCTCCCGGCGAGACCCCGGACGACGACGCCCCGACCGGTGCGGGCGCGACGACCGACTCCCCGGCCGGCGACACCCCGCCGATCGGTGCCGCTGCGGCCGACGGCACGGACCCCGCTGCGGCACAGCCCGTCCCGGTCCCTCCGGTCGCGGCCGAGGCCGGTGCGGCGGCCGTCGCCGTGGCCTCCCTCCCGGCGCCGGTGACCCCGGCGGACGCCGGCGCCCCCTCGACGCCCGGCGTGACCGTGACCGGTGCCCCGACCGGGTCCGGCGCCGCGAGCGCGGCGAGCGCCCCGGCAGCCCCCCCGGCGGCCACGGCCGCAGCCCAGGGGTCCGTGCCGGTTCCTGATCCCACTGCGACAGGGCCGACCGGGACGACCGGGCCGACCGGGCCGGCCGGGACGACCGGGCCGGCCGGGCCGACCGCGGCCGACCGGCTCCCGACCACCGGGGCGACGAGCACCTCGACACCGCCCCGCGCCGCGGTCACCGGGCCCGATGGAGCCATCGCGACCGGTCCCGCGGTGCCGCAGCCACTCCCGGCAGGCGCGGCACCGACGTCCGACGCCGACCCGGGCCTCGTGACGCCGCCGGTCGCGAGCCCCGCCGTCACCCCGACGACCGCCGCCGCGCCCGTGGCCCCGCCCGCGCCCCCGACGGCGCCCGCCGCTCCGGCTCCGCTGCCGCACACCCAGGTGCTCACCGCCGTGACGCCCCTGCTCACCGGCCCGGATGGGACGCACGAGGTGACCATCCGGCTCGACCCGGAGGGCCTCGGCGCGGTCCACGTCCGGCTCTCGGTGAGTGGCGACGAGGTGCGGATGCACCTGACCGCTGCCGAGTCCGCGACCCGGGACGCGCTGCGCGACGGGCTGGCCGAGCTGCGCACCCGCCTCGAGGACTCCGGCCTGCGGGCCACCCGGCTCGACGTGGGCACCGGCGACACGCCGCGGCACCACGGGTCCGGCACCCCCGACCCGCACCGGCCACGTAGCGCGGACCGCCCTGCGGCACACCACGGACCGGCCCCACCGGAACCCACCGCAGCCCCGACACGGGCCCACCGACCCGACACCCGACTCGACCTGAGGATGTGACCCGATGACCACGATCCCCACCGGCGGCCAGCCCATGGGGCAGACCGCCGCGACGGGTACCGCCGCGACCTCGAGTGCCCCGGGAGGGACGCTCGACTCGGACGCCTTCCTCAAGCTCCTCGTCGCCCAGCTGAAGTACCAGGACCCGAGCAAGCCGGTCGACAGCTCGGCCTTCATGGCCCAGACCGCGCAGATGCAGATGGTCGAGACCATGCACCAGCTCGTCGCCCAGAACACGGCCCTCATCAGCGGCCAGAACAGCCTGAGTGCACTGGCGCTCGTCGGCCAGCAGGTCACCTGGACCGCCGACGGCGCGGCGAGGAGCGGGGCGGTCCAGGCCGTGAAGCTCGACGCCAACGGCCCCCTGCTCGTCGTCGGCGACGCCGAGGTCCCCCTCTCCGTCGTCTCCCGCGTCGCCGCACCCGGCACGGCCTGAGCCGCGCCCCCCGAACCCGCACCACCGAACCCGAAGGACCCCCACCATGCTCCGTTCGCTCTTCTCCGCCGTCACCGGCATGCGCAGCCACCAGACCGCCATGGACGTCATCGGCAACAACATCGCCAACGTCAACACCGCGGGCTTCAAGTCGAGCCAGACCCAGTTCCAGGACACCCTGAGCCAGGCCCTGCGAGCCGGCGGCGGCGGGGTCAACCCGTCGCAGGTCGGCCTCGGCGTCCAGGTCGCGGGCATCGCGACGAACTTCAGCCAGGGCAGCGCCCAGACGACCAACCGGCCGAGCGACCTGATGATCTCCGGCGACGGCTTCTTCATCGTCCAGCAGGCGGGCTCGCAGGTGTACACCCGCGCCGGCGCCTTCTCGCTCGACGGCTCGGGCAACCTCACCGCGCCGAACGGCGGTGTCGTGCAGGGCTGGCTGGCCGTCGACGGCCAGATCAACACCGGCACCTCGCTGACCGGCCTCAAGGTGCCGACCGGCCTCATCATGGCGCCGACCCCGACCGGCTCCGTCGACGCCGGCGGCAACCTCTCCGCCGACGCCGCCATCGGCGCGACCGTCGTCAACGGCATCGACGTCTTCGACCAGACCGGCCGGAGCATCCCGGTGACGCTCACCTACACGAAGACCGCGCAGGACACCTGGACCGCGACGGCGACCGTCGCCGCGTCCGGGGGCGCGACGACGACCGTCGGCTCCGCGACGCTCGCGTGGGACTCGACGGCGATGGCCTTCACCCCGGGTGCGGTGACGATGACGAACGCGCAGCTCGCGGCGAGCGGCTTCGTCTTCCCCGGCGACGTCTCCATCGACCTCTCCGGCGACGGCACGCCGCTCACCCAGTACGCGGGGGCGAGCACGGCCACCCTCCGCAGCCAGGACGGCTCCGCCGCGGGCCAGCTGCAGAGCTGGGGGGTCGGCGCCGACGGCGTGATCACCGGCTCGTTCTCCAACGGCCGCACCCAGGCCCTCGGCCAGGTCGCGCTCGCCTTCTTCGGCAACCCGGAGGGCCTCGAGAAGGCCGGCGACTCGTCGTTCCGCGTGTCGGCCGCCTCCGGCCAGCCCGCGATCGGCGTCCCGGGCACCGGCGGCCGCGGCTCGATCGCCGCCGGACGGCTCGAGATGAGCAACGTCGACCTCGCCCAGGAGTTCACGAACCTCGTGATGATCCAGCGCGGCTTCCAGGCCAACTCGCGGGTGGTCAGCGCCTCCGACGAGATCCTCCAGGACCTCGTCAACCTCAAGCGCTGACCCGCCGGACCGGACCCGCCTCGTGACCGACGGACCGCGCACGGACCCGCCCCCCACCGGGGCGGGTCCGTCGTCGCGCGCGCCGTCCGGCGGGGACGGGACGGACCTCGACGCGGACGCCACCGGCGGACCCGGACCGCTCAAGTCCTGGACCCGCCTGCCGATGGGAACCCCGACACGTCACGGACGGCGTGTCCAGAACTTCCAGGACGGAACCGACCCCATGATCATCCTCACCCGCCGCAACGGCACGCGCTTCGGGATCAACCCCGACCTCATCGAGCGCGTCGACGAGACCCCCGACACGGTCGTGCTCCTCGTCACGGGGTCGCGCTACGTCGTGCAGGAGACCCTCGACGACGTCGTCCTCATCATGCGCCAGTCCCGGGCCTCGGTCCTCACGGCGGCCGACGAGTCGGGCACCGCCCAGCCGGGCGCCCGCTCGAGCGCCGGCCGGGTCGCCCTGCGCGCCGTCCGGGGCATGGAGGACTGACCCATGGAGCTCGCGACCATCGGCGGGATCATCGCCGTCTTCGGTGCCGTCATCGCCTCCCTCGTCATGGAGGGGGCCTCGCCCACCTCGATCATCCTCATCCCGCCGATCATCCTCGTCTTCGTCGGCAGCATCGGCGCGGCCGTCGCCGGCGGCTTCCTCTCCGACGTCTCGGCCATCCTCAAGCAGACGGTCAAGGCGTTCACGACGGCCCGGCCGAGGAGCGACGAGGCGGTCGCCGAGCTCATCGCGCTCGCCGACATCGCCCGCCGCGAGGGCCTGCTCGCCCTCGAGGAGAAGGCCCGCGGCGCCGAGGACCCGTTCCTCCGCGAAGGCCTGGAGATGACCGTCGACGGCACCGACGCCGACGAGATCTACGACGTCCTCGCCGCCCGGATCAAGACCCGCCGGAAGGCCGACCACCTCGGCATCAAGTTCTTCGCCGACATGGGCGGCTACGCACCGACCATCGGCATCATCGGCACCGTCATCGGCCTCATCCACGTGCTGAGCAACCTCGACTCCCCCGAGGAGCTCGGCCAGCTCATCGCCGGCGCGTTCGTCGCGACCCTCTGGGGCGTCATGAGCGCGAACGTCATGTGGCTGCCGCTGTCGAGCAAGCTCAAGCGGATCAGCGAGGCCGAGGTCGCCCACCTCGAGATGGTCCTCGAGGGCATCATGTCGATCCAGGCGGGCACGAGCCCGCGCGTCGTCGAGAAGCGGCTGCGCGCCGTGATCGCCGGTGACGCCCCGCTCCAGGACGCGGCGTGAGCGGCCCGGGCCCCTCGGGACGTCGGCGCCGGCAGCACGAGGAGGAGGAGGAGAGCGGGCACGAGAACGCCGAGCGCTGGCTGCTCAGCTACGCCGACATGATCACCCTGCTCATGGCCCTGTTCATCGTCCTCTTCGCGATCAGCCAGGTCGACCAGGCGAAGCTGCTCGCGCTGTCCTCGGGCCTCCAGCAGTACTTCGGCGCGCCCGCCGTCACCAACCACACCCAGGGCGTCCTCGACGGCACCTCGACCGACTCGGCCATCCAGGCCATCGCGCCGGTCGCGCCCCAGGTCGTGAGCGACGTCGCGACCTCGCCCACGACGACCACCACGAGCGCCCCCTGCCAGCCCGGCGACGAGAAGACGAAGCAGGCCGCCCGCGACCAGCTGACCGCGGTGCGCGACAGGCTGGTGACGGCGCTGACGGCCAAGGGCCTGCAGCAGGCCGTGCACTTCGAGCTGCGCGACGACGGCCTCGTCGTCGACATCGTCTCGGACCGGGTGCTCTTCGACCCGGGCCAGGCCACGCTCAAGCCGGACGGCCGCAGGGTGCTCGCCGCGATCGCGCCGACGCTGCGCCGGCTGTCGAACACGATGACCGTCGAGGGGCACACCGACGACGTGCCCGTGGTCGGCCTCTACCCCTCGAACTGGGAGCTGTCGACGGCCCGGTCCACCTCGGTCCTGCAGTACCTGCTCGGTCAGGGCGTCGCGGGCCGCCAGCTCGGCGCCGCCGGCTACGCCGACCAGCGCCCGCTGGCCTCCAACGCCACCGAGGCCGGGCGCGCCCGCAACCGCCGGGTCGCCGTCGTCGTCCACGCGGCGGCCACGACCAGCCCCGCCACGACCGCCGGTTCCGCCACCACCGTCAGCACCTCGTCCCCAGGAGGCTCCCGATGAGCACCGCCACCGCCCCCGCGCCCGCCGCCCACGCGGCCGAGCCGGAGAAGAAGAGCAAGAAGATGCTCGTGGTCATCGTGCTCGTCGTCGTCCTCGCCGGAGGTGGCGCCTGGTACTTCCTCAAGGGGAGCTCGTCGGGTTCCGCGTCGGAGCCGACCCCGACCGCAACCAGCGGCCCGGTCGTCGACCTCGACTCGCTGACCCTCAACCTCGCCGACGGTCGTTACCTCAAGCTCGGTCTCTCGCTCGAGGTGACCGAGGAGGCGAAGGCGGCCGCCGGCAAGGACGGCGTCAACGGCGCCAAGGCCCGGGACGCCGCGATCTCCATCCTCGGCCAGCGCACCTACGAGCAGATGCTCACGCCGAAGACCCGCGCCGCCGCGATCGGCTCCGTCGTCAAGGAGATCGAGAAGCGCTACGACGGCGACGTCATCGACGTCTACGTCACGGAGTTCGTCATGCAGTGACCCCGGCCTTCCGGCCGGCCCCGGAAGGGAGCCGGCCGGGAGCCACCCGGGGAGGGGGCGCCGCCGTCGGGCGGACGTCCCCCGCCGGGTCGGCCGAACGGCCGGTTCGCGGGCCGTGGCCGGTGGATGCCTCAAGGCCCTCCCCGGGGTGCCGATGGGCAGGCGTGAGTGTCGAGCCCGCGCCCTACGACTTCCGCAGCCCGGACCGCCTCTCCCGGCAGCGGGAGCAGGCGCTCCAGGTGGTCGTCGAGACCCTCGCCCGGCGCGTGTCGACCGTGCTCTCGAGCAGCCTGCGGACCATCGTGCCCGCCCGCGTGGTCTCCCTCGGCCAGCGCACCTACGGCGAGTACCTCGAGTCGGTGCCGCGCCCGAGCGTGCTCGGGGCCCTGGCCGTCGAGGGGCTGCCCGGCGGCGGCCACCTCCAGCTCGCGCTCGGCGACGTCATGGGCTTCCTCGACCGGATGCTCGGCGGCACCGGGACCGGTGAGCAGCCCGAGCGTCCCCTCACCGAGATCGAGTCCGGCCTCGCCGAGATGCTCCTCGGCCAGATCGTCGGCGAGATCCCCTTCGCGTTCACCGTGATCGGCGACCTGCCGGTCGCGCTCACCGGCCTCGAGTCGACGGTCCGCTTCCACCAGGTGGCTCGCGCCACCGACCCGGTCGTCACGGTCGAGCTCGAGCTCGGCGTCTTCGAGCGGCCGGTGGCGCTCACCGCCTGCCTCACGCTGAGCACGCTGACGCCGCTCCTCACGACCCTCGACAAGATGGCCGACGACGACGGAGCGGGGGAGCGCGCGGCGCAGACCCGCCGAGTCGTCACCGAGCGCCTCGGCCACGTCGAGGTCGACGTCCGGGTCGCCTTCCGTGAGGTGACGCTCACCTCGGCCGAGGTGTTCGCCCTCTCCGTCGGCGACGTCGTCCCGCTGCGCCACCGCACCGAGGAGCCCCTCGTCGTCTCGACCGGCGCGGTCCGCGTCGCCCGCGCCACGCCCGGCAGCCACGGGCGGCGCCTCGCCGTCCAGATCGTCCCCTGACCCCGCCCCCACCCGAGGACCCACGATGACCTCCCCCCCCCCCCCGCCGCCCGCGGACCCCGCGCCGGCGGCCGCCGCCCCGGCCCTGCCGCCGCTCGGTACCCCGGCCGCCGCCCCGACCGCGGCCCCGGCCGCCGCCCCGACCGCGGCCCCGGCCGCCGTCGACCCGCGCCGCCTGCACCTGCTGCGCGAGGTGGAGCTGGGCATCAGCGTCGAGCTCGGCCGCAGCCGGATGACCGTCCGCGAGGTGCTCGGGCTCGCCCCCGGCGCCGTCGTCGAGCTCGACCGCCCGGCCGGCAGCCCCGTCGACGTCCTCGTCAACGGCACGCTCATGGCCCGCGGCGAGGTCGTCGTCGTCGACGACGAGTACGCGGTCCGGGTCACCGAGATCGTCAGCACCGACCCCGCCGTCGGCCTCGGCGCCTGACGGAGGGGACCACACGTGCTCGAGATCCTCCGGCTCCTCGTCTCGCTCGGGGTCGTCCTCACCCTCCTCGTCATGCTCGCCCGCTGGGCGAAGCGACGGGGCATCGGGGGCGTCGCCGCGGCCGGGTCCGGGCACGAGGTCGAGCTGCTGTCGCGCCGGGCGCTGGGTCGCGGCACCGCCGTCCACGTCGTCCGGGTCGGCGAGCAGGTGCTCGTCCTCGGGGTCACCGACCAGCAGGTCTCGCTGCTGCGCGAGCTCGTGCCGGCGGCCGTCCCGGCCGCCGCCACCGACCGCCCGGAGGACCCGGAGCAGCCCGAGGAGCCCCGGGGGCCGCTGACGCCGCCGACCGACTTCGCCGCCGTCCTCGCCGCCCGCTTCGACGACGAGGCCGCGGCCCCGTCGCTCACCCTCGTCCAGCCGGCCACCCGCGCCGAGCGCCGCGCCCTCGAGCGCACCCGCTCGCACCGCGGCCACCACGCCCGCGGCGTGCGCTCCGGCCCGACCGCCGGCCGGCTGCCCCACCCGTCGACCATCCCGCTCGAGCGCCGCGGCGCCGCCCCGGCCGAGGTGCCGGCCGGCTGGCCGTGGAACGCCGCGAGCGTCGTCGTCGGCGCGCTGAAGGGCGGCCGTGCGTAGTCCTTCCGCCCTGCTGCGTCGCCTCCGCCGGCTGGCGCTCACCGTCGCGGTCCTCCTGACGACGTTCGGCGCCACCGCGACCCCGGCGTTCGCCGCGCCGACGCCGACGCCGAGCCCGTCGGGCTCGCCCGGCCCGGTGTCGGTGACCCTCGACGCCGGCGCCACCCAGCCGAGCCAGACGGTGACGATCATCGTGCTGCTCACGGTGCTCTCGCTGGCGCCCGCCCTGCTCATCCTCACGACGGCGTTCACCAAGGTCATCGTCGTGCTGTCGCTGACCCGCAACGCCCTCGGCACCCAGACCATCCCGCCGAACCAGGTGCTCGTCGGGCTCGCCCTCTTCCTCAGCCTCTTCATCATGGCGCCGACCCTGTCCCAGATGAACGACGAGGGCGTCCAGCCCTACCTCAAGGGCGAGATCACCCAGTCGCAGGCCATCGACAAGACGGTGGAACCCCTGCGCGACTTCATGGGCAAGCAGACCCGCCCGGCCGAGCTCGCGACGATGGTCAAGCTGAGCGGTGCCGAGAAGCCCAAGGACATCAACGACGTCCCGCTGACCACCCTCATCCCGGCCTTCGTCCTCTCCGAGCTGAAGTCGGCGTTCATCATCGGCTTCGTCGTCTTCGTGCCGTTCCTCGTCATCGACGTCGTCGTCAGCTCCGTGCTCATGTCGATGGGCATGATGATGCTGCCGCCCGCGCTCATCTCGCTGCCGTTCAAGCTCCTGCTCTTCGTCATGGTCGACGGCTGGGGACTCATCGTCACCGCGCTCGTCCAGAGCTACCGGTAGGGGCGAGGATGACCGACGCCGACATCGTCCACATCGGGGTGCAGGCCATGGTGGTCAGCGCCAAGCTCGCGCTGCCCGTCCTCCTCACCGCCCTCGCCATCGGGTTCGTCATCTCGCTCTTCCAGGCGGTGACCCAGGTGCAGGAGGTGACCCTCAGCTTCGTCCCGAAGCTCATCGGGGTCGCCGTCGTCCTCGTCGTCGCGGGCCACTGGATGCTCCAGGAGGCGGTCGCGTTCACCCGCAGCATGTTCGACCTGCTGCCCCAGCTGCTCGCCTGATGACGATCTCGTTCGCCGCCGACTCGCTCGTCACGATGCTCCTCGCGACGGTGCGGCTCTCGGCGTTCTTCCTCCTCGCCCCGCCGTTCAGCAGCAAGGCGGTGCCGGTGCGGGTCAAGGCCGGCCTCGCCGTGGCGCTGGCGCTCGCGGTGCTCCCCGCGCTGCGCGGGCACGCGACGCCGGCGCTCGAGCTGCTGCCGCTCGCCGGGGCGACGCTCTACCAGGCGGTCGTCGGGGCCGCGATGGGCTTCGTCGTCCTCGCCGCGTTCTCGGTCATCCAGGCCGCGGGCGAGCTGATCGACCTCGCGAGCGGCTTCACCCTCGCGAGCCTCTACGACCCGCTGTCCAACGTCTCGAGCAGCCTCTTCGGTCGCATCCACCAGCTCCTCGCGATCACCCTCCTCTTCGCGCTCGGCGGCCACCTGTTCCTCGTCCGCGGCCTCATCGCGACGTTCACCGTCGTGCCGCTGCACCCGATGTCGCTCGGCGACCTCAGCCGGCTGGTCACCGACCACGTCGGCACCTTCCTCGGCGGCGCCCTCCAGGTGGCCGCGCCGGTGCTCGTCGTGCTGTTCCTCTCCGAGGTCGCGCTCGGCCTCGTCTCGCGCGCGGTGCCGACGCTCAACATCTTCGCGATCAGCTTCCCGGTGAAGATCGTCCTCGCGATCACCTTCGCGGGCGTCGCGTTCGCCCTGCTGCCGGGCGTCGTCAGCACGGTGATGGACCAGGTCGGCCGGGACCTGACGTCGGTGGCCCGGATGCTCGGGACCAGCGGATGAGCGGCGGCGGCGACAAGGCCCAGCGGACCGAGAAGCCGACCCCGCAGCGGCTGAAGAAGGCCCGGCGCGACGGGCAGGTGCCGCGCACCGCCGAGCTCAGCGCGTGGACGGCCGTCCTCCTCGCCTCCATCCTCCTGCCGCACCTCGTCCGGGGCCTCGCGGAGCTGTTCGGCGAGCTGCTCCACGGGCTGCGAGAGGTCATCGCCGACCCGCGTCCGGAGCAGGGGGTGGCCCTCATGGGCCGGGCCACCGTCGACGCGCTGTGGGTCCTCGCACCGTTCCTCGGGGTCATGGTGGCGGCCGCGCTCGTCACCAACGCCGCCCAGGGCGGGCTGCGGGTGTACCCGGGCAAGTTCAAGCCGCGCTTCTCGGTCCTCAACCCGGCCAAGGGCCTCAAGCAGCTGGTCTCGGCCCACGCGGCGTGGAACTTCGTCAAGACGATGCTCAAGTTCGTCGTGTTCGGCTGGATCGGCTACGTCCAGCTGCGCGACGCCGCGACGATGATGACGACCGGCGGCTCGTGGTCGCTCGGTGCGGCCGCGTCTGCCGCGGTCGGCGCCGCCGTGCACGTCCTGCGGGTGGTCGCCGCGGTCGGACTCGTCCTCGCCGCCGCCGACTACGTCGTCGAGCGCCGGCGGATCGGCACCTCCCTCAAGATGACGCCCGACGAGGTCAAGCGCGAGCACAAGCAGTCCGAGGGCGACCCGCTGCTCAAGGGCCTCATCCGCGGCAAGCAGCGTGAGATGAGCCGCAACCGGATGCTCGCCGACCTCTCCTCCGCCGACGTCGTCCTCGTCAACCCGACCCACGTCGCCGTGGCGCTCAAGTACGAGATGGGGCACGGAGCACCGCGGGTCGTGGCCCGGGGAGCCGGGGCGGCGGCGACGAGGATCCGTGAGGAGGCCGCCGAGCTGCGGCTGCCGATGGTCGAGGACATCCCGTTGGCGCGCACCGTCTTCCGGCTCTGCGACATCGGCGAGGAGATCCCGCCGGAGCTGTTCGACGCGGTCGCCGGCGTGTTCGTCTTCGTCGTCGGGCTGCGCAGGCGCGGCGTCGTCGGGGGAGTGCACCGCAACCCCGCCGCCCACCGGGAGCGTGCCGGTGTCGCCGTCTGAGCCCGCGCGCCACAGGTTCCCGCCGGGTGCCGGAGACCCCGAACACCTCAGGTCCGTGACGTCCCTGCCGATGGGGGTTCCGAGATGACTGCCACCCAGCCTCCCCGCCGCCACCGCGAGGTCCGATGAACCCGCGGCTGAGCCAGATCGGCATCCCCGCTGCCGTCGTCGCGGTCGTCGTCATGATGGTCGTGCCGGTGCCGAGCATGGTCCTCGACCTGCTGCTCGCGCTCAACCTCACGCTGTCGGTGCTGGTCCTGCTCGTCGCGCTGCGGGTCACCCGGCCGCTCGACTTCGCCGTCTTCCCCTCGCTGCTGCTCGTCGCGACGCTCTTCCGGCTGGCCCTCAACATCAGCGCCACCCGCCTCGTCCTCGTCGACGGCTTCGCCGGCAAGGTCATCGAGGCCTTCGGTCACTTCGTCGTCGGCAGCTCGATCGTCGTCGGCCTCGTCATCTTCCTCATCCTCGTCGTCATCCAGTTCGTCGTCATCACCAACGGCGCCGGGCGCGTGGCCGAGGTGGCCGCCCGCTTCACCCTCGACGCGATGCCGGGCAAGCAGATGGCCATCGACGCCGACCTCAACTCGGGGCTCATCGACGAGGACCAGGCCCGCAAGCGCCGTGCCGACGTCGCCGCCGAGGCCGACTTCTACGGCGCGATGGACGGTGCCTCGAAGTTCGTCAAGGGCGACGCGATCGCCGCCATCGTCATCACGCTCGTCAACCTCATCGGCGGCCTCGTCATCGGCGTCGTCCAGAACGGGCAGGCGGTCGGGGACGCGATCTCGACCTACAGCCTGCTCTCGGTCGGCGACGGCCTCGTCTCGCAGATCCCCGCCCTGCTGCTGTCGATGTCGACCGGCATCATCGTCACCCGCGCCTCGACCGAGCGCGACATGGGCGGCGACATCCTCCACCAGTTCGGCCAGCAGCGCGGCGCCATCCAGATCGCCGGCGTCGTCATCATGGGCCTCGCGCTCGTGCCCGCGCTGCCGAAGCTGCCCTTCCTCCTCGTCGGTGGCGGTGCCCTCCTGCTCGCCCGTTCCATCCCCAAGCTCGAGGAGCGCGAGGAGGCCCGCCGCATCCAGGAGGCGGCCGACGCGCGGGACGCGGCGCCGTCGCCGGACAGCCCCGAGGTGCTCGCGCACGACATCCGGGTCGAGCCGCTCGAGCTCGAGCTCGCCTTCGACCTCATCAGCCTCGTCGACGCCGACAACGGCGGCGACCTGCTCGGGCGGGTCAAGGCGCTGCGCCGCAAGCTCGCGATGGAGCTCGGCGTCGTCATCCCGCTCGTACGCACCCGCGACAACCTCGACCTGCCGTCGCACACGTATGCCATCCGGGTCCACGGCGTCGAGGTGGCCCGCGGGGAGGCGCCGGCCGGGCACGTCCTCGTCATCGGCGACGCGGTGATGCACCTCGAGGGGATGCCGACGCGGGAGCCCGTGTTCGGGCTCGAGGCGAAGTGGGTCGCCGCGCACCTGCGCGGCCGGGCCGAGGCGCTCGACGGCACCGTCGTCGACCGCTCGTCGGTCATCACCACCCACCTCGCCGAGATGGTCCGCCGGCACGCCGCCGACCTGCTCGGCCGCGAGGACGTCAAGCTGCTCGTCGACGCCGTCCGCTCCACGCACCCTCAGGTCGTCGAGGAGCTGACGCCCAACCCGCTCTCGCTCGGCGAGGTGCAGCGCTGCCTCAAGGGCCTGCTCGTCGAAGGCGTCAACATCCGCGACCTCGTCCGCATCTTCGAGGCGATCTCGTTGCGCGCCAGGGTCTCCACCGACCCCGACGGCCTCGTCGAGGCGGCCCGGCTCGCGCTCGGCCCGGCCATCGCGGCGTCGCACGCGACCGGGGGCGACCTGCACGTGCTCACGTTCGAGCCGCGGCTGGAGCAGCGGCTGCTCGAGTCGCTGCGGACCGGCGAGGGCGGAGCGCAGCTGCTCCTCGACCCGTACTTCGCCGAGCGGATCGCCGTCGAGGCGGCTCGTGTGTCGCGCTCGGTGGAGGAGTCCGGGGTGCAGCCGGTGCTCGTCTGCGCGCAGCCGCTGCGGCGGGCCGTGCGGCGGCTCGTCGAGTCCTCGGCACCGCAGCTGGCGGTGCTCGCGTACCAGGAGCTCGGTGGGCACCTGCGCCTGACGACCGCGGGCGTCGTCGACGTCGCGCCGCAGCTGGAGTCGGCCGAGGCGGCGGTCTGACGTGGCCGGCGGGCGGTTCGGCGTCGGTGCGCTGCTCGGGGTGCTGCTCTTCGTCCCGGCCGGATGGCTCGTCTCGCAGGGCCAGCTGTCCGCCGGCGACGCCGTGGTGCGGTTCGGGCTCGCGTGGGTCGTCGCCGTCGTCGCCGTCGCGGTCCTCGGGTCCGTCCTCGTGCCCTCGCCTCCGGTGCGACCCGTGCCGGTCCCGTCGGCCGGTGCCCCCGTCGAGCCGGCGGCTCCGGAGGACGCCTCGGGCGACGGCGCCTGAACCGCCCTCGGCGGGGCCGCGGCCCCGCGTAGAGTGTGTGGGCGCCGGGCGCTGACCGGCGGGCCGGCGTGGCGCAACTGGCAGCGCACCTGTCTTGTAAACAGGTGGTTAGGGGTTCGAGTCCCCTCGCCAGCTCTCGCTCCTGACCTTGCCGTACAGCCCTCTCACCTGCGATGATGTGCCCTGTCGGCACCTTGGCCGACGTGGACACAGGGGGTCAGGGATGGACAGAATCTGTCGCCCGGATGGCACGCTGGCGGCACGAAATCCGTTGTGCCATCCCGTTCCGTCATGAGCGGGCGAGTCGGACAGCGCGGGTTCGGACGGATCCGGAAGCTGCCCTCGGGGCGCTGGCAGGCGAGCTACATGGCGCCCGACCTCCGCCGGCTCAACGCCCCGGTCACGTTCTTCACGAAGGCGGACGCCGAGGGCTGGCTCGGCCTGGAGCACCGGAAGATCGCGGACGGCGCCTGGGAGCGGCCGAAGCCTCCCGAGCCGCCCGCGCCACCGCCGGTGCTCGAGACCTTCGGCGACTACGCGACGACGTGGGTCGCGACGCGCGACATCAAGCCCAAGACCCGCGAGGGGTACGAGCACATCCTGCGCAGGTACCTCCTGCCCGCCTTCGGCGCTCGGCCACTCGTCGAGATCAAACCGCCCGACGTCCGCGCCTGGTGGTCGTCGATGGATCCTGGCACCCCGACGGTCCGAGCCCGCGCCTACGGCGTGCTCAAGGCCGTGATGAACACGGCTGTCGCTGACGACGTCATCGACGCCAACCCCTGCCGCATCCGTGGCGCCTCGAACGCGCCGCGAGCGAGGGACGTCCGGCCTGCGACTGTCGAGGAGCTGGCGGTCATCGTCGAGGCGATGCCGGACCGATACCGGGCCCTCGTCCTCCTCGGCGCCTGGTGCGCCCTGCGGTCGGGGGAGATGCTCGAGCTTCGCCGTCGGGACATCGACCTCGTCAACGGGACCGTCCGGGTCGAGCGCGCCGTCTCGCAGGTTCATGGGCGCGCCGTCGTCGGTACCCCGAAGTCCGCCGCCGGCATCCGGACGGTGGCGATCCCACCCCACGTCGTGCCGGCGATCGCGCACCACCTCGAGGAGTTCGTCGCACCAGGGCAGGACGCGCTGATGTTCCCCGCGGCCGATGGCGTCTCGAGCCTCCAGCCATCGGGCTTCTACAAGTACTGGAAGGAGGCGCGTGCCGCTGCTGGCCGGCCAGACCTGCGGATCCACGACCTCCGCCACACCGGCGCGACGATGGCGGCGATGGCCGGCGCGACCCTGGCCGAGCTCCAGCAGCGCCTCGGCCACAGCAGCGTCAATGCTGCTCTCCGCTACCAGCACGCCGCGCAGGGCCGGGACCGGCAGATCGCCGAGGCACTCTCCCGGATGTCGAATCTCAAGGCGGAGTAGCGCATCGGTCATCGGCCGTTGGGGAGGCGGACCATCATCCGGTCCACGTCGTCCGGGTCGAGGCGGATGAGCCGTCCGCACCGGTAGGCGGTCAACGCCCCGACAGCGATGTGCCGCCGAAGCGTCTGGTGCTGATCCCCGTGCGCTCAGCAGCCTGCGCGAGGAACTCGTAGGAGCGGCGTGCAGTCGTGGTCATCCTTGGCACCTCCTCCCAGCAAGGCGTTCGGGATTGACGTTCCTGGACCTTTCGAGCGGGACCAATTGCCACCGGAGGCCTCATTCGGCCCGCCGCGGCTCAGACCAGGGCCGATGTAAGAGAGCGCTGCTTAACGCCCACTGAGTCCGCATCCTCTTGGGTGCCTCTGTGTGGTCCCGGCAGTGCGCGTTCCCGAGCGATGCAAGCCACCGCCGATGCGATCCACAACTGCTCCGACTCGGCACTGAACCCGTAGGGTGGGCCTCTGCGACCCATCGCGTCAGAGGGAAAGTATGTTACGGATAGATCAGCGTGTGCTCGATGTCCCCATCGAGCCGAAGGACTTCCGGTGTGTCGTTGAGGCGATGCGAAGCAACGAGTGGGTGCCGGCCATAGCGGGCAGTCGGGAAGCATTTTTCGGGCTCGCTGCGGTGGAGCCTGCGTACGAGCCATTTCGTGATTCGCGCATGACCCCTGGCCAGAGCCCAGAGATAGGGCGCATGAGCGTCGAGGTGCTTTTCTCCTCGACCGCTACTTTTGTGCTCATGTTCGTGATTGAGGACCGCTACTGGACCACACGGGCCGCAGGTGAGCCGCCATGGAAGGGCGTCAATGTCATGCGAGTCGCCCGCGACGGTAACGGCGATCCAAGTAGCGAGTTAGACGACTTCTGCACACTTGTCCGATCGTCAATCTCGGCGGCGCTGGATGGCCGGCGAACAAGGCATTGGCCGACTGAATGGAAGGTTCCTTCAGCGTCCATATCCCGAATTAAGCGACTGAAGAACCAATTTGCTGACGAAGACGTGCCTCTGGTGTTGTCACCAGCGCAATTCGACCCTCCGACGTCGCACGCTGCTGAAGTCTTGGCAGACAGGCGAACGCGTGAACTGCTGATTGAGATCGCCCAAGCAAGGTTCGCACGCGAGACGGATGTGCTCTCGAAGCGTGGGAAGGCTCGCGAGGAGGTCGTAGCGTCCCTAGATGCCATGAAAGATCATGGGCTCATTGTTACTGAGCATATCCTTCAGTGCGAGAAGACCAGTTCTCCCTTGATTCGCCTCAGCGATCCCTCACAGTTGACAACCGAATCAACGGGCGACCTGAAGTGTGCCCATTGTGGGAGAAAATTCTCCGAGGAGTCACTGAGCGAAGGGTACAGCCTTTCGGAGGTCGGAAGGCAGCTTAGTCGCGGAAGCCATTGGATGACGGTTTGGGTGACTGATCGCCTTACGGACTTAGGTGTACCGATTGAGTCGATCGTGTGGAACCTCGAGGAGTCGAGCGAGGAGGTGGATCTACTCTTTGAGCACTTGGGGCGACTTTGGATCGTGGAACTCAAGGATCGGGACTTCGGTGCCGGAGACGCGCACCCATTCAACTATCGAAGAGTTCGCTATTCTGCCAACGAAGCGATCGTCATTTCGGCAGGCAAGATCTCCACAGACGCCAAGAGAGTATTCACCGAGCTAGAGAAAGGGGCCGGGCGGCCTCGGAGGGCACCCACGGCGATGATTCTTATTGAGGGGCTGGATCAGGTTTCGCCAACTCTTGCCGGAGTCTTTGAGCGGGCTGCGCTTGACCGCGTTCAGGCGCGCCTGGGCGGCCCCTCGTCCGTGACTGGCTTTGACCTCGCGCAGGTGGCGGCACAGCGTTCGTAAGGGCAACGCGAGGGCAGATGCCACAACGAAGAAGTCGGCGGTCGCGTCGCGAGAGTTAGCGTTCGCCGCGAGCCGGCAGCCCCATCGGGAACTCGTCGAAGCGACGACAGTTCCGCGGCGCGTGGTGCGGCGCCGCGAGCTGACTCATTCTCTCGCGAAATGACGCTTTGGAGGCGATGTCCTCCCCTAGCGTGCGGTTCCTGCCTCACGCATGGGCAACGCGGTGGCGACGAGCACCGGCTCGGCCACAGCAGCGTCAATGCTGCTCTCCGCTACCAGCACGCGGCGCAGGGGCGGGACCGGCAGATCGCCGAGGCGCTCTCCCGGATGTCGAATCCCAAGGGGGAGTAGCGCATCGGTCATCGCCCGTTGGGGACGCGGACCATCATCCGGTCCACGTCGTCCGGGTCCAGGCGGATGAGCCGTCCGCATCGGTAGGCGGTCAACGCGCCGGCGGCGATGTGCCGTCGAAGCGTCTTGGTGCTGATCCCGGTCCTCTCCGCTGCTTGGGCGAGGGACTCGTAGGAGCGGCGGCCGGCGGTGGTCATGGGCGGGGGATGCCGAGCCAGCGGCGGGTTTCGGCGACGGTGGTGTAGAGGCGGCCGGTGCCGTTGAAGCGGGACCAGCGGGGGCCGACGCCGCGGCGGCGCCAGTCGCGGACGGTGCGTTGGGGGGTGTGGATGAGGGTGCAGAACTGTTCGAAGGTGAGTAGGGCGGTGTCGTCCCAGTGGGTAGGGACCTCGATGGGGTGCATGGGCTGGCTCCTGCCGTCGACGAGTTGGTGCCTCTACTTCCAAAAGCCATTGGAGGGCCCCTACCGGGACATCCGCGGCCGGAGTCGTGACCGGATCGTTACCGTCCGATGCTGCGGGACGGGTCGGGGGACGTCGACGGGTAGGGGCGGTGTTCGGGGAGACGTCGACGGGCGGGGACGTCGTAGGCGTCGAGGTGCGCGGGCCGGGGTTGGGGTCCGTACCGGTCGATGTCCTCGGCCGCTTGGTGGGCGGCGTGGGCGGGTCCGAGGTCGGCGCGGTCGCGGCTGAACGTCGCGACCCACTGGGTGCGGGCGTCCTGGAGGGTGTCGGCGACGAGGTGGGCGGTGTTGGCGTGCCGGCCGCGGGTCATGGCGACGTAGGCGGCGGCCGCGCCCGTGGCGTCGTCGAGGAGGAAGTGCGCCTCCGGCACGGTGTCGCCCTGGGCGCCGTGCACGGTCGTGGCATACGCGAGCTCGACATGGTCCTGGACGTAGTCGGCGGGTAGGTGCCGGGTGCCGCGCCGGCCGTGGACGGTCAGCGAGCCGTCGTCCTTGACGGTGGTGATGGTCCACCGGTCGCGGTTGGCCACGCCGAGGTCGGGGTGGTTGCGTCGGGTGGCGACGAGGTCCCCGGCCGCCACGGTCTCGCCCGCGCGGGTGGTGACCGCCAGCCCCGGAGGAGGCGTCCCTTGGGTGCGGCGGTGGTCGCGGATGGCGGCGTTGAGGGCGGCGACCTGGTCGCGGGTGTCGGCGATGACGAGCCCGTCGGCGCGGGTGAGCGCGGCGGTACGTTCGACATGGGTGGGGTGGATGACGACCTGCCCCCGCTCGTAGAGGGCGTCGAACACCTCGGCTGGGTTGTGGCCGGTGCGCATGTGGAGGGTGAGGGCGGCATAGTCGGGGTCGGTGAACCGGTGGATGCCGTCGAGGAGGACGTGCGCGTCGGGGGTGGTCCAGCGGGCGGCGTGGTCGAGGACGCCGCCGCGGCCGACGGCGGGCAGCTGGTGCGGATCGCCGACGAGGGCGAGGCGGGCGCCGGCGGTGTCAGCGATGTGGAGCAGGGACTGGGCGGTGTCCTGGTCGAGCATGCCGGCCTCGTCGACGACGAGCAGGTCACCGGGCAGCAGCCGCGCCAGCGGGTCCGCAGGCACCTGCTCGTGCCAGCGGTGCCCGTCGCTGTCCCAGCGGTGGCCGTGGCGGTGGGCCAGCCACGCGGCGGAGAACGCGTCCGCGCCGGTCTCGGCCTCCACAACCTGGGCCGCCTTCAACGTCGGTGTCACGACGACGACGCGGTGCCCGCGCCCGGCGAGGAGGTCGCGGGTGGCGGCGAGCGCGGTGGTCTTGCCGGCTCCGGCGGCGCCCTCGATGACGACCAGCCGGGCGGTGCCGCCCAGCGCGGCCACCGCGCCATGCTGGGCCAGGCCCAGGGTGCGCCCGCCGGCCCTGCCCCCGACCGGTTCCGGGGTACCGGGATGTTCGGCGCGGGCGGCCAGGCGCGCGGTGATGTCGGCTTCGACGTCGAGCACCCGCCGGGACGTCAAGGCCCGGACGTGCTCGGGAACATCGCCGCGGTCCAGCAGCGGCACGCACCGATCCACGGCACGCGCGGTGAGGTCCTCGACCAGCTCGCCGCGGACCGGGGCAGGGGTGATGACGTCGAGGCCGGCGACGATCTGCTCGGTCTGGCCTCTGATGTCGGCGGCGTTCCAGGCCGACCGGCGGGCGCCCAGCCGGGTCAGGACCAGGTCGGCGACGGCGTCCCGGTCGACCCGCCCGATCGCCGTACCCTCCAACGCCGCGCCGAGGTCCGGTTCGGGTGGTGGGGCGAAGCCGAGGTCGTGCAGCTCTAGCCGCCACCGGGCGGCCAGGTCGGCGCCGGTGGTGGGGGTGACCTTGTCGGGGCGGGCCTGGGCCCACGCCCGTCGGTCCCACACCCGGCGGAGCCGGGGTCCGGGCTCATGGCCCGGGTGGTCGGCCCGCCACGCGGCCTCGTACCGGTCGATGTTCCGGGCGATCTGTGCGGCGCGGGCACTGAACCGGCCGGCATACCGGGCGAGCTCGGTGATCTCGCCGGTGCCCGGGTCGAGGTGGTAGCCGCGGGCGGCGAGCACGCGGCGGAAGGTGGGGTCGCAGGCGACGGCGGCGTGCCCGATTCCGTTCAGGGCGTGGATGGAGTCGACCACCGCGACCGAGTGCAGGCCCCGCCACGCCCCTCCGGCGAGGACGCGGGTGTTGAGCTGGAGGTGCAGGTGCCGGTGCGGGTCCCCCGCCCTCGAGGTGTAGTGCCGCACGACGGCCGCCTCCAGCTGCTCGACGGGGACCTGGACTTGCCGGCCGCGGGGCCCGACCCGGGTGGTGGCGTGTGCGGCGAGCCACCCGATGATCTCCCTCGCGGCCAGCTCCTGCGCCTGGTCGTAGGCGTCGGCGATGTCGGGGTGAAGGGACGCGGCCAGGGACCAGGTCTTCGGGCCGTTGACGACGACCTCGACGAACCGCAATCCCCGCTCGTCGGTCCGCAGCCGACCCTTCGAGGCCCCGGTCTCGACGTCGTACCCGGCGACCCAGCGTTCGTACCCCGTGCCGTCCAACGACCCTGCCTCCAGGACGGCCGGGGGGACGACCCCGTCCCCGGCGGTGGCGACGTACCGGGTGGCCAGGCCGGTGCCCTCGGCCAGGTAGTAGTCATCCGCGCGGGACCGGTCGGCCTCGACATAGCTTCGGGCCGCGGCCGGCGAGCCGCGGTAGAACTTCACCCCGCCATGCACCCGGCCCCACCACCCGTCACTGCCCGTCAACCAGCCCCGAAACGACGTTCGGCCCGCCCTCACGGGCGGACCGACCTACGAACTTCGTAGCATGCGTGCCGCTCGAAATTGGCGCTTCCAGCGGCCGGTCGGGGAACAAGTCTGCGGACTCGTCACAGGACGTCACAGGACCTCGCTGAGACGGGCAGCGACGGAGTGGACGTCGCGCAAGTGGGAAGCGCGCATCGGAGAAGGATCGACCTGGACGACGAGTGAGCTCTCGGAGTCGAATGTCAAGTGACGGGAGCGCCGCAGAGGCCCGCGTCGCCCTGATTGGCGCGCCCGGGGGGACGATCGCAGTGTGTCGCCCACCCCGGCGGACGTGCGTCACTGCGCCCACCAAAGGGCTACATCGAGTCGGCCCTGCCGCTGTCGTGCGCGCGCCAAGGCGCCGTCCGGACTGCGTTCGGCGTGTGACGGCCGTACCAGACTTGCTCGTGAGGGGTCAGACGATCTCCCACTCATAGGAGAACTTGACAACCTTGAGAATGATGGAGGTCTCGACATCGGTAATGCCCGGTAGTGCGCCCAGCTTGTGGGTCACGAAGTCCAGCATGTGTTCCTGATCCGAGAAGAAGGCCTCAACCATCACGTCGTATCGCCCCGCCGATACACCGACGTACCTGACCTCGTCGTACGTCCGTAGGGCCTCGGCGACCTCATGCATGGCTTGGAGCGCGACCGATATCCCGATGATGGCGGACAGTTGAGCTCCCGCAGCCTCGGGCGTGGGCACGGCGACGATGCTCATCAGTCGCTCGTCGATCAGGCGCGCAATGCGCTTGCGCACCGTGGTCTCCGTGATGCCAAGCTCGCGAGCGATCTCGCTGTTCCCCAGGCGGCCGTTTCCCTGCAGCATCTTGATGATGCTGCGGTCGAGCGCGTCGACCCGGTATCCCCGCTGACCTGGAACTGCGTCCGGTCCTTCGCTCGGCTTGCCCATCCCGCGTCCTCCATGATCCGTCGAAATTCGATGCTACAGGCAGGTTAAAAGTTCGAGATTCAGTCTATCGAACCCACTTGATGCTTGACATTCGTTCCCAGGCGTGAGCATGCTTCCGCGTGTCTCCCGTACCGACGAGCGCCCAGGGGTGCCCATGACCGAGCAGACATCATCACCGGCGGTCTTCTCTCGTCAGGCCTCAGGTCTGGTTCGTGTCGGAAGTCCGTACGACGTGTTCATCTACAACGTCGGGCTGGTCTCGATCGGCATCGCCATCGCGTTCAACCAGTTCTACGGTCCGAGCCTCTACCCGGGAGCCCAACCCTGGGTCTCGACGCTCCTGGCCGCCCTCGGCATGCTAGCGGTCGCCACGACCTTCTACTTCTGGTCGGTCGTGTTCCCGCGCTCGGGCGGGGTGTACGTGTTCCTGTCCCGCAGCCTGCATCCCGGTGTCGCCTTCGTCATGTCCCTCATGGAGACGGTGATTCTCCTGTACTACGCCGCGCTGGCGGCCGGGCTCATCGTGCAGGTAGGACTGTCCTCGTTCTTCTTCACTGTCGGCACCATCTCCGGCAACGCGACGATGACCGGATGGGCGACCTCGATCGCGACGCCGTCCGGTGTGTTCTGGATCGGGACGCTCATCCTCCTCGCCGCCGGTGCCATTCTCGCGTCGGGCACTCGGCGCTACTTCTCGCTACAGCGCATCCTCTTCGGCATTGCGGTGCTCGGCACTCTCGTCCTCCTCGGTGCCATGTTGTTCGGCTCGCGTGAGTCCTTCCAGGCGAACCTCACGCAGGAGACCGGGCTGGGCTACGACAAGGTCATCACTGACGCGGTCGCCAACGGGTATGTGCTTTCAGGTTTCAGCCTGCAGGAGAGCATCAAGTTCATCGTCTGGCCGCTGCTGCCCTTGCTGGGCGCGATCCAGTCCGTCGGCATCGGTGGAGAGGTGAAGAAGATCCAGCGCTCGCAGCTCTTCGGGATGCTGGGCGCAGTGGTCGCCACGGGTGCTGTCATTGCCCTGTTCGCGGTGCTCTCGAACCAGGTGTTCGGTTACGACTTCCAGGGCGCGATCGCCTACAACTTCCTCACCGGCGTTGAGGGCGGGAGCACGGCGTCAGCGCCGTACTTCACGGTGCTGGCCGGCATCCTCACTTCGAACGTCATTCTGGCGGTAATCATTATGGCCGTGTTCGTTGCCTGGATCTGGTTCTGGATCCCTGCCGAGCTTGCCTACACGACACGGAGCATGATCGCGTGGTCGTTTGACCGCGTCGCCCCGGATCGGCTTGGCTATGTGAGCGAGCGTTTCCACACGCCGGTAATCGCGATCGGGGTCTCGACCGCCGGGTCGATCGGGTTCATGTGGCTGATCGCGTATAAGGCGATCGCCCTCCTGACCCTCGTGGAAGTGCTGCTAGTCGTCTGGGGAACCGCCATGGTCTCCGCAGTGGTCTTTCCCCGGGTTCGGCGCTCGCTATTTGTTGGCTCGCCGGCGAGCCGGGTCAGGGTGGGCTCGGTGCCTGTCATGTCGATCGCGGGCGTCGTCAGCGCGCTCTTCCTTGCAGCGATGATCTACCTGCTGTGGAACGACCCGATCGCCGCAGGCCCCCTGATCAGCTCCGACCATGTGACCTGGGAGTTCTGGATCGTCCTCGGGGTCGTCGTTCTCGGCACTGCTTGGTATCTCGGCACCAAGGCCTTGCGGAGACGTCAAGGGATCGACATTGACCTTGCCTTCCGACAGATCCCGATCGAGTAGTGGGTGCCGACGGCGGGCCGCCGACCTGGCCCGGTTTGCGTGACGAAGCCCTCGACCTCACCGAGGCCGCTCGCGACGCGGGTATCCCTCTGCGAGTCGTGGGAGGGATCGGCGTACGCCTGCATTGCGGTGAGGCCGGGGAGATGGCGGCACGCGTCGGGAGGGTTGCGAAGGACATCGACTTCATCGTCCCAAAGGAGGGCCGCAAGGGACTGCGGCGCCTTCTGGAGGAGCGAGGATACGTGGTCGATCGCGACCTGCTCGTGGCGATGGAAGGACGAAGGTACTCGTTCACCCACCCGACGTCGCAGATTGAGCTGGACGTCTTCGTCGAGCGGCTCGAGTTCAACCACACGATCGAGGTCCGGTCACGCCTGGACCGTCACCCAGTGACCATCCCCCTCGAGGACCTCCTGATGCAGAAGCTGCAGATCCGGAGCGTGACCATGAACGACCTAGTCGATATCTCGGTGTTGCTTGCGACGCATCCCGTCGTGCCGCAGGCCGCGGGGGTGGAGGAGCTGAGCAGCGACTATGTCGCCGGGCTCCTTAGCAAAGACTGGGGCTTCCACCGCACTGCGACGGAGAACCTGGAGCGGGTCGGTGGGGAGACGGCCCCGCCAGTCGACTTGGGCTCCGAGCTGAACAAGGCTGTCCAAGAGCGAAGCCAGCGGCTGCTCGAGTCCATCGCGCAGGCGCCCAAGAGCATGGGATGGCGGCTCCGCGCGAAGGTCGGGGAGCGGGTCCAGTGGTGGGAAGACGTCGATGAGCGAGAGGAGACCTACTGATGGGTCTCTTCCGACGCCAACCTCGCCTCCCACGGGAGGAGGAGACGACCATCTTCTTCGCCTCCGACCTGCACGGCTCCGAGATCTGCTTCAAGAAGTTCGTGAGTGCGGCCGCCTTCTATAAGGCTGATGTGCTCGTTCTCGGTGGGGACATCAGCGGCAAGCTGGTCGTGCCCATCGTCGAGGCGGGCAAGGGCCGATTCCGGGCTCGCCTCCACGGGCACGATGAGCTGCTGACGGAGGACACGGTCGTCGACGTCGAACAACGAGCGTGGAACGGCGGCCTCTACACCCGGCGCATGACCCCTGACCAGTACGACCAGTACGCGGCGGACCCAGCAAAGGTGGAGGAGCTGTTCACCGAGGTCGTGACCGGCACCGTCAAGCGGTGGATCGACTACGCGCACAGCCGCCTTGCTGAAAGTGGGACGGTGATCCTAAACGCGCCCGGGAACGATGACCCGTTCATCGTCGACGACGTGCTGCGAGAGCACGGCGACGACCGGTTCCGTTTCGTCGAGGGCGAGATCGTGGAGATCGCTCCGGGGCACGAGATGCTCAGCACCGGATACACCAACCACACACCGTGGAACACGCATCGCGAGTACACCGAGGCCGAAATCGCGGAACGCTTGCGGACCATGACCGACCGCCTCGAGAACCCCCCGAGCGCGATCTTCAACATCCACGTACCGCCGCACAATTCCCGCATCGACACGGCCCCCATGCTCAAGGAGGACCTGTCGGTCGAGACGTCCGGGGGTGCGCAGATCACCGGGCCCGTGGGCTCGACCGCCGTCCGTTCAGCTATCGAGCAGGTGCAGCCCCTGGTGACGCTCCACGGACACATCCACGAGTCAGGAGGGTCGGTGCGTATCGGCCGCACCACGGCAATCAACGTCGGCTCGGAGTACGGCGAAGGAGTGCTGCGGGGCGTGCTCGTCACGGTTGGTGGCGGACGCCTCCTCCGCCACCAAGCCGTCACCGGCTGATCCCAACCCACCCACGCCAACCACGAGACCGCCCGGTCACCACCGTCCCGGCACACCCCGGACGTTCCACAGAGGAGCAACGAGTGAACGAAGAACCCTCCACCGTCAAGCAGCGGCTCGTAGACCAGGGCGTCAGGTATGTCTTCGGCGCCTACGTGGACGTCCACGGTGTCCCCAAGTCAAAGTGCGTCCCGATCGCTCACTTCGAAGACATGGTCGACGGGTCGGAGTTGTACACCGTTGGGGCCCTGGAAGGCATGGGCGACCTTGGCCCCAACGAGGACGAGTGCGTCGGCATCCCCGACCTCAGTGGCCTGACCGTTCTTCCCTGGGACACGCGATACGCCGTAGCGCCGGCAAACCTATTCCTTCACGACAAGCCGTACAGCCACGACTTCCGGGCTCTGTTGCAGCGCCAAGTCGCCGAGGCAGAGGCGATGGGTTACCGCGTCAACATGGGAGTGGAGCCCGAGGTCTACGTTCTCCGGCGGGACGCCGACAACGAATGGGTCCCGTGGATCGACGAGGACGTCGTCAATCCGCCCACTCGCGGCTACGACCTCGAGACGACCATGCTGGCCGACTCGTTCCTCGAGCCCATGGTCGAGTACATGAACAAGCTGGGCTGGGACGTCTACTCATTCGACCACGAAGGGGGGGACGGGCAGTACGAGTTCGACTTCAGGTACAGCGATGTCGTAACCATGACGGACCGAATGGTCCTCTTCCGGCTGATGGCCAAGCACGTCGCGCGCACTCTGGGTGGAATCGCCACGTTCATGCCCAAGCCGATGCAGACATCGTTCGGCTCGGGCGCACACTTGAACATCAGCCTCGCCGACGTCGCAAACGGTCGCAACGTGTTCGAACGGGAAGGCTTGGGGAGCGACACCCAGCGCATCCCCGTCGAGGAAGCCTACGACGAGGTCGCGTACCAGTTCACCGCCGGAATTCTGGAGCACGCGGACGCCCTCACGGCGGTCCTCGCCCCCACCGTCAACTCCTACAAGAGGTTGCTGCCCCGGGGCCTGATGCACGAGATCTCGTGGGCTCCTGTGTACCGCGCATACGGGTACAACAACCGAACCCTGATGCTGCGGCTACCCGTAAACCGGCGCTGCCTGGAGATCCGCATCGCCGACAGCGCCGCCAACCTCTACCTGGGGACCGCACTGGTCCTGGCAGCCGGGCTCGACGGCATTCGCCGCGGCCTTAAGGCCGGCGAGCCCGTCAACTACGACACCTACAAGACGAGCGATAAGGACCTCGCGACCGCGGGAGTCACTCGGCTTCCGTCGACACTCGGTGAAGCCATCGAGCAGTTTGCGGCGAGCGACTTCGCGCGTGAAGTCCTCGGGCCCGAGGTGCATGCGAGCTTCGTCGAACTCAAGCGCGCGGAGTGGCTCGAGTACAACACCGTCGTCGGGGAGTGGGAGCGCAACCGGTATCTGCAGCTCTGGTGAGCCAACGGGCCATAACCCCAATCCTTCTCCGATCCCATCGTCCACTGGAGTCTCCGCCATGACCGCAACCAGTCCGTCGCCGAGCGTCGGTTCCGACACAGGGACCGACGTGGCCAACGCGAATCACATTGCCTACCAACGACTCACCGAGGCCAACCCGACGCTTGTCGATATCCGACCCGCGATCGAAGTGGTCCCTGGGATGACCCCGGAGACGATCCTGACCTCCGGAGCCCCGATGCCCTGGAGCGAGTACTTCGGAGGTCAGCGAAACGCGATCCTCGGCGGCGCGCTCTACGAAGGTCTCGCTGACTCCCTGGAGGACGCGGATGCGAAGCTCTCTGACGGCCGCATCGTGCTCGCCGCCACCCATGATCACGGGTGCGTCGGGTCGGTGGCCGGTATCTACACGGCGTCCATGCCCGTGTTCGTCGTCGAGAATCTCGCGCTGGGCAACATGGCTTTCTGCAACTTCTACGAGGGCAAGTCGCCGCGGCGGCTCAACTACGGGGTGTTCGACGAGACCGTCGTGGAGGGGTTGCGCTTCATCGAGCGCGAGCTCGCGCCAACGATGCGCACTGCCGTCCTGCGTGCGGCAGGGGTGCCTCTCAAGCCGATCATCAGCCGCGCACTGCGGATGGGCGACGAGTTGCACAGCCGCAACACCGCCGCCACGGGGCTCCTCGTGCGGGCACTGACGCCCCACCTGGTCGACATGGCGACCGACGGACTTCGACACGAGGTCCACACTGCGCTGGAGTTCCTCGACGAGAACGACTACTTCTTCCTGCGGCTGGCAATGGCGGCCGCGAAGGCGACGGCCGACGCCGCCCGAGACATCCCCGGGTCCAGCGTCGTGACGGCCATGACGATCAGCTGCCGGGATTACGCTATTCGCGTCTCCGGACTGGGCGACACCTGGTTCCGTGGCCCCTTACCCGAGGTCACCTGCAAGCTATTCGACGGCTACACGGAGGACGACCTCGAGTGGATCGGCGGCGAGAGCCACATCACTGAAACCGTTGGGCTGGGCGGCTTCGCGCAGGCAGCCGCGTTCGGGCTGCAGGCATACCAGGGCGGCTCGGCGCTCGAGATGGCCAGATGGAACGAGCTCATGTACTCCATAACGGTCGGAGAGCACCCGGACTACCTCATCCCGTTCTTCGGCTTCCGAGGTTCGCCCGTCGGGATCGACGTCCGACGGGTGGCCGAGACCGGCGTAACCCCCGTCATCGACGGGGGGCTCGCCGGCAAAGACGGAGGCCAGATCGGAGCCGGCCTTCTGCACGCCCCGCTCGCCTGCTTCACGGACGCGGCGCGCGCGCTCAGCCGTTCAGCGATGCACTAAGGGACGACGTTGCGGCGCCTCACTCGGGACCAGACGGGGATGTTCTTCGACGCCTGGGCCGAGGCGGCAATCGAGATCGACCAGGACGAGAGACTTGTCGTAGAGACGAAGGACTCGTTGTGCGGCCTGGCGAAGCAGGAAGCACCGACGGGCCTCGCGCTCGACGAGGTCATTGACCGCCTCGGAGGTGCTTGTCCAGTCACAGGGCCCATCGCCGTTCGCGGTGCAGAGCCGGGCACGATACTGGCGGTCCACCTCGAACGCGTGGATCCAGTTCCGGCCGCGGGAGAGGCATGGACCGGGATCATCCAGGGCTTCGGCGCGCTAACCCACGAGCGCTACGGGATCCAACCGCCGATTGAACCTGTGACCCGGCTTGTCCGCTATGACGGGGGCGCCGCCTCGTTCGGCCTTGCGAGCGGCGAGACGGTGTCGGTGCCCATTCGGCCGTTCCTCGGAACGGTGGCGGTAGCCCCTCGGTGGGAGCGGCGCATGTCGTTCTCCCAGTCCAGCGAGTACCTCGGCGACATCGACTTACCCCAGGTGCGGGAAGGCGCCACGCTCGTGCTGCCGGTCAATGTCCCCGGTGCGATGCTCTACCTCGGGGACGCACACGCCGCGCAAGGAGACGGCGAGATCACTGGCGCAGCCCTGGAGATCGAGGCCGAAGCCGTGGTGTCCTGCCGGGTGCTCCAGCCAGATGAGGCAGGGTGGGTCGCGTTGCCTCAACTGAACGACGCCGAGTCGATCGGCTCGATCGCCGCCACTGAGGGCAACGACCTAACGCAGTGCGCCCGAGCCGCCTACCGAGACTTGGTCAACCGGCTCGAGCGCTTTCACGGATTCACCCTCAGCGAGGCGTACCAACTCCTGGGGCAGGTGGGCAGGCTTCAGGTCGGCAACATGGTCGATCCCTTCTACTCGGTGCTGGCATCTGTAGACCGCACCTACCTGCCCCGGATTGGGGGTGCCTGCGGACCCGCTTCTTGATGAAAGCCGGCTGGCAGTCGTGAAGTCACTCAACGGTCGGCACCAACCAACACCAAGAGGGTCTTCCGCCCAGCGCATTCGCGTCGCCGGGATGGCAATCAGCACACCCGTTTCCCGCCCATGAAGCGGCTCGTCACAGCTGAGCGTGGGTGAGGGCGCGACGCGCCGTGCCAACTGGTTGCCGGGGAGGGGGCCAGGCCCCCGACGGTCCGAGGGCCGCCACCTCATCCGATCCCAAGGACCTCGACACGGAGACCCTACGGTGTGCTGCGCGGACGGCTACTACGACTGCTGCGACCTGATGGTCGGCGTTGACGGCCTGGGCAGGCACGATGGTCGCCCGGTGGACGGCCGTCATGAACGCGTTCGCCGTCTGCTTCGCGGACCGGATGCCGGCAGCGAGAGCCTGTAGCAGAAGCCGCCGATTACACCGTTGCCCTGACAGACCAAGTGGGTGCTACACCGAAACGTACTGATCCGCGTGCGGGGGCGCGATGGTGACGTCCACGCCCTTTCCCTGCAATCTCTGGATGTCCTCGGCGTCCGTACGCGAGTCGACGACCACGTTGTCGAACTCTCGTAGGTTCGCCAGGCTGTACAGAGCCCTCTTGGTGAACTTTGAGTGGTCGGCTAAGAGCACCCGGCGGGCAGACACGTCGAACATGGCACGCTTGGTGTCCACGGTCTCGGCGCTCTGATGGAAGCAGATGTCGTCGGTGATGGCCGCCGTCGACATGATAAACACGTCTGCTCTGAGGCCCGTAATGGCGGTGGTCGTCATGCGACCCATAAAGGAACTGCACCAGTTGTAGTAGTTCCCGCCGAGGGCAACGAGCGAGATCCCCCGGACGTTGGTCATCTCTGTGATGACGGTGAGACAGTTCGTGATCACCGTCAGGGGCGCTCTTGTCGGTAGGAGCGCAGTGAGCTGCTGCACCGTTGTCGAATCATCGAGCATCACGGCCTGCCCGGGTTCGATCAGTTCGATAGCGGCATGGGCGAGGTCGACCTTGCTGTCGAGCTCCTGGCCCGATCTGAAGACGTCGCTCGACTCGACGAGGCTGCTCGGCAGCGCCGTCGCCAGACCCCGTGATTTGCGTAGCAGGCCGCGGTACTCGAGGTCGTCGAGGTCTCGGTGAATCGTCATCAGGCTCACCCCGAAGCGTTCCGCAAGCTCTTCGATGCGGACGGCGCCCTCGGTCATTACGACATGGGAGATGTCCTGTTGGCGGAGTTCGCGTCGGCTCTTGCGGGGGGCTATACGTGTGGAGGAGCCCGACTCATCACCCGTCATCAGCCGTCCACCTCGGCTTGGGACGTCCGGTCCGTATGGCCACTAGAGCCCCACGGGCTAGATGGGTGCATGTGGTGCCACCTCCAGCGTCCTTCGTTGTCACAGGCATGCCGAACGATGCGTTGATCCGGCGCGGAGCGGGCGCTCATGCTGTGGATCATCTCACACATAGGGTTACAAAATATCAGTCTGCCGGATATGATCACACCAGAACTTATCATTATCCCACGTCTGGTGCGGGGTTGGCCGGGGTCTGCCTCCCCCAGATGGGCACGTGTTCGACGAGGAGGTCGGTGTGTCTGTGCTCAACAACCCTGAGTCGTTCGCTGACGAGATGGCCGCCGGCCTAGTCGCCGCCTACGGACGCTTCGTGAGATCCGTCCCAGGCGGGGTGGTCAGAGCACGCAAGAACTCCGACAGCCGCGAAGTGGCGGTGGTCATCGGGGGTGGGACGGGGCACTACCCGGCCTTCGGCGGACTTGTCGGGCCCGGACTCGCGACCGGGGCCGCAATGGGTAACGTCTTCGCGTCGCCTTCCATTCGCCAAGTGTGCTCCGTTGCCCGGGCCGCCGATTCTGGGGCGGGTGTCCTGCTCCTGTTCGGCAATTACACGGGGGATGTTCTCAACTTCGAAGCCGCTCGTCGCAGACTTCTGTCGGAAGGGCGCGACTGCCGGCTGCTGGCCGTAACCGACGATATCGCTAGCGCAGGCTCGGACGACACTGAGCGCCGCCGCGGCGTCGCCGGCGACCTGACCGTATTCAAGGTCGCCGGTGCCGCGGCGGCCGAGGGGCTACCTCTCGACCAGGTGGAGAATCTGGCACGGCTGGCCAACGACCGAACACGGACCTTTGGCGTGGCGTTCGGGGGTTGCACGCTTCCGGGAGCGGACGAGCCACTGTTCACCGTGCCGTCGGGATCGATGGCCGTGGGGATGGGCATTCACGGTGAGCCTGGCCTCGGTACCGAGCCCAGACCCAATGCGAACGGGCTCGCCGAGCTGCTAGTGGCCCGGGTCCTCGCCGAGCGACCGGGCGCACGAGCAGATAGGGCGGCAGTGATCCTCAACGGTCTGGGGGGTGTCAAGTACGAAAGCCTCTTCGTCATCTATGACCGAGTGGCAGCCCTCCTGGGCGAATCGGGGGTCACTCCTGTCTACCCCGAGGTTGGCGAGCTCGTCACGAGCTTCGACATGCCCGGAGTCTCACTCACTGTGATGTGGCTGGACGACCGCCTTGAACAGCTGTGGTGTGCACCCGCCTCGAGCCCGGCCTTCAGGCGCGCCGTGATCGAGGCTGACGTGACCAGCGGCGCTCCACCTGAGCCGTCGGAGAAACTCGGCGTAGGGGAGGAGGTGGACGCACCCGTGGTCCCGGGATCCCGGGCATCGCAGGCGGCTGCCAAGGTGCTCCTCGAGCGTTTGGAGGCTGCCCACCGAGCAATCGAGGACAACGTACAACTCCTCGGCGACATGGATGCTGTCGCGGGTGACGGCGACCACGGCTTGGGGATGCAACGCGGCATCACGGCGGCCCTAGAAACGGGCCGCACGGTCATAGAGCAAGGAGCCGGTGTGGGAACGCTGCTGAACCGGGCAGGCGATGCGTGGGCTGACCGCGCCGGAGGTACGTCCGGCGTCCTGTGGGGCCTGATGCTCCGTGCCGCGGGGGAGCGCCTCGGTGATGAGATGCCGGTGGAGGTCGAGCAGCTCTCGTCAGCGGTTACGGAGGCGGAGGAATGTGTCGCCACCTTCGGAGGCGCCGCGTTGGGGGACAAGACACTGCTCGACGCACTTTCGGCGCTCGCCGTTTCGCTGCGGGCGACGACGTTGCGTGTTGAAACCATCGAGAAGCGCGAGGCCATTGGTCTCGCCGGTGCTTGGGGGGACGCTGCGAAGGCCGCCTCAGAAGCAGCCGAAGCTACGCGCGACCTTCTCCCGCGGATGGGACGTGCCCGTCCACACGCCGAGCGAAGCCTGGGCACGCCCGACCCGGGCGCGTCATCTCTTGCACTCATCGCTACAGCAGCCGCCGCCGTCCCGACTACTGGAGTACAGAACAATGGCTAAGTTTCGCATCGTTGTCGGTTCCGACGACGCAGGGTTCACGTATAAGGAGCAGCTTCGCACCGACCTTGAGGCCCGAGACGACGTCGAGACCGTCATGGACCTCGGGGTCGACAGCGAGAGCCACACGGCGTATCCGGAGATCGGAATCAAGGCTGCTCAGATGGTCGCAACGGGTGAAGCCGACCGAGCAATCCTCGTGTGCGGGACCGGCCTCGGAATGGCGATCAGTGCAAACAAGGTGCCCGGAATTCGAGCGGTCACGGCACATGACAGCTACTCGGTAGAGCGCGCAGTGCTCAGCAACGACGCACAGGTGCTCGCTATCGGGCAACGAGTGATCGGCCTGGAACTGGCGCGCCGGTTGATCTCGGAGTGGCTCTCGTACGCGTTCGACCCCGCTTCACCATCCGCAGCCAAGGTCAAGATCATCGACCAGTACGAGCAGAGGACATGAGACACGTGACGACCACAGACGACAACATCGACCGCCGCTCAGTCAGGGAGGCCCTGACTGAGTGCATCCAGGGCGCGGACGGCTTCCTGCACTTGGACCCGGCCCTTGTGGCCAGGGACTGGCTGCCGCCAGGGCGCAGACTCGGGCTCGCCGATGACGAGTACGACCTCGGTGAGCGTGGAAGCATCTGCGAGCGTTGGCTCGGTTCGACCACCCACGCCGACAACCGAGTGGGCCCCCCCGATGAAGGCATCAGCTACATCCGGGGTGACGGTGTCCGTCTCGGTCTCGACGTCGCGGTTCGCCATGGAGGCGACCTCGTGATGGGTGAGGCTTACGCGGCGAAGCACAGCGGTCTCGGACGGCTCGCCAAGATCTTCGACTACGGTGCACGGATCCCGCTGCACATCCATCCTCCGGCCGACCAAGCAGCCCTCGTTGGACGCAACTCCAAGGATGAGGCGTACTACTACCCGCCCGGTGTCGACATGGGTGACCACCCGGAGTCCTTCTACGGCGTGCACCCGTGGATCGCCGAGCAGGGTGATGGGGAGGTGCTCCTTCCCTACTTGGAGGCTTGGGAGGACGATGCCATCCTGAAGCACACCTTTGGCTACGTGCAGGTTCCGGAAGAAGGCTTCCTCATCGACTCTGGGATCCTGCACGCTCCTGGAACGGCCCTCACCATTGAGTTGCAGGAGGACGCCGACACCATGGCGATGTTCCAGGCCCTCAACGCCGGAACCATCATCAGTAAAGAGATGCTCTTCAAGGACGTCTCCGACGAAGATCGCGAGAAGCTCGGCGAGCGGGCTCTTCTTCGTTGGATCGACTGGCCCGCGAATGGTGATCCGTACTTCTACGAACGTCGTGTTCTGCGTCCCTTGGTCTTCAGGAGCGAGCCCGGAGTCGAGGAGGCCTGGCTGTTCCACGGTACCCAGAAGTTCAGCGGAAAGAGGATCACGGTAGCTCCGGGTGCCCGTGTCACAGACCTCGAGGCCGGTGTGTACAACCTCCTCGCCTGGCAGGGGAAAGGGACCGTCGGGGGACAGCCCGTTCGCGGCCAGGTCGTCGGGCAGGACGAACTCCTTGTCGTACACTCGGCCGCGACACAGCCTCACGAGATCGTGAATGAGGGCGACGACCCACTTGTTCTCATCAAGTTCTTCGGACCCGACATCAACATGGACGTCCCTCCCGCCGGACTTTGAGCCTTCGGGAAAGCGCGTGTGTGGCTCGCCTCCTCGGCCGGCCCCACAAGCGCTGCATCAATCGCCGGAGCGCCCAAGTCTGAAGTTGAGGGTGTACTCGCGCTTCTCGTGCGGCTGCAGGATCGGCAAGACCCCCCGCTGACGTGCATCTGCCCGCCCCACCATGGTCGGGGTGTTGACCGGTTCGAGCCCGACAACGTACGCGTCCTCCGTGAGCATCGTCCACTGGCACAGCCAGGGCAGTTGGTCCCGTCGCTGCTCGACCTCCAAGTACATGCCCAAGGTCAGGTTCTCGAGTCGACTAACGGACCAACCGTTGGCGTTGGCGTCCAGGGCGTGCAGATATACGTGATCGTCTCGCCCGGGCACTGGCTCCTCGAATACCCTCCATCGGTCCAGTCGCGCCTCAGACCGGGGATCCCGGGCCGCGACAGACATCGAAGGGACCGACAGCGTCGTGTCCGGTGACAGCAGTGGCCAGCCGAGGTTCACGTGATACATCAGCATATGCGGCTCGGGAACGGACGACTCGTTGGTGACTACGTCGGTGACGGTGAAGCTCGAGGAGCCGAGGACTGTCTCGATCCGTCGTCGGAGGGTGAGGTTTTCGCCCAGGTGGGCCGACTGCCGGATCAGGCCCTCCACGGTAATCCGCTGCTGGTCGATGTCGATCCGGTGCATCGTCGCGGGAACTGCGGAGATCCGACCGTGCTGACCGAAGGCAACCCCTTCGTCCTGTGACGGGGCACCGAAGGTGTCCAGGCCGCAGGTCGTCATGAAGCCGCCACCGAACGAACGTAACCAGCCAGCCCCTTGCGGGTCGTAGAAGGCCGGGGACTCGATGCCGCTTCCTGCCATCCACGCGATCGGGACGCCGTGTTGGGTGACCTGGCCAATGTCAAGCGCACGGTCGGGGTGCAGTTCGATCTCGAGCCCTCCCCCGTTGACCAGTCGCAGCCGGCGAGCGCCGCGCGCAGGGCCGTCGTCCTCGACGAAGCGGTCGATGCGCGCGAGCTGGCTGGGCGACCCGACGTACCGCCAGGCCTTCTCCCACGAGGCGCCGTAGGGGCTCATCCGGAGGCCCCCGCACCAGATACCCCCGCGGTGGAAGCGATCGCCAGTAGTTCCGTGAAGCCGCTGGGGTCCCACGCCGACCGGCCTATGAACAGACCGTCCAGTTCGGCGACGGCCAAGTAGTCCGCTGCGTTCGCTGTAGTGATACTGCCGCCGTACAGCAGGCCGAGCAGCGGAAACCGCGCACGAATCGCCTCGGCAGCTTCGGCGACGACGTCGACCGAGGCGGCGTGCCCAACCTCGCCGATTGACCAAATGGGTTCATACGCAACAAGCACGCGGTTCCACAAGTCCTCCGGAACCCGACTCAGCGCGACGCGCAGCTGATCGACCAGGTGCGCGACGGCGCCACCTCCAAGGCGGACATCGCGGCTCTCGCCGACGCAGACCAGTGGTACCAGGTCTGCGGACAGGGCGGCCCTGACCTTGAGCGCCACGGTGGCATCGCTCTCGTTGAAGAGTTCGCGCCTCTCGGAGTGGCCGAGCTCGACGAGGTTCGCCCCGGCATCGCGGACCATCGCCATCGAGACCTCGCCTGTGTAGGGGCCGTTGGCAGCCCAGTGGGCGTTCTGGGCACCGACCCACACGGCCGAGTCCGGTCCGAGCGCGTCTCGGGTAGTGGCGATTGCGGTGAACGCAGGGATCACGAACGGCTGCACGTTCGGGCCCCAGCGCCCGTAGCGCCGAAGGTGATCTGCGAAGGCGCGCGCCTCGCTCGTCGTCTTGTTCATCTTCCAGCTGGTCCCGACGAAGGTCGTCATGGGCGCTCCCTTGCGAGTGGGAAGTTGTTGTGAATATAACATTGCACCTTCTCATAATCGCAAGAGTGACGTATAGTGCAGTCGAAGCCAGCCTCTGGATCCCACACGGCGTCATGTTTACTTCTCATCAGAGGTCACATGAGTGCCGGGCTCCTTGGGTCTTCGAGCACAGCCCACCGACGACGTCGTCACCGACAAAGGAGTCCAGCAGATGCGTACACGGACCAGCGTCCTTCTCACGGCCGTAGCGGCCACCGCAGCCGTAGCCCTCAGCGGGTGCGGGCAGACAACCGCCGATTCGGCCTCGAGTGCCAGCGGTGGCCAGGCTGGTAACAAGGTCGTTGGCATCGTTTCGATCACCGCCAACGAGGCTGGCAACGCGTTGGCAATCCGCGGTGCCACCGACGCCGCCGAGAAGGCGGGCTGGACGGTCAAGGTGGTGGACGCGCAGGGTGACGCTGCCAAGGCAAACGCTGCGATGTCCTCCTTCGCGAACCAGAAGGTTGGGATGATCTTCAACCTCGTGTTCCCGGCGAACTCCATTGCGACCGGGCTGGCCGCCGCGAAGAGCGCCGGCATCCCGGTGGCCTCCTGGGGCGGCGGCTCGGGCCCGGGCGTTGTCATGTGGACGGGCGACGGTGGACCGTACGCGACGCTGTCGGCGACGCAGATGGCGAAGGACATGGACGGCAAGGGCAGCGTCCTGTCGCTGAACTATCACGGCGGCCAGGTGTGCATCGACCGTGAGAAGGCATTCGACGCGGTCATGGCTCAGTACCCCGACATCAAGGTGCACAAGGAGGAAGTCAACATCCCCGGCTTCCTCCAAGACGCCGCCAAGTTCACCACCGCCTGGCTGAGCAGCCACCCCAAGGGTGCGGAGAACCTCGCCATCTGGGGCTGCTGGGATGACCCCACGCTCGGAGCGATCTCGGCGCTGAAGCAGGCGGGTCGCACTGACGTGATGACCTACGGCAATGCCGGTTCCATCACTGGGATCACCGCGGTCAAGGACGGGAGCATGACGGCGACTGCATATGAGGAGGGCTTCAAGGAGGGTCAGGCGATGTTCACGACTACTTTGGAGGCTATCGCGGCCGGGGATAGCTGGACCCCAAAGAACGTCAACGTGCCTGGCGTGGTCGTCACCAAGGACAACGTCGACGAGTTCATGAAGTCGCACCAAGACGTCCTGAAGTGACCCTGAAGGCAGCACCGATGGACACTCAGGAAAGCGTTCTCCCCGTGGGTGGGAGGACCGTTGAGACGCCCCTCATCCGTATTCGGGACGTTGAGAAGAGCTTCGGAGGAGTCAAGGCTCTGACTGGTGTCAACACCGACATCAGGCCTGGCGTGGTCCACGGGTTCGTGGGGGCAAATGGAGCCGGCAAGTCCACTCTCATTCGCTGTCTCGCTGGGGTGTCCCCACCTGATCGTGGAACCATAGAGGTGGACGGGTCGGTTGTCGCCATCGACAGCCCCCAAGTTGCGACCGACCTCCGGCTCGCGTTCATCCACCAAGAGACGAGTCTCATCGCCGGTTGGGACGCCATGCGCAACATGGCGCTCGGCAGCCGGCCCACCACCCGCGCTGGCATCATCGATTGGCGCACAACTCACCAGCGGGCGACTCACATCGCCGAGATGCTCGGGATGGAGTTCCCGCTTTCGACTCGGGCGGATCGCCTCTCTGCAGCCGACCAGTCTCGGGTTCTGATCGGCCGAGCGCTGATGCTCGATGCCCGGATGATCGCAATGGACGAGCCGACCGCATCTCTGTCGGCCGCCGAGACCGAACACCTGCATCGGCTGATCCGGGACCTTACTGCGCGGAACATCGGGGTGATCTTCGTATCGCACCGCCTGGACGAGGTGTCCGAACTATGTCGTGACATAACCGTTTTCAAGGATGGCGCCGTGACAAAGCGGGTCACTGACGAACCAGTCTCCAAGCGTGATCTCGTTGGCGCGATCGTGGGTCGAGACCTGGAGATCCGGGACCACGGAAGGCCCCCCAAGGCGCACGGCACAGCCGTTCTCGAAGTCCGCGACCTACACGACGGGGTGGCGGTGCATGGGGCAAACCTGGAGGTCGCAGCAGGGGAGGTCGTGGGGCTGGGTGGCCTTGTCGGCGCCGGGCGGACGGAGCTTGCGTCACTGATTTATGGTGCCCGATCGCGAACCCGGGGCGACGTTCGCCTGAACGGCCGTTCCGTGCGTTTTCGAACGCCCGCCCACGCAGTACGGGCTGGGATCGGCCTCCTTCCGGAGGAACGCCGGTCGGAGGCACTGTTCTTGGACAAGAGTATTGACTTCAACATCAACGTGGCCTCCCTATCGAGTATGACGTTCGGACGCGGCGTCCCGCTACTTCGGCTGGGCGAGGGGAGACGACGCGCCGCAGACCTGGCGAAGGCGGTCACCGTAAAGGCAACGGGTGTTGGGGACATCGTCGGCCACCTATCGGGAGGCAACCAGCAGAAAGTGGCTCTCGCGCGGTGGCTCGTCAGAGCGCCGGCCTTGCTCATCCTGGACGAGCCCTCTCGGGGTGTAGACGTGGGCGCACGTGCAGAACTTCACGCTGTAATTCGCCAGTTGGCCAGAGACGGCGCAGCCATCTTGGCGATCTCATCCGACAACGAAGAACTCGTCGATCTCTGCGACCGCGTGGCCGTCATGGCCGGCGGCCGGGTCACAGGGGAGGTGCAAGGCGAGCACCTCACAGTGGAGAACCTGCTCCACCTGAGTTTTGAGCACAGCAGAGCGAAAGAGACAACGTCATGAGTGCCCCCACCGTTACGAGTGCACCTTCCGGTACGGACGCGCCCGAGAGCAAGACCGCGCCACTTCAAGCGGCACTGCACTGGGTGGCGAAGTACGGGACACTGACCGCGATGGTGCTCCTGATCGTGATCTTCAGTCTGGCCGCCCCCGACATGGCCTTCCTCCGCGCGAGCAACCTGGTGCAGATCCTGAATCAGTCCTCGCTTACTGCGATCATCGCCAGCGGTCTGACCCTCGTCCTGGTGGTTGGACAGTTCGACCTGAGCAGTGGGTATCTCGCGAGCTTCACCGGCATCTTGGCGACGGGCCTTATTGCGAACCAGGGAATGCCTATGAGTATCGCGATACTGCTCACCCTCGCCGCGGGCGTGACTGTGGGGCTTGTAAACGGGCTCCTCGTCACCAAGGCGGGTGTCAATGCGGTAGTCGCAACCTTAGGTGTCGGGACAATCGTGGTTGGCATCGAGTTCGGCTATAACGCCGGCATGCCAGTGGTGCTCCTTCCTCAGGCGTTCACCAACCTCACCCTCGGTTCGGTCTTCGGAATTCCGAACCCAATCTGGTTCATGGTGATCATCCTTGCGGTCCTGTGGGTCCTGTTGAACCGAACGCCCCTGGGCCAGCGCATGCAGGCGGTCGGCTCGAACGTCACCGCAGCGCGGCTGGCCGGTGTCCGGGTCGACAGCGTAGTGATCGTCGCGTTCGCGGTCGCTGGAGCCTGCGCAGCCGTGACCGGTGTGTTGCTCGCCTCCACTCTCGGCAGTGGCACGATCAGCGCCGGCGACAGTTACCTGCTGAACGCCTTCGCCGCGGCGTTCCTCGGTGCCGCGACGCTTCGCGACGGGGAGTTCCACATCGTCGGAACCCTCGTCGGTGTGCTGCTCGTCAACGTAGGTTTCAACGGGTTGTCTCTCTTGGGGACACCGACCTACTTCCAGTACATCTTTCAAGGGGGGATCCTCGTCTTCGCGGTGGCGCTCTCCACCATCGCCAGGCGGCTGGCACGAGGTTGAACCACACACCCACCCACCAACCCGGGCCGGCTGCGGTCCGGCCGTGACTCGAAGGAGAACGACAGATGACCCTGACTCTGCACCAGATCGTCACCGGCGAATTGGAGAACGCCCTTGCGGGCCACCTGCTGAACGCCGGGAACCATCCCAACATCGACCGGGATGCCGTCCTCCCCTACGGCTTCAGCCACGACCACGTCATGCATGACGGAACCCCGATGGCAGGCGGTATGGTCCCGATCCCTGTCTGGCTCGTCGAGGGAGCCGACCAGACGATCCTCATCGACACCGGACTGGGCGATCTCGACGAGATCATGGGGATAATGGGCACGTACGGGATCGATATGTATGCCACCCGCACTCCTGACCAGGACATCGTTAAGGGCCTCCGCTCCCACGGAGTGGAGGCGGGCGACATCGATGTCGTTGTCCTCACCCACCTCCACTTCGATCACGTCGGAAACAACCACCTCTTCCCCAATGCACGGTTCGTCGTGCAGCGTGATGAGCTGCCACAAGGGCTGACTCCGCCGCGATACACCCAGTACTCATACGCGGAGTACTCGCACTACATCGCAGACGTGCGTAACCGGATCGAACTCGTCGATGGTGACTGCACAATCGCCGACGGTCTGCGGCTGCTGAAGATCGGCGGGCACACCCCGGGAACGATGGCAGTGGTCGCTGAGACCGACCTGGGGTCGGTGTGCCTCGCTGGTGACCTCATGTACAACTACCGGAACCTTGAGCTCAATTGGCCCACCGGATCGTTCTGGGACCTCCAAGGGTTGATGCGCGGCTACGACAGGCTGCACCTCGAGTCCGACATCATCGTCCCCGGACACGACTGGGAGTTCTGGCAGAGGTACCCGGCCGGAACGATCGGATAACCCGCGAGGAGCCACCGCCCAACGGCCGATCGCCAAGGAGTGTCTTATGACCGGTGTTTCCGGCGTTGATCCGATCGGAGATTCTCCGCCGCGGGTATGTGGTCGGCGAATGTGACTGCGAACGCGTTCAGGGCCGTGTCCGGCCCTCCGATTTCTGGTCTATCTCGTGTGAGTGCTCGTCGTGGAGAGAGTGCTGATGGGGCTGCGTGGTAGCGTTCGCAGAGAAGCTCTGTCCCAAAGAATTGCGAATTCGGTTGTTTAACAGGGAAGTAGCGACGCAACTGTTTCCACATCTGTCGCGAGACAGGCGCGTGAGCTGCTCACCCACGCCGCAAACCGGTTGCTGTCACGACATGCGTCGGCCCGACACTTCGGCGCGACACGACCGGCAGACGCTACTCACGACGACGCCGACCGGCCGGAGCTGAACGTGAGGCGCTCCGCCGCGAGGGGACCGCTGCAGGCAGGGGATAGGGCGTCGTTCAGCAGTCCTCCACGCGAGGGGTGCGAAGGCCTCTCCCCGTTCGCGGCGGGCGTTGCAGTGTCGTGCCGAGGTCCGAGGAGGGGCCGACCCGGGGTGTGGCGTATGCCGGGTATGAGCATCGCGCCGCGGGCCCCTGGTGACAACCGTTGACGCCACACCGCCTCCAGTCCGTCGGCGCTGGAGAGTGGGATGCCCAAGTGGACGGGAGCGGACCACAACTTCCGTCGGGATCGCACGAGGACGGCACGTCTACGCCGTCCCCGTGTCAACGTCGGCTGAAAGTGAACCCCTTGGCGTCCTTGGGTTCCAC
>OEIU01000120.1_pt1 | contig 78677 bp, 78 predicted proteins | sample 1539221 | NCBI WGS metagenome assembly OEIU01 (sample SAMN03792071, study PRJEB22550) | activated sludge metagenome | feature: wastewater treatment plant; material: activated sludge; isolation source: Wastewater treatment plant of a petroleum refinery complex | place: Argentina: Zarate | collected...
CACAGCGCTGCGCGACAGTCGGGGGTGCGAGCCAGCTCAGGTTGCGGTCCGGTTAGGCGTCGGGGTCGGGCCGTCATTCGTATTGCGACCTTCGCCCCGCGTGCCACCGCGTATCTTCGCGCGCCGCCAGAGCTTTCATGCTCGGGGGCGAGCCGGCCGGATCATGAATGGTTAGGATTCACCCTCGCTGCGCTCGAGCCTTTGCTGGCCAGACCTGCAGCGCGCAGTGCTTCGAGGCATGCGTGAAGTCCTTGTCTGTTGTGAGAAGCGTCAACTCATGGCGGATGCAGAGCTGGGCCAAGATGGCGTCGATCGTTCCGATCTGGATGCCTGCGCGCCTACAGGTGTTGCGAATGTCCGCTGCTGCGATGTGATCTTCTCTGTCGGGCTGAATCAGCGGCAAGGCTGCAAAGCGCTGGACGATCTGGGCTTGTGCCTTTGCGCCCGAGAACCCCTGAAGAAGCTCCTGCAGGACGAGCCCGGTTGTGACGACTACGTCATCTCCTTGAAGGGCATCTTTGAGCGCTTGAACTTCAGGCTCTGTCGCATCAGCATCGCGCCTCAGCGCGAGCGACCAAACGCTTGTATCGACGAGGATCGTCATGCCTTACGCGAGCGCTCGGCCTTGTAGTTGAAAGAGTCGTCCCAGTCGAGCTTGCCTAGAAGCTCTGCGGCACGACGCTGCTCCCTTCGGGCGATGAACTCCTGCAAGGCCTTGGTTACGGTGGCCTTCTTCGTCCGTTCGCCGCCCACCTTGACGGCGCGTTCGAGCAAGGCGGGATCGATTGCGAGGTTGGTAGCCATGTGTGCCTCCTTGTGCGGGAGTTTACACACGCAGCGTCACTCGTGCTGGCTGTGATGCCTAACCATTCATGATCCGGCCGGCTCGCCCCCGAGCATGAAAGCTCGGGCGGCGCGCGAAGATACGCGGTGGCACGCGGGGCGAAGGTCGCAATACGAATGACGGCCCGACCCCGACGCCTGAGTTAAGCCGCGCCGCGAAGCGGCGTCGGCTTGAATGAATTGTTGGGCGGCATCACGATTTGGAATTCAAAAAGTCATCGAGATATCCAAAAAAAACATCGAAGCCTTGCTCATTAAGTCCGTGACGACTAGCAACCAACGACTTCCAATTCCACCCGATTCCACCTGGATAGTCGTGTTTAACCTGAAGGTATCTGACGAAACTCTTGGATGGGAAGAATTTTTCATCTCCTTTATTCGCCTGTATCAGGAACGCGCTAGACTTCTCCCTTGCGTAGCAGTATCCGTTTATAAATCCGTAGATGCAGGAAAGTAACTCCTCAGAGCGGCCGAAATACATCCCTGGCCGTTTTCTTATCGCGGCTAGGATTTCTTTGAGTTCTGGGTCGATCATTTCAGATACCTGACAATCTCGCATATGAGGCCCAACAAAATGTCATCGTCGATTCTGCCGCGTAGCAAGGGTTGATAGCAGATCAGAAGTGATGCGTAGCATGGCGCGATGACGCGTATCGCGGCATGGCCGGTCGGGCGCGCAGCCGCTTGCCATTCCGCTGAGCAAGGAGCATACTGTACAAAACAACAGTATTCCTGGCGTCGTTACGCAGCATGTCCGCTCCGCCGTTGCCCCCGCTGCAAGCGCCCCGGTTGCTCGACCAGGTGCGCGAGCGGGTCCGCTATCTTCATTACAGCCTGCGCACCGAGCAGGCCTACGTTCATTGGGTGCGCGCCTTCGTGCGCTTTCACCACATGCGCCACCCGCGCGAGATGGGGCAGCCCGAGATCGAGGCCTTTCTTTCCTGGCTGGCGGCTGAGCGGCATCTCGCGGTTTCCACGCACCGCCAGGCGCTGTCGGCGCTGCTGTTCCTGTACCAGAAGGTCTTTGGGCAGGATCTGCCCTGGATGCAGTCCATCGGGCGGCCGCACCGGCCTCCGCGGTTGCCGGTGGTGCTGTCGGCGGCCGAAGTGGCCCGGATATTGGCATGGCTGCAGGGTGAGCAGCGTGTGCTGGCGCAGTTGCTCTACGGCACCGGCATGCGCATTGCCGAAGGCCTGAATCTGCGCGTCAAGGACGTGGATTTCGAGAATCGCACGGTGCTCGTGCGCTGCGGCAAGGGGCGGAGGCGGCATTCGAGCGATGTGCCTGCGCACATCGCTCCCGCCGGAGCGGCGAGCGCTTGCAAGCGCGAGGCTGGCGGCAAGGACCGCGCCTTGATGCTGCCCGCCGCGCTGGTGCCGGCACTGCGTGAACAGCTCGCGCATGCGCGTGCGCTGTGGCTGGCCGATGCGCAGGCCGGCCGCGCGGGTGTGTTCATGCCCGATGCGCTCGAGCGCAAGTACCCTCGAGCCGGTGCGTCGTGGCCATGGTTTTGGCTACGGCCGCTGACGCTTGACTTGGCTAACGCCAAGTCAGCCTTCGCCGCAGCGGCGCTTCGCTTGCTGTGGGTCTTCCCGCAGGCCGGGCATTCGGTGTGCCCGCGCACCGGGGTGCGGCGGCGCCACCATCTGCACGACCAGGGCTTGCAGCGGGGGTTCAAGCGTGCCGTGCAGCGCGCGGGCATCGAGCGTCCGGCCACGCCGCACACGCTGCGCCACTGCTTTGCCACCCACCTGCTGCAGGCCGGCTACGACTTTGGCTTCGGCCGCTTCGCTTCACGTGGGCTGCGCCCACATGAGCCTTCGCCGCAACTGCGCTTCGCTTGTTGTCGCACCGTGCAGGCGCTGCTCGGCCACAGCGATGTCAGCACGACGATGATCTGCACGCATGTGCTCGAGGTCGGCGGCGGCGCGGTGCGCAGTCCGCTCGATGCGCTGTTGCCGCTGTAGGGCCTGCGTGCGCCTTCGCTCCGCGCCATGTCTTCTCCCGCCCTCTCCGGGCCTGCTGCCGCGCCGGCTGCCCTGCCCCGCCACTGGCGCGACAAAGTCTGGGCCGGCACGCAGTTCGCCGCGACCTCGCAGCCCGCGCTGCCCACCGGCCATGCCGCGCTCGACGCCGAATTGCCCGGCGGCGGCTGGCCCGCGTCCGGCCTGACCGAGCTGCTGTTCGACGCCCCCGGCAGCGGCGAATGGCGGCTGCTCGCGCCGGCCTTGCGCGCCCAGGCCGCGCGGCGGCCGGTGGTCTGCGTCGCGCCGCCGCTGCTGCCTTATGCGCCCGCGCTGCGGGCGCTTGGCCTGCCGCTGCAGCGCTTCGTCTGGGTCACGCCGCCTGGTGCGGCCCAGGCGGCCCAGGCAGCCCACGGGGCCCAGGCAGCGGCCGACGCCGCCTGGGCGCTGGAGCAGGCGCTGCGCAGCGGCGGCTGCGGCGCCGCGCTGTGGTGGGGCGAGGCCGGCACGACGATGCTGCGCCGCCTGCACCTGGCCGCACTCGAACACGGCTGCCTGCTGTGGGTGCTGCGCCCGCTGGCGGCGCGGCGGCAGGCGTCGCCGGCACCGCTGCGCCTGGCCTGCAGTCCGCTGCCGCGCGGGCGGCTGGCAGTGGACGTCTTCAAACGCCGCGGCCCGGCCCAGGCGGCGCCGCTGCAGCTGCAGCTGCCGCCCGTGGCCGGCCTGGAACACCCGATGGAAGCGCCCGACCATGCTGTGGCTCGCGTTGCACCTGCCGTGGCTGCCGCTTGAGGCGGTGGCCTCCGGCGCGCAGGCGCTGCCGTGCTGCGTGATGCACGAGCGCCGGGTGCTGCTGGCCGACGCCGCCGCGCAGGCCGCGGGCGTCAGGCCGGGGCTGTCGCTGGCCGCGGCGCTGGGGCTGCTGCCGGCGCTGCTGCCGCTGAACCGCGACCCGGCGCGCGAGCGCCGCTTGCTGCAGCTGGCGGCGCTGGCCGCCGCGCGCTTCACGCCGCACATCGTCACCGCCGAGCAGCTGCTGCAACTGGAGGTGCAGGGCTCACTGCGCCTGTTCGGCGGCCTGCGCCCGCTGCTGCGCGGCCTGCGCCAGTGCATCGGCGAACTCGGGCTGCAGCCGCGCTTGGGCATCGCGCCCACGGCCACGGCGGCGGCGCTGCTGGCGCGCTGCGCGCCGGCCGCGGCGACGACCGCCGTGCGCATGCAGCAGCGGCTGGACGCGCTGCCGCTGCAAGACAGCGCGCCGGACCTGGCCGGGCTGCTGCACGGCATCGGCTGCCGCACGCTGGGCGAGGTGCGCGCGCTGCCGCGCCAGGGCCTGCAGCGGCGCGGCGGCGCCGCGCTGCTGGCCCTGCTCGACCGCGCCTACGGCGACGCGCCCGACCCGCAGGCCTGGTTCGAGCCGCCGCGCGAATTCGCGCAGACGCTCGAGCTGCTGCAGCGCGCCGACGACACCGCCGTGCTCGACGGCGCCGCACGGCTGCTGGTGCAGGCGCTGGCCGGCTGGCTGGCAAGCCAGTGGCTGGGGGCGGCCGCCTTCAGCCTGTGGCTGCAGCACGAAACCCGCGGCCGCCACGCCCAGGCGCCGACGCGGCTGCGCGTCGAGCTCGGCCAGCCTTCGCGCGACGCCGCGCAACTGCTGCTGCTGCTGCGCGAAAGGCTGTCGCGCCTGACGCTGCCGGCGCCCGTCTACGGGCTGCAGCTGCGGCTGGACGACGCCGTGGAGCTGGCCGGCCAGGCCGCCACGCTGCCCTTCGGCAGCGACCGCGGCGGCGCGCGCTGGGCCGACCCGGCGCGCGACGAGGCGCAGTTCCTGGCGCTGCTCGACCGCCTGAGCGCCCGCCTGGGCGCGCAACATGTGCAGCGCTGGTCACCGAGCGCCGACCATCGGCCCGAGAAGGCGGCGCTCGCCTGCGCCGTCACCGAAGCACCGGCGCGGGCCGCGGTGGCCGCCGACCTGGCCGTCGACTCGGCCTTCGACTCGGCCGTCAACTCGGCCTTCGACTTGGCCGCCGATTTGCCCGCGACCGCACCGGCACCGGCGCCGCCGCGCCCGAGCTGGCTGCTGCCCGAGCCGCTGCGCCTGGCCGAACGCGACGGCCGGCCGCTGCACGGCGGGCCGCTGCAGCTGCTGGGCGGGCCCGAACGCATCGAAGCCGGCTGGTTCGACGGCGCGCCGGTGTGCCGCGACTACCACGTCGCCAGCGGCGGCGACCACCGGTTGCGCTGGGTGTTTCGCGAACTGCGCGGCACGCAGTCCGGCTGGTTCCTGCACGGCCTGTTTGGATGACTGTGTGCGGATGACTGTGTGCGGATGACTGTGTGCGGATGACTGTGTGCGAATGACTGACGGATGCTGGCGGATGAATCCCATGCCCGAACCCGCCCGCCCCAAGGAGCCGCGACCGGCCTTGCCGCCGCCGCGCCCGGGCCCGGCCGACGATGGCCTGCCGGGTTATGCCGAACTGCACTGCCGCTCCAACTTCAGCTTCCTCAGCGGCGCCTCGCACCCCGGCGAGCTGGTGGCGCGCGCCGCCGAGCTGGGCTACGAAGCGATCGCCCTCACCGACGAATGCAGCGTCGCCGGCATCGTGCGCGCGCACGAGGAATTCAAGCGCCAGAAGGAAGCCGCCGCGGCGGCGATGCGGGCCATGGGCCTGCCGCCGCAGCAGGCGCGCTGCATCCGGCTGATCGTCGGCAGCGTGTTCGACGTGCAGGGCGAAGGCGGCACGCCCGGTTGCCGCCTGGTGCTGCTGGCACGCAACCGCGACGGCTACGGCGACCTGGGCGAGCTGATCACGCGTGCCCGGCTGCGCTGCGCCAAGGGCGGCTACCGGCTGACGCTGCGCGACCTGGATGCGCCCTGGACCGACGATGCGGCGGGCCGACGCGCCCTGCAGGGCTGGCCCGACAACCATGCGCTGCTGATCCCGCGCCGCGGCGACGACGCGGCCACGCTGCTGGCGCAGGCGCGCTGGCTGCAGGCCACGTTCGCGCAGGCGGCCATCGCCGTCGAGCTGCTGCTGTGGGCCGACGACGCGCCGCACGCCAGGCGGCTCGAAGCCGTGGCCGCCGCCACCGGGCTGCCGCTGGCCGCCGCCGGCGCGGTGCTGATGCACCGGCGCGCGCGCAAGCCGCTGCAGGACACGTTGACGGCGATCCGCCTGAAGACGCCGCTGGCCGACTGCGGCTTGGCGCTGGCGCCCAACGCCGAGCAGCACCTGCGCCCGCGCGCGCGGCTGGCGCGGCTGTACCGGCCTGCCTGGCTGCAGCAGACGCTGCACATCGCGCGCGACTGCCGCTTCGAGCTGGGCGAGCTGAAGTACCGCTACCCGGCCGAGCTGGTGCCCGAAGGCATGACGGCCAGCGGCCACCTGCGCGCGCTCACCGCGCAGGGCGCGGCGCGGCGCTACCCGGGCGGCGTGCCCGAGCAGGTGCGCGCGGCCATCGGCAAGGAAATGGCGCTGATCGAGGAGCTGCAGTACGAGGCCTTCTTCCTGACGGTGGAGGACATCGTGCGCCATGCGCGCTCCATCGGCATCCTGTGCCAGGGCCGCGGCTCGGCGGCGAACTCGGTGGTCTGCTACTGCCTGGGCATCACCGCGGTGCCGCCGGAGAAGAGCTCGCTGCTGTTCGAGCGCTTCATCTCGCGCGAGCGCGGCGAGCCGCCCGACATCGACGTCGACTTCGAGCACGAGCGGCGCGAGGAGGTGATCCAGTACATCTACCGCAAGTACGGCACGCAGCGCACCGCGCTGGCCGCGGCGCTGTCGACCTACCGCACGCGCGGCGCGGTGCGCGACGTGGGCAAGGCGCTGGACTTCGAGGCCTCGCAGATCGACGCGCTGGCGCGCTCGTTCCACTGGTTCGACGACGCCGGCCGCATGGCCCGCGCGCTGCACGAAGCCGGCCTCGACGCCGCGGCGCCGCCGGTGCAGCGCTGGGTGGCGTTGGTGGGCCAGCTGCGCGGCTTTCCGCGCCACCTGTCGCAGCACGTGGGCGGCTTCGTCATCGCCGGCGACCGGCTGGCACGGCTGGTGCCGATCGAGAACGCGGCCATGGACCAGCGCCGCGTGATCCAGTGGGACAAGGACGACCTCGAATCGCTGGGCCTGCTGAAGGTGGACATCCTCGCGCTGGGCATGCTGACCGTGATGCGACGCGCGTTGAATCTGATGAACCGCTGGCGCGGTCTGCACTGGCAGCTGGCCGACATCCCGACCGAGGACGCGCGCGTCTACGACATGATCCGCCGCGCCGACACCGTCGGTGTGTTCCAGATCGAGAGCCGCGCGCAGATGAGCATGCTGCCGCGGCTGCAGCCGCGCGAGTTCTACGACCTGGTGGTGCAGGTGGCAATCGTGCGGCCCGGGCCCATCCAGGGCGGCATGGTGCATCCGTACCTGAAGAAGCGCGAGGAGCTGCGCGCCGGCCGGCCGGTGCAGGCCACGCCCTACCCGGCGCTGGACGCGGCGCTGGCGCGCACGCTGGGCGTGCCGATCTTCCAGGAGCAGGTGATGCAGATCTGCAGCATCGCCGCCGGCTTCACGCCCGGCGAGGCCGACGCGCTGCGCCGCTCGATGGCTGCGTGGCGGCGCACCGGCACGGTCAAGGACCACGAGCAGCGCATCGTCGAAGGCATGGTCGGCAACGGCTACGAGCGCAGTTTTGCCGAAGCCATCTTCAGGCAGATCAGCGGCTTCGGCGAATACGGCTTCCCCGAAAGCCATGCCTACAGCTTCGCCATCCTGGCCTACTTCAGCAGCTGGATGAAGTGCCACGAACCGGCGGTGTTCCTGGCGGCGCTGCTGAACTCGCAGCCGATGGGCTTCTACGGCCCGTCGCAGCTGGTGCAGGATGCGCGGCGCCACGGCGTCGAAGTGCGCGCGGCCGACGTGCGGCACAGCGACTGGGACTGCACGCTGGAAGCGCGCGAGAACCTGGACCGCATACTCGAAGCGCGCGGGAACCTGGACCGCACGCGCGAAGCGCGCGGGAACCTGGACCGCACGCGCGAAGCGCGCGCGGGCGGCAGCAGCCAGCCGGCGGTGCGGCTGGGCCTGCGCATGATCGCCGCCTTCCCCGAGGCCGCCGCGCTGCGCCTGATGCGCGCGCGCGGCGAACAGCCCTTCACCGACATCGACGACCTGGCGCGCCGCGCCGCGCTCGACGCGCGCGAGCTGCAGACGCTGGCGCGCGCCGACGCGCTGCTGCCGCTGGCCGGCCACCGCCGCCGCCAGCTCTGGGCCGCGGCCGGGCAGGAGCGGCCGCGCGCGCTGCTGGCCCAAGCGCCGGTGCGCGAAACCGAGGCCGAACAGCCCGCGCTGCCGCTGGCGCCCGAAGGCGAAGCCATCGTGCTCGACTACGCCAGCACCGGCCTGAGCCTGCGCCGCCACCCGCTGGCGCTGCTGCGCGAGCGCCTGGCGCGGCGCGGCTGGCGCAGCGCCGCCGAGCTGACGCAACTGCACGACGGCCGCAGCGCCTGGGCCTGCGGACTGGTCACCGTGCGCCAGCAGCCGGCCACCGCCCGCGACACCGTCTTCGTCACGCTGGAGGACGAAACCGGCAGCGTCAACGTCATCGTCTGGAAGCACGTGCGCGAAGCGCACCGGCGCGCGCTGCTGCAGTCGCGGCTGCTGGCGGTGGCCGGCCAGTGGCAAAGTGCCCACGGCGTGTCGCACCTGATCGCGCGCCGGCTGGTCGACGTGTCGCCCTGGCTGGGGCGGCTGGCCGCGGCGTCGCGGGACTTTCATTGAGACTGGGATGGGCCGGCAACGGGAAGCTGTTGGCCCTGCAGCCAACGACTGCCCGGTGTCAACCAGCACGCAGATCGTGGTTGAAGGTCAGGGGCCGCTTCGGCGGCCCGTTCAGCAGCCGCCGCCCGGCTGCCGCATTGCCGGCCCCACGCGCCCGGCCAGTGCACGCAGGGAGAGCATTCGGAGATCCCATGGCCGAGGGCCGGTCGATGTCGGCTCGCTTTACACGCGCTCGCGGAACCTTGCCTGGAATCCTCGCAAATCAACGGCCTGGCGGCTTGGCATGGTTGCTGCTTTATCGACAGGATCCTGCCCTGACAAGGAGTCGACGAATGACCAGCAAGCTCAACAAGGTCTGCGGTGCAGTGCTCGCCGCGTCGGCGCTGACGATCGGGAGTGCAGGCGGGACCAGCGCGGCAACCGTGTCCTGGACCGACTGGACCACCGCCAGCACGGACAAGGTCGAGGGCACGCTCGCGGCCGGCGGCTCGAATGTCGGCGTGACCTTCAATGGCACCTACTCCTTCGCCATTACCGGCGCAGGTACCAACTACTGGATGCCGAATGCGCCGTACCTCAGCGGAGTGGTCAGCAATGCCCCGCCGGCGTCGGACATCATCGGACTGAACGTTGGCGGCAAGGCCTCCATCACGTTTTCGCAAGCGGTGATCGATCCGCTGATCGCGCTGGTGAGTTGGAACGGCAACACGGTTGACTTCGGCGTGCCGATCGAGATCCTCAGCTATGGCGGCGGATACTGGGGCAATGGCACACCGATGCTTAACACGGCCGGAACCGGCTTCTACGGCAACGGCGAGGTCCACGGCGTGATTCGCCTGCCCGGCACCTACACCTCGCTGAGCTTCACTCACACCAGTGAGAACTGGCACGGACTCACGGTCGGCGTCGTCGGTCTCGCCGACAACAACCAGGTGCCGGAGCCGACTTCGATCGCGCTCGTCGGCTTGGCGCTGCTGGCCCTGGCTGTCCGCGCCCGCCGGCAAAACTCTTGATGCCGACGCTGCGGTGGCGACGCCGCCGCAGCGAGTACCTTGATTCGCCTGCGGCCCGAGTCTCTCGGCGGCGCGCCAGCAGGGGGCGGCTCGATCGAACGCTGCTTCGCCGAGGATCTGGACCAGTGCATCGGCAACATCGCCGCCGTTGCGCTGCTGGGCTTCTTTCTCGAGGAAATCGGACCGTTGGTCTGCAACCAGACGGTCGGCCAGTTGCAGGAGCGCCTGATGCAGCGCGTGCAGGAACTGGACATCGAATTCAATTCAACGGGGACGAGTTCCAGTTCCGGCGCCGCCGCCAGGCCTCGACAAAGCCGAAGCGCTGATTCGGCCGGCCAGCGCGGCGATGTGCGCGGCGATGGCGTCGCCGCACGCGCGGTAGACCGGCTCGCCGGGGTGGAAGCCGTCGCTGGCCATCCAGCTGGGCTGCAGTTCCATGTCGATGGCCACACAGGACACGTCGCGGCGCGTCGCCGCCCAGCGGCGCAGCGCGTCGTTGTGTGCCAGCGCGTCGCGGCCCATCACGCTGCGCAGCGGCTGCGGCAGCAGCGGGAAGCGGTGCACCGGCGGCAGCGGCGTGAACAGCACATGGGCCACCCCATGCTCGGCCAGCAGCCAGTCGGCCAGCGCTGCCCGATGCGCGATCGCGCGCCGCGGCGATACCAGGTCGATGACGTCGTTGACACCGGTGACGACCACCGCCAAGTCGGCCGGCGGCACGGCTTGCGCACGCAGCAGCTCGTGCACCTGGCGCGTGGTCAGCCCGGTACGCGCCCACAGCGTCCATTGCACCGGGCGCTGCGTGTCGCGGTGCAGGGCGCGGCTCAGCTGCCCGGCCAGCGCCTGCTCCTGCTGCGCCACGCCGACGCCGGCGGCCGATGAATCGCCGGCGATCAGCAGGCGCAGCACGCCCGCGCCCCGGCCCACCATGCCCTCGCGCGGGCCTGCGGCCTCGGGCAGCACCGGCGCGCGCTTGCGCGTGCCCACCGCCTGCGCCACCAGCACCGGCGCCAGCACCAGCTTCAGCGCCAGCGACATCAGAACTTCGAGAAGTCCGGCTTGCGCTTCTGGAAGAAGGCCTGGAAGGCCTCCATCGCCTCGGGGCTGCGCAGCCGCGACGCGAACAGTTCGCCTTCGGTCTGAATGGTGGCGAAGGTGGCCTCCTTCTGCGGCGCACGCAGCAGCTTCTTGGTGTCGCGCACCGCGCCCGGCGGCAGCGCGTTGAAGCGCTCGGCGACGCGGCGCGCGTGGTTCACCACCTCGGCCGCCGGCAGCACGGCGTTGGCCAGGCCCATCTCCACCGCATCGGCGCCGCTGAAGGGGTCGCCGAGCAGCAGCTTCTCGGCCGCGCGCGCCTGGCCGATGCGCTGCGGCAGCAGCAGGCTGGAGCCGAACTCCGGCACCAGCCCCAGGCCGACGAAGGGCATCGCCAGCCGCGCCTCGTCGCTGACGTAGACCAGGTCGCAGTGCAGCAGCAGCGTCGTGCCGATGCCGATGGCCGCGCCGGTGACGGCCGCGACCACCGGCTTGTCGCACTCGATCAGCGCACGCATGAACTGGTGCACCGGCGAGACCTCGGCGTGGCTGCCCGAGCCGGGCGGGCGCTGCATGAAGTCCTCGAGGTCGTTGCCCGAGGTGAAGATGCCCGGCTGGCCGCTGATCAGCAGCGCGCGCACCGTCGGGTCGGCCTTGGCGGCGTCGATGGCGTCGGCCATCGCCTGGTACATGGCCATCGTCAGCGCGTTCTTCTTCTCGGGCCGCGCGATCTCGATCGTCGCGACGCCGTTCAGCGTGGCGGTCTTGATGCTCATACGCGTTCCAGGATGCCGGCCGCGCCCTGGCCCATGCCGACGCACATCGTGACCATGCCGTACTTCAGGTGGTGGCGGCGCAGCGCGTGCACCACCGTGGCCGCGCGGATCGCGCCGGTGGCGCCGAGCGGGTGGCCGAGCGCGATCGCGCCGCCCATCGGGTTGACCTTGGCCGGGTCCAGCTTCAGCGTGTCGATCACCGCCAGCGACTGCGCGGCGAAGGCCTCGTTCAGTTCGATCCAGTCGAGCGCATCCTGGCCCAGGCCGGCGAGCTTCAACGCCGCGGGAATGGCCTCGATTGGCCCGATGCCCATCAGCTTCGGGTCCACGCCGCGCGCGGCGAAGCTGACGAAGCGCGCCAGCGGCTTCAGGTCGAACTGCTTGACGGCCTTCTCCGAGGCCAGGATCAGCGCACCGGCGCCGTCGCTGGTCTGGCTGCTGTTGCCGGCGGTGACGCTGCCGAAACCGGTGGGCTTGCCCGCCGGGTCAAGCCGTGCGGCGAACACCGGTTTGAGCTTGGCCAGGCCTTCGAGCGAGGTGTCGGGGCGCGGGCCTTCGTCGATGTAGACGGTGCGCGTCTTCAGCGTCGTCTCGCCGGTGGCCAGGTTCGGCAGGCGGTCGATCACCTCCACCGGCGTCATCTCGTCGGCGAACTCGCCGGCGGCGATGGCCTTCAACGCACGCTGGTGCGACTGCAGCGCGAAGGCGTCCTGCGCCTCGCGGCCAACCTTCCATTGCTGCGCGACCTTCTCCGCGGTCATGCCCATGCCGTAGGCGATGCCGAGGTTCTCGTCGCGCGCGAACACCTCGGGGTTGAACGAGGGCTTGTTGCCGCCCATCGGCACCAGGCTCATGCTCTCGGTGCCGCCGGCCAGCATCACTTCGGCCTCGCCGACGCGAATGCGGTCGGCCGCCATCTGCAGCGCCGTCAGGCCCGAGGCGCAGAAGCGGTTCACCGTGACGCCGGCCACCGAATGCGGCAGCCCCGCCAGCACGGCGGCGGCACGCGCGACGTTGATGCCCTGCTCGGCCTCGGGGAAGGAGCAGCCGATGACCGCGTCCTCGATGGCCTTCGGGTCCAGGCTCGGCACCTGCGCCAGCGCATGGCGGATCGCGGCGATCAGCAGGTCGTCGGGGCGGGTGTGGCGGAAGCAGCCGCGGCCGGAGCGGCCGATCGGCGTGCGCGTCGCGGCGACGATGTAGGCGTCTTGAACTTGCTTGCTCATGGTGTGTTCCTTGAATGAACCCCCTCTCCCGCGGGCGGGAGAGGGTCGGGGTGAGGGTGATGCGCGTCCAGCCACTGCAGGATGGCGCTCAGCACGGCCTCGGTCTCGGCGAGCGCCTGGCGATCATCGAAGCGCAGCACGCTGAAGCCGAGCTTGCCGAGCACGGCGGTCCTGCGCTCGTCGCGCTCAGCGGCTTCAGGCTCGACATGCTGGCCGCCGTCCAGTTCCACGATCAGGCCGGCTTCGATGCAGGCGAAGTCGGCGAAGAACGGCCCCGCCGGATGCTGGCGGCGGAACTTGCAGCCGCTCAGTTGCCTGTTCCTGAGGCGTTGCCAGATCAGGCGCTCGGCTTCGGTGGAGGATGGGCGCAGTTCGCGCGCCCTCACCCTGGCCCTCTCCCGCGCGCGGGAGAGGGAATCGGTCGGCTGGGCGGCGGCGCTCATCTCGTTCAGTTGCGAACGGGCTTGCCGGTTTGCATCATCCCCATGATGCGTTCCTGCGTCTTCGGGTGGTCGAGCAGCGCGCAGAAGTGCTTGCGCTCCAGCGCCATCAGGTATTCCTCGTTGACCAGGCTGCCGGCATCGACATCGCCGCCGGTGATCACGTCGGCGATCAGGCTGCTGATGTGGTAGTCGTGCGCGCTGATGAAGCCGCCGTCGCGCATGTTCGCCAGCTGGCCCTGGATCGTGGCCTTGGCCGAACGGCCGGCCACCGGGAACAGCTTGCGCTGCGGCGCGCGCCAGCCCGAGTCGGCCATCGCCTTCGCCTGCGCGATGGCCACGTACAGCAGCTCGTCCTTGTGCGCCACGATGATGTCGTCGTCGAGCAGGTAGCCCAACTTGCGCGACTCCAGCGCGCTGGTGCCCACCTTGGCCATCGCCGCGGCGGTGAAGCCCTCGCGGATGAAGGGGAACAGGTCGGCGTTGGCATTGCCGGCTGCGGCCATCTCGGCCGCGCGGCGCGCGATGTAGGTCAGCCCGCCGCCGCCGGGGATCAGGCCCACGCCCACTTCCACCAGGCCGATGTAGCTTTCCATCGACACCACGCGCTTGGCGCAGTGGATCGCGACTTCGCATCCGCCCCCCAACGCCATGCCGCGCACCGCGGCCACCGTCGGCACGCCGGCATAGCGGATCGCCAGCATCGCGTCCTGCAGCTTCTTCTCCTCGGGCGCGATGGCCTTCGCGCCGCCCTTCATGAAGGTGGGCAGCATCGCCTGCAGGTCGGCGCCGTAGGAGAAGGGATCGTCCGGCGACCAGATCACCAAGCCCTTGCAGCCAGCCTCGGCGAGCGCGATGCCCTCGAGCAGCCCTTCGATCACGCCCGGGCCGATCGCATGCACCTTGGTCTTGATGCTGGCGATGATGACCTCGTCGTCCAGCGTCCACAGGCGCATCGAGTCGTCCTCGCGCAGCGTCTTGCCTGCGGTGTTCGGGTCGAGCGCAGCGCCGCCGAGCACGTTCTCGCGGAAGTGCTGGCGTTGGTACACCGGCAGCGCGGACAGCGGCATGTACTTGCCCTGCGTCGGGCTCCACGAGCCTTCGGCGGTGTGCACGCCCTTTTCCGGCACGGGACCGTCGAACACCCAGTCGGGCAGCGGCGCGCGGCTCAGGCCCTTGCCGGCGTCGATGTCGGCCTTGACCCATTCGGCCACCTGCTTCCAGCCGGCCTGCTGCCACAGCTCGAAGGGGCCCTGCTTGACGCCGAAGCCCCAGCGCATCGCGAAGTCCACGTCGCGCGCGCTGTTGGCGATGGTGCCCAGATGCACCGCCGCATAGTGGAAGCTGTTGCGCAGCAGCGCCCACAGGAACTGCGCCTGCGGGTTGCTCGACTCGCGCAGCAGCTTCAGCCGCTCGGCCGCGGGCTTCTTCAGCATGCGCTCGACGATCGCATCGGCCTTGCCGCCGGCCGCCACGTAGCCGCCGTTCCCACCGTTTGCAGCGGCATCGAAGCGCTGGATCTCCTTGCCCACCTTCTTGTAGAAGCCCGCGCCGCTCTTCTGGCCCAGCGCGCCGGCCGCCAGCAGCTTCTGCAGGTCTTGCGGCGTCGCGAAGCTGGCATGGAACGGGTCCGTCTCGGGCGACAGCGTGTCCTGCAGCGTCTTGATGACGTGCGCCATCGTGTCCAGGCCCACCACATCGGCGGTGCGGAAGGTGCCGCTGCTGGCGCGGCCCAGCTTCTTGCCGGTGAGGTCGTCGACGACGTCGTAGCTCAGGCCGGCCTTCTTCGCCTCGACCATGGTCGCCAGCAGGCCTGCGATGCCGACGCGGTTGGCGATGAAGTTCGGCGTGTCCTTGGCGCGCACCACGCTCTTGCCCAGCGTGCTGGTGACGAAGGCTTCCAGGTGATCCAGTACTTCGGCTTGCGTGCCCGGCGTGGGGATCAACTCGACCAGCGCCATGTAGCGCGGCGGGTTGAAGAAGTGGATGCCGCAGAAGCGCGCACGCATCTCTTCGGGGATCGCATCGCTCAGCTTGGTGATCGACAGGCCCGAGGTGTTGCTGGCCAGGATGGCGTGCGGCGCGACGTGTGCAGCGATCTTCTTGTACAGCTCCAGCTTCCAGTCCATGCGCTCGGCGATGGCCTCGATCACCAGGTCGCAGCCGGCCAGCAGTTCCAGGTGCTCTTCGTAGTTGGCGGGTTGGATCAGGCCTGAGTCCTCGGCCACGCCCAGCGGCGCGGGCTTGAGCTTCTTCAAGCCGTCGACGGCCTTGCTCACGATGCCGTTCTTCGGCCCGTCCTTGGCCGGCAGGTCGAACAGCACGACCGGCACCTTGCAGTTCACCAGATGGGCGGCGATCTGCGCGCCCATCACGCCGGCGCCCAGCACCGCGACCTTGCGCACGTTGAACAGCTTCATGTTCAGAGTCCTTGGGTTCATTCGACGCGGATCCAGGTCTGGGTGCGGCCGAGCAGCGGCGTACCGATGTAGCCGCGCACCTCCATCTTCTTGCCGCCATCGACCGGCTTCAGGCGCACCTTGTAGACCTTGCCGTCGTTCGGATCGAGGATGTCGCCGCCGACCCAAAGCGCCTTGTCGTCAGCGTCCTGCTTGATGTTGCGCAGGATCGTCATGCCCTGCACCGGCTGGTCCTTGCGCTCGTCGCTGCACTTGTCGCACTTGGCGTCGGTCTTGTCGGTGAGGATCTTCTCCACCTTGCCGGTGTAGACGCCACCGGCCTCGGTGACGCGCACCAGCGACTTCTCGGCCTTGGTGGCGTCGTCGATGGTCTTCCACAGGCCGGCGGGGGTGTCCTGGGCCATCGCGCTGCCGGCAGCGGCGGCCAGCAGCAGGCTTGCGAGCAGGGTCTTCATCGTCGTGTCTCCTTCAGGGTTAGAAGAGGGCTTCGTCCATGACCATCAGCGGCTGCGCTCCGGCGCGTACGCTGCGCATCAGACCCGCCGTCTCGGGCAGCAGCCTGGCGAAGTAGAAGCGCGCAGTGTGCAGCTTGGCGGCGTAGAACGGGTCGCCGGCATCCTGCCTGGCCAGCGCGATCTTCGCCATGCGCGCCCAGAAGTAGGCCAGCACCAGGTGGCCGCAGATGCGCAGGTAGTCGGTGGCCGCGGCGCCGACCTCCTCGGCATTGCCCATCGCCTTCATGCCCAGCTCCATGCTCAGCTTGCTGACCTTCTCGCCCAGTTCGGCCAGCGGGTTGACGAACTCCTGCATCTCCTCGTTCGTGCCTTCCTCCTCGACGAAGCCGCTGACCAGCTTGCCGAACCTGCGCATCTTCGCGCCGTTGTCGCCCAGCACCTTGCGGCCCAGGAAGTCCAGCGCCTGGATCGTGTTCGTGCCCTCGTAGATCATGTTGATGCGCGAATCGCGCACGAACTGCTCCATGCCCCATTCCTTGATGTAGCCGTGGCCGCCGTAGACCTGCAGGCAGGCGGAGGTGGAGATCCAGCCGTTGTCGGTGAGGAAGGCCTTGACGATCGGCGTCAGCAGCGCCACCAGGTCGGCCGCGTCCTGGCGCTCGTGCTCGTCGTCGGACGCATGCTCCTTGTCGAGCAGCAATGCGCAGTACATCGACAGCGCGCGGCCGCCTTCGGCATAGGCGCGCGCGGTCAGCAGCATCTTGCGTACGTCGGGGTGCACGATGATCGGGTCGGCCGGCTGGTCCGGGCTCTTCGGGCCGGACAGCGCACGCATCTGGATGCGCTCCTTCGCATAGGCCGCGGCGTTCTGGTAGGCGACCTCGGTCAGCCCCAGCGACTGGTTGCCCACGCCCAGGCGCGCGGCGTTCATCATCACGAACATCGCCGCCAGGCCCTTGTTCGGCTGGCCCACCAGCCAGCCGCTGGCGCCGTCCAGGTTGATCTGGCAGGTGGCGTTGCCGTGGATGCCCATCTTGTGCTCGAGCGCGGCGCAGTAAACGGGATTGCGCGCACCCAGGCCGCCGTCGGCCGTGGGCAGGAACTTCGGCACGATGAACAGCGAGATGCCCTTGCTGCCGGCCGGCGCGTCCGGCAGCCGCGCCAGCACCAGGTGGATGATGTTGTCGGCCAGGTCGTGCTCGCCGGCGCTGATGAAGATCTTCTGGCCGCTGATCTTGAAGCTGCCGTCAGGCTGCGGTTCCGCCTTGCTGCGCAGCAGGCCCAGGTCGGTGCCGCACTGCGGCTCGGTCAGGCACATCGTGCCGGTCCATTCGCCCTTGACCAGCTTGGGCAGGTACAGCGCCTTCTGCTCGGGCGTGCCGTGTTCGGCCAGCAAGGCGTAGGCTCCGTGCGACAGCCCCGGGTACATGGTCCAGGCCTGGTTGGCCGAGTTCAGCATCTCGTTGATGCACTGGCTCAGCAGGATCGGCAGGCCCTGGCCGCCGTAGGCCGGGTCGCAGACCATCGCCGGCCAGCCGCCCTCGACGTAGCGCGCATAGGCGCCCTTGAAGCCCTCGGGCGTGCGCACCTCGTGCGTCTTTTGGTCCAGCGTGCAGCCTTGGGCATCGCCGGCGGCGTTCAGCGGCGCGATCACCTCGGCGGCGAACTTGCCGCCTTCTTCGAGCACCGAGTTCATCGTCTCGGCGTCGATGTCCTTGTGCCGCGGCAGCGTCTTCAGTTCGTCGACCGCATGCAGCAATTCGTGCATCACGAACTGCATGTCGCGCAACGGGGGGGTGTAGCTGGGCATCGTCGTGGCTCCTGCAAGAAGAAAGGGGGAAAGCGAATCAGTGGCGCGGCCGGCGCGGCCTGGCGCCTTCGGCCAGGTACTGGGCAAGCACGCGCTCGAAGGCGGCGCGCGCGCGCTGCGGCGCATCGGGCGTGCGCATCAGCCGCGCGTCGTGGTGCAGCGCGAGGATCAGGCCGTGCATCTCGAACAGCATCTGCTGCGCGTCGGTGTCGGGCTTCAGATGGCCTTCGTCGACGGCGATGCGGATCGCGCGTTCCAGCGCGCCCTGCCAGGCGCGCACCATGCCCACCAGCGCATCGCGCACCGGGCCGGGCCGGTCGTCGAACTCGACCGCGCCGCTGATGTAGATGCAGCCCGAATCCAGTTCGATGGCCACGCGGCGCAGCCAGCGTTCGAACAGCGCGCGCAGCCGGGGCGCGCCGCGCGGCTCGCGCATCGCCGGAAAGAACACCTCTTCCTCGAAGCGGCGGTGGTATTCGCGGATGACCGCGATCTGCAGTTCCTCGCGCGAGCCGAAGTGCGCGAACACGCCCGACTTGCTCATGTGCGCGACTTCGGCCAGCGCGCCGATCGACAGGCCTTCCAGCCCCATCTGCGAGGCCAGGGCCAGCGCCGCATCGAGGATCGCGGCGCGCGTGGCCTGGCCCTTCTGCAGCGGCCGCCCGGAGGGCGCGTCGTGCATGTGGCGTGACGTGGAGACGGGAGACACGGTCGGGTTCCGGCGACAAGAAAAAGGACGAACGATCGTTCTATTTTGCAGGCTTTGCACCCTTCCAGGGACGTGCGCGCGGTGAATTTCTAGGGAAGTGGTTCTAGAAGCGCCCCCGCGGCGGCATCGAACGAGGGTGCACCCGCGCTTTGCAGCGGCATGCGGCATGCGGCATGCGGCATGCGCGCGCGGCGCAGCCGCGCGACCACGGCCGCGGCGCCGCCGGCGGGCGCGCGCTTGAGCCGTTTCGGCGTCTTCGATTACTCTTGCAGCCATGGACGTTCTGCAGCTCGATGTCTCGGGTCGCCCGCAAGCCTGGATCTCGCCGCGCGAGGCGGCCGTGCTCTACGCCTGCGACGCGGTGGCCTGGACGCTGGGCGGCGCCTGCCAGGTGCTGCGCGGCGGCATCCAGCGCGTCAGCGGGCTGCAGTCGCGCATCGAGGTGCATTCGATCGTCGCGGTGCGCGGCGTGGTTCCGTCGCGCGCCTGGCGCCAGTCGCCGGCGCTGAGCAACCTCAAGCTCTTCCACCGCGACCGCCAGATCTGCGCCTACTGCGGCGGGCACTTCCATCTGGACGCATTGACGCGCGAACACATCACGCCGGTGTCGCGCGGCGGCGTCGACAGCTGGATGAACTGCATCACCGCCTGCCGCCCCTGCAACGGGCGCAAGGGCAACCGGCTGCCCGAAGAAGCACGCATGAGCCTGCTGTATCTGCCCTACGTGCCCAGCCTGCACGAGGACATGATCCTGCGCGGCCGGCGCATCCTCGCCGACCAGATGGACTTCCTGCTGGCCAGCGTGCCGCGCAGCAGCCGGCTGCACGGCTGACGCGCCCGCACCCCGGTTCGTTCGGCTTCAGTTCAGCGGCGCCCGGTCCCCCACGCCCGCCGGCGGCGGCGTGTTCGGCGGCGGCACCGCCGGAGGCGGCGCGTTCGGCGGCGGCACCGCCGGGGGCGGCGCGTTCGGCGGCGGCGTCCCGGCCCGCGGTGGCAGGTAGCCCGGCGGTGGGGGCGGCCATGCCGGCGCGGCACGGGTCCAGCCGGCCAGACCCGGCATCTGGTGGCCGCGCAGCAGCATGCATTGCGCATAGGCGTTGTCGTAGCGCTGCTGCAACCCGACATTCGCCGCCTGCGAGCTGCTGCCGCCGACCGCGCCGCCGTACATCAGGCCCGCGCCGGCACCCCAGGCCGCGGACTGCTGGGCGTAGTTCCCGTAGTGCCCGTAGTGGCCGTAGCCGCCATAGCTGCCATAACCGACCAGCGCGCCGATCGCCGCGCCGATGGCCGTGCCCACCGCGGCGGTCGCCACCGCCTGCTGATTGGCCGCGTCCACGCTGGGCGCCACCTGCGACTGCGCCTGCTGCGAGCAGCCGGCCTGGTCGGCCTGGAACTGCGCCGCCGTCGTCTGCGCGCCGGGCAGCACGAGCACGCTGGGCGCGGACGGCAGCACCGCGCAGCCCGGCAGCAGCAGCGCCGCCGGCCAGGCCATCGGTCGCCGCCAGCCGCGCATCGTCAGGGCGCCAGTTGCGGCGGTCCGTCGCGGCTGCCCGGCACTTGCGGCACCACCTTCATCCACGGCTGGCTGCACTGCCGCACGTAGGGGTAGTAGCCGGCCGGCTCGGTGCAGTAGTACCAGTAGCTGGCGGCGCTGGGTTCGGCGGCGGACGGCTGCACGATGATCTGCGGCGCCGGTGTCACCACCGCCGTCGGCCACGCATAAGGCGCCGCGTAGGGCCAGGCATAGGGCACGGTGTAGGCCGCACCCCAGCCATAGGGCCACGCGCCCCAGTAGCCGGGGCCGCCGATGTAGATGCCGGCGCGCGGCCCCCAGTAAGCGCCACGCGGCCCCCAATAGCCGGCACGCCAAGCCGGATAGACGGGACGGTAGCCGCCGGCCCAGTACCCCGGCGGGGCCGCATAGCGGCCGCCTCCGGGCGGCGCGCCCGGCGGACCCGGCGGGCGCGCCTGTACGGCGCAGGCCAGCACGGCGCTCGTCAGGGCGATCGCGACAATCGGGGCTCGGTTCATGGCATTCCTCCGGCCATCCGTCTACAACGCGCCGGCGCGACCTCAGGTGGACGCGCCGACCCAGGCATCATGCACCCATGCAGATCGACGAGTTGCGCCGCCGCCTGCGCGCACTGGGCGCGAAGGCGGCGCATGAAGAGCGTGTGCTGCGCCATTGGGCCCGCGCGCTGCCGCCGCAGGCCGGCCGCCAGCGCCTGGAGCACTTCCTGCCGCTGGCGCTGCGCCGGGCGCTGCCGGCGCTGTGGCAGGAACTGGCGGCGCTGGCCACGCTGCATTCAGTGCACGCCGGCGCAGACGGCGCGCAGCGTCTGCTGCTGCGCCTGGCCGACGGCCTGACGGTGGAAAGCGTGCTGCTGCCGCGCGACGCGCTGTGCGTGTCGACGCAGGTCGGCTGCGCCGTCGGCTGCCGCTTTTGCATGACCGGCCGCGGCGGGTTGCAGCGCCAGCTTGGCAGTGCGGAGATCGTCGCCCAGGTGGCTCTGGCGCGCGCACGGCGCAGCGTGTCGAAGGTGGTGTTCATGGGCATGGGCGAGCCGGCGCACAACCTCGACGCGGTGCTCGAGGCCATCGATCTGCTCGGCACGGCCGGCGGCATCGGCCACAAGAACCTGGTCTTCTCCACCGTCGGCGACCTGCGCGCGTTCGAGCGGCTGCCGTTGGGGCGCGTGAAGCCGGCGCTGGCGCTGTCGCTGCATTCCACGCAAGCCGAACGGCGCGAGCGGCTGCTGCCGCGCGCGCCGCGCATCAACCCCGACGAACTGGTGCAGCGCAGCGAGGCCTATGCACGCGCCACCGGCTACCCGCTGCAGTTGCAGTGGACGCTCTTGGCCGGCATCAACGACGGCGGCGACGAGATCGACGGCCTGGTGCGGCTGCTCGCCGGCCGCTACGCGGTGCTGAACCTGATCCCCTACAACCGCGTCGACGGCCTGCCCTTCGCCAGGCCCGGCTGGGAACACGCAGCGGCAATGGCGCGCACGCTGCACCGCCGCGGCGTGCTGACCAAGCTGCGCCGCTCGGCCGCGCAGGACGTCGACGGCGGCTGCGGCCAGTTGCGTGCGCGCGTCGTGCCGATCAGCGCTGCGGCATGTTCTTGACCGAATAGCCCAGGCTGACGGTGGCGTCCTCGGGGATCGGCGGCATGCTCGCGTTCCAGGCGTCCCAGTCGGCGCGCAGACGATCCAGCCGCCCGGGTTCGAGCGCGGCGCGGTTGGCGCGCTCGCGCTCGTCCGCCGCGATGTCGAACAGGTAGTCGTTGCCGTCCACGCGCAGGTACTTCCAGTCGCCGTCGCGGCAGGCGCGCTGGCCGCGGTGGTTCATGCGCCAGTACATCGGGCGGTGGAAGCCGGCAGCCGGGTCGCGCAGCACCGGCAGCAGCGACACGCCGTCCAGCGGGTGATCGTCCTGCGGCGCGACGCCGGCGGCGGCCAGCAGCGTCGCCGACCAGTCCATCGTCAGGCAGTGCTGGGCGCTGACGCCACCTGGCGGGACCAGCGCCGGCCACTGCACGATGTAGGGCACGCGGATGCCGCCTTCGGTGAGGTCCATCTTGCCGCCGACCAGCGGCCAGTTGTCGGAGAAGCGCTCGCCGCCGTTGTCGCTGGTGAAGACGATCAGCGTGTCGTCGAGCCGGCCGGTGCGCTGCAGCGCCTGCAGCAGGCGGCCGATGCCTTCGTCCATGTGGTGGATCATGCGCCGGTAGGTGTGGATGTTGCCGCCGGCCAGGTCGAACAGGTTGTCGCGGATCGCCGGTGCGCGCCCGGCGTCCTCGCGCGTCTCCCACGGCCAGTGCGGCGCGGTGTAGTGCAGGCTGAGGAAGAAGGGCGCGCTCTGCGCGGCCATGCGCTCGACGTAGTCGACCGCGCGCCGCGACAGCAGGTCGGTCAGGTACTCGTCGGTGTGCGTCTCGAGCTCGCCGGCCCACAGGTCGTGCCGGCCGGCGGAATCGGCATGGCTGAAGTAGTCCACGCCGCCGCTCATCGGGCCGAAGAATTCCTCGTAGCCCGAGCGCAGCGGGCCGAACGCGGGCGGATAGCCCAGGTGCCACTTGCCGATCAGCGCGGTGCGGTAGCCGGCGCCGCGCAGCAGCGAAGGCAGCGTCGGATGCTGCGGCGGCAGGCCCAGCGTGCTGCTGCCGCGGCTGCGGCTGTTGATCGGCTCCTCGGCCGCGCCGCGCAGCCGGTACTGCCAGCGCGCGGTCATCAGCGCGAAGCGCGTCGGCGAGCACACCGGCGAATTCGAGTAGCCCTGCGTGAAGCGCAGGCCGTTGGCCGCCATCGCGTCGAGCACCGGCGAGACCGGACCGAAGTGCGCCTCGCGGCCACCGTAGCAGCCCAGGTCGGCATAGCCGAGGTCGTCGGCGACGATGAAGATCAGGTTCGGGCGCTGCGCCATGCTCAATCTCCCGGCGTGAAGCCCGAGGCCTTGACCACCGGCGCCCACATCTCGCGCTCGCGCATCTGCAGCGTGATCAGCTCGGGCGTGCTGCTCGGCGCCGCCGTCAGCCCGAGCTGGGCGATGCGCTGCTGCTCCGCCGGCCGGGCGAGCCCGGCGTGGATCGCCTGGCGCAGCTTGTCCAGCGTAGCCGGCGGCGTCGCCGCCGGCGCGTAGACCGCGAACCACAGCGGCACGTCGACCTCGATGCCCAGCTCCTTCAGCGTCGGCACGCCGGGCACGAAGCTGCTGCGCTGCGCCCCGGTGGTGGCGATGATCGTCACGCGGCCGGCCTTGTGCAGCTCCAGCGCCTCGGTCACCGGGCTGACCGCGGCGGCGAGCGTGCCGCCGGCCAGGTCGTTCATCGACAGCGCCGAGCCGCGATAGGGCACGTGCGTCATCGGCACGCCGAGCTGGCGCGAGATGGCGACACCGGCGAAATGCGGCACCGTGCCGGCACCGGGCGAGCCGAAGCTGGCCTTGTCGCCGGCCGCGGCCAGCCAGGCGCGGAAGCCCTTCATGTCCTTGGCCGGCACCAGCGGCCCGATGGTCAGCGCGAAGTCGCCGCTGGCCACGCGCGTCACCGGCACGAAGTCCTTCGCCGGGTCGTAGCGCAGGTTGCGGAAGACGTAGGGGAACAGCGTCATCGGCCCTTGCGGCGCGAGCAGCAGCGTGTCGCCGTCGGCCGGCGCGGCCTTGACCTGCTCGACGGCGATCCGGCCGGAGGCGCCGGCGCGGTTCTCGACGATCGCGGTGCGGCCCAGGCCCGTCTGCAGCGATTCGGCGACCAGCCGCGCCAGCCCATCGACGCTGCCTCCCGGCGCGAAGCCGACGACGACCTTGATCGGCTGTGGCTGCGCCAGCGCGGCACCGCCGACGGCCGCCAAGCCCAGGCTCAGGCTCAGGCTCAGGCTCAGGCTCAGCAGCAGCCGCCGCGCGGTCTGCAGGGTGTGTCGTCGGTTCATCGGCTCGTCTCCGCCTGTGTATGGTGAAAGGTGCGGGACTGTACGGGCGCCGGGCCGCGAGCGCCAATAGCAAAATCGCGGCTGCGATAACGCTGAGGCATCGGCATGACGCTGCAACAGGTGCTGGATTTCCTCGCCGCCGCGCAACACGGCAGCCTGCACGCGGCGGCGCGCGCCGCCGGCCAGACGCAGCCGGCGCTGACCAAGTCGCTGCGCCGGCTGGAGCACGACCTCGGCGCGCCGCTGTTCGTGCGCCATGCCAAGGGCGTGATGCCCACCGAATTCGGCCGGCGCTTCCTGGTGCATGCGCAGCGCCTGGCGGCCGAGGCGCAGCGCGCGCGCGAGACCATGGCGCAGATGGTCGGCGAGAAGCGCGGGCGCGTCGAATTCGGCATCTCGGCGGCGGCGTCGGTGCTGCTCGCGCCAGCGGCGATCAAGCGCTTTCGCCGCGGTTATCCCGACGTGGAGCTGGGCTGCCGCAGCGGGCTGTACCACACGCTGGCGCCGGCCTTGCGCGACGGCGGGCTGGACTTCCTGATCTGCCCGCTGCCGGCGGACCTGCCGGACGCGCAGTTCGTCGCCCATCCGCTGATGCACAGCCAGATGGTGCTGGTGGCGCGGCGCGAGCATCCGCTGGCCGGCGCGCGCCGCCTGGCGCAGCTGCAGCATGCATCGTTCACCATCGCCGCGCCGCCGGGCATGCCCGGCGCGGGCATCTATCCGCTGTTCGAGCGTGCCGGGCTCGGCGCGCCGCGCGTCGAGCTGCACACCGACGGCCTGATCGACACCGCGGCCATGGTCTTCGGCAGCGACTGCCTGGCGCTGGTGCCGGCGGCGCTGCTGCACAGCGGGCTGCTGCGCGAGGGGCTGGTCGAGATCCCGCTGGCCGAGGCGCTGCCGCGCTACGAGGTGGTTCTGTTCCGGCGCCGCGCGGTGCCGCTGACGCCGGCGGCCGATGAACTGGTCACCCAGTTCATGCGCGAAGCGGCCTATGCCGCGGCGGCGCAGCGCTGAGCGGCGCGCTCGGCGCGAGGGCGGCGGCACCAGCTGATCGTTCGGCGGCTCGCGGCGAAATGTCGACGCGTGGCCTGTATGTGTTCAAGCACGACAGCGAACTCGGCAATGCCCACGCGCACCAGCTCTTCAAGCGCATCACCACGAAGAAGAAGGTCGACACGCCACGCGACTTCGCCGACTACGAGGTGAAGGTCGACGACTCCGCCCTGCCGGCGAACGTGACGCTGCTGCGCAAGGTCGGATAGTGCGAGCGGCTCTGCGCTACCGCCGCGCCCAATACCCCGGCTCCCGGCTCTGATGCGCCACGGCGAGCACGACGATCGTGTCACCGCTCACGCGGTACACCAGCGTGTAGGGGAAGTCCTTCAAGTGCCAGACGCGAACGCCAGGGTAGTTGAGCCGACCCAGACGCGGCATGAAGGCCAGCAAGCGCAAGGCACGTTGTACGGACCACTCGAACTGTCCTGCGACCGCCGGGCCGCCTTCGCTCAGGTACCACTGCGCGGCGTCCAGAAGCTCCTGCTGCGCCTGCGGCCGAAACTCGTGCCTCACTTCCTGGACTGGTGCGCCTCGATCATGGCGCGCATGCGTGCGAACACCACTTCGGCAGGAATGCTCTCGACCAGCCCGGCATCGAGTTCGGCCACGCGCCGCTCGATCTCTGCCTCCCAGGCAGGGTGCAGCGGTGGCGGCGGAACCAATGTGTCGATCAGCCTCTCGATCAGCTCGGCGCGCTCTTCGGCATCGAGTTGCAGGGCGGCGGCTTCGACAGTTTCCAACCATGTGCTCATGCTGCACTCCGATCGGCTGGCAAGCTGCCAGTCTATTCCCCGCAGCAATACCGCCGAAGATCATGCCGATCGCAGACCCTGCGCGGGCTCGGGTGGCGCGCTTCGCCGGTGGCTACCGCCCGCGCCAAGGAATCTAGGCTTGCGGCTGTGGTGCATCAAGGCAATGACGTGAACCACCTCGCCTTCGATCCGGCACGGGTGGACGACAAGCCGCATCAACCAAACTTGGCGCGCAAGCCGGCCATCACCGCGTCCCACGGCAGACATTCAACTTCGCCGGCATCGATCTGCCGGATGCGCCGCGCGATCTCCGCGTCCCACGCAGCCTCCACCTCCTCGGCGGAATGAACGCTGCTCCACAACCATTCCGCCAGGTCGGCCCTCTCTTCGGGCGACAGTTTCATAGCCTCGGCTTCAATGTGCTCGATGGGGGTGGGCATATGCGCCCCCGACTGATCCGCGGTCAAGTCTAAGCGTCCGCCTCGACGCGCGCCACGCCATGGTCGATGCCGACCCGATCCCCCTGTCCGCCTTGCAGCATGGGGCCCCTTGCCCGCGCCAGTGCGGCCTGATCAGGCGATGGGCCATTCCGTCGCGCACCCTTCACAGCGCCCGCGTGGATTGAACCTATCGTCGCCGCTGTTCGAGCGCACCGGGCGCGCCACGCATCGAGCTGCACACCGACCGCCTGATCGACACCGCGGCCTTGGTCTTCGGCAGCGACTGCCCAGCGCCGGTGCCGGCGGCGCTGCTGCACAGCGTGCTGCTGCGCGAGGGGCTGTTCCGGCGCGGTGCCGCTGACGCCGGCGGCCGATGAACTGGTCGCGCAGTTCATGCGCGAAGCGGCCTATGCCGCGGCGGCGCAACGCTGAGCGTCGCGCTCAGCGCGAGGGCGGCGGCGCCAGCCAGTCCTCCACCGGCACCGCGATCACCAGCACCACGCCGGACTGCGTGGCGATGGCGACGCGCTTCGAGTCCGGCAGCCAGGCCAGGCGGCGCAGCGGGCCGAGCACGCCGAAGGCGTCGCTGCCGGCGCGGCCCGGCTCGTTGCGCAGCCACAGCGTCGCGTAGCGCTGCAGCGCCTCGCCCTGCCATACCTGCAGCCGGCCGGCGTTGTCGATCGCGGCGACGAAGCGGCCGTCGGGGCTGAAGGCCGCCGCGTGCACCTGGTCGGCGCCGGTCTCCAGCCGCTGCCGCAGCTGGCGCGTGGCGCGGTCGAAGACCAGCACGTCGCCGGCCGCGCCGGCCGCGAGCCAGCGCGTGCCGTCGGGCGCGAAGGCCAGCGAGTCGACGCTGAAGGGCTTGCCGGCCGCGTCGGTGGCCGTGGCCACGGTGCCTCTTTCGGCACCGTGCACCTTGACCACGCCGCGCGTGTCGGCCGAATACACCGCCGGCGCCTGGCCGGCCGCGGCCGGCGCCTCAGGGGCGACGGCCAGCGCCACCACCGCATCGCTGTGCGCCTCGGGCAGCGCCGTGCTCTGCCCGGTGCCGAGCTGATGGCTGCGCACCACGCCGTCCTGCCCGCCGGTGAGCAGCCGGCCTTGCACATCCCATGCGACCGCATCGATCGAGCCTTCGATCTGCCCCAGGCTGGCGCCGCCGTCGAGCGCGAACACCTCGACGCCGCCGCCGAGCGTGCCGAAGGCAAGCTGCGGCAATTGCGGATGAAAGCGCAGCCCGCGCGCCTCGCCGGGCAGCCGATGCGCCAGCTGCAGCAGCACGCGCTGCGACGGCAGGTCCCACAGGCGCAACCGTCCGCGCACGTCGGCGGCGGCGATGCGCACGCCGTCCGCATGCACGGCCACGTCGGCCAGCGGCGCCGGCACCGCGCTGCGCAGCACCGCGGCGCGCGTCGGTGCCGCAGTCACGTCCCAGACCTGCACGCGGCCGCCGAGGTCGCCGCCGGCCAGCCGCTGCCCGTCGGGCGACCAGGCCAGCGCGCCGGCCGCGGCGCCGCGCACCGCCAGCACGCTGTGCAGCGTCAGGCCGCCGCCGTCGCGGCGCCAGACGCACAGCGACGCGGCTTCGCAATCGGCCACCAGGTACTCGCCGCCGGGCGCCCAGGCGAGCCGCCGCAGCGCGGCGCCGAAGCTCGGCAATCTGGCCTGCAGCTGTCCGTCCGCGCCCAGCAGCCACAGCTCGCCGCCGCTGGTGCCCAGCGCGACGCGGCCGCTGCGGCCATCGAACGCCAGCGCCTGGATGCGCGCGCCCTCGGGCAGCGCGACGGCGATGCGGCGCGGTGCCTCGCCGGCGCGGCCGATCAGCAGATGCCCCGCCGCATCCGCCGCCGCGATCATGCCGCTGCCCGGCTCCAGCGCCATCGCCTCGAGCTCGCCGAGCCCGTCGAACACCGGATCGGCCGCGCAGCGCGCGCTGCAGTCCAGCCAGCGCAACAGGCGCTCGGCCTGCGTCAGCACCAGCACGCCGCGGCCGTCGCCGCCGATGGCCGCGGCCGCCAGCGGCTCGCCCTGCGCGAGCACGGCGTAGCGCTCGGCGCCGGCGGGCTGGCGCAGCACGCGCCCGTCCTCCAGCACGGCGAGGCGCGTACCGTCGGCCAGCGTCTGCAGCGCCAGTACCGCCTCGGGCAGATCCTTGCTGGGCGGGCGTTCGCGGTCCGCCGCGACCGCCGCGCTGCGCCGCTCGCCTTGCAGCGGCAGCTGGTGCAGCGCACCGGTGCGGTCGCCGATCAGCAGCTGCTGCATGTCGGCGCTCCAGGCCAATGCCGACACCGAGCCGATGGTGCTCGCCGGCAGCTCGCCCTGCGCATCGACCGGCGGCACGCTGAAGCGCCACTGCGGCGGCAAGGACACGCCCGCCTGCCACAGCGCCGAACGCGTCTTGGCGCTCGGCGACAGCCGGTAGGCCTGCGCCGCCTGCGCCAGTGCACGGTCGCTCTGCCCGTAGGCCAGCGCCGCCGACGCGCGCTGCAGCCAGCGGTCGGCCTCGACCTCGACGGCCAGCACCGCCGAGACCAGCTGCTGCTGGCGCAGGTACACGCTCAAGCCGACGATCAGCGCCAGCGCCGCCACGCCGGCACTGCCGATGGCGATCCAGCGGCGGCGCGCGGCGCGGCGCTGCGCCTGCTCGCGCGCGACGCTGGCGGCGATGAAGTCGCGCTGCGCTGCGCTCAGCGCCTTCGGCCGCTCGGCCGCCCAGGCGCGCGCGCGCGCCAGCATCAGCCCCTGCAGCAGCGCCGAATCGCGCTGCGCCGGCGCCGCGGCCTGCCAGTCGTCCAAGGCGCGCTGCAGCTGCAGCCGGCCGATCAGGAAGCCGCGCTCGTCGTCGAGCCAGTCGCGCAGCAGCGGCCATTTGCGCAGCAGCGATTCATGCGCCACCTCGACGCTGCGCCGGCCGGACTCGTCGCTGCGCGCCACCAGCAGCCGCGCGCTGACGAAGGCGTCGAGCGTCGGCTGCACGGCCGGGTCCAGTTCGTCGCGCAGCGCCGCGCGGCGGCCGTAGACGCCCTGGTCGTCGATGCGCACCAGCGCGACCACGAAAGCCTCGCGCAGCGCCTGCCGCGCGGCATCGTCCAGCGGCGCCACCAGCTCGTCGGCGCGGCGGCGCACCGCGTTCTCCAGCGGGTTCAGCCCAGCCGCGGCATCGGCCAGCGACTGGTAGTCGGCCAGGCGAATCACCGGAGCGTCGCTGCCGGCATCGGCCGTCGCGCGCGCCCACAGCTCGCGCAGCGTGAAGGCCAGCAGCGGCATCGCGTCGGCGCCGCCGGCATCGTGCATCACCGCATCGACCACGCCCGGCGCGATGCTCGAGCCCGCCACGCGCGCCGGGCCCTCGATGACCTGCGCCAGCCGCGCCGGCGGCAGCGGCGGCAGCGAGAACTGCTCGAAGGCGCCGATGCCCTGCGCCCATTGCTGCAGCTCGCCCAGATGATCGGAGCGCAGCGTCAGCAGCAGCAGCACCGGTTGCTTGTGCAGCGCGCGCAGCCAGTCGGCGAAACGCGCGCGCGCCTCGGCCGGCGTGGCGCTGAACAGCTCCTCGGCCTGGTCGATGGTGATCAGCAGCGTGGCCTCGCGGCGGCCGGCAGCCATCAGCAGGTCGCTGGCCACCGCGCCGGGCTCGGCCTGCAGGTGCTCGAGCAGCGTGCGCCACTGCGTCGGCTGGCCGAGGGCCTCGGCCAGCGCCTTGGCCAGCTCAGCGCAGGGGTCGGCGCCGGGGCGCAGCGGCGGCACGACGACGAAGCCGGGCTCGAACTTCTGCAGCCGCGGCAGCACGCCGGCGCGCAGCAGCGAGGACTTGCCCGAGCCCGACGCGCCCAGCACCGCCAGCATGTGCGCGCCGCCCATCGCGCGGCGCGCGCGCAGCCGGTCGATCAGTTCGCGCACCTCCAGGTCGCGGCCGAAGTACACGGCCGCGTCCTCGCGCTCGAAGGCCGGCAGCCCCGGGTACGGCGCGCGCCGCGCATCCCAGTCGAAGCCGCTCTGCACGTCCAGCGCCAGATCCTTCAGGCGCTGCGCCAGGCTGCGCCGGCCGCCTTCGGGGTCGGTGCTGAAGTCCACGCGCTGCAGGTCGCCGGCAAAGGTCTGGCCGCCGTCGGGCGTGAAGATGATCGGGAAGATGGCCTTGCCGGTGGCCCGCGCCTGCACGAATTCGGCGAAGCACCACTTGCTGGCCAGCCAGTTCGGCGTGACCACCAGCACCACCGCGCTGCAGGCCGCCAGCTCCTCGTACAGCCGCGCCTCCCATTTGTCGCCGGGGCGGATGCCGGTGCGCTCGTCGATGTCGAGGAAGGCGTTGTCGAAGCCCAGCGAGCGCAGCCAGTCCATGATGTCGCGCGCGATCGCCTGGTCGACGCTGGAGTGGGAGACGAAGATGCGGGCCATGACAACGCCGCGCACGAGGCCGCGCGGTGCTTGGGTCTTCAGGGGATTGTGCACGCCGCCTGCGCTGCGCCAGACTCGCCGCATGAAGCATCCGCTGTCGATGCGGCTGCCGCGCCGGGCCTGCGCCGCGGCGCTGCTGCCGGCTGCCGCCACGGCGCAGGCGCAGGCGCAAGGCAATGCGCCCGGCGTCAACTTGGCGCCCGACGGCGTGCGCGTGCAGCTCTTCGTCGACCAGCGGCGCATCGCCGCGGCGCGCAAGCAGATCGGCCAGGACGGCGAATTCCCGGTCTACGCCTACCGCCTGCAACCCGGACTGCAGGCGCTGGAACTGCGCCTGGATTCACCGGAGCTGATGCGCCGCTGGAAGGGCGGCTTCGTGCTCGGGCAGCCGACGCGCGCCAGCTTCGAGGATGCGAGCCAGTTCCTGCCGGTGCTGCTGGTGCTGGATGTCAGCAACGAAGCCGGCGCGCCGCTGCAGGTGGTGAATTCGTACCTGGAGGTGCAGCGCAGCCGCAGCGAGCTGCAGCCCTTCATCGCCTTCACCTTCTGGGACGAAGGCATCGTGCAGGGCTTCTTCGACATCAGCAACCACGGCTGGGGACGCGCCGAGAACGCGGCCATCGAATTCGCCTTCGGCCGCGAGCAGCCGGCCAGCGAACGCTTCGGGCTGCGGCTGAGCACGCTCGGCGCGGTGGAGGTGACGCCGATCCGCGCGCTGAGCACGCTGGTGCCGGCGCTGCCGCGGCTGCTCGACCAGCCGCCGAAATGCCCGTCGAACCGCCAGGTGCCGGCCTGCCTGGCGCGGCTGCTGCGCGCGCTGCCGATGGGGCGCATCGCCGACATCGGCTTCACGCGCGCCGACATGGTGCTGACGCGGCTGTTCGGCACGCTGCGCTACCAGTGGCGCGACGCCGCCGGCCAAACGCAGGCCCGCCAGCATCCGGTGAACCTGGAGATCCTGCTGTTCCGCTTCGACACCGGCGAAGGCGCCGAGATGGGCGGCGCCGCGCCCGAGGAGATGGGCTTCAGCCCGATCACGCTGCCGCTGGACCGCGAGCGCTGCCGGCTGCCGCTGCCCTACCGCCCGCGCCTGGGCCCGGGGCAGAACCAGCGCTTGCAGCTGACGCTGAACGCGCCCAGGGCCTCGTCGCACCAGTTCCGGGTGGTGCTCGAGACCAGCGGCGGCCGCCGCGTGGCGGCGCCGCTGCTGGACCTGCTGTACTTCGTGCCGAACATGGACGTGGGCTAGGCGCGGCAAATACGCTGAGCCGCTGCACGCACCTGCACATGCACATGCACCGTCTCGCGCTGCTCCTGCTGCCGGCCTGGCTGGCGCTGCACGCGGCAGCGCAGGTGGCGCCGGACGGCTTGCGCGCGCAGGTCTTCGTCGACGAGCGCCGCAACGCCGCCGCCAACGAGCAGCATGCCGGCTATCGCCTGCAGCCGGCCGCGCAGGGGCTGCAGCTGCAGCCCGCGGCGGACGCGCTGCTGCAGCGCTGGAAGGGCGATGCCGTGCTCGGCCAGGGGCCGCGCATGGCCTTCGGCCGCGAAGCGTCGTCCTGGCCGGTGTTCCTGGTGCTGGATCTGAGCAATGAATCGGCGCGGGCGCTGCAGGTCACCCGCGCCTACCTGGACATCGAGTCCAGCGTCACCGATCCGCAGCCTTTCCTGCAGCTCGAGCCCTGGGGCGCCGAGTCCTTCGCTCTGCGCAACCACGGCTGGGGACGCGCCGAGAACGCGGTGCTGGGCTTCGCCTTCGGTGCGCAGCAGGCGCTCAGCGAGCGTTTCACGCTGGAGCTGGGCGCGCTGGGCGCGGTGCAGGTGACGCCCGAGCGCGCCATGACGGCCGTGGTGCCGGCGCTGCCGCAGCTGCGCGATGAGCCGCCGCCGTGCGCGGCGCCGGAGCAGGTGCCGGACTGCCTGGCGCGGCTGCACGGCACGCAGCCGCTGGGCCGCCTCGACGACATCGCCTACCTGCGCCGCGACCGCGTCATGACCCGGCTGCTGGGCACGCTGAGCTACCAGTGGCGCGACGCTGCCGGCGGCATGCACACGCGCACGCAGCCGCTGAACATCGAGCTGCAGCTGTTCAGGTTTGCGGTGCCCGACCGATCCACCGCGGCCATCGGCGCGCCGGCGCCCGAGCAGCAGGGCTTCGCGCCGGTGGCGCTGCAGCTCGATCGCAGCCGCTACCGGCTGCCGCTGCCCTACCGGCCGCTGCTCGGGCCCGGCCAGAACCAGCGCTTGCAGCTGACGCTGAACGCACCGAAGGCGTCGCGGCACCTGTTCCGCGTGGTCGTGGAATCCAGCGACGGCCGCGGCGCGGCGACCGAGACGATCGACCTGCTGTACTTCGCGCCGCAGCTCGACACCGGCGATGTGCGCAGCGTGCGCTGAACGGCATCGAACCCGGATCAAACCCGCATCAAGGCCGGTGCGCGGTCGACACCAGCACGTCGGCCTGGCCTTCGGCGAGCACGTGCCGCGTCACGCTGCCGAGCAGCAGGTCCTCGGTGACCGAGCGGCCGTGCTTGCCCAGCACCACCAGGTCGCAGTCGTGCTGCTGTTCCTGCTCGGCGATGGCCAGCGACGCCTCGCCTTCGACCAGGCAGGGCGTCCACTGCCCGGCGCTCAGCCCCGCGGCCGTGGCCAGCTCGTGCAGCCGGCTGGTCGCGTCGGCGCGCGCGCGGCGGCGGTAGCCGTCGATGGTGGCGGCCGTGACGCCCGCGAAATGCAGCTTGCCCTCGAAGGGCACCTGCCAGGCGTTGAGCAGCACCAGGTGCGCCTGCGGCGCGATGCACCGCGCCAGCGCCACCGCGCCGCGCGACCAGGGCGAAAAATCCAGCGCCAGCAGCACGCGCCGGTAGGCGCGGTGCGGCGTCTGCCGCACCACCAGCAGCGGCCGCTTGGTGCGCGGCAGCAGCCGCTCCGAGGTCGTGCCCAGGATCAGCCGGCGCAGGAAGCCCTGGCCGCGCGCGCCCAGCACCAGCAGCGCGGCGTCCAGCGTCTCGGCCTCGCGCACGATCTCGTCCACCGCCGACCCCGCCGCTTCGACGCTGCGCACCGGCACGCCGTGCACGGCCTGCAGTTCGGCGCCCTGGCGCTGCAGCAACGCGCGCGCCTCGGCCTGCAGCTGCTGCTCGGTGAGGCTGCCGGCGCCCAGCCATTGGCGCAGCTCCTGCAGCGCGCCGCCGGGAAGCACGTGCATCAGCGACAGTTCGGCACCGGCCTCGTGCGCGAGGCGGGCGGCGCGATCGGCGGCATGGCGCGCGGCGGTCGAGAAGTCGGTGGCCGCAAGGATCGGTCCCCAGGCAGGCATGGCGGGCTCCTTGTCGAAATGCCCCTATTCTTGCCTTGCGGACCAACGGCGCCGCGCATCGACGATGCACGCCCAGCGTCCGGCCGGGAGAGCCCATGGCACACAACGTCTCGTTGATCACCACGCTGGCTGCCGGCTTCGGCCTGGCGCTGCTGCTCGGCTTCTGCGCCGAGCGGCTGCGCATTCCGGCGCTGGTCGGCTACCTGCTCGCCGGCATCGCCATCGGGCCGGCGACGCCGGGCTTCGTCGCCGACGTGGCCATCGCCTCGCAGCTGTCGGAGATCGGCGTGATGCTGCTGATGTTCGGCGTCGGGCTGCACTTCTCGCTGAGCGACCTGCTGTCGGTACGGCGCATCGCGCTGCCCGGCGCGGTGGTGCAGATGGGCATCGCCACGCTGCTCGGCATGGGCCTGTCGCTGGGCTGGGGCTGGAGTTGGGGCGCGGCGCTGGTCTTCGGCCTGTCGCTGTCCTGCGCCAGCACCGTGGTGCTGCTGAAGGCGCTGGAGTCGCGCCGCATCCTGGAGACGATGAACGGGCGCATCGCCGTCGGCTGGCTGGTGGTCGAGGACCTGGCCACGGTGCTGGTGCTGGTGCTGCTGCCGCCGCTGGCCGGCATGCTCGACGGCGGCGCGGCGCCGGCCGGCGAACGGGGCGAGCCGCTGTGGCGCGCGACCGCACGCACGCTGCTGCTGGTATCGGCCTTCGTCGCCATCATGCTGCTCGCCGGGCGGCGCGCGCTGCCCTGGCTGCTGTGGCAGGTGTCGCGCACCGGCTCGCGCGAGCTGTTCACGCTGTCGGTGGTGGCCGCGGCGATCGGCATCGCCTACGGCGCGGCGGCGTTGTTCGGCGTGTCCTTCGCGCTGGGCGCGTTCTTCGCCGGCATGGTCATGCGCGAATCGCAGTTCAGCCGCCGCGCAGCGCACGAATCGCTGCCGCTGCGCGACGCCTTCGCGGTGCTGTTCTTCGTCGCCGTGGGCATGCTCTTCGACCCGCGGGTGGTGGTCGACGAGCCGCTGCGCGTGCTGGCGGTGGTGGCCATCATCGTCGTCGGCAAGTCGATCGCTGCGGCGGCGCTGGTGCTGGCGTTGCGCTATCCGCTGAACACCGCGCTGACGGTGGCTGCCAGCCTGGGGCAGATCGGCGAGTTCTCGTTCATCCTCGCCGGCATGGGGCTGTCGCTGCAGCTGCTGCCGGCCGAAGGCATGAGCCTGGTGCTGGCCGGCGCGCTGATCTCGATCGCGCTGAATCCCTTCGTCTTCGCGGCCATCGGCCCGCTGCGCCGCTGGGTGCTGCAGCGCTCGGCGCTGGCGCGCAGCCTCGAGCGCCGCGACGACCCCTTCGCCGAGCTGCCGATGAGCACCGAGCGCCGCTACCTCGAAGGCCAGGTGGTGCTGGTCGGCTATGGCCGCGTCGGGCGGCGCATCGCCGACGCGCTGCACGGGCGCGACATCCCCTTCATCGTCGCGGACCAGCACCGCGAGCTGGTCGAGGACCTGCGCCGCGCGGGCCTGGCCGCGGTCTCCGGCGACGCCACCGATCCGGCGGTGCTGATCCAGGCGCATATCGCCGATGCGGCGATGCTGGTCATCGCCACGCACGAGACGCTGGGCGTGCGCAAGATGGTCGAGACCGCGCGTGCGCTGAACCCGGACATCGAGGTCGTGGTGCGCACGCACAGCGAGGACGAATCGAGGCTGCTGCGCCAGGAGCGCGTGGGCACGATCTTCTTCGGCGAGGAGGAGCTGGCCAAGGGCATGATGGCGCACGTGCTGCAGCGCTTCGACCGCCAGCCGGCCACCTGATGCGCACTCGTGCTGGGTCGTTCAGACCAGCGGCGGTTCACGGCGCAAAGTAGTCTGAATTCAAACAGCCTTCACCGCAGAGGAACGGAGGACGCAGAGGTTCGCAGAGTCAAAGCTAGGCCACCCGACCTACCTTTGCATTCCTCTGCGCCAACTCTGCGTCCTCCGTTCCTCTGCGGTGAACCTAAGTACTGCAGACGAGGCTGCGTCGTCGCTGTTTTCTTCAACGCTGACGAGGGGTTGAGGCGGTTTGGCACACTCACCCGATGGGTGAATCCGACAAACCGAAGAAGACCGTGCTGGCGCAGGCCAGCGACCAGGCTATGGCCGTGGACACGATGGGCGGGCGCATGCACGTGCGCTGGGACGAGACAGCCCAGGCCACGCCGCACGGGCAGGTTGTGTTCTTCGCCGAATTCCTGGCCACCGCCGGCGTGTTCGACGGCTGGGTGCAGGCCTGCCCGCTGCGCTACAACAGCCCCAACGCATCGCGAGCGCGCGACGTGCTGGGCACGCTGATGCTGGGCATCCTGGCCGGAGCCAAGCGCTACGCGCACATTGCCGGGGTTCGCGGCGACGCCGTGGCGGCCAAGGCGCTGGGCCTGCACGGCATGGTCAGCGAAGACTCCGTGCGCCGGGCGCTGGCGGCGATGGCGCCCGAGGCCAGCGAGCCGTGGATGCGCGACGCGCTCATGAGCAGCGTGCGCGAGGCGCTGGGCCGGCCCTGGGTGCTGGACATCGACGCCACCATCAAGCCGCTGTACGGCCGCCAGGAAGGAGCCGAGATCGGCTACAACCCGCACAAGCCGGGCCGGCCCAGCCACGTGCTGCACACCTTCTGGGTCGGCAACCTGCGTCTGGTGCTGGACGCCGTGCTCAGCTCGGGCAAGCAGCACAGCTCGGGCCACGCCAAGGCCGTGCTGGCACGGCTGCTCGACGAACTGGGCGACAAGGCGCCGGCACTCCTGCGTGGCGACTGCGGCTACGGCAACGAAGACATCATCGACGTGTGCGAGCAGCGCGACTTGCGCTACCTGTTGCGCCTGCGCAAGACGGCCAATGTGAAGCGGCTGATCGAGCGGCTGTTCCGGCGCGAGGACTGGACGCGCGCCACCGAGGCCAGCCAAGGCTGGCAGGCCATCGAGGACGAGTTGCGCCTGAGCGGCTGGAGCCGTGCGCGCCGCGTGGTGGTGCTGCGCCGGCGCATCAAGCGCGACATCGCACTGACGGCTCAAAGGCGCGGCCAAGCCCGCAACCACAAGCAGCTCGTGCTGGCGCTGGCGCACGACGAGGTGCAGGACAGCGCGCAGCTGTGGGAATACACCGTGCTGGCGACCAACGCGGCGTACGACATCGCGGCGATCGGCCAGCTCTACCGCGACCGCTGCGACTGCGAGAACGGCTTCGACGAGCTCAAGAACCAATGGGGTTGGGCAGGCTTCACGACGCAGGACATGCACCGCAGCCAGGTCGCCGCGCGGGCGGTGGCCCTGGTCTACAACTGGTGGTGCTGGTACGTGCGTGCGGCCAACCCGCAGGCGCGGCGCGAGGCGCTGACGAGCCGCCCGCTGCTGTTGGCCGCCGTGGGCCGCGCCACCAGCAGCGGCAACCAGACCACGCTGTACCTGACGCCGATGCACGCCGAAGCCGGCTTGATCAAGTCGATGATCGTCAATGTTCATGCGGCTATCCGACACGTCAGGGCTGCTGCGGAGCAGTTGCCCAAGCTCGACCGATGGCGCACCCTGCTGGCCTATATCTGCCAGCGCATCGTCGGTCAGATCGGCCTGCCAATCCCGCCGCCGACGCTCGAAGCACCGGGGTAGCTGCAGTTTTTAGGGTGAATGACTTGGCTGTTCACGGCCGGCCGCTGTGCGCCACAAGGCGCGCTGCATGGCCTGATCGACGGAGAAGAGTTCCGCTGGTCCCGGCCATCAGCGGCCCGCGTCCCGCCCCAGCTCGAACACGTCGGGCAGCGCGATCAGGCGCAGCGCGCGCGTGCCCTGCGCGAACCGGCTGATGTGCAGCACCGCGCCCGAGGCGCGCGGCGCGCGCTGGTCGAAGACGAAGTTGCCGAGGCTCGGCACCCACACCGCGTCGAGGCCGCCGAGCAGCTCGATGCGGCGGCTGGCACGGTGCGGATGGGCGCCGGCGACGATGGGCACGCCGGCCGACTGCAGCCTCTGCGCCAGCGCGCGCTCGCGCGCGCCCGGCGCGGCGACGAACTCGCGGCCCCAGTGCAGCAGCGCCAGCTCCGGCAGCTCATCGGGCCGCAGCCCCTGCTGCAACGCCTGCGGCGTGATCAGCTCGCGGCGCGGCGACGGCGCATTGTCCAGATCGGTCCAGGCGGCGACGCGCAACGGGCCGACAGCCTGCGGCCGGCCGTGTTCCAGCACCTGCAGGCCGGCGCCGCGCAACTGCGCCACCATGCGCGCGTAGGCGGCGTCGCCGAGATCGCGGCTGTGGTTGTTGGCCACGCTGACTGCCACCACGCCCAGCTCGCGCAGCCAGGCCAGCGTCTGGGCGGCGGGCATCGCCAACTGCAGGGGATGGGCGGCGCGGCCGTCTGCGCCGAGCACGCCTTCGAGGTTGACGAGCAGCGGGCAGCCTTGCAGCCGGCGCCGCAGTTCGGTGAAGACGCGCTGGCGCACCGTCTCGCTGCGCAGCCAGCCGGCCACGTGCCGGCCGAAGAAGGCATCGCCGGCCACGCACAGGCTGTGCACCGCGCTTGGCGCCAACACCACGCGCTCGCGCGCCGCCGGCGCATAGAGCTGCGCGATGCAGCTGGTGGTGGACTCCGGCCCGGTGGCGCCGCGCTCGGCCGAGTTGGTGTTGCCGAAGACGATCGGCTGCGCACCGAAGCGTTGCGCCTGCAAGCGCATCTGGATGTACTGGCCGCCGCGCGAATCCAGGTGCGCCGGCTGCAGCGCACGGGCCATCGCGTCCAGGTCGCCCGCGGCGATGACGTGCAGCATCTGCTGGTCGTGGCGCCGCGCCTGCTCCTGCGTCAGGTAGTGGCTGAAGTCGGTGGACTGGATGATCAGCGTGCGCGGCGTGACCCACGGCGCCAGCTGCGCGGCCATGTGCTCCCATTGCGCGCGCGTGGCGCCGATGCGCACCGCCACCGGCAGCATCGGCACGCCGGGAAAGAGCCGCGCCACGTAGGGCAGCAGCTCGCCGATGCCGTGCTCGCGCTCGAACAGCGGCGAGGCCGCCACCTGCGGCGAACGCAGCAGCGCCGCGACGGCGCGGCGGTCGACGGCCACGCGGCCGAGCACGGTGTCGAAGTCGCGCGGCGTAGTCGCGAAGGCGCGCGTCGCGCGGCGGAAATGGTCCGGCGTCAGCAGCACGATGCGTTCGGGCTGCGCGCCGCGCGCGGCCGTGACCATGCCCGAGGCGATCAGGTCGCTGGCCACGCGGTGGTGCGGCAGCACCAGCCCGGTGACCGCGGCGCCGCCCAGCTCCACCGGCCGCGCGCCGGCGATGGCCTGCAGCACCTGCTGCGGATCGACCGGGTAGGCGCGCCAGACGGCAGCAACGTCGGCCTGCGCCGCGGGCGCCAGGCAGGCCAGCAGCGTGATGACGAGACGGCGCATGCCCGATGATGCGCGACGGCAGCCGTGCTTGCGCCGCGCGCCCTTAATGTGGAAGTCTTCCATGATCCGGGGCGTTGCCCCGCACCATGAAAGTTAATGTGGAAGTCTTCCATGATCCGGGGCGTTGCCCCGCACCATGAAAGTTAGCATGGCGCATGAGCCATCAACCGAAACTGCATCATCTGAGCCTGCGCGGCCTGTCGCTGGCCTGCTTCGAATGGCGCGCCGCGCTGCGCGGCAGCGCGCCGACGCTGTGGCTGGTGCATGCCACCGGTTTCCACGGCCGCGTCTGGGACCAGGTGGTCCACCACTTGCCGCGGCACCACGCGATCGCCATCGAGCAGCGCGGCCACGGCCGCAGCAGCGGCGCCGGCTTCGACAGCTGGGCCGACTTCGGCCGCGACCAGGCGGCGATGGCCGAGGCGCTGGGCCTGCAGGGCGCCATCGGTATCGGCCACAGCATGGGCGCATATGCGCTGGTGCAGGCTGCGGCCTATGCGCCGCATTGCTTCCGCCAACTGGTGCTGATCGACCCGGTGATCCGCGCGCCGGCCGAATACCACCTGCCGCCGGCGCCGCCTGGCGCGCTGCACCCGGCGGCGCAGCGCAAGAGCCGCTTCAGCTCGGCACAAGAGATGTTCGAGCGTTTCGCCGACCGGCCGCCGTACGCGGTGTTCGACACGCAGGCGCTGCACGACTATTGCCAGCACGGCCTGAAGCCGGCCGCCGACGGCCAGGGTTTCGAGCTGGCCTGTGCGCCGGACTTCGAAGGCAGCATCTATCCGGCGGCGCTGCGCGATGGCGGCATCTACGCCAGCATCCGCGCGCTGCAGATCCCGGTGCTGGTGCTGCGCGCGCGTCCGCAGGATCCGGGCATCAAGCCCTGGGACGCGCTGGGCACGCCGACCTGGCCGCCGCTGGCGGCCGAGTTCCGCCACGGGCGCGACCTGCAGCTGCTGGACAAGACCCACATGCTGCCGATGGAAGACCCGGCGCTGACGGCGCGGCTGATCGCCGAAGCCATCGACGCCGACGGCCCGGGCCGCTGAGCCGCTGACGCTACGCCGGCCCGACGACCATCTCCTTCGGCGCCTCGCGCCGGATCAGGTAGATGCCGCTGACGATGATGATCGCGCCGCCGAGCAGCGTGTGCGGCGCGGGCACGGCGTGCCAGACCGCCCAGTCCAGCGCCACCGCCCAGGCCAGCGCCGTGTATTCGAAGGGCGCGACGGCCGAGGCCTGGCCGTGGCGGAAGGCCTCGATGATGGCCAGCTGTCCCAGAAAGCCGGTGATCGCCAGCCCCACGAGCACCGGCGCGTGCACCGCCGCCACCGGCACCCAGTGCGCCGCGCTGACCAGGCTGCCGCCCAGCGCCATGCTGGCGGTGGTCCAGAACAACAATGTCGCGCTCGGCTCGGTGCGGCTGATGATGCGGCCGACGACGTTCGACAGCGCATAACACACCGCGCCGGCGAGCACGGCCAGCGCGCCGGCGGAGCGCATCGCACCGTGGTCGGGCCGCAGCGCGACCACCACGCCGCACAGGCCGACGGCGATGGCCACCCAGTGGCGCGCCGGCACCGACTCCTTCAGCAACGGCACCGACAGCATGGTGATGATCATCGGCGCGATGAAGCTCAGCGTGTAGGCCTCGGCCAGCCCCAGCGTCTTCAGCCCGAAGGTGAACAGCGCCAGCATCACCACCAGCACCACGCCGCGCAGCAGGTGCAGCCCCCAGCGCAGCCGCCGCCCGAAAACCGCGCGCACCTCGCCGCGCCACAGCAGGTACAGGCACACCAGCGGCATCGCCGACAGGCCGCGCAGCGCCGTCACCTGGAACGGCGGATAGTGCGCTGCCAGCACCTTCAGCAGCGCGTCCATGCCGGCGAACATCGCGCAGGCGGCGATCATCGCCACGATGGCGCGCAGGTTTCCGGACGGGGGCATCGGCGAACGGGGGCGTTCAGGCGCGGCGCACTTCCATCACGCCGTGCTCGGTGGCCTGCTCGTAGAGCGACGGAACGCGCGAGGCCAGGTGCAGCAGCAGGCGCGGCGCCTGCGTCTTGACCGACCAGCGCAGCGCGATGCCCGCGGCCACCAGCAGCCCGCCCGGCCAGGGATGGCCGGCCAGCGCGACGGCCATGCCCGGGCCGATCAGCGCCAGGGCCAGCGGCGTGGCATGGGTGCGATAGGCGACGAAGGGGGCCGCCAGTTTCGGATTGACGACGACGCGGAAGCGCCCCTGCGGCAGCCCGCTGCGGAATTCGTCGAAGGGGATGTGCTCGGCGGTGTCCTGCGCGCCGCTCTCAGACGCCATGCCGCGTCCTTCGCGCGCAGGGCCGGCCGATGGTGCAGCATTCGCGGGCGGCAGCGGTACGAGGTTCCAGCAAGACGGCTCCGGCGCGGCGGGGTGGTAGGCCGTGCTGGGCTCGAACCAGCGACCAAAGGATTATGAGTCCTCTGCTCTGACCAACTGAGCTAACGGCCCTTGTGCGCTTCTGTGCGCTTCAGTGCGCTTCAGTGCCGGCGATTGTAGGCAGCGCTACTTGACGCTCAGCGCGTTGCCCACCAGCCGCGCCGTGATGTCGACGATCTGGATCATGCGCTCGTAGGCCATGCGCGTCGGGCCGATCACGCCCAGCGTGCCGACGACGCGGCCGTCGACTTCGTAGGGCGCGGTCACCACCGACAGCTCCTCGAAGGGCACGACGCGGCTCTCGCCGCCGATGTAGATGCGCACGCCCTCGGCGCGGCTGCTCACGTCCAGCAAGCGCATCAGCTCGGTCTTGTGTTCGAACACGTCGAACAGCTTGCGCAGCGAATCCAGGTCGTTGCCGAAGGCCGGCACGCCGAGCAGGTTGCGCTCGCCGCTGACGATCACCTGGTCGCTGCTTTCGGCCAGCACCTCGCTGCCGGCCTGCACCGCGGCCTGCATCAGCGTGGCGATCTCCGCGCGCAGCGCTTCGATCTCGTGCTTCAGCCGCTCGCGCACTTCCTCGATGCTCAGGCCCGCATAGTGCGTGTTCAGGTAGTTGGTGGCCTCGACCAGCTCGCCCTGCGCGTAGTCGCGCGCGGTGAAGATGACGCGGTTCTGCACGTCGCCGTCGGGCGCCACCAGGATCACCAGCACGCGGCGCTCGCCCAGGCGCAGGAACTCGATGTGGTGGAACACGCTGGCCTTGCGCGGCGCAGTGACCACGCCGACGAAGCTGGACAGGCTGGACAGCAGGTGCGCCGCCTGCGTGATGACCCGCTGCGGCTGGTCGGGGTGCAGCTGCTCGCGCGCCGCCGCCATCTCCGGCGGCACCTCGGTCAGGTTCACCGGCCGCGCGGTGAGCATCGTGTCGACGAAGAGCCGGTAGCCGCGCGCCGTCGGCACGCGGCCGGCGCTGGTGTGCGGGCTGGCGATCAGGCCCAGCTCCTCCAGGTCGGCCATCACGTTGCGGATCGTCGCCGGCGACAGCTCCAGCCCGCTGGCGCGCGACAGCGTGCGCGAACCCACCGGCTGGCCTTCGGCGATGTAGCGCTCGACCAGGGTCTTCAGCAGCGTGCGGGCGCGTTCGTCCAGCATGATTTTTCATTGTACGGACCCGCCCCGACAGGGCGCGCCGCCGCACGGGCCCTATGGTGTAATGGTCCGCATGCCGACGCGTTTCCGTCATGCCGCGATCGTGGGCAAGTACCAGGCCCAGGGCATCCGGCCGCTGCTCGACGACATCGCCGGCTTCCTGCTGCGGCTGGGGCTCGAGGTGTCGCTGGACGCCACCACCGCGCTGAATACCGGCATCAGCGACCACGGCGCGCTGACGCCGGCCGAGATCGGCAGCCAATGCGACCTGGCGGTGGTGGTCGGCGGCGACGGCACGATGCTCGGCATCGCACGCGAGCTGGCGCGCCACAACCTGCCGCTGGTGGGCATCAACCAGGGACGGCTGGGCTTCATCACCGACGTGCCGCTGACCGACTACCGCGAGACGCTGCGCAGCATGGTCGCCGGCGACTACGAAGAAGAACACCGCACGATGATCGAAGGCGGCGTCTGGCGCGACGGCCACAAGATCTTTGACGGCCTGTCGCTGAACGAGGTGGTGGTCAGCCGCGGCGCCACCGCCAGCATGGTCGAGCTGCGCCTCGACATCGGCGGCGAGCTCATCGCCAACCTGCGCGCCGACGGGCTGATCATCGCCTCGCCCACCGGCAGCACCGCCTACGCGCTGTCGGCCGGCGGGCCGATCACGCACCCGGGCATCGCCGGGCTGCTGATCGTGCCGATTGCGCCGCACACGCTGTCCAACCGGCCGATCGTGCTGCCCGACCAGGGCGAGATCTGCGTCGAGGTGGTGGCCGGCCGCGACGCGTCGGCCAACTTCGACATGCAGAGCCTGGCCAGCCTGCTGCACGGCGACCAGGTGCGCGTGCGCCGCTCGGCACACAAGGTGCGCTTCCTGCACCCGCGCGGCTGGAGCTACTACGCCACGCTGCGCCGCAAGCTGCGCTGGCACGAAGGCGTGGTGTGACCTCCCCCCGCAGCGCCTGCGGCGCTCCCCCCCAGCGGGGCGCCGCCAGCGGCCCGGCGCAGCCGGTTCCGCGGCGGCCGCTGGGTGAGCGCGCTGCCGACCGCCGTGCGCTGCGCTTCGGCGCGATGGAGCACTGAGATGCTGCGCCGCCTGACGCTGCGCGACGTGGTCATCGTCAGCCGGCTCGAAGTCGAGCTGCAGCCCGGCTTTTCGGTGCTGACCGGCGAGACCGGCGCCGGCAAGTCGATCCTCGTCGATGCCCTGCAGCTGGCGCTGGGCGGGCGCGGCGATGCCGGCGCGGTGCGCGAAGGCGCGGCACGCGCCGAGGTCACGGCCGAGTTCGACACGCCGCCGGCGCTGCATGCCTGGCTGGACGAAGCCGGCTTCGACGCCGGCCTGGACGGCGGCCACACGCTGCTGCTGAAGCGCGTCATCGACGCCCAAGGCAAGAGCCGCGCCTGGATCAACGGCAGTCCGGCCACCGTCGGCCAGCTGCGCGAGGCCGGCGAGCGGCTGCTCGACATCCACGGCCAGCACGCCTGGCAGAGTCTGACGCGGCCGGCCGCCGTGCGCGCGCTGCTCGACGCGCAGGCCGGCGCCGACACGGCGGCGCTGTCTTCGCTGTGGCAGGCGTGGAAGGCGGCCGAAGCGGCGCTGGCCGACGCGCGCGCCCGCGGCGAGACGCTGCAGCGCGAGCGCGAGCGGCTGGCCTGGCAGATCGGCGAAGTCGACAAGCTCGCGCCCGGCGCCGCCGAGTGGGACGAGCTGAATGCCGAGCACCAGCGCCTGGCGCATGCGCAGTCGCTGCTCGACGGCGTGCGCAGCGCGCTGCTGGCCTTGAGCGACGGCGAGCCGGCGGCCGACGCGCTGGCCGGCCGGGCCATCGCCGCACTCGGCGAGTTGACGCACTACGACGCGCAGCTGTCGGCAGTGATCGAGGTGCTGCAGGGCGCGCAGGCGCAGTTGCAGGACGCGGCGCACAGCCTGCACGCCTACCTGGGCCGCAGCGAGCCCGACCCGGCGCGGCTGGCCGAGCTCGATGCACGGCTGTCGAGCTGGCTGTCGCTGGCGCGGCGCTACCGGCGCGCGCCGGCCGAACTGCCGGCGCTGCTCGAAGGCTGGAAGCAGGAGCTGCACACGCTGGACGCAGCCGCGGATCTGCAGGCGCTGCAGGCCGCTGAAGCGCAGGCGCAGGCGCCGTGGCGCGCCGAGGCGCAGCGCATCGGCAAGTTGCGGCGCGCCGCGGCGCCGAAGCTGGCCGCGGCCGTCACGCAGGCAATGCAGCAGCTGGGCATGGAGGGCGGGCGCTTCGAGGTGGCGCTGACGGCCGTCGATGCGCCGCAGGCCTACGGGCTGGAGAGCGCGGAGTTCCTGGTCGCCGGCCATGCCGGCAGCAGCCCGCGGCCTCTGGCCAAGGTGGCGTCCGGCGGCGAGCTGTCGCGGCTGGCGCTGGCCATCGCGGTGAGCACGCGCCGCGGCGGCGAGTCCGCCGGCAGCACGGCGGCGACGCTGATCTTCGACGAGATCGATGCCGGCATCGGCGGCAGCGTCGCCTACCAGGTGGGCCGGCTGATGAAGCAGCTGGGCGCCAGCAGCCAGGTGCTGGCGGTCACGCACCTGGCGCAGGTCGCGGCCTGCGCCGACCATCATTTCGTGGTCTCGAAGGCGCTGCGCGACGGCGCCACCGTCAGCGGCGTGCAGCCGGTGGCCGGCGAGGCGCGTGTCGGCGCGGGGGCGCGCCTGCCCGGCGGCGCAAGGCTGACCGGCACCAGCCGCGCCCATGCCGAGGCCATGCTCGGCGGCGGCGCGCTGCCGGCATCGCCGCCCGCGCGCAGCGCGCAAAAACAGCGATGAGCCGCGACACACGCATCGAGCGGCGCGCGCTGCCGCGCGACACCGGCGCCGCGGCCGGCTCGCCGGCCGACCGGCGCGAGGTGGTGCTGATCACCGGCATCTCCGGCTCGGGCAAGTCGGTGGCGCTGCACGCGCTGGAGGACGCCGGCTTCTTCTGCGTCGACAACCTGCCGCCGGAGATGCTGCGCGACTTCATCCGCCTGGAGCACGACCGCTTCACGCGGCGCGTGGCCGTGGCCGTGGACGTGCGCAACGCCACCGCGCTGCCGCAGCTGGTGCCGCTGATCCACGAGCTGCAGCGCGAAGGCCTGCAGATGCGCTCGCTGTTCCTCGACGCCAGCACCGACGCGCTGCTGCGCCGCTTTTCCGAGACGCGCCGGCCGCATCCGCTGTCGGCGTCGGCGGCGGGCAGCGACGCCTCGCGCGTGCTCACCGACGCCATCGAGCTGGAGCGCGAGCTGCTGGCCGCGCTGCGCGAGGTCTCGACGGTCATCGACACCAGCCAGCTGCGCCCGGCGCAGCTGCGCAACTGGGTGCGCGACCTGGTCGGTGCGCGCGGCTCGGCGCTGACGCTGGTGTTCGAGTCCTTCGCCTTCAAGTACGGCGTGCCGCTGGACGCGGACTTCGTGTTCGACGTGCGCGTGCTGCCCAATCCGCACTACATCCGCGAGCTGCGCCCGCTGAGCGGGCGCGACGCGGCGGTGGCCACCTACCTGGAGGCGCAGCCCGACGCGTGCGAGATGCTCGGCCAGATCGAAGCCTTCCTGCACCGCTGGCTCACGGCCTTCGAGGACGACCAGCGCAGCTACCTCACCGTGGCCATCGGCTGCACCGGCGGGCAGCACCGTTCGGTCTACTTCGCCGAGACGCTGATGCGGCGCTTCGCCGGGCGCGGCTCGGCGCTGGTGCGGCACCGCGAACTGGACGCGCGCGAATGACCGGCATGGCTGCCGAGCGCCTGGCGGCGCTGCCGCTGTTTCCGCTGCAGTCGGTGCTGTTTCCCGGCGGGCAGCTGGCGCTGAAGATCTTCGAGGCGCGCTACCTGGACCTGATCAGCGACTGCCTGCGCAGCCGGCAGCCCTTCGGCGTCGTGTGCCTGCTGCAGGGCGCCGAGGTGCGCAGCGACCGGAGCGTGCGCTTCGAGGACACCGGCGTGCTGGCGCAGCTGGACGAGGTGGACAGCGAACAGCCCGGCCTGCTGCACGCGCGCTGCAGCGGCACGCGGCGCTTCCGCCTGGCCGGCGCCGCGCAGCAGCGCAGCGGCGGCCTGTGGACCGGCGACGCCGAACTGCTGCCCGATGATCCGCCGCTGGCGCCGCAGCCGCAGCATCTGCCGACGGTGCAGGCGCTGGCCAACGCCATCGCCGCGCTGAAGGCGCAGGGCAACGAGCCCTTCAGGCCGCCGCACCGGCTCGACGATGCCGGCTGGGTGGCCAACCGCTGGTGCGAGCTGCTGCCGATCCCGCTGGGCGCGAAGCAGAAGCTGATGGAGCTGCCCGATCCGCAGTTGCGGCTGCAGCTGGTGCACGAATACCTGCGCGGCAAGGGCGTGGTCGGCGCCTGAGGGTGCAGCGCCGAGCGCGCTTCAGCGCGGCGTCAGCAGCTTGCGCACCGGCGCCGGCAGCCCCATCTGCAGCGCCTGCGGCAGCGCGACCCAGCGGCCCGGCGGCAGCACCGCGCTGAGCGCGTCCAGCCGGCGCGCCGGCAGCCGCGCCGGCAGCTGCCAGCGCAGCGGCTGCAGACTCCAGTCGAAATGCGTCAGCGCGTGTGCTATCGCCGGCAGCGCTTCGCCGCGCCCGGGCCAGCCGTCGAGCAGCCGCCCGACATCTTCGGGCGAATCGAACTCCGGCAGGCTCCACAGAGCGGCCCACACGCCCTGCGGCGGACGCTGCACCAGCCACAGCCGGTCGGCCTGCGCCAGCCACAGCAGCGCATGCGCGCGCGTACCGCGGCGCAGCCGCTTCGATTTCACCGGATAGGCCTCGGGGCGGCCCTGGCGGTGCGCGACACACAGCGTGGCCAGCGGGCAGCGCGCGCAGTCCGGCTGGCGCGCCGTGCACAGCGTCGCGCCCAGGTCCATCAGGCCCTGCGTGTAGCCGGCCGCGTCGTGCTCGGGCACCAGCGCCTGCGCCATCCGCCACAGCTCGCGCTCCTGGGCGGCCAGGCCCAAGTCGCCGTCGAAACCGAGCACGCGGCTGAGCACGCGCTTGACGTTGCCATCGAGGATCGCGACCCGCTCGCCGTGGCAGAAGGCGGCGATCGCCGCGGCCGTCGAGCGCCCGATGCCGGGCAGCCGCGCCAGTGCCTGGCTGCTGGCCGGGAACACGCCGCCGTGTTCATGCTGCACCACCTGCGCGCAGCGGTGCAGATTGCGCGCACGGCTGTAATAACCGAGGCCGCTCCACAGCGCCAGCACCTCGTCCAGCGGCGCATCGGCCAAGGCGCGCAGGTCCGGGAAGCGCTGCAGGAAGCGCATGTAGTAGTCGCGTACCGTCGCCACCTGCGTCTGCTGCAGCATGATCTCGGACAGCCACACGCGGTAGGGGTCGCGCGTGTGCTGCCAGGGCAGGTCGTGGCGGCCGAAGCGCCGGCGCCAGCGCAGCACGCGCTGCGCGATGTCGGGCAGCGGCGGCATCAGGACGCGCTGCTGCGCAACGGCGCGGCGTCGTCGTCCGCGCCGGCGCTCGCGCCGCCGGCTTCGCTGGCGCCAGGCAATGCCTGCGCGGCGAGCAACGCCTGCTCGATCAGCGAGTCCAGCCGCCACTGCGCACCGGCGAGCCGCTTTTCCTGCTGCTCGAGCTCGGCGATGCGCTGTTCGAGCTCGCCCGACGCCGCCTGGATGCGCTGCAGCGCCTCGCGCCGGTGGGCGAAGGCGCGGCGGCGCTCGCGCAGCTGCTGCTCGATCTGCGCCGACGCGGACTTGCTCCACAGCTCGATCTCGCCGGCCGCGTTCTCGAACACCACGCGCAGCTTCGACAGCAGCATGCGCTGGAACTGCTCCGTGAAGCTCGCGTTCGACAGCCGCCAGGCCTGCAGCGGGCCGAGGCAGCGGCCGTAGCTGCGCTCGATCAGCGCCAGCTCGTCGGCCAGCGGCTCGAGGTCCGGCGCGCCGGCCGGCGCGAAGGCGAAGCCGAACTCCGCGTTCAGCTGCCGGCAGCTGGCCAGCAGCATCTGCTGGATCTCGCCGGCTTCGCCGCGCGCGGTGTCCAGCGCTGCGCGCAGCCGTTCGCACAGCGCCGCGAAGGCCTTGCGCGCGCCCAGATGCAGCGCGCCGCTGGAGAGCTCGCTGCGCAGCGCCGCGAGCTCGTTGCGCAGCGCGTCGCTGGACAGCGCGGCGGTGGCCTTGTGCAGATGGCGCAGCTGCACGCTGCGCAGCGCCGTCAGCCGCGCGTTGCAGCGCTCGAAGTCGGCCACCTCCGCGTCGAGCCGCACGAGCAGCGCCTTGACCTTGGCCTGGCTCTTGCCGCGCAGGCCGCGCAGCTCGAGCAGCTGTTCGGCCTGGTGGCGCCGCTGCTGCGCCTGGCGGCGCGTGGCCGCGTGGCGCAGCGGCTGCAGTGCCGTCGCCGTGGCGCGTGCCAGCAACTCGCGCTGACGCGGCAGCAGCTCATGCGCCAGTGCGCGTTCCAGCACCGGCAGCCCGCTGCGCGTCAGCGCCGCGCCGTCGCCGGCGATGCGTGCCGCCAGCGCGTCGCGCGCCGACAGCGGATAGACGCGCGCTGCCGGCATGTCCAGCGTCTGCGCGATCTTGCGGCGCTGCACCTCGAGCACCGCCGCCACCGCCGCGGGCGTCGACAGCGGGTCGTCGAGGATGTCGGTCTTGTTCAGCACCACGAAGCGCTCGAGCGAGCGTTCGCCCAGGTGCTCGGTCCAGATGTCCAGGTCCGAACGCGACACGCCGGTGTCGGCGGCCAGCAGGAAGACGATGGCATGCGCCGCGGCCAGCAGGCCCAGCGTCAGCTCCGGTTCGGCGCCGACCGCATTCAGCCCTGGGGTGTCGACGACCACCAGCCCGCGCTGCAGCAGCGGATGCGGATAGTTGATCAGCGCATGGCGCCAGGCCGGCACTTCGACGCTTCCGTCGGCCAGCCGCGGCGGGTTGTCCTGCGGCCGGCTGTCGTTCCAGAAGCCCAGCGCGGCGGCCACCGCGGTGCTCACGCGGCGCGTCTGCGTGACCAGGTTCAGCGCTTCGGCCAGGCCTTCGGGGCGGCGCGGGTCCAGGCTCAGCCGCTGCCAGGCCTCGGGCTGCGTGCGCCATTCGGCGAGCGGTGTCTGGCCCAGGCGCGTGTCGATCGGCAGCAGCGCCAGCTCGGCCGGCCGGCCGGCCTCGCAGCTCAGTTCCACCGGGCACATGGTCGTGCGCCCGGGCGCGGCCGGCAGCACGCGGCGGCCGGCGTCGGCGAAGAACATCGCGTTCAGCAGCTCGGACTTGCCGCGCGACACCTCGGCCACGCAGGCCAGCACCAGCTTGTCGGCCGACAGCTTGCGCTGCAGCGCGTCGAGCGACGCGCTGCCGGCGTCGTCGGCCAGCGCGTGTTCGGCGACAAAATTCGCGACGCCGCGCACGCGGCGCTCCAGCGTCTGCCGCCAGGCCGCGAGCGCGTCGAATTGATGGGCCAGGGAATGGTTCATGGGCGCGCGGTGGCGGCGCTGAAGGCCGTTGCGGTCATGCTAATGCAGCGTTTCGCGGCCCGGCCGGCGGCGACACATCTGCTGACAACAAGCTTCGTGCAGCTTTGCGCAGACTCGCGCCCGGCCCGGCATCAACCCCGCATCAGCCGCGCATCAACTGCGCTTTTGGCACGCGGCGCAGAAGTAGGTCGAGCGCTGCGCCTGCACGATGCGGCGCAGCGGCGCGCCGCAGCGCGGGCAGGGCTGGCCTGCGCGGCCGTAGACCAGGGCCTCGGACTGGAACGCGCCGGCCACGCCATGCGCATCGCTGAAGTCGCGCAGCGTCGAGCCGCCGAGTTCCAGCGCGCGCGCCAGGGTCTGGCGCAGCGCGTCCAGCAGGCGTGCGCAGCGCGGCAGGCTGATGCGGTCGCAGCGTGTGCGCGGGTCGATGCCGGCGCGGAACAGCGCCTCGCAGGCGTAGATGTTGCCGGCGCCGACCACCACCTGGCCGCCCAGCAGCAGGCTCTTGATCGCCACCCTGCGGCGGCGCAGCGCGGCGTGCAGCGAGCGCGGCGTCAGCGCGGGATCGAAGGGTTCCGCGCCGAGCCGCGCCAGCAGCGTCGCCGCCGGTGCGGCGTCGAGCCCGCGGCACCACAGCACCGCGCCGAAGCGCCGCGGATCGGTCAGGCGCAGCAGGCCCTGCGTAGTGCCGAGGTCGAAGTGCGCGTGCGGCCCGGGCTCGCCGGGCGCGTCGTGCAGCGCCAGCGATCCCGACATGCCCAGGTGCAGCAGCAGCCCGCCGCCCAGCCCGGCGGGTTCGGCGCCGTCGTCGCGCTGCAGCGGCAGCCACAGGTACTTGCCGCGGCGCGCGGCTTCGCCGAGCCGCGAGCCGACCAGCGCCTGCGGCGCGACGCCCAGCGGCCAGCGCAGCGGCTTGCCGCAACGCACCGACAGCACGCGCGCGCCGCGCAGCCGCGCGGCGATGCTGCGTCGGGTGACCTCGACCTCGGGCAGCTCCGGCATCGGGTCATTATGGGAGAATGAAACTCGACCTCGTGGAGAGCTGATGACCGTTTCGAGCCTGCGGCGCCTTGCCGCATGCCGGCGGGCCGCCGCAGCGGCCCTCGTGCTTGCATGCCTGGGCGCCCAGGCGCAGCCGGCCGCTCCCGCCGCCGCGCCCGCTGCGGCCTCCGCCGCCTCCGCCGCGCCGACCAAGGAGCCGGTGCTCAACTCGAACCTCGACGCGCCGCTGTTCTATCAGCTGCTGATCGGCGAGATCGAACTCGACGCCGGCCAGGCCGGCAATGCCTACCAGATCATGCTCGACGCGGCGCGCCGCAGCCGCGACGAGCAGCTGTTCCGCCGCGCCACCGAGATCGCGCTGCAGGCGCGTGCCGGCGACCAGGCGCTGACGGCGACGCGCGCCTGGCGCACCGCGCATCCGCAGTCGCTGGAGGCGCTGCGCCTGCAGCTGCAGATCCTGCTGTCGCTGAACCGGCTCGACGAACTGGGCGAGCCGTTGCGCACGCTGGTCGCGGCCGCGCCGGCGGCGGAGCGCAACGCGGTCATCGGCTCGCTGCCGCGCTTCCTGATGCGCGCCGCCGACAAGCGGCAGGCGGCGACGCTGCTCGAACAGGTGCTGCAGCCCTACCTCGGCGACCCCGCCACGCGCGCGGCGGCGCAGGCGGCGATCGGGCGCGGCTGGCTGGCCGCCGGCGACGCCGACCGCGCGCTGAAGCTGGCGCGCCAGGCGCAGTCCGAGGATCCGGCGTCCAGCGCCCCGGCGCTGCTGGCGCTGGAACTGATGTCCTCGCGCCCCGAGGCCGAAGCCTTGGTCAGCGCCTATCTGCGCACGCCCAACGCCGACATCGCGCTGCGCCGCGCCTACGCCGGCACGCTGGTGACGCTGCAACGCTACGCCGACGCGATGGCGCAGCTCGAAGCGATCACGCGCCAGCAGCCGGACCTGGCGCCGCCGTGGCTGACGCTGGGCGCGCTGCAGCTGGAACTGCGGCAGACGCAGGCGGCTGAAGCCTCGCTGCAGCGCTTCGTGCAGCTGGTGCAGGCGCAGCCTGCTGCGCCCGGCAACGACGATGACGACGACGCGTCCGACCAGGGCCTGACGCAGGCCTGGCTGCTGCTCGCGCAGGCCGCAGAGCAGCGCGGCGACTATGGTGCCGCCGAAGCCATGCTGGCGCGCATCGACAACCCGCAGCGCGCGCTGGAAGTGCAGACGCGGCGCGCGATGCTGCTGGCGCGGCAGGGCCGCGTGGGCCAGGCGCGCGAGCTGATACGCGCCGTGCCCGAACGCAACGCCGCCGATGCGCGCGCCAAGATGCTGGCCGAGGCACAACTGCTGCGCGAACTGAAGCAGTGGACCGACGCCTATGCGGTGCTGGAAAGCGCCAACGAGCGTTTTGCCGACGACCCCGACCTGCTGTACGAGCAGGCGATGATGGCCGAGAAGATCGACCGGCTCGACGCGATGGAAACGCTGCTGCGCCGCGTGATGACGCTCAAGCCCGACCACGCCCATGCCTACAACGCGCTCGGTTATTCATTGGCCGATCGCAATCTGCGGCTGCCCGAAGCCAAGGCCCTGATCGAGCGCGCGCTGCAGCTGACGCCCGGCGACCCCTTCATCACCGACAGCCTGGGCTGGGTCGAGTTCCGCCTGGGCAACCGCGACGAGGCCTTGCGCCTGCTGCGCCAGGCCTACAAGGCGCGCCCCGACGCCGAGATCGGTGCGCATCTGGGCGAAGTGCTGTGGGCCATGGGCCAACGCGACGAGGCGCGCCAGGTCTGGGCCGAGGCCAGCGGCCGCGATGCCGGCAACGACGTGCTGCGCGAAACGCTGGTGCGGCTGAAGGCGCAGTAGTGCGGCACCGCGCGGGGCTGCGGGCGGCGGCGCTGGCCGTCGCCATTCTGGCCGGCTGCGCGTCGGCGCCGCCCGCGCCGCCGGACGCTTCCAGCCTCTCGGGGCGGCTGTCGCTGCAGGTCGCCGCGACGCAGGACCGCCCGGCGCAGTCGTTGAACGCCGCCTTCGAGCTGCAAGGCGGCGCCGACCATGGTGAACTGCGGCTGAGCACCCCGCTGGGCACGACGCTGGCGCTGGCGGCGTGGCTGCCGGGGCAGGCGCGCCTGGTCACGCCGCAAGGCGAGCGCCGCTTCGACGACCTGGATGCGCTGTCGCGCGAGGTGTTCGGCGAAGAACTGCCGCTGCGCGCGCTGCCCGACTGGCTGCGCGGCCACCCCTGGAGCGGCGCGGCCGACGCGGCGCAGCCCTTGCCGGACGCACCGGGTTTTGCGCAGCTGGGCTGGCACATCGAGCTGGCAGGTTTCGCCAGCGGTCTGGTGCAGGCCCGGCGCGCCGGGCCGCCCGCGGTGCGGCTGCGCGCGCAGATCGACCCGGCACCATGACGCTGCGCGCGCTGTTCGACGTGCCGGCGCCGGCCAAGCTGAACCTGTTCCTGCACGTGGTCGGCCGCCGCGCCGACGGCTACCACCTGCTGCAGTCGGTGTTCGTGCTCATCGACTGGTGCGACAGTCTGCACTTCGAGCTGCGCGAAGACGGCGCGCTGGCGCGCCACGACCTCGGCGCCGCGCTGCCCGCCGACGACCTGTGCCTGCGCGCCGCACGTGCGCTGCAGGCGCAGTCGGGCACGGCGCTGGGCGTGGACATCCGGCTGGACAAGCGGCTGCCGTGGGGCGCGGGGCTGGGCGGCGGCAGTTCCGACGCCGCCAGCACGCTGCTGGCCCTGAACCGGCTGTGGCGGCTGCACTGGCCGCGCGAGCGGCTGCTGCGCCTGGGCGCCACGCTCGGCGCCGACGTGCCCTTCTTCATCGGCGGAGACCACGCTTTCGTCGAAGGCATCGGCGAGAAGCTGACGCCGCTGGTTTTGCCGCCGCAGGCTTTCGCGGTGGTCAAGCCGGCGGCGGCGATCGCCACCGCCGACATCTTCGCCAGCCCGGCGCTGGCCCGCGACACGGCGCCTGTTATACTCTCGGGCTCTCTTGCGAGCGCTGGCTTCGACGATGGCTTTGGTCGAAACGACCTGCAGCCGGTGGCCGAAGCCCGTTGCCCCGAAGTGCGGACGGTCGCCGGGTGGCTCGAAGGCCGCTTCGGCAACAGCCGGATGACGGGTTCCGGCAGCGCGGTGTTCGCGAGGGTCGGCACGGAGGATCCATCCCTGGCGGCATGGCCGGCGCAGTCTCTGCCCGGTTCCTGGGTGGGTCGGATATGCCGCAGCCTGGACCATCACCCGTTGCGGGAGTGGGCCGGCTGAGACGGTTTTCTGGGGCACGGCGCGAGCCGGGTCCCGTGTAGGGGAGTCGCCAAGTTGGTCAAGGCATCGGATTTTGATTCCGACATGCGAGGGTTCGAGTCCTTCCTCCCCTGCCAAGCCCTTTGGTCTGCCGCCGGCCTTTTCCGGGTTGTCCGGGGTTTCCGGGGTTTGACCGAGCATTGACCGAGGCCGCTTGCCTCGACCCGCGCGCAGAGGACCAGGTGCTGTTCAACACCGTGCTGTTCACCGGCAACGCCAATCCGGCGCTGGCCCGCGAGATCACTTCGCAACTCGGGGTCGAGCTGGGGCAGGCGCTGGTCGCGCGCTTCTCCGACGGCGAGGTGCGCGTCGAGGTGCAGCAGAACGTGCGTGCGCGCGACGTGTTCGTGATCCAGCCGACCTGCGCGCCGACCAACGAGAACCTGATGGAGATGTGCATGCTGGTCGACGCGCTCAAGCGCGCCAGCGCGCGGCGCATCACCGCGGTGGTGCCGTATTTCGGCTATGCGCGGCAGGACCGCCGGCCGCGCTCGACGCGTGTGCCGATCAGCGCCAAGGTGGTGGCCAACATGCTGCAGAGCGTCGGCGTCGAGCGGCTGCTGACGATGGACCTGCACGCCGACCAGATCCAGGGCTTCTTCGACATCCCGGTGGACAACATCTACGCGTCGCCGGTGCTGCTGTCGGACCTGAAGAGCAAGAACTACCCGAACCTGGTGGTGGTCTCGCCCGATGTCGGCGGCGTGGTGCGTGCGCGCGCGCTGGCCAAGCAGCTGGGCTGCGAGCTGGCGATCATCGACAAGCGGCGCGCGAATCCGAACGAATCCGAGGTCATGCACGTCATCGGCGAGATCGACGGCCGCAACTGCGTGATCATGGACGACATGATCGACACCGCCGGCACGCTGGTGGCCGCCGCCGAGGTACTGAAGCAGCGCGGCGCCAAGCGCGTGTTCGCCTACTGCACGCACCCGGTGTTCTCGGGTCCGGCGATCAAGCGCATCCGCGAATCGCAGATGGACGAGGTGGTGGTCACCAACACCATTCCGCTGAATACTGAAGCCAAGGGCTGCAAGAACATCCGCCAGCTGTCGGTGGCCTTCCTGTTCGCCGAGACCATCCGCCGCATCAGCGACGGCGAGTCGGTGACCTCGCTGTTCGCCGAGCAGAACAGCAACTTTTAGGTGGGAGAGCGGGCTCCTGGCGGAGCCCTTCCCTTTTCGGCGCCTGGTCGCGGGCGTCTTTTTGTTGGAGTGACTCATGAAGTTCGTCGCATTCGAGCGTACGCAGCAGGGGACCGGAGCGAGCCGCCGCCTGCGCGCCGCGAACAAGGTGCCCGGCATCGTCTATGGCGCCGGCCAGCCGGCCATGATCGAGCTGGACCACAACGCGCTGTTCCATGCGCTGAAGAAGGAAGCCTTCCACTCGTCGATCCTGGACATGGAACTCGCCGGCAGCGTGCAGCAGGTGCTGCTGCGCGACTACCAGATGCACCCGTGGAAGCAGATCATCCTGCACATCGACTTCCAGCGCATCGACGCGACCACCCGGCTGCACAAGAAGGTGCCGCTGCACTTCGTCAACGAGGAAAACTCGGTCGCAGTGAAGACCGACAAGTGCCTGATCAACCACGTGCAGACCGAGCTCGAGGTCGAATGCCTGGCCTCGCAGCTGCCCGAGTTCATCACCATCGACCTCGGTCATCTGGTCAAGGGCCAGTCGATCCACGCCAGCGAGCTGCAGCTGCCCGAGGGCATCAAGGCGGTCAGGCACGGCTCGCTGAACCCGGTGATCGTCTCGGCCAACCCGCCGCGCGAGGAAGAGGAAGCCGCCGCGCCGGCACCGGTCGTGGCCGCGGCCCCGGCGCCGAACAAGGGCAAGAAGAGCGAGAAGCAGAACAAGAAGTAGGCTGCGCCCGCGCCTCGCGCCAAGCCCCGCTGCGGCGGGGCTTTGTTTTGCATGCGCCGCCTAGAATCCGGCCAAAGCCACACTCGACTGCCATGATTCGCCTGCTGGTTGGCCTGGGCAACCCGGGCCCGGAGTACGAAGCCACGCGCCACAACGCCGGCTTCTGGTGGCTGGACGCGGCGGCGCGCAAGCTGGGCGCGACGCTGCAGCCGCAGCGGGCGTACTTCGGCCTGGCAGCCAAGGCCGCGGCGGCCCATGGCGCGGTCTGGCTGCTGCAGCCGATGACCTACATGAACCTGTCGGGCAAGTCGGTGGCGGCGCTGGCGCGCTTCTACAAGATCGAACCGCAGCAGATCCTGGTCGCGCACGACGAGCTCGACCTGTTGCCCGGGCAGGCGAAGATCAAGTGCGGCGGCGGCCATGCCGGCCACAACGGGCTGCGCGACATCCATGCGCAGCTCGGCTCGGCCGACTACTGGCGGCTGCGCCTGGGCATCGGCCATCCGGGCGTCAAGGCCGAGGTCGTCGACTACGTGCTGCGCAAGCCGCCGGCGCAGCAGCGCGAGCAGATCGAGCAGACCATCGCGCGCTCGGTCGAATCGCTGGATCTGCTGCTGGCCGGCGAGATGGAGCGCGCGATGATGAAGGTGCACGCCAAGCCGCCGCGGCCCAAGCCGCCACAACCCGAAGCGCCACGGCCTCGAGCTGCCGAGGATGCGGTGTCCGGCGACGAGGCCGCGCGATGAGCGCGGCCGTGCGGCACGCCGCGCTGGCGGCACTGCTGCCGCTGCTAGCCCAGGCCGCGCCGCCGCAGACCGTGTACCGCTGCGGGCCGGACGGCCGCGTCTACTCGCAGACGCCGTGTGCCGACGGCAAGCCGGTGACGGTGGACGACCCCCGCTCGGGCGAGCAGCAGAAGACGGCGCGCGAGGTCGCCAACCGCGACGCCGAACACGCCCGCAAGCTGGCGGACGAACGCCGGCAGCGCGAGGATGCCGCCAAGGATCAGGTGGCCGCCGGCTTCAGGACCGCGCCGGCCTCGGCCCTTGCGGCCTCGGCGCCGCCGCGCAAGACCAAGAGCCGCAAGGCCAAGGCCGCCGCCGGCGACGAGGCGGCGAGTCCGGTGATGATCGTGCCGGCACCCAAGCCGACGGCGCGGCGCTAGCCGGCGCGCGTCAGCGCGCGTCCGGCACCGCCGCAGGCTGCGTCAGCCGCAGGTACTTGGCCCACAGCTGCTCGCGGCTCTCGCGGTGCGCGGGGTCGGGCGGGATGCAGGCCACCGGGCAAAGCTGCACGCATTGCGGCTCGTCGAAGTGGCCGACGCATTCGGTGCAGCGCTCGGGGTCGATGCGATAGAAGTCCGCGCCCATCGCGATCGCCTCGTTCGGGCACTCCGGCTCGCAGACATCGCAGTTGATGCATTCGTCCGTGATCAGGAGTGCCATAGGCCCTCCTGACCCCAGACGAATACGACCAGCGCAAGCATGCGCAGGCCGCGTTCGGCGGGGCGAGGCATGCCTCGCCCGCTTCCGCCTCGCGTGTCGGTGATCAGCAAGGCCATGGCCGTTCAGTCCTCGGGCTGGCTCACCCGCTCCTTCAGCCGCTTCAGTACCGAGGGTGCCACGAACTTGGAGACATCACCGCCGAGCATGGCAATCTCGCGCACGAAGGTGCCGCTGATGAATTGGTACTGGTCCGACGGCGTCAGGAACAGCGTCTCGACTTCGGGCATCAGCTGGCGGTTCATGCCGGCCATCTGGAACTCGTAATCGAAGTCGCTCATCGCGCGCAGCCCGCGCACGACCACGTCGCCGCCCGCGCCGACGACGAAGTCGCGCAGCAGCCCGCGGAACGGCACGACCTCGACGTTCGGATAGGGCGAGGCGATCTCGGCGGCCATCTGCAGCCGCTCGTCGATGGTGAACATCGTGCGCTTGTGGTGGCCCACCGCCACCGCGAGGATCAACCGGTCGAACAGGTGCGCGGCGCGGCGCATCAGGTCCTCGTGCCCCAGCGTCATCGGGTCGAAGGTGCCGGGGTAGACGGCGGTGAGCGGTGTCACGGTGGTCACGGGGTACTCCTGGGCACGCTGGCGCCGTGGTGGGCGGGAGTGTAGCCGTCGTCCGCGCGGCGCAGCAGATGGAAGTGCACCGCGCCGGCGCGGCCCTGGCGGTGGATCGCCCAGCCGTCGGGCGGCACCGGCAGCGGCCGGCGCGCCTCGAGGTAGACCAGCCCGTCGGCGGCAGCCAGGTGCAAGGCCAGCGGCAGCGCACGCCCCGCCAGGTCCGAGTCGAAAGGCGGGTCGAGCAGCACCAGGTCGAAGCTGCCGGGCGGCGCGGCGGCCATCCAGGCGATGGCGTCGACGCGTTCGATGCGCAGCGCCTCGGCCTGCAGCCGCAAGCGGCTCGCCTGCAGGCTGCGCACCAGCTCGGCGTCCTGCTCCAGCAGCAGCACGTCGGCGGCGCCGCGCGACGCGGCCTCGAAGCCGAGCGCGCCGCTGCCGGCAAAAGCGTCCAGGCAGCGCCAGCCGGACAGGTCCTGGCCGAGCCAGTTGAACAGCGTCTCGCGCACGCGATCGGGCGTCGGGCGCAGCCCCGGCCGCTCGGCCACCGGCAGCTTGCTGCGCCTGAAGCGCCCGCCGACGATGCGCACGTCGTGCGCGGCGTTCAAAGCCGCACCGGAATGCCGTCGTGCGCCATCAGCGCCTTGGCCTGCGCGACGGTGAACTCGCCGTAGTGGAAGATGCTGGCGGCCAGCACCGCGTCGGCGCCGCCGATGCGGATGCCGTCGCTCAGATGCTGCAGCGCGCCGACGCCGCCCGAGGCGATCACCGGCACCGGCACCGCGTCGCTGACCGCACGCGTCAGCTCCAGGTCGAAGCCGCTCTTCGTGCCGTCGCGGTCCATGCTGGTCAGCAGGATCTCGCCGGCGCCCACCTCGGCCATCTTCGCCGCCCAGGCCACCGCGTCGATCCCGGTGTTCTTGCGCCCGCCGTGGGTGTAGACCTCCCAGCCGCCGCCATCCGCGCGGCGCTTGGCGTCGATGGCCACGACGATGCACTGCGCGCCGTACTTGTCGCTGGCGTCGCGGATCAGCTGCGGCTGGGCCACGGCAGCCGAGTTGAAGCTGACCTTGTCGGCGCCGGCGTTGAGCAGCCGGCGCACGTCGGCCACGCTGCGCACGCCGCCGCCGACGGTGAGCGGAATGAACACCTGCGCGGCCACCGCCTCGACGATGTGCAGGATCAGGTCGCGCTGGTCGCTGGTGGCGGTGATGTCCAGGAAGGTCAGCTCGTCGGCGCCCTGCTCGTTGTAGCGCGCGGCGATCTCCACCGGGTCGCCGGCATCGCGCAGCGCGACGAAGTTGACGCCCTTGACGACACGGCCGCCGGTGACGTCCAGGCAGGGGATGATGCGCTTGGCGAGCATTCAGCTCGCGCCCAGTTCGTCGGCGCGCGCCTGCGCGGCCGCAAAATCGAGCGAGCCGCTGTAGATGCTGCGGCCGCAAATCACCGCCTCCACCCCTTCGGATTCCACCGCGCACAGGCGCTCGATGTCGGCGATGTCGGCCAGCCCGCCCGAGGCGATCACCGGAATCGTCAGCGCCTGCGCCAGCCTGACCGTGGCGGCTATGTTCACGCCGCTGAGCATGCCGTCGCGGCCGATGTCGGTGTAGATCACCGCCTCGACGCCGTAGTCCTCGAACTTCTTCGCCAGGTCGATGACCTCGTGGCCGGTGAGCTTGCTCCAGCCGTCGGTGGCGACCTTGCCGTCCTTGGCGTCCAGGCCGACGATGATGTGGCCGCCGAAGGCGCTGCAGGCGTCCTTCAGGAAGCCCGGGCTCTTGACCGCCGCGGTGCCGATGATCACGTAGGAGACGCCGTCGTCCAGGTAGCGCTCGATCGTGTCCAGGTCGCGGATGCCGCCGCCCAGCTGCACCGGGATCCTGTCGCCCACCGCGCGCAGGATGCTCTTGACCGCCGGTTCGTTGACCGGCCTGCCGGCGAAGGCGCCGTTCAGGTCCACCAGGTGCAGGCGCCGCGCGCCGGCATCGATCCAGCGCCGCGCCATCGCGGCCGGGTCGTCGCCGAAGGTGGTGGAGGACTTCATGTCGCCTTGCTGCAGGCGAACACACTTGCCGTCCTTGAGGTCGATGGCCGGTATCAGCAACATGGGGTCAGGGCTTCCAGGCGAGGAAGTTGCGGTACAGCGCGAGGCCGTGATCGGCGCTCTTTTCCGGATGGAACTGGGCGGCAAAAATATTATCGCGGGCGATGGCGCTGGTAAAGGCGGCGCCGTAGTCGGTGCGCCCCGCGGTGTGGCGCGGATCGGCCGGCTGCGCGTGATAGCTGTGCACGAAATAGAAGTAGGCACCGTCGGGCACGCCGTGCCAGATCGGGTGCACGCGGCCGTCGTGCGCCTGCTGGTGCACGCGGTTCCAGCCCATCTGCGGCACCTTGTAGCGGCTGCCGTCGGGCTGGCGCTGGCCGTCCAGGCGAAAGCGCAGCACGCGTCCGGGGATCAGCCCCAGGCCCGGCGTGTCCTGTTCCTCGCTGTGATCGAGCAGCATCTGCATGCCCACGCACACGCCCATCAGCGGCTTGGCCGCTGCGGCTTCGAGCACCGCCTCGAGCAGGCCCGAGTCCTGCAACTCGCGCATGCAGTCGCGCATCGCCCCCTGGCCCGGCAGCACCACGCGTTCGGCCGCGCGCACGGCTTCGGGGCGCTGCGTGACCACCACCTCGATGCCGCTGCCGCAGGCCTGGTGGGCGGCGTGCAGCACGGCCTGCGACACCGAGCGCAGGTTGCCCATGCCGTAATCGACCACCGCGACGCTGCGCCCCACGGAAGGCTCCTACAGGCTGCCCTTGGTCGACGGCACGACGCCGGCCGAGCGCGGGTCGGGCGTCAGCGCCATGCGCAGCGCGCGCGCGAAGGCCTTGAAGATCGTCTCGCACTGGTGGTGCGCGTTGTCGCCCTTCAGGTTGTCGATGTGCAGCGTGACCCCCGCATGGTTGGCAAAGCCCTGGAAGAACTCGAAGGCCAGCTGCGTGTCGAAGCCGCCGATCATGCCGGCCTTGAAAGCCACGTCCATGTGCAGTCCGGGGCGGCCGGAAAAGTCGATGACCACGCGCGACAGCGCCTCGTCCAGCGGCACATAAGACTGCCCGTAGCGCGTGATGCCCTTCTTGTCGCCGACGGCCTGCGCCACCGCCATGCCCAGCGTGATGCCCACGTCCTCGACCGTGTGGTGGCCGTCGATGTGCAGGTCGCCCTTCGCGTCGATCTGCAGGTCGACCAGCCCGTGGCGCGCGATCTGGTCGAGCATGTGGTCGAAGAAGCCGATGCCGGTGGCAAGCGCCGCCTGGCCGCTGCCGTCCAGATCGACACGCACGCGGATCTGCGTTTCCTTGGTGTCGCGGCGGATTTCAGCAATGCGGTTCATAAGCTCGCCTTCAGCGCCGTCAGCATGGCCTCGTTTTCTGCGGGACTGCCCACCGTCAGACGCAGGCAGTTCGCCAGCAGCGGGTGCATGCCGGCGATGTGCTTGACGAGCACGCCGCGCGACTTCATGCCTTCGAAGCACTGCCTTGCGTCGGGCACGCGCACCAGGATCATATTGGCCTCGCTGGGGAAGGCGCGCACGCCGCTCAGGCCGGCCAGCGCCGCGCGCAGCCGCTCGCGCTCGGCGCGCAGCAGCGCCGCCTGGCGCGCGTATTCGCCGGCATGCTCGAGCGCGAACAGCGTGGCTTCGGCATTGAGCACGCTGATGTTGTAGGGCGGGCGCACCTTGTCGATCTCGCCGATCAGCGCCGCCGCGCCGCACAGGTAGCCCAGGCGCACGCCGGCCAGGCCGAACTTGCTCAGCGTGCGCAGCACCAGCACGTGCTCGTGCTGCGCCAGCTTCGGCAGCCAGCTGCGCGACGAAAACGGCTGGTAGGCCTCGTCGAACACCACCAGCCCCTGCTGGCGGCCGACCGCGGCGACGATGCGCTCGACGATGGCTTCGTCGAACAGGTTCGCGGTCGGGTTGTTCGGATAGGCGAGGTAGGTCAGCGCCGGCCGGTGCTGTTCGATCGCCGCCAGCATGGCCGCCTCGTCGAGCTCGAATTCGGGCGTGAGCGGCACGCCGACGAAGTTCAGGCCGCGCAGCTGGGCGGAGGTCTGGTACATGACGAAGCCGGGCAGCGGCGCCAGCAGCGTCGGAATCCTTCCATCGATCGCTTCGCTGGCGGGCACGTCGCAGGCCACGCTGAGCAGGTCGATCAGCTCGTCGGAGCCGTTGCCCAGCATCAGCTTGCAGCCGGGCGGCAGTTCGACGTACCTGGACAGCGCCGCCGCCACGTCGGCCGTGCTCTGCACCGGATAGCGGTTGATCGCGACACGGCCCAGGCGCTCGCCCAGCTCGCGCTGCAGCGCCTCGGGCAGGCGGAAGGGGTTTTCCATCGCGTCCAGCTTGATCAGCCCGCGGCTGTCCTGGATGGCATAGGCGTGCATCGAGGCCACGTCCTGGCGGATCGTGTGGCGGATGCGTTGCGCGAGAGTGGTCATGCGGTGGCGTCCAGGATGTCGGGCCCGGCAAGGCAGGGGTTGACGATGCGCAGACCGTCGATCAGCTGGCCGTGCTGCAGATCTTCGGTCAGCAGCAGCGTGCAGCCCTGCTGCTGGGCGGCAGCAACCATCAGCGCGTCCCAGTAGTGGATGGACAGGCCGTCCTGCAGCGCCCAGGCCAGGTCGACGGTATCGTCGTCGACGATCCACGGCCTCCAGGCGCGATACTCGCGCACCATGCGCCGCGCGGGCTCCGCACCCAGCGCCGGCGCCAGCCGCAACAGGTTGACGTACATCTCGTTCAGCACCTGCGTGCTGAGCCGGCCGCAGTCGCGCTGCCAGCAGCGCTCGATCCAGCGCTGCGCAGCCTGCTGCTTGTGCGGGTCGCGCGGATCCACCGCGTACAGCAGCACGTTGGTGTCAACGAAAACGGTCGAGCCGTTCGGCATAGATCTGGTCGCGGGTCAGGAACGGGCCGGTGAACTGCACCGGCTGGAACTTCAGCGCTTCGCGCATCGCACGCTGGTAACGGTCGGTGCGCTGCATCTTCTCGGCCAGCATCTCGCCGATCAGCCTGGAGACGCTGGTGTTGCGGCGCGCCGCTTCCATGCGCGCCCAGTCGGCGACGCTGTCTTCCATCGTGACGGTGACGTTTTTCATGGCAAGAAACACGAGTTCAGTGTTGCACGAGTTTCGTGTCACACGATCTTCGTGTCAACGCGCATTTCGGCGGCGCGGGCGTGCGCCTGGAGTCCTTCGCCATAAGCCAGCTCGGCGGCGATCGGCCCCAGCTTGCGCGCGCCCTGTGCGCTGACCTCGATCAGGCTCGAGCGCTTGACGAAGTCGTAGACGCCCAGCGGCGAGCTGAAGCGCGCGGTGCCCGAAGTCGGCAGCACGTGGTTCGGCCCGGCGCAGTAGTCGCCCAGGCTCTCGCTGGTGTAGGCGCCGAGGAAGATCGCGCCGGCGTGGCGCAGCAGCGGCTCCCAGCGGCCCGGCTCGCGCGAGCTGATCTCCAGATGCTCGGGCGCGATGCGGTTGCTGATCTCGCAGGCCTCTTGCATGCTGCGCGTCAGGATCAGCGCGCCGCGGCCTTCCAGCGACGCGCGGATCACGTCGCGACGCGGCATGCCGGGCAACAGCCGCTCGATCGCCTCGCGCACCGCGGCGATGTAGGCCGTATCCGGGCACAGCAGGATGCTCTGCGCCAGTTCGTCGTGCTCGGCCTGGCTGAACAGGTCCATCGCCACCCAGTCGGGCGGCGTGCTGCCGTCGGCCAGTACCAGGATCTCGCTGGGGCCGGCGATCATGTCGATGCCGACCTGGCCGAACACATGCTTCTTCGCGCTGGCCACGTAGGCGTTGCCCGGGCCGGTGATCTTGTCCACCCGCGGAATGGTCGCCGTGCCGTAGGCCAGCGCGGCCACCGCCTGCGCACCGCCGATGGTGAACACACGGTGCGCGCCGCCCAGCCAGGCGGCAGCCAGCACCAGGGCATTCCTTTGCCCCTGCGGGGTGGGCACCACCATGACGATCTCGCCGACGCCGGCCACCTGCGCCGGGATCGCATTCATCAGCACGCTCGACGGATAGGCCGCCTTGCCGCCGGGCACGTAGATGCCCACGCGATCCAAGGGCGTGACCTTCTGGCCGAGCAGCGTGCCGTCGGCGTCGCGGCAGCTCCAGTCGCGCGACGTGGCTTCGAGCTGGCGCTCGTGGAAGGCGCGCACGCGCTGCGCCGCGGCATCCAGCGCCGCGCGCTGCGCCGGCGGCAGCGCGTCGAAGGCCGCGCGCAACTCGTCGCGCGGCAGTTCCAGCGCGGCCATCGACGTCGCCTGCACGCCGTCGAAGCGCGCCGTGTACTCCAGCACCGCTGCGTCGCCGCGCGTACGCACGTCGGCCAGGATCTGCCCGACGCGCTGCTCGATCTCGCGGTCGGTGTCGGCCGACCAGTGCAGCAGCCGCTGGAATTCAGCCTCGAAGCCGGCGTCGGCCGTGCTCAAGCGGCGCAGCGCGAGGCTCATGACGCCGCCTCCGGCAGCGCCGCGGACAACGCATCGATCAATTGCCGGATCGGCTCGCGCTTGAGCTTCAACGCCGCCTGGTTGACCACCAGCCGTGCCGAGATGTCCATGATGCGTTCCACCTCCACCAGATGGTTGGCCTCGAGCGTGGCCCCCGACGACACCAGGTCGACGATGGCGTCGGCCAGCCCGGTCAGCGGCGCCAGCTCCATCGAGCCGTAGAGCTTGATCAGGTCGACGTGCACGCCCTTGTCGGCAAAGTGCTGCCGTGCAGTGAGCGTGTACTTCGTTGCCACGCGCAGGCGCGAGCCCTGGCGCACTGCGCGGTCGTAGTCGAAGTCGTCGCGCACCGCGACGCTCATGCGGCAGCGCGCGATACGCAGGTCCAACGGCTGGAACAGGCCGTCGCCGCCGTGTTCGAGCAGCACGTCCTTTCCGGCCACGCCCAGGTCGGCGCCGCCGTACTGCACGTAGGTGGGCACGTCGCTGGCGCGCACCAGCACCACGCGCACGCCGGGCCGGCTGGTGGCCAGGATCAGCTTGCGGCTCTTCTCCGGGTCTTCGGCGATGCGCAGCCCCGCCGCTTCCAGCAGCGGCAGCGTTTCGTCGAAGATGCGTCCCTTGGACAGGGCCAGCGTGATCACCGCACCCTTTCGATATCGGCGCCCAGCCGGCGCAGCTTGGCTTCCATGCGGTCGTAACCGCGGTCCAGGTGGTAGATGCGGTCGACGATGGTGTCGCCGTCGGCCACCAGGCCGGCGATGACCAGACTGGCCGACGCGCGCAGGTCGGTAGCCATGACCGTGGCGCCCGACAGCCGCTCGACGCCGTGCACCAGCGCGCTGTGGCCGTCGACCTCGATGTGCGCGCCCAGGCGCAGCATCTCGTTGACGTGCATGAAGCGGTTCTCGAAGATCGTCTCGGTGACCAGCGCCGAGCCATCGGCAACGCAGTTCACGGCCATGAACTGCGCCTGCATGTCGGTGGGGAACTGCGGGTATTCGCTGGTGCGGATGCTCACCGCCTTGGGCCGCTGCGCCACACTGATGCGGATCCAGTCGTCGCCGCAGACGATGGCCGCGCCGGCCTCGCGCAGCTTGTCGATGACCACTTCCAGATGGTCGGCGCGCGCCCCCTGCAGCAGCACCTCGCCCCCGGTGGCCGCCGCCGCGCACAGGAAGGTGCCGGCCTCGATGCGGTCCGGGATGATGTGGTGCCCGCCTTCGGGCGCATGCAGCCGCGGCACGCCTTCGATGCGGATGCGGCTGCCGCCCTGGCCTTCGATGCGCGCGCCCATGCGGATCAGCATCTCGGCCAGATCCACGACCTCGGGCTCCTGCGCCGCGTTCTCGAGCACCGTCTCGCCTTCGGCCAGCGTCGCCGCCATCAGCAGGTTCTCGGTGCCGGTGACGGTGATCATGTCGGTGCTGATGCGCGCGCCCTTCAGGCGCGCCGCCTGCGCGACGATGTAGCCGTGCTCGACCGCGATCTCGGCGCCCATCGCCTGCAGGCCCTTGATGTGCTGGTCCACCGGCCGCGAGCCGATGGCGCAGCCGCCGGGCAGCGATACGCGCGCGCGGCCGAAGCGCGCCAGCAGCGGCCCCAGCACCATGATCGTGGCGCGCATCGTCTTCACCAACTCGTACGGCGCCTCGGGCAGCGCCAGCCTAGAGGCGTCGATCGTCAACTGGCCGGCATGGCTGTCGCTGCGCGCGGCGCGCACGCCCATGTGCTGCAGCAGCTTCAGCATCGTGGCCACGTCCTGCAGCTGCGGCACGTTGTGCAGCCGCACCGGCTCGGTGCTCAGCAAGGCCGCGCACAGCTGCGGCAGCGCCGCGTTCTTGGCGCCGGAGATCGGCACCTCGCCCCTCAGGGGACGGCCGCCGCGGATCAGGAGTTTGTCCATGGGGTTGAAGCTGGGCCCGACGCACGCCGAGGACGCGGAGCCGGCCGCCACCGGCCATGACTTCGGGCCACCCGCGCCGTGCGGCGGGCCGTGTCAGTGGGGTTAGTGTCGCGGCTGCGCCCCGCCTGCGCCTTGTGCGGCCCATTCGGCGGGGGTCAGGGTCTTCATCGACAGCGCGTGAATCTGCTCGCGCATTTTATCGCCCAGCGCGGCATAGACCTGCTGGTGCCGGGCCACGCGCGAGCGGCCGGCGAAGGCGGGCGAGACGATGGTGGCGAAGAAATGGCGCCCGTCGCCCTCGACTTCGAGGTGTTCGCAGGCAAGGCCGGCGGCGATGAAGTCGCGCACCTGCTGGGGGGTCGGTTCGGACATGGCGGGCGAATTATCGCCCACGCGTCAATGGCGCAGCTTGTAGCCGGTCTTCAGCAGCCGCAGCGCCAACGCCGACACGGCCAGGAAGCTGCCGCCGACCACGCCCAGGCTGAGCCACGGCGACACGTCGCTGACGCCGAAGAAGCCGCGGCGAAAGCCGTCGATCATGTAGAAGAAGGGGTTCAGGCGGCTGAACGAATTCCAGAAGGCGGGCAGCGAATGCACCGAATAGAACACGCCGGACAGGAAGGTCATCGGCATGATGAGGAAGTTCTGGAAGGCCGCCATCTGGTCGAACTTGTCGGCCCACAGCCCGGCGATCAGCCCCAGCGCGCCGAGCATGCCGGCGCCCAGCAGCGCGAACACCAGCGCCCACACCGGCTGCACCAGCCCCGGCGGCGAGAACCAGGCCGTCGCGGCGAACACGCCCAGCCCGACGCACAGGCCGCGCAGCATCGACGCGCCCACGTAGGCCGTGAACCAGGCCCAGTGCGACAGCGGCGTGACCAGCAGGAACACCAGGTTGCCGGTGATCTTGCTCTGCACCAGCGAGCTGCTGCTGTTGGCAAAGCTGTTCTGCAGCACGCTCATCATCACCAGCCCGGGGATCAGGAAGCGCGTGTAGCCGATGCCGTCGAAGACCTGCACCTTGTCCGACAGCACGTGGCCGAAGATCAGCAGGTACAGCACCGCGGTCAGCACCGGCGCGGCCACGGTCTGGAAGCCGACCTTGGTGAAGCGCAGCACCTCCTTGTAGAAGAGCATGCGCGCGCCGCGCAGCGCGGTCATGCGCGCGCCCCCTGCATGATCTCGAGGAACACGTCCTCCAGGTCGGCGCGGCCGATCTCCAGTTCCTCGACGCCGACACCGGCAGCGCGCAGCCGGCCCAGCATCGCTTCGACCTCGGCCGCGTCGTGCGCCTTCAGTTGCACGATGCGCCCGGTGACGCGCGCCTGGCGTCCCAGATCCGCAGGCAGCGGCTGGTCGGTCTTGAAGCGCAGCATCGTGCTCGCGGTGCCGGCGAGCAGGCCGGCGGTGCGGTCCAGTGCCACCACGCGGCCCTGCTTGAGCATCGCGATGCGCGAGCACAGCGCCTCGGCCTCTTCCAGGTAATGCGTGGTCAGCAGTACGGTGTGGCCTTCGCGGTTGAGCCGCGCGATGAACTGCCACAGCGTCTGGCGCAGTTCGACATCGACGCCGGCCGTGGGCTCGTCGAGCACGATCACCGGCGGCCGGTGCACCAGCGCCTGCGCCACCAACACCCGGCGCTTCATGCCGCCGGACAGCTGGCGCATGTTGGCACCCGCCTTGTCGTCCAGGCCGAGGTTGTAGAGCAGCTCGTCGATCCAGGCGTCGTTGTGCGGCAGCCCGAAGTAGCCGCTCTGGATGCGCAGCGTCTCGCGCACGCTGAAGAAGGGGTCGAACACCAGTTCCTGCGGCACGATGCCCAGCGCGCGGCGCGCGGCTGCATAGTCGGCGACGACGTCGTGGCCCATCACCGTGACGCGGCCGCTGCTGGCGCGCGCCAGCCCGGCGAGGATGCTGATCAAGGTGGTCTTGCCGGCGCCGTTGGGGCCGAGCAGGCCGAAGAACTCGCCGCGTTCGATGTCGAAGCTCACCGCGTCCAGCGCACGCAATGCGCCGCGCGCGCCCGCGTAGGTCTTCGACACGTCATGGAAACTCACCGCGGGCATCGGCCGCATTCTAGGCAGCGCCGACTTGGTGCTAGATTGCCGCCCAGCATGGCGACCAAGAAACCGCGGCGCACGGCCGAGCGCATCCTGGAAGTGACGCTGGAGCTGTTCAACCGCTTCGGCGAGCCCAACGTGAGCACGACGCTGATCTCGGCCGAGCTGAACATCAGCCCGGGCAACCTGTACTACCACTACCCGGCCAAGGACGAGCTGATCAACTCGCTTTTCGACCGCTACGAGCGCGCGCTGGGCGAACTGCTGCAGGCCGCCGAAGGCGTGCGCAACATCGAGGACGCGTGGCTGTTCTTCCACATGCTGTTCGAGCTGATCTGGCAGTACCGCTTCCTGTACCGCGACCTGAACGACCTGCTGAGCAAGAACCGCCGCCTGGAGACGCACTTCCAGTTCGTGCTGAAGAACAAGTCGCGTGCGGTGCAGCAGGTGCTGGGCGCGCTGGCCGGCGCCGGCACGATGCGCATCGACCGCCGCCAGGCCGAGGCCGCGGCCAACGCCATGGTGGTGGTGCTGACCTACTGGCTGAGCTACGAATACGTGCGCGACCCGCGCAAGGCGCTGGAGCCCGAGAACGCCGGCGCGGCGCTGGCCCGCGGCGCCTACCACGTGCTGTGCCTGCTGATGCCCTATCTGGACACGGCCGCGCAGGAACACCTGCACACGCTGGCCGGCGAGTATCTCAGCCCTTGAACACCGCTCAAGCCGCCCACGGCAGCATCAGCGCCAGCCACACCAGCTTGTCCAGCTCGGGCGCGAAGCGGTCGATGATGCGCTGCGGCTCGGGGCACAGCGCGACGTCGGTGATCAACGCGAACTGCACGCCGCCGCCGTAGGAATAGATGCTCACGCCGACCGCCACGTCGCCGCTCTGCGGCACCCAGAAGATGCTCTGGCGCAGCGTCGAGCCGCACAGCTGGAGCAGCTCGGACGGGCCGGGCACGTTGGTCATCACCGCGGTGGCCTTCTTGGCGAACAGGTTCAGCAGCGCGTCCTGCGAGCCCTTGTTCAGCAGCCCGGCCAGCGCCAGCACGCCGAAGGCCAGCACCGGCTGGTAGCTGCCCTTCAGCGTGCCCATGCGTGCGCGCACCGCGTAGACGCGCTCCACGGGATTGTCGATGCCGATGGGCAGCACCAGCGGCGCCAGGCCGAAGCGGTTGCCGAGCTTGTAGGCCTCGTCCAGCGGACGCAGGTTCACCGGCACCATGGCGCGGATCTGCTTGCCCGACGGATCGTCGCCGAGCTCGCGCAGGTAGTCGCCGATGGCGCCGGCCGCGCAGGCCAGCAGCACGTCGTTGACCGACGCGCCCAGCGCCCTGCACACGCCCTTGACCGTGTCCAGCGGCACCGGCTCGCTCCAGGCGACCACCTTGCGCCCGAGCGGGCGGCCCTTGAGCCGCGTCGGCGAGTCGTTGTCCATCAGCGCCAGCGCCGCCAGATCGGTGGCCACGCGCTGGCCCACGCGCAGCAGCTCGCGCGCGTGCGCCTGCGGATGCGCCGCCAGCTCCATCGACAGCGACACGCCCTCGCCCGACAGGTCGATGGCCTTGACCGCCATCTCGGTCAGCGGCCGGATCACCGTGCCGGCCAGCCAGTCTTCGTGGGCGTGCGCGTCGCGCTCGCCAGCGTGCTGCGGCGGCAGCTCGCCGCCGTCGGTGATCGACATCACCACCGAGGTCAGCGCGATGCCGTCGCCGATGCAGTGGTGGATGCGCACCAGCAGCGCGCTGCCGCCTTCGTAGTGCTCGACCAGGTGGAACTGCCACAGCGGGCGCGCCGGATCGAGCGGCGTCGTCGCCAGCTCGCCGCAGCGCGCCTGCAGCGCCGCGCGCTGGCTCCGGCTGCGCTGGCGCGGCAGCGTCTCGCGCAGCACGTGGTGGTGGATGTCGAAATCCGCGTCGTCGACCCAGTGCGCGCCGAGCACGTCCTCGACCACCTTCTGGCGAAAGCGCGGGTACTGCAGCAGGCGCTGCTCGATGCGGCGGCACAGCGCTGCGTAGCTCAGACGCGGCTGCAACAGCCAGACGCCGACGATCATCATCAGGTTGACCTCGTTGTCCATGCGCAGCCAGGCATGGTCGACGCGGCTCATGCGTTCGGCGGTCGCGGACATCGGAGGCTCCTGTGTGAGGGACTGGCGTTAGGATCGCTGCGCCCAGCACGGGCATTTTCACCGACAGGAGACGCGTCCCATGGCCAGCCTGAAGTCCCAGTTCGACAAAGCCGTCGCCGAAAGCAAGCAGCTGCCCGAAAAGCCGGACAACGCCACGCTGCTGAAGATCTACTCGCTGTACAAGCAGGCCAGCGAGGGCGACGTCGACGGCAAGCGCCCGGGCATGACCGACTTCGTCGGCCGCGCCAAGTACGACGCCTGGGCGGCGCTCGAGGGCAAGACGAAGAACGACGCGATGCAGGAATACGTCGACCTGATCGAGTCGCTGAAGTAGCCGCCACGCTATCCGCGCGCCTTCTTCGCCGGCGTTCTTTTTGCTGCCGGCTTCTTGGCACCGGCGGCCAGCAGTTCGTCCAGCTTGCGCATGATTTCGGACTCGATGGTGTGGCGGAACACGCCGACCAGGAAGCCGAGCTTCGCATCCAGGTCGAAATGATCGGCGGCGACGATCAGCCGGCCATTCACGCCGGAACGCGTGAATTCGATGGTGTCGCTGAAGTCGCCTTCGATGCGCCGGCAGCGCAGCTCGAAATTCTGCTCGACGTCAGCGGTCCATTGGGCCGCGACCTTGCGCGCCCGCGCCAGGCCGAGTTGGTGTTCGCGATGAATGCGGATGTCCGCCAAGTTCGTCTCCGTTCGTGCTCAGGGTGTCGCGCCTAGTTTGGCGTGGCGCTCGGCCTTCGGCAAGGCGGCGATCGCCGCGGCGGCGGCATAGAAGCGCGCGAAGTCGCGCCCCTGCTGCTCGAACAGCCGCTCGAAGTCGCCGACCATTTCGGTGTAGACGGCGAGCACGCCGAGCGCGGCGTTGTTGACGTGGGCGAACCAGGCGTCATAGCCGGCATAGCCGCCCCAGCGCTGCTTGAGCTGCGCGTAGTCGCTGCGCAGCCGCGCCAGCGCGTCGGCCTTGGCGGCGCGCTTGTCGTCGTCGGACTGCGCGCCGGCATACAGCCGCTGCAGCTCGTCGCGACAGCGCATCGTCAGCTCGCGGAAGTCCTGCCGGCGCTGCTGCTGCAGCCGGTACTGCTCGCGTGCGGCGGCGTCGCCGTGCTGCGCCAGCCACAGGCGCACGCCGATGCGCTCGACCGCGGCGGCGAAGGACTCGTTGAACATCGTGTCGTCGGCCACGTACAGCTGCTGGTGCGCCAGCTCGTGGAAGATCAGCCGCGCCAGTTCGCCTTCGGAGCCGGCGACGAAGGTGTTGAGCAGCGGGTCGCCGCCGATCCAGTTGCTCCAGCCCAGCGTCGAATAGGCCGGCACGCCATAGACGCTGACGTCCCAGCCCTCGGCGCGCAACTGCGCGGCCAGCGCCTCGGCCTCGGCCTTGTCGAAATAGCCGCGGTAGCCGACGCAGCCGGTGACCGGATAACACCAGGTGTTCAGCGTCAGCGACAGCGCCGGCGCGGCGACCACGTTCCACACCGCCGCCGGGCGCTGCAGGTCGGCATAGGCGCGGTAGCTGGCGTTGTCGGGCAGCTTCAGTACAGCCACCGAAAACTCGCGCATCTGCCGGGCCAGCGCCAGCCGCTGCTTCAGCGCCGCCGGCGTGTCGGCTTCGGCCAGCCAGTCGTCGACCGGCTTGGCGCGCGCCATCAGGTCCAGGTGGCCGGCCACCGACTGGCGGTAGTAGCCGAGCTCGCTGCAGCCGCTGCCCAGGCACACCGCGCCCGCGGCCAGCAGCAGCGCGCCGCCGAGCCCCAATCCGGCCACTACGGCGATCCGCCAGCGCCGGCGCGGCACCGCATCACCCGCCTGCCGCTTCCACTTCGACCAGGCAGTCGTAGAAGCTCGGCCCGCGGCCGATGTCGGTGAGCCGCGGGTGCGTCAGCTGGTTGAAGTTGCGCCCGTCCCAGCTCACCGGCTCGAAGCGCCCCGCACCCTTGGGGCCGGCGCGCTTCAGCGGCTGCAGCACAGGCTCGGCGTGGTACGTGCGCTCGGCACAACGCGACACCTTGGTGCACAGCGCGCCGTGCGTGGCCGGGTGTGCGGCGTCGCCCTGCACGCGCACCACGCGCCCGCCCTGGACGCTGATTTGCAGCGCGCAGGTGTCGGGACGGTCGTGGGGGCACGCGCCGCGCACCGATTGGATGGGCTCGGGCGGATGGGCTCGGGCGCGTTCATGCGCCGATCATGGCACAGCGGCCCGCAGCCGCATGCGCAGCCCCACCGGGTGCATCGTGAAGTCCATGCGCTCCTCGACCGGCGCGCCGTCCGCCGTGGCGACGCTGTCGATGTCGAAGCCGGCCAGCAGCATGGCCATGGCCAGCTTCATCTCCAGCAGCGCCAGGTAGCGGCCCGGGCAGATGCGCGGGCCGGAGCCGAAGGGCATGGCCACGCGCTTGGCCGCGGCGCCCGGCGCCGCGCCGTCCAGCCAGCGTTCGGGCACGAAGGCCTGCGGCTCGGCGAAATGCCGCGCGCTGACGCTGTCGTGGCGCAGCACGCCCCAGATCTGCGTGCCTTCGGGAACGGCCACGCCGCCGACCACGGTGTCGCGCAGCGCCTGCAGCGCGATGAAGGGCGCCACCGGCTTCAGCCGCATCGTCTCGCTGATGCAGGCGTCCAGGTAGGCGAGCCGCTCGATCTGCTCGAGGCCGCAGGCCGCCGGGTCGGGCGCCACGAGGCGCACCTCGTGCTGCGCGCGCTGCAACGCTTCTGGGTGGTGGTGCAGCAGGTGGAGCATCCAGGCCAGCGTGTTGGCGGTGGTGTCCTCGCCGGCGAGCAGCAGGGTCAGCACGTTGCCGGCGACGTGGCGGTCGTCGACGCCGCTGCCCGGCTGGTCGGCGGCGGCGATCATCGCCTCGAGCAGGTCGTGCGGCTGCTCGCGCCGCGCCGGATCGTCGTGCAGGCGCTGCCGCGCCTGGGCGACGAACTCGCCGATCGTGGCGTTGACCACCGCCACGCTGCGCTGCAGCTCGCGGTCGCGCGGCAGCGTGAACCAGCGCCAGTACGGCAGCAGGCTCAGCACGCGCCTGAAGATCGCCGGCAGCAGCTTGTCCAGGTGGCGCTGGATCACGTCGTCGCCCGCTTCGAGCGTGTTGATGTCGCGGCCGAAGGCCAGGCCGGCGATGGCATCGACGGTGTAGCGCATCAGGTCGGCCTGCAGCGGGATGTCGCGCCCGGCCTGCGCCGCCTGCTGCCAACGTGTGCGCAGCCGCAGCACGACGCGCAGCAGCGACGGAAAGTAGGCGCGCACGTGGCCCGGCGCGAAGCTGGCCATGACCATGCGGCGCTGGCGGCGCCAGTCTTCGCCCTCGGCGCTGAACACGCCCTGCGGCAGGCCCATCTCGGCGCCGATGCGGCTGGTGAAGGGACTGCGGCGGAAACCCTCGGGGCGCTCGCGCAGCACCGCGGCCAGCAGCGCGTGATCGGCGATCACCAACTGCGTGTTGACGCCCAGGCGCATGCGAAACAGCGGCCCGAACTGCGCCGCCCAGGCCTCGACGCCGCGATGGATGCGCGACGGCCGCAGCTGCAGCGCATTGCCCACCAGCGGCCAGCCGCGCGGCCCGGGCAGGTCCTTCAATCGGCGCAGCGGCGCGGTGTTCATGGTGCGCAGGGTGGCGCGGACAAAAAGCTCCGCGCCGAGACAGCCCGAGGGAGCCGAGGGTAAGATCATTTTCCCCTGAGGCCGCAGGAGTCCGCATGCAGCTCATCGAATCGATCCTGGCCGACGCCGCCAGCATCACCGCCATCCGCCGCGACATCCATGCGCACCCGGAGCTGTGCTTCGAGGAAGTGCGCACCGCCGACGTGATTGCCAAGGCGCTGACCGACTGGGGCATCCCGATCCACCGCGGCCTGGGGAAAACCGGCGTGGTCGGCATCGTCAAGAACGGCACGTCGCCGCGCGCGGTCGGCCTGCGCGCCGACATCGACGCGCTGCCGATGACCGAGCACAACCACTTCGCGCATGCCAGCACCCACCCCGGCAAGATGCACGCCTGCGGCCACGATGGCCACACCGCGATGCTGCTGGCCGCGGCGCGCCACCTGTCCAGGCACCGCAACTTCGACGGCACCGTCTACCTGGTGTTCCAGCCGGCCGAAGAAGGCGGCGGCGGCGCGCGCGAGATGATGAAGGACGGGCTGTTCGACAAGTTCCCGATGGAGGCCATCTTCGGCATCCACAACTGGCCGGGCATGCAGGTCGGCCAGTTCGCACTGAAGAGCGGCCCGATGATGGCCAGCTCCAACGAATTCAAGATCACCATCCGCGGCAAGGGCAGCCACGCCGCGCTGCCGCATCTGGGCATCGACCCGGTGCCGGTGGCCTGCCAGATGGTGCAGGCCTTCCAGACCATCGTCACGCGCAACAAGAAGCCGATCGACACCGCGGTGATCTCGGTGACGATGATCCACGCCGGCGAGGCCACCAACGTGGTGCCCGACTTCTGCGAGATCCAGGGCACGGTGCGCACCTTCACCACCGAGGTGCTGGACCTGGTCGAGCGGCGCATGCAGACCATCGCCGAGAGCACCTGCGCGGCCTTCGAGGCGGCTTGCGAGTTCCACTTCAAGCGCAACTACCCGCCCACCGTCAACCACGACGCCGAGACCGAGTTCGCGCGGCGCGTGCTCGGCGAGGTGGTCGGGCCGGACAACGTGCTCGAATTCGAGCCGACGCTGGGCTCCGAGGACTTCAGCTACTTCCTGCAGGCCAAGCCGGGCTGCTATTTCGTGATCGGCAACGGGGACGGCACGCATCGCCAGGGCGGGCACGGCCTGGGCCCGTGCATGCTGCACAACCCCAGCTACGACTTCAACGACGAGTTGATCCCGCTCGGCGCCACTGCCTGGGTGCGGCTCGCCGAATCCTGGCTGGCTGCACGCTGAGGAGCGCCGCGTGAAGGCCTCTCCGTATTTCGCACAGAGCTACGCCGAGGCCAGGCGCAAGTTCGTCGACGCGGTGGCCGCCGCCGGCCAGGATCCGGTGGCGCACCCGCATCCGCTGCTCGGCCGCGACGGCGAGCTGCTGGCGATGGACGTGGCGCGCTTCGGCGCGGCCGACGCGCCGTCGCTGCTGATCCTGAGCAGCGCCTGCCACGGCGTCGAAGGCTTCTGCGGCTCGGGCATACAGAACGCGCTGCTCGCCGACGCGGCCTTGCATGCCGCGGCCGCCCAGGCCGGCGTGGCGCTGCTGTACATCCATGCGCTGAACCCCTACGGATTTTCGTGGCTGCGCCGCTCCACGCACGAGAACGTCGACCTGAACCGCAACTTCCAGGATTTCAGCAAACCGCTGCCGCGCAACCCCGACTACGACCGGCTCGCACACCTGCTGGTGCCTTCCGAATGGCCGCCGACGCCCGAAGTCAAGGCCGGGCTCGCCGAGTTCGTCGCCGAGCACGGCGCCAAGGCGCTGCAGACGGCGGTGTCGAGCGGCCAGTACGAACATCCGCAGGGCCTGTTCTACGGCGGGCGCAACCCGACCTGGAGCCACCAGACGCTGCGCCACGTGCTGCAGGACCACGGCCGGCGCTGCCGGCGCCTGGCCTGGATCGACCTGCACACCGGACTCGGCCCCAGCGGCCACGGCGAACGCATCTGGGCCGGGCCCGACGACGCGGCCTCGATCGCGCGCGCACGGCAGTGGTGGGGACAGGAAGTGACCTCGATCTACGACGGCTCGTCGGCGTCGGCGCTGCTCAGCGGCCTGATGTGGCTGGCCGCCGGCGAGGAATGCGCGCAGGCCGAACACACCGGCATCGCGCTCGAATACGGCACCCTGCCTTTCGAACGCGTGACCGACGCGCTGCGCGCCGACCAGTGGCTCGAAAACCATCCGGACGCGCCGCATGCGCAGCGCGCGCAGATCAAGCGCCAGATCCGCGACGCCTTCTACACCGACACCGAAACCTGGAAGGCGCGTGTCGTCGAGCAGGGCGTGCAGGCCGCACACCAAGCCGTGGCCGGCCTGGCGGCGCAGCCGGCCTGAGCCCCCGCGGTCTCGGGTCTGCGGGTATTCCCGCCTTCGCCGATCATTAGAATTTCGTACACATTGCTTCTCCTTATTTCTCCAACAGGAACACACCATGAAGAAACCCCTGATGGTCCTGGCGCTGGCCGCGCTGGGCTGCACCGGCGCCTTCGCGCAGGCCAACGACACGCTGGCGAAGATCAAGTCCAGCGGCAGCATCAGCCTCGGCGTGCGCGATTCGTCGGCACTGTCGTTCACGATCGGCAACGGCAAGTACGTCGGCTTCCACACCGAGATGGCCGAGCGCATCGTCGATGACCTGTCCAAGCAGGTGGGCAAGAAGATCAACATCGTCTACACGCCGGTGACCTCGCAGAACCGCATTCCGCTGGTGCAGAACGGCACCGTCGATCTGGAGTGCGGCTCGACCACCAACAACACGGCACGGCAGAAGGACGTGGACTTCGCCTACAACACCTACATGGAAGTGGTGCGCATCGCGGTGAAGGCCGATTCGGGCATCAAGGACCTGAAGGACCTGAACGGCAAGACGGTAGCCACGACCACCGGCACGACCTCGGTGCAGATCCTGCGCAGGAACGAACGCGCCCAGGGCATCGACTTCAAGGCGATCACGGGCAAGGACCATGCCGACAGCTTCCTGCTGCTCGAATCGGGCCGCGCCGACGCCTTCGTGATGGACGCCTCGATCCTGGCCGCCAACATCGCCAAGGCCAAGAACCCCAAGGACTTCGCCATCGTCGGCCCCGAGCTGTCGATCGAACCCATCGCCTGCATGGTGCGCAAGGGCGACGCCGAGTTCCTGAAGGCCGTCGACGCCAGCATCGCGCGCCAGGTGCAGGACGGCTCGCTGGCCAAGCTGTACGACCGCTGGATGATGCAGCCGGTGCCGCCGAACAACGTGTCGCTGAACCTGCCGCTGTCCGAGGCCACCAAGGCGGCGTGGGCCAATCTGAACAACAAGCCGGCCGAAGACTTCGCCAGCAAGTAAAGCACACGATGCTCCCTGAATCGAACGCCCGCCCGCCAGCGGGCGTTTGTTCATAGGAAGAACGACACCCGCTGCGAGGAGTTTGCCGATGGCTTGGCGCTGGGACGTGTTCTGCCAGGACACCATAGACAACGAGCTGGTCGCCGGATGCTTCGCATCGGGCAAGGACCAGACCTACCTGCAGTGGATGCTCAACGCCTGGGGCTGGACCGTCTCGGTCTCGCTCACCGCGCTGCTGGTGGCGCTGGTCGTCGGCTCGATCATCGGCACGATCCGCACGCTGCCCGACAACCCCTGGCTGGTGCGCTTCGGCAATGCCTGGGTCGAACTGTTCCGCAACATCCCGCTGCTGGTGCAGGTGTTCCTCTGGTACTTCGTGCTGCCGAAGATGATCCCGCCGATGCGGGAACTGCCGCCCTTCGTGCTGATCGTCTGCGCGCTCGGCTTCTTCACCTCGGCGCGCATCGCCGAGCAACTGCGCGCCGGCATCCAGGCGCTGCCGCGCGGCCAGCGCTACGCGGGCATGGCGCTGGGCTTCACCACGCCGCAGTACTACCGCTACGTGCTGCTGCCGATGGCCTACCGCATCATCAT
>OEIU01000121.1_pt1 | contig 78430 bp, 78 predicted proteins | sample 1539221 | NCBI WGS metagenome assembly OEIU01 (sample SAMN03792071, study PRJEB22550) | activated sludge metagenome | feature: wastewater treatment plant; material: activated sludge; isolation source: Wastewater treatment plant of a petroleum refinery complex | place: Argentina: Zarate | collected...
CGTACAGCGTGCGCACCTCGCGCACCGTCTGCGCGAGCTGCGCCTCGGCCTGCTCGAGCGCGATGCGCGCATCCGCCGGATCGAGCTTGACGAGCGTCTGCCCGGCCTTCACGAAATCGGTATCGTCGGCGTTGATCGCGAGCACGGTGCCGCTCACCTGCGGCGTGATCTGGATCACGTTGCCCTGCACATAGGCGTTGTCGGTGCTCTCGTAGCGCGCGCCGATCAGGAGGTAGTGGACGGCGTATGCGACGGCGCCGAGCGCGACGGCGATTGCGACGATCGTCAGCGCCTTGCGCCGCTTCAGGTTCTGCGCGCGGCGCTCCAGCCCCGGCGCCGCGCCTGCGGCCGCCGTTAAGGGTTCTTGCATCTCTTCTGCCATATCGTCCTCAGCGCGCCGGATCGGCGCCGTTCGAGAATTGGTTCTGCGCCGCGGCGTCGTAGCCGCCGCCGAGCGCGCGCGCCAGGGCGACCTGGCTGTCGAGTTCGCGCGCCTTCAGGTCGGCGCCGCGGCGGCGCTGCGCGAGGACCTCGACCTCGGCGCTCAGCACCGTCAGGTAGGTGCCGAGGCCGGCGCCGAAACGCTGCAGCGCGAGGTCGTAGGCCTGTTCGCTCCTCGCCTGCGCCTCGGCCTGCTTCGTATGCTGGCGCGCGATCGACTGCACCGAGGCGATCTGGTCGGCGGCGTCGCGCACCGCCTCGATCAGCGCCGCGTTGTAGCTGTCGATGGCGGCGTCCAGATCGGCCGTCTTCGCGCTCACGTTGGCGCGCAGCCGCCCGGCGTCGAAGATCGGCAGGTGGACCGCGACGCCGGCGCCGTACTGCTCGCTGCCGGCATTCACGAGCCGGTTGACGCCGAGCGAGCTCAGGCCCGCGAATGCGATCAGGTTGACATTCGGATAGAGCAGCGTCTTCGAGTAGGCGACATCCTGCGTTGCGGCCTCGACGCGCTGGCGCGCGGCCTCGATATCGGCGCGTCGGCCGAGCAGGTCGGCCGGAATATCGGCCGGCAGCGGCACCGCCCGCACCGTGCGCAGCCGGGGCGCGAGCGCATCGAGCGCGCCCGCGGGCTGCGCGGCAAGCGCGGTGAGCGCATGGCGGGTGTGCGCGATCTGTTCGTCGATGACCTCGATCTGGCGCGCCGTCTCCGGCACCGCCGCTTCCCCCTGGCGCAACTCGACGTTGGTGTCGAGACCGGCCTCGACGCGCTGCCGGATCAGGGCCAGGATCTCCTGGCGCTGCGCGAGCGCGCGCTCGGCGACCACGCGCTGCTCGAACAGTCCGCCGAGCGCGAAGTAGCTGCGCGCGACGTTCGCCGCGAGCAGCACGCGCGCCGCCTGCGCGTCGGCCTCGGCGGCACGCTGCGCGCCGAGCGCGGCGCCGAGCGCGGCGGCGTTCTTGCCGAAGAAGTCGATCTCCCAGCTGCCCGAGAGCTGGAACAGCCCGGTATTGCCGACGGACCCCGCGATCGGCGGCGGAATGAGGCCGTTCTCGGTATAGCGCTGGCGCTGCAGGTTCAGATCGGCGTCGACACGCGGGCCGAAGTTGGCCTGCGCGGCGCTCGTCGCGGCCGCCGCACGTGCGATGCGGTCGCGCGCAACCTTCAAGCTTGGATTGCCGGCAAAGGCAGACTCGACGAGCTTGTCGAGCTCGGCATCGCCGAATGCCTTCCACCAGCGGTCGGAGACGGCGGCGGCGGGCGCGTACGGCGGCACCCCGACCTCGGCCGCGCTCATCTTCTGCGCCTGCGGCGCGATGCCCGCGCTGCTGACGCAGCCGGCGAGGGCAAACGCCGCGCACGAGGCGGCGAGCGCCGCCGCGTGGCGGCGCGGCGCATCGAACGCCGAATTGCATCGCATCTTCATCGCTGTCCTGCCCGTCCGTTCATCGGTACCGCCGCATTCAGCCCCGCGCACTCTTGTCCAGGGCGCGGCCGTTGGCGAGCATGCGCTGCAGTGCGGCCTTGAGCGTTTCCCACTCGGCCGCCGTGAAGCCGGCCAGGTGCGCGTTCTGAACCTCGCACAGCACGCCCGGAATCCGGCGCGCGGCCTGCACGCCTTCGGCGGTCAGCTCGATCTTGACGACCCGCCGGTCGTCGGTCGAGCGCACGCGGCGCACGAGTCGCTTGGCCTCGAGCCGGTCGAGCAGGCGCGTCATCGCGCCGGCATCGATCTGGCATTCACGCGCCAGCTCGGCGACGTTGGCGGCTGCCCCCAGATGCAGCTTGAGCAGCGGTACCCACTGCGCGTTCGTCAGCCCGACCGGCTCGAGCCGCTGGTCGATGCCGCGCGCCAGGCTCGTCACGACCTGGCGCATCAGATAGCCGACGCTTTGCTCGGCACCGTAGCCGCGCGCGCGATAGAACGCGGCCGGCCTGGGCGTCGCGGGCTTGGCGGCGGTTCGATCGGTGCTCGGCATGCGCGCAGTATACTTGCATAGGCAAACATTGTGCTGGCAGCCTTCCACAAGGCGCTCCAGCCCCCGCGCCCCGCCGGCCGCCACCCGTAGACTTCCGCCATGCCCGCCGCTGCCGCCCTCCCCGCCCGCCGCGCAGGCGCCGACGCCCGCGCCCGCAGCGTCGGCCCGCTGCGCGGCCTGCTGCCGTTCCTGCGCCCGTATCGCGGGCGGATCGCGCTGGCGCTGCTGTTTCTCGTCCTCGCCGCGGTCAGCACGCTCGTCTTTCCGGTCGCGCTGCGCCTGCTGATCGACAACGGCATGGTCGCCGCCGACCCGGGGGAGCGCGTGATGGCGCTGCGCAGCCACTTCTTCGAGCTGTTCGCGGTCGGTGCCGCGCTCGGCGTTTTCTCCGCCGCGCGCTACTACATGGTGAGCTGGCTCGGCGAGCGCGTCACGGCCGACCTGCGCAACGCCGTCTACGCGCACGTCGTCGGCCAGAGCCCGCAGTTCTTCGAGACGACGCAGACCGGCGAGGTGCTCTCGCGCCTGACGACCGATACGACGCTCGTACAGACCGTCGTCGGCTCGAGCCTGTCGATGGGGCTGCGCAATTCGGTGATGGGCCTGGGCGCAATGGCGATGCTCGTCGTCACCAATCCGGTCGTGATGACGCAGGTGCTGGGCGTGCTCGTGCTGGTCGTGCTGCCGTCGCTCTACTTCGGGCGCCGCGTGCGCGGCCTGTCGCGCGCCAGCCAGGACCGGATCGCCGACTCGAGCGCGATCGCCGCCGAGGTGCTCAACGCGATCCCGGTCGTGCAGAGCTACACGCAGGAGGCGCGCGAGGCGGCGCGCTTCGACGCCTCGACCGAGAATGCGTTCGAGACCGCGGTGCGCCGCTCGAGGCTGCGCTCGTTCCTCGTCGCCTTCATCATCAGCGCGACCTTCGGGGCGCTGCTGTGGGGGCTGTACCAGGGCACGCAGGCGGTGATCGCCGGCCGGATCAGCGCCGGCCACCTCGGCGAGACGGTCGTCTACGTCATCATCCTCGTCTCGTCGATCGCGGTGCTCGCCGAGGTCTACGGCGACCTGCTGCGCGCGGCGGGCGCGACCGAACGGCTGATGGAACTGCTCGCGACGACTTCGACGATCGTCTCGCCGGCCCGGCCCGTTGCACTGCCGGCGGTGCGCGGCGGCTCTTCGGTGACGCTCGAGGCGGTGACGTTTCACTACCCGTCGCGCCCGCAACGCGCAGCGCTCGACCAGGTGACGCTCGAGGTGCACGCGGGCGAGACGGTCGCGATCGTCGGCCCGAGCGGCGCCGGCAAGAGCACCGTCTTCCAGCTGCTGCTGCGCTTCTATGACGCGCAGCACGGCCGGGTGCTGATCGACGGCGTGCCGGTGCGCAGCGCCGCACTGCCCGAGCTGCGTGGGCGCATCGGCATCGTGCCGCAGGATGCGGTGATCTTCTCGACCAGCGCGCTCGAGAATATCCGCTACGGCCGGCCCGGCGCGAGCGACGACGAGGTGATCACCGCGGCACGCGGCGCGCACGCCGACGAGTTCGTCCGCGCCCTGCCCGAGGGCTATGCGACCTTCCTCGGCGAGCGCGGCGTGCGCCTGTCGGGCGGCCAGCGCCAGCGCATCGCGATCGCGCGCGCGATGCTGAAGAACGCGCCGCTGCTGCTGCTCGACGAAGCGACGAGCGCGCTCGACGCCGAGAGCGAACGCATGGTGCAGGCCGCCCTCGAATCGGCGATGCAGGACCGCACGACGCTCGTCATCGCACACCGCCTGGCGACCGTGCAGCGTGCCGACCGCATCGTCGTCATGGAACACGGCCGGATCGTCGAGACCGGCACCCACGCGAGCCTCTCGGCGGCGGGCGGCATCTACGCCCGGCTGGCGGCGCTGCAGTTCGACGTCTGAGCCGTGCTCGGCGCCGATCGCGCGCTGCGCCCCATGTTCCACCCATCCCGCGCCGCCCTGCGCTCGGATACAGTTCGCGGATGATTCGGCGACTGCGGTTTTCGGGGTGGCGGTGCGCGGCCTGGCTCGCGCCGTGGCTGGTCGTTCTCGCGCTGTGCGGCGCCGCGGCCGCCGGACGGGCGGCGGTCGTGCCTTCCGCGCCGGCGCCGTCGCCCGACGTATTGCAGGAAGGTCTCGCGCTGGCCGAGGCGGGGGCACCGGGCCAGACACACGACAACGTGCGGCTCACGATCTATAACCGTCCGATCATCACCTTTCGCGAGCCGCTGCTCAATATGTCGCCCGCCGAGCGCGCAAGCCGGGCGCGGTTCCAGATCGACCAGATCATGAGCAAGCGCGGGCCGCTCCAGGTTTCGCTGTCGCCGTTCCAGAACGCGACCATCGTGATGGTCGACGGCGCGCCGGCCTTTCCATTCGTGAGTGCCGACCTCGGCCCGGGGCAGACCGCAAACGAGGTTCGAGCCGCGCTGCAGCAGGCACTCGACGAGGGCCGCGAAGCGAGTTCGGTCACATTCATGCTGCGGGCGACCGGTATCGCGGCGATCGCGACGATCGTCCTTGCACTCGTCCTGTGGGGTCTGTCTTTCCTCGGGCGGCGAATGGAGGGGCTGATGAAGCGCCTCGCCGAAAAGCACGGATCGAAGATTGCGCTCGGCGGCGCCCCGTTGTTCGGCAGCGAGCGGCTGTTCCGGATTCTCAACGCCGCGCTGCGGGCGTCGCTCTGGGTTCTCGCGCTGATCGCGGTCGTCGAGTGGCTCGGCTTCTCGATGAGCCAGTTCCCGTATACGCGGCGCTGGGGCGAGCAGATGAACCAGTCGGCGCTCGATCTCGCGAACTTCGTCTTCGGCGCGATCGCCGACTCGCTGCCCGGTCTGGCCGTCGCCCTTGCCATCTTCGTGCTCGCGCGCGCCGCGCTCGGCCTGGTCTCGCCGCTGTTCGCGCAGGTCGAACGCGGCGAACTCGAATTGCGCTGGATCGACAAGGATACGGTGCGCGCGACGCGCCGGCTGGTGCAGCTCGGGGTCTGGCTGTTCGCGCTCGCGATGGCCTACCCCTACCTGCCGGGCGCGCAGACCGAGGCCTTCAAGGGCATGTCGGTGCTGCTCGGCCTGATGGTGTCGCTCGGCGCGTCGAATATGCTGGGCCAGGCGATCAGCGGGCTGATCGTCACCTACTCGCACACGATGCGCGTCGGCGAGTACGTCCGCGTCGGCGATTTCGAAGGCACGGTCACCCAGGTCGGCACCTTCTCGACGCGGGTGCGAACCGGCATGGGCGAGGAGCTGACGGTCCCGAATACGCTGATCGTCGGCAGCGTGACGCGCAACTATTCGCGCTCGATGCCCGGGTCGGGCTATATCGTCGACACCGAGCTGACGATCGGCTACGACGCGCCTTGGCGCCAGGTGCACGCGATGATGATCGAGGCGGCTCTGCGCACCGAAGGCATCAGCCAGACCCCGCCGCCGAAGGTCTTCCAGACCGCGCTTTCCGACTACTACGCCGAATACCGGATCGCCGCGCACGCCGTGCCGACGCAGCCGCTGCCGCGCGCCGAACTGCTTGGCCAGCTGCACGCCAACCTGCAGGACGTATTCAACGAGAACGGCGTGCAGATCATGTCGCCGCACTATATGGGCGACCCCGAACGCGCGAAGGTCGTGCCGCGCGCCGAGTGGGATCCGCCGCTGGCCGCCAAGGGCTGAGCGCCGCCGCGTCCGCGACAATGGCATCCCGCCGCGCCGCGCCAGCCGCGGTGCCGGCACACCCGCCCGAGATCACGATACGAGACCCATGCCACCCGTTCGCACCCCGTACGAGGACCTGATGCGCCACGTCGCGCAGCACGGCGTCTTCAAGCCCGACCGCACCTGCACCGGCACGAAGAGCGTCTTCGGCCACCAGATGCGCTTTCCCCTCGCCGAGGGCTTTCCACTCGTGACGACGAAGAAGGTGCACCTCAAGTCGGTCATCCTCGAGCTGCTGTGGTTCCTGCGCGGCGACGGCAACGCGCGCTGGCTGCAGGAGCGCGGCGTGACGATCTGGGACGAATGGGCGGCGCCCGACGGCAGCCTCGGCCCGGTCTACGGCGTGCAGTGGCGCAGTTGGCCGACGCCCGGCGGCGGCCACATCGACCAGATCGCGCAGGTCGTCGAGCAGTTGAAGACGAACCCCGATTCGCGCCGCATCCTCGTCAGTGCCTGGAATGTCGCCGATCTGTCGAAGATGGCGCTGCTGCCGTGCCACGCGCTGTTCCAGTTCTACGTCGCCCCCGGCGCCTCGCCGGCGCAGCGCGGGCGCCTGTCGTGCCAGCTGTACCAGCGCAGCGCCGACATCTTCCTCGGCGTGCCGTTCAATATCGCGAGCTACGCGCTGCTCACGCACATGCTCGCGCAGCAGTGCGATCTGGACGTCGGCGACTTCATCTGGACCGGCGGCGACTGCCACCTCTACGCCAACCATGCCGAGCAGGTCGCGCTCCAGCTCTCGCGCGCGCCCTACCCTTTCCCGCAGCTTCGCATCAAGCGCCGGCCGGCGTCGATCTTCGACTACGAGTACGAGGACTTCGAAGTCGTCGGCTACGAGCATCATCCGGCGATCAAGGCGCCGGTGGCGGTCTAGGCCGTGAAGATCGTCCTCGTCGCGGCCGTCGCCCGCAACGGCTGCATCGGCCGCAACGGCGGGCTGCCGTTTCGGCTGCCCGAGGACCAGCAGCATTTCCGCCGCACGACGATCGGCCATCCGGTCATCATGGGGCGCAAGACCTGGGATTCGCTGCCGCCGCGCTTTCGGCCGCTGCCCGAGCGGCGCAATATCGTCGTCAGCCGCAATCCCGACTGGCGGGCCGACGGCGCCGAGCCCGCGCGTTCGCTGCACGCGTCGCTGGCGCGCATCGAGGGCGAGCCCATCGCCTTCGTCATCGGCGGCGGCGAGCTGTACCGCGAAGCGCTGCCGCGCGCCGATGAACTGGTGTTGACCGAGATCGATCGCGATATCGATGGCGATACCTTCTTTCCGGCCTGGGACCGATCACGGTTCGAGATGCTGAACCGCGAGGCCCACCACGCCGCGCCACCGAACGATTTCGACTTCGCATTCGCGACCTACCGGCGCATCGCCGGCTAGCGGCGCGAGGGAGCCCGTCATGCAATTCGCCACCTGGAACGTCAACTCGCTCGGCGTGCGGCTGCCGCAGGTGCTCGCCTGGCTCGGTGCGAACCCGGTCGACGTGCTCGTGCTGCAGGAGACCAAGCTCACCGACGACAAGTTTCCGCATGCCGAGATCGAGGCGGCCGGCTATCGCGCGCAGTGGCACGGGCAGCGGACGTACAACGGCGTCGCGCTGCTGTCGCGCGCCGAGGCGGCCGACGCGCTGAAGAACATCCCCGGCTGCGACGATCCGCAGGCGCGCGTGATCACGGCGACGGTCGGCGGCGTGCGCGTCGTCGGCGGCTACATGCCCAACGGCCAGGCGCCGGGGACCGACAAGTTCGAGTACAAGATGCAGTGGTACCGCGCGCTGCGCGACTGGCTGCGCGACGAACTCTCGCGCCACCCGCGGCTCGTGCTGATGGGCGACTTCAACATCGCGCCCGAGGACCGCGACGTGCACGACCCCGAGGCCTGGCGCGGCCAGATCCTGTGCACCGACGAGGAACGCGAGCAATTCCGCAAGCTGATCGCGCTCGGCCTGCACGACGCGTTCCGGCTCTTCGAGCAGCCGCCGAAGACCTGGAGCTGGTGGGACTACCGCAACCTCGCGTTTCGCCGCAACCAGGGGCTGCGCATCGACCACATCCTCGTCAGCGATGCCTTGCGGCCGCGCGTCACGGCCTGCCACATCGACAAGCTGCCGCGCAAGAACGAGCGGCCGAGCGACCACGCGCCGGTCATCGTCACGCTCGACGCCGCCGCCTGAGCCCGGCCGAGCAGACGTCGAGCGATCAGAGATCGTCGAGCCCGAGCTCCTGGATCTTGCGCGTGATCGTATTGCGCCCGATTCCGAGCCGCTGTGCCGCCTCGATGCGCCGCCCGCGCGTGTGGGCGAGTGCGGCCGTGATGAGGCGCGCCTCGAACTGGCGCGTGAGTCTCTCCCACGCTCCGGGCTCACCGGCCGCAAGCAGCTGGGCGAGTTCGCGTTCGAGGCCCTCGAGCCATGCGGTCTCGATCGCGGCGGCGGGGACGGGCGCAGCGTCGCCCGTGGTCGCTGCGGCCGGCGCGCCGGCTGCGGCGCTGGCCGGCGCGGCTTCGGGCGGCACGACAGGCTCGCGGCGCGGCGCGCAGACGACCTCCGGCGGCAGGTCCTTGACCTCGACGGTCTGCGCCGGCGCCATCACCGTCAGCCAGTGACAGATATTCTCGAGCTGGCGCACATTGCCGGGGAAGTCGAACTGCATCAGCCGTGAGAGCGCGGCGTCCGAGATGCGCTTCGCGTCGACGTGCAGATCGCGCGCGCTCTTTTGCAGGAAGAAGCGCGTCAGCGCCGGCACGTCCTCGATGCGCTCGCGCAGCGCCGGCAGGCGCAGGCGGATCACGTTCAGGCGGTGGAAGAGATCCTCGCGAAAACTCCCTTCGCGCACCCGCAGCTCGAGGTTCTGGTGCGTCGCCGCGATCACGCGCACGTTGCTCTTTTGCGGGTTGTGGCCGCCGACGCGGTAGAACTGGCCGTCGGAGAGGACGCGCAGCAGCCGCGTCTGCAGCTCGAGCGGCATGTCGCCGATCTCGTCGAGGAACAGCGTGCCGCCGTCGGCCTGCTCGAAGCGCCCGCGGCGCATCGTCTGCGCGCCGGTGAACGCGCCGCGTTCGTGGCCGAAGAGTTCGCTCTCGAGCAGGTCCTTCGGGATCGCCGCCGTATTGATCGCGACGAACGGCCCGCCGGCACGCGCGCTGTGCTTGTGCAGCGCGTGGGCGACGAGTTCCTTGCCCGACCCGCTCTCGCCGGTGATGAGGACGGTGACCGCACTCTGGGCGAGGCGCCCGATGGCGCGGAAGACCTCCTGCATCGCCGGTGCCTGGCCGAGCATCTCGGGCGCCTGCGCATGCGATGCGTCGGCCACTTCCTCGCGCAGGCTTTCATCCAGCGCGCGGCGGATCAGCTCGACCGCCTTCGTCACGTCGAATGGCTTGGGCAGGTACTCGAAGGCGCCGCCCTGGAACGACGCGACGGCGCTGTCGAGGTCGGAGTAGGCGGTCATCACGATCACCGGCAGGCCGGGCAGCTTTGCCTTCACCCTGGCGAGCAGATCGAGGCCCGTGCCGCCCGGCATGCGGATGTCGGAGACGAGCACCTGCGGCGCGGCGTCGTCGAGCGCGGCAAGCACGTCGCGCGCATTCGTGAAGCTGCGCACCGCGAGCTCTTCGCGCGCGAGCGCCTTCTCGAGCACGAAGCGGATGGCGTGGTCGTCGTCAACGATCCAGATTGGTTTCATATCCTGCCCATGCCGGCAGTGTTGCACACCACGCCGGCGTCACCCCTTGCGCCCGCCGCCCCGGCCGCAGGCTAGGGCAGCGGAATGAGAATCTTGAAGATGGTCCTGCCCGGCTCGCTTTCGAACTCCACCGTTCCGTCGTGCTGTTGAATGAAGGTCTGCGCCAGAGTCAAGCCCAGCCCCGACCCGCCTTCGCGCCCCGAGACGAGCGGGTAGAAGATCCGATCCCGCAGGTCGGCTTGCACGCCCGGCCCGTTGTCCTCGATATGCAATTCCAGTGCCAGCCGCCAGCGCCGCTTGTCGATCGTCACCTGGCGTGCGACGCGCGTGCGCAGCACGAGCACCGCGTCGCCTGCGGCGATGCGTTCGCCGAGCGCCTGCACCGCGTTGCGCGCGATATTGAGCACGGCCTGGATGAGCTGCTCGCGATCGCCGCGAAACTCGGGGATCGAGGTGTCGTAGTCGCGCACGACGCGCAGGCCGCGCGGATGCTCGGCCGTGATCAGCGCATGCACGCGCTCGCAGACCTCGTGGATATTCACGTCGGCGACGACATGCGGCAGCCGGTGCGGCGCGAGCAGGCGGTCGACGAGCAGCTGCAGCCGGTCCACCTCCTGGATGATGACCTGGGTGTACTCGCAGAGCGCCGGCTGGGCGAGTTCCATGCCGAGCAGTTGCGCCGCGCCGCGAATGCCGCCGAGCGGGTTCTTGATCTCGTGCGCGAGATTGCGGATCAGCTCGCCGCTGGCCTGCGCCAGGCCCTGCGCCCGCTCCTCGCGGTCGAGGCGCACCTGCTGCTCGATCTCGATCAGTTCGACGACCACTGCATCGCCGTCGTCGGTCTGGCTCACGATCGCGTGCACCGGCAGCGGCTCGGCAGGCGCCGGGCGACGCAGCAGGGCGTCGAAGCGGCCGGTCGAAAACGCGTTGCGCGCGACCGCGGCGACCGTATCGCTGATCGCGCGCGTCTCGACGAACCAGTCGAACAGGCGCACACGCAGCACGCTGCGGCGCGACAGGCCGAGCACGCTCTCGAAGGCGGCGTTCGCGAAGAGGCAGCGGCCGTCGACGTGCACGATGGCGACCATCGTCGCCAGCTGGTCGAGCGCGGCGAAGGTCTTCGCGGCGGCGGCCGCTTCGGCTTCGCGCGCGGCGTCGCCGGCGCCCGCGTTCACTACGGCAATTTCGCGATCTCGCGCTGGATCGCGGCGATGTCGCTTTCCTTGCGCGCGATCGCCGCCTTCATGTCGGCGACGCGATCGAGGTAACGCTGGAAGTTGCGTTCGCTGCCCAGGCGTTCGGGCTGGCCGTTGTTGTACTCTTTCTGCATCGTCGCCAGATCGGCTTGCGCGCGCTGCAATTCGCCTTCCAGGATGCGCCGCGCGTCGCTGTCGCGCGCGCGTTGCACGGCGGGATCGATCTTCGCGTCAGCCGCTCCCGGCGCCGGGCCCGAGGTGGAAGCCGGCGCGGCGCCGCGCGGCCGCGGCGTCTGAATGACCGAGATCGGCGCCCCTTCGAGCACCGAGCAGCCCTTGGCCTTGGCCTCCTGGGGCGTCAAGGTGTCGGTATAGAGCACCGGCGTCCCCGGGCATCGGTAGACCGGGCGGCTGCCCTCCTGCGCGGATGCGAGCAGCGGGGACGCAACGATGGCCAGAGCCAACAGGAGGGCGACGGACGGCTTCATGGCCCCATTGTGGCGCATGGCCGCGGCGCGGGCGACCAAAACTGCGCCGCCTTGACCGCACATTTCGCTGCCCACCGCCCGGCCGGGCCTGCGAGACGGCCCGCTCTCAGGCGGCGTAGTACATCTCGAACTCGAGCGGGTGCGCCGCCATCCTGAAGCGCGTCACCTCCTGCATCTTGAGCTCGATATAGGCGTCCAGGTAGCTATCGGTGAAGACGCCGCCCTTGGTCAGGAAGGCGCGATCGCGGTCGAGGTAGTCGAGCGCCTGATCGAGGCTGGTGCAGACGGTCGGAATCTTCGCGTCTTCCTCGGGCGGCAGGTGGTAGAGATCCTTGGTCGCCGCCTCGCCGGGGTGGATCTTGTTCTCGACGCCGTCGAGCCCGGCCATCAGCAGCGCCGCGAAGCCGAGGTAGGGGTTGCACAGCGGGTCCGGGAAGCGCGCCTCGACGCGCCGGCCCTTCGGGTTGGCGACGTACGGAATGCGGATCGCGGCCGACCGGTTGCGCGCGCTGTAGGCGAGCTTGACCGGCGCCTCGAAGTGCGGCACGAGCCGCTTGTAGCTGTTCGTTCCCGGGTTCGTGATCGCGTTCAGCGCACGGGCGTGCTTGATGATGCCGCCGATGTAGAACAGCGCGAACTCCGACAGTCCGGCGTAGCCGTCGCCGGCGAACAGGTTCTTGCCGTCCTTCCACACCGACTGGTGCACGTGCATGCCCGAGCCGTTGTCGCCGACGATCGGCTTGGGCATGAAGGTCACCGTCTTGCCGTAGGCGTGGGCGACATTCGTGATGACGTACTTCTGCAGCTGCAGCCAGTCGGCGCGCTGCACGAGGGTCGAGAACTTGGTGCCAATCTCCATCTGGCCGGCGGTCGCGACCTCGTGGTGGTGGACCTCGACCGGGATGCCGAGCGACTCCAGGATCAGGCACATCTCGGAGCGCAGGTCCTGCGCGCTGTCGACCGGCGGCACCGGGAAATAGCCGCCCTTCACGCCCGGGCGATAGCCCGAGTTGCCATGCTCGTACTTCGTGCCCGAGTTCCAGGCGCCCTCCTCGGCTTCGATCTTGAAGAAGCAGCCCGACATGTCGTTGCCCCAGCGCACGCTGTCGAAGACGAAGAACTCGGGCTCGGGACCGAAATACGCGAGGTCGCCGAGGCCGGAGGACTTCATGTAGGCCTCGGCGCGCTTGGCCAGCGAGCGCGGATCGCGCTCGTAGGGCTTGCCGTCGGCCGGCTCGACGACGTCGCAGGTCAGGATCAGCGTCGGCTCTTCGTAGAACGGGTCGATATTGGCGGTATTCGGATCGGGCATCAGCTGCATGTCGGACGCTTCGATCCCCTTCCAGCCGGCGATCGACGAGCCGTCGAACGCATGGCCGTGGGTGAACTTGTCTTCGTCGAAGTGCGACACCGGCACGCTCACGTGCTGCTCCTTGCCGCGGGTATCGGTGAAGCGGAAATCAACGAACTTGATCTCGTTGTCCTTCACCATCTTCATCACGTCGGCGACGGTCTTGGCCATCAAAATGCTCCAGGAAGGCGTAGTTGTTCGGGGGGGGGGGATGGTGCGACTTGCCGACGGCGCATCGGGCGGGCCGCGGCGCAAGGCAAGAAGACAACCCAATTTAGCAGAATCCATGCCCGCTCCGGCAGGCGCACCAAGCCGTGCGACAGGAGAGAACTCGGGGCGCGATGCACCCGTTCGGTGCGTCAAGGCGCTAGATTGTGGACTCAACGCACCAATTCGGAGCCGAGCGCCGCACCAAGACTGCGCAGGCCGGCCAGAAGCTCTTCGTAGGCGACGTCCACCGCCGGTGGCCGTCCCTTCACGCCGAGTTCGATATGCCGGCCGAGGGTCGGATGGTCGACGCTCGGCAAACTGAAGACCTTCACCCCCGGGAACGCCGACTCGATGTGCTCCATCAGCGGCGTGAGCGACGCCTCCATCGACCCGAAGACGATCACCGATCGCTCGCTCGGCCTTTGCTTGCCGCAAAGATTCGCATAGCGGCCGTCGAGCACCGACTCGATCATCGGATGCGCCATGACCGGAAAGCCGGGGACGAAGTGCACGTCGCCGACCGAGAAGCCCGGAATCCTGTTGAACGGATTGGCGATGATGCTTGCCCCGAGCGGGAAGACGCCCATCTCGAGACGGCGCAGGGTATCCGGGTGGTTCTCGTCGAACGGCCGGCCCTGCTCGGCGGCCATCTGGCGCACGCGCTGCAGGATCAGTTCGCGCGCCTGCGGGTGCAGCACGAGCGGCACTTCGAGCGCCGCCGCGGCCGCCTGGCGCGTATGGTCGTCGGGCGTGGCGCCGATCCCGCCGCAGCAAAACGCGATATCGCCGCTCGCGAAGACGCGCTTCAGTTCCGCGGCGATGCGGGCGCGCTCGTCACCCAGGAACTCGACCCACGACAGCGCGAGACCGCGCGCGCCGAGCAGCGCGATCACCTTCGCGAGATGCTTGTCCTCGCGCTTGCCGGAGAGGATCTCGTCGCCGACGATGATGAGGCCGAAGCTCACGTCGAGCCCCGGTCGCCCCCGAGCCGCGGCGCGTCGTACGGCGCCGGTGCGGGCGGCAGGACGAGTTCGGAGGCATCGAGCGCGGGCTCGGGGTGCGAGCCCGCGGGCGGTGCGGCGCCCGCCGCCCCGCCGCGAAGCGCCTCCAGCGCCGCCAGCAGATAGTGCGCGAACCAGAGCGCCGAGAACGCGAAGACCAGCGTATAGATCCAGATCGCGACCGGCACCAGGAGCGGCGCGAACGCGATGAAGAGCACCCCCGATGCCCACACCAGGCTCGGCGCCGCGCCGAGGTAGCCGGTGAGCACGCCGATGCCGAGCAGCGCACCCCGGTGGCGGCGCAGCAGCGTCTTGCGCTCGTCCCGGCTGGCATGCTCGGCGAGCATGTCGTAGCTCAGCACGCGATAGGTCAGCCAGCCCCAGATCAGCGGCGGCAGGATCAGCACGAGCGGCGGGATGAGCCAGAACGGAATCGAGATCAGCAGCGCGACCAAGGCGACGAATGTCGCTGCGAGCGACAGGAAGACGCTCGCGAAGAACGATCCGCCGCGCTTCTTCTCGAGCGCCGGAAAGCGCCGCTCGGCCACCAGCGAGAGCATCGACGGCGACATCAGCAGCGCCACCGCGAGCAGCGAACCGACGACGATCACCGGCGTGACGAGAAAGACGACGACGAGCGGCGCAAGCGCCGATTTCAAGCCCGGCAGCCCGATGGCGGCGAGCCAGTCGGTCAGCGTGACATAGATCGACCACGACTCGAAAGTCGCGCGCACGTTGTCGATCGCGAGATCCCAGAAAAAGTAGCCCAGACCGAGCGCGATCGCGACCATTAGCACGAGCGGCAGCAAGGACAGCGCGATCACGCGCGGATGCAGGCAGTACGCGGCAGCGCGCCAGAACGAGTCGAGCAGGGGCTTCATGAACACAGCAAGACTAGTGCAGTGTTCGACACTGTTCGGCACATGAAATCGCGCCTTTGCCGCCCGGGCGGCGTTGCAAATCCTCGCGATGCCTACGGGTATCGCTGCGGTTTGCGCCTGGCCAGTGCGGCAAATGCATCGGTCTTCTCGAGTGCCTCACAGTCTCGAGCACTGCACTAGCGCAGGTTGCCGGTGTGGCCGAGCGAGTAGCGGCCCGGCTGCGGCCAGACGGTCAGGCCGTGCGGTTCAGCGCCGACCTTGATCGTTGCGACCGCGCCGGTCGCTGTATCGAATCGATAGACGACATCGTCGAAGCGCCCCGACAGCCAGAGATATTTGCCGTCGGCGCTGACGTTGCCCATGTCCGGGCTGCCGCCGCCGGGCACCGGCCAGCGGGCGACGATCTTCTCGCTCGCGAAGTCGATCACCGTCACGCCGCCGTCGCCCCTTCTTCCGCCATGAACCTGGTGCGTGCCGCGATTGGCGACATAGAGACGCTTGCCGTCGCGGCTCGGATACAAGCCGTGCGAACCCAGTCCGGTGGTGATGAAGCCGACCTCGCGAAACGCCTCGGCGTCGACGACGTGCACGCCATCGGCGTGCATGTCGGCGACGAACAGGCGCTTGCCGTCGGGCGAGAAGCGGATGTCCTGCGGCATCGCCCGGCGCGCCGTGCAGACCTCGGTCTCGCCCGGCGCCCACGGCTGGCCGGCGACGTTGCGCGGGCCCTTGGTCTCCTTCAGGCGCGTGGCAGGAAGCTGCAGTTGCAGATAGCCGCTGACTTCGCGCCGCACGAGATCGATGCGTGCGATCGCGCCCGAGAATTCGCAGGTGAAATACGCGACGCGGCCGTCGATCGAGAAGTCGGCATGATTGATCCCCGGACAGCCCGGAACCTGGATCGAATACTGCAGCGCCATCGTGTGCGGATCGCGAAAATCGAGCCGCTTCCTCGCCTCGGCGACGACGATCGCCGACTTGCCGTCGGGCGTCGCGTACATGTTGTACGGATCGTCGACCGCGACTGCCGGACCCGGCTTGCCGGTGCGCGGATCGATCGGCGTCAGACTCCCGTCGTCGCCGCGTTCCGAGTTGTTCGTCACCCACAAGGTGCGCAAGTCCCACGCCGGCACGATGTGCTGCGGGCCGCGGCCGACCTTGAAGCGGTCGACGACCTTCATGCTCGACGGATCGATGACGGTCACGTCGCCGCCACGCAGGTTGGGCACGTAGATGCGCTCGAGGTCGCCGCGCACCACGGGGCTGAGCATGCCGGCGCCGGTCTCGCTGTAAAGGTTGCCGGGGTCCGCAACCGGCGGCATGCCTTGCACGGTCGCGACCGCTCCGCCCGCGGCCGCGGCCACCGGGCCCGCAACGTGCAGACCGGTGCCCGCCAACGCGACCGCGAGCGCGGCGTACAACGCCACCCGCTTGCCTGTCCCCGCCCCTGCCCTCGACCGACGTATCACCATGCAACTCCTCGAATGCCCTGCGAACGGCCGATCGCCGCCGCCGGCATTGTCATTCAACGGCCGCGCCGCCGGTCAGCGGGCCGTGGAGGCCGAGCGGATCGCCTTCGCCGAAGCGTCGACGATATGATCGACGCCCTGCTGGCCGAGCGCCGCCGTCGCGCGGCGCGGGTCGCCGCGCACGCCGCTGCCGGCGCGCGGCTCGCCCGCGAGGGCCCCCTCTCGCACCAGGGCCGGGTCGAGCGCGAGCGCGAGCGATGTGTCCGCCAGCCCCGCATGCTCGCCGATCTCGGACGCGGCATAGCCCTGCGCCTTCAGCATCGCCGCATAGTCGTTCTGCGCGGCGTCGTAGTACGCGCGCAGTGCCAATGCGCGGGCCGGGTCGCCCCGCTGCGCCCATTCGCGGTTCAGGCGCGCCGCGACGCGCTGCATGGCTTGCTGATAGCCGCCGTGATCACCGAGGAAGACGATCTCGCGGAACCCGTGCTGGTGCAGACTGCGCGCGATCTTCTCGAGCAGTGCCTCGAAAGCGGCGTCGGTGATCGAGATCGTGCCGCTGTATCGCATGTGCGCCTGCGGCGGCGTGATCGCACCCTCGGGCACGTAGGGCAGGACCGGCGCGACGATCGCGTTGCCGAGCCGCTTGGCGATCCGCCCGGCAAGCAGATGCGCGCGCACGTTGTGCTTGCCCAGCACCATATGCGGGCCGTTCTGCTCGGTGCCGCCGATCGGGACGAGCGCGATCGTCGCGCCTTCGGCGATGCGCGACTGGAGTTCGGGTGATGTCAGCTCTTCGAGATAGACGCTGGCCGTCGCCGCATGCGCCAGGCCCTGCAGAGCGAGCCCCAGGCAGACCGCGACGCCGGCCGATCGCCATCTGCACACACGCTGCCTGCACTTCGGTTCCGTCATTCGGGCTGCTCCTGACGCGCGATGCCCTCGACCGCGCGATACCGATTGTTTCACCCCTGACGGGTGAATGGACTACAGTCGCTGGCCCGGGAACGACAATCGCGCGAAGCGGAGCAAAGCATGACGCTGGACCTGCCGACGCTCGTCATCGCCACCCTCGCGACGATGGTCATGTCGAGTGCGCTGATGACGCTCTTCGGCGCCACGCAGCGCATCTACCGCGGCTTCTGGTGGTGGACCGCGGCGCAATGGCTGGGGACGGCGGGCATCGCGCTGCAGTTCCTGCGCGATACGCACCCTTGGCTGCTTCCGCTGTCGAACCTGCTCGTGATGCAGTGGCCGATCGTCACCTTGATCGGGCTGCGGCGCTTCTACCCGCGACAGCCGCTGCCGATCCCGCCGGTGGCCGACGCCGTGCTGCTCGGCCTTGCCTTCGTGCCGTGGGTCGCCGTCTGGGCCACGGGCGGCGATATCGCGGCGCGCGTCGCCGCCTTCGGCGCCGGCGCATGTGCACTGTATCTCTACGGCGCGGCAATCACGCTGCGCCTGCGCGCGTCGCATCGCAGTTCGGCGCTCGAAGCCTTGATCGCCATGCAGTTCGCGGCGGCCGCGGTGAATGCGCTGCGCGCCGTGCAGGCGGCGCTGGACGGTGCAACGGCGCTCGCCAGCAACGACAGCGCACTGCTCGCCGCGCTCGCCTCGGGCATGCTCGCGATGGCGATGGTCTATCTGAGCCTGTTGCTCACCCACGAGCGCACGACGCTCAAGCTCGCGCTGTCGCAGCGCCGTCTGCGCACCCTCGCCTATACCGACATGCTGACCGACGTGCCGAACCGTCACCGCTTCTACGAACTGGCGACCCGATCGCTCGCGCTGGGCGACCCCGGCAGCGCCGCCGTCGTCACCTTCGACATCGATCACTTCAAGCAGATCAACGATACGCAGGGGCATTCGGGCGGCGACGAGGCGCTGCGCGACGTCGCGCGCTGCATGCGCGACGCGCTGCGCGCGAACGATGTCGCGGGCCGCATCGGCGGCGACGAATTCGCGATGCTGTTGCCGAGGACCGACGTCGACGAAGCGCTCGCCGTCGTCGACCGCCTGTCGCTGCAGCTCGACGGCTGCCGCGTCGCCGGCAGCCGCCAGCGGCTCAGCCTGAGCTTCGGCATCGTGATGTCGCGCCACGGCGAGATGATCAGCGACGCGCTGCGGCGCGCCGACCAGGCCCTCTACGAGGCCAAACGCCAAGGCCGCAGTTGCGCGGTCATCGCCGAAGGCAGCGCGAACAGCCCGGTCTTCGGCGAGAGCCGCGCGATGGGCCTGAGCGCGCGCTGAACGCGCGAGTCAGAGCCCGAGCGCGGCTTCGGCGCTGACGAACGGCAGCCCGAGCGCGCGCGCCACCGGCTCGCAGGTCACCCGGCCGCGGTGGACATTGAGGCCGCGGCGCAGATGCTCGTCGGCGGCGAGCGCCGCCTCGCCGTGCTCGGCGAGGGCGAGGCCGAACGGCAGCGTGGCATGGTTCAGCGCGTGGCTCGACGTGACCGGCACCGCGCCCGGCATATTGGCGACGCAGTAGTGGATGATGCCGTCGACCTCGAAGGTCGGCGCATCGTGCGTCGTCGGCCGCGAGGTCTCGAAGCAGCCGCCCTGGTCGATCGCGACATCGACCAGCACGCTCCTCTCCCGCATCCTGGCGAGCATCCCGCGGGTCACGATCTTGGGCGTGCTCGCCCCGGGAACGAGCACCGCGCCGATCACGACGTCGGCGGCGAAGACTTCGGCTTCGATCGTCGCCCGGTCCGAATAGCAGGTCCGCACCCGGCCCTCGAACAGCTCGTCGAGCTGGCGCAGGCGCGGCACCGATCGGTCGAGGACGCTGACCTCGGCGCCGAGGCCGGCCGCCATGCGCGCGGCGTGCAGGCCGACGACGCCGCCGCCGATCACGACCACGCGCGCCGGATGAACGCCGGGCACGCCGCCGAGCAGCAGGCCCATGCCGCCAGCCGGCTTGCGCAGCGAGAACGCGGCCGCTTCGATCGCCAGCCGGCCGGCGACCTCGCTCATCGGCGCCAGCAGCGGCAGCCCGCCGTGCGCGTCGGTCACCGTTTCGTAGGCGACCGCGATGCAGCCGGAATCGATCAGGGCCTGCGTCTGTCGAGGGTCCGGCGCCAGATGCAGATAGGTGAATACGATCTGCCCCGCGCGCAGCAGCTTCCACTCCGCAGGCTGCGGCTCCTTGACCTTGACGATCATGTCCGCGCCGGCGAAGACCTCGGCGGCGCCCGCGACGATGCGCGCACCGGCCGCCGCATACGCCGCGTCGGCGGCGCCGATGCCGGCGCCGGCACCCGACTGCACGAGCACCTCGTGCCCAGCGTGGACATATTCGCGCACCGCCATCGGCGTCAGGCCGACGCGGTGCTCCTGGATCTTGATTTCACTCGGTACGCCGACGCGCATGGTGCGATGCCTGATGGTCGATGGCTCGCGAGTCTAGTGCAGTGTTCGATACTGCGAGGCACGCAAGAAAACGGATGAATTTGCCGCACTGGCAAGGCGCAAAGCGCAGCGATACCCGCAGGTATCGCAAGCATTTGCAACGCCGCAGCGCGCCCGTATCGGGCGGACAGCAGGGGCGCGATTTCAGTGACGCAGTGGACTAGTACCGGTGCAGATCGTCGTGGCGGTGCGGGCCGGCGCGCGGCCGTGCGCGCGCGCCGCCCTGCGACAGGCCGTTCAGGATGCCGCAGGCATCGGCGCTGCGCGGCGAGGCGCATTGCGCGCGCAGTTCGCGAAGTTCGGTTTCGAGGCGTCGCAGTTCGGCGATGCGGCGGCGCACATGGCCGAGATGCTCGTCGAGCAGCGCATTGGCGACGCTGCAATCGCCATCGGGCTGGTCGATGCAGCCGAGCAGGGTGCGGATCTCGTCCAGCGCCATGTCGAGCGCGCGGCAGCGGCGGATGAACATCAAACGCCGCACGTGCTGCGCGTCGTAGCTGCGGTAGTTGGCGCCGGTGCGCGCCGGCGCCGGCAGCAGCCCTTCGCGCTCGTAGTAGCGGATGCTCTCGACCGAGGTTTCGGTCGCGCGAGCGAGGTCGCCGATTTTCATTTTGCGCTCCTTTGCGATGCCGTTTGACTCTACACCTGCTACAGGGTTTCCAATCCCGGCATGGATGCTTCGACGCGTCATGCGCACGGGCACGATCACTGCTGCGCCGCGCCACACCCCGCCGCGCCGCCGCCGCCCGACGGCCGCGGCACGCGCTGGCGGATCGCGGCAATGGACTGCGCGGCCGAGGAGTCCGAGATTCGCGCCGCCCTCGCCGGCGTAGCGGGCATCCGCAGCCTCGGCTTTCACCTCTCGGCGCGCACCCTGACGATCGACGCCGACCGCGCCGCGCTGGCCCCGGCGCTGGCGGCGATCCGCGCCGCCGGCTTCGACCCGCAACCGCTGCCCGATACCGGCGCGCCCGACGCCGCCGCGGGCAAGCGGCGCGAACTGCAGCGCCTCGCATTCGCGCTCGCGTGCGCGGCGGGCGCGGAGCTGCTTGCCTGGCTCGGCGGCGAAGCGCTCGCCTGGCGCATCACCGGCTCGGCGCTCGCCGCGCTGGCGATCGCGCTTGCCGGCTTCGGGGTCTACCGCAAGGGCCTCGCGGCGCTGCGCGACCGGCGGCTCAATATCAACGCGCTGATGACGGTCGCCGTGACCGGCGCGTTTCTGATCGGCCAGTGGGCCGAGGCGGCGATGGTGATGGCGCTCTACGCGATCGCCGAGGCGATCGAGGCGCGCGCGGTGGACCGCGCGCGCAATGCGATCGGCAGCCTGCTGAAGCTCGCCCCCGACCGCGCCGAACTGCGCCAGCCCGATGGCTCCTGGCGCGTCGTGCCGGCGGCCGAGGTGGCGGTGGCGGCGATCGTGCGCGTGCGCCCGGGCCAGCGCGTGCCGCTGGACGGCACGCTCGTCGCCGGCAGCACGAGCGTCGATCAGGCGAGTGTCACCGGCGAGAGCCTGCCGGTCGACAAGGCGCCGGGCGACGCGCTCTTCGCCGGCACGATCAATCTCGCCGCCACCATCGAACTGCGCGTCACCGCGCCGGCGTCGCAGTCGACGCTCGCGCGCATCATCCACGCCGTCGAGCAGGCGCAGGGCAGCCGCGCGCCGACGCAGCGCTTCGTCGACCGCTTCGCCGCGGTCTATACGCCGGCCGTCTTCGCGCTCGCGCTCGCGGTCGCGATCGCCGGGCCCTGGATCGCCGGCTGGGCCGCGCTGGATGCGATCTACAAGGCGCTCGTGCTGCTCGTCATCGCCTGCCCTTGCGCGCTCGTCATCTCGACCCCGGTCGCGATCGTCAGCGGCCTGGCCGCCGGCGCGCGGCGCGGCATCCTGATCAAGGGCGGCGTCTATCTCGAGCAGGCGCGGCGCCTGAAGGCGATCGCCTTCGACAAGACCGGAACCATCACCGAGGGCGCGCCGCGCCTCGCGACCTGGACCGCGCTCGACGCCTCCGCCGACGCGGCGCGGCTGGCGCGGGTCGCGGCGGCGCTCGCGGGCCACTCGCAGCATCCGGTCTCGAAGGCGATCGCCGAAGGTCTGCCGGCGAGCGATGCGGGGCTCGAGGGCTTCCAGGCGCTCGCCGGGCGCGGCGTCGAGGCGACGGTCGACGGCGAGCGCTACCTGCTCGGCAACCACCGCCTGATCGAGGAGCGCGGCCTTTGCTCGCCAGGCATCGAAGCGCTGCTGCGCGAGCACGAGGCGCAAGGTCGCACGACGAGCCTGCTCGCGACCGAAAATCGCGCGCTGGCGCTGTTCGCGGTCGCCGATACCGTCAAGCCCGAAGCGGCGCAGGCGATCGCCGAACTCGACGCGATGGGGTTCGCAAGCGTGATGCTCAGCGGCGACAACCAGCGCACCGCCGAGGCGGTGGCGCGCGAGGCCGGCCTGCGCGACGCGCGCGGCAGCCTGCTGCCCGAGGACAAGCTGGCGGCGATCGACGCGCTGCGCGAGCGACACGCAACGGTCGCGATGGCGGGCGACGGCATCAACGACGCACCCGCGCTGGCGCGCGCCGATATCGGCATCGCGATGGGCGCCGCCGGCACCGATGCCGCGATGGAGGCCGCCGACGTGGTCGTGATGAACGACGACCTGCGCCGCATCCCGGAGCTGATTCGCCTGTCGCGCGCGACGCACGCGATCCTCGTGCAGAACATCGCGCTCGCGCTCGCGATCAAGGCGCTCTTCCTCGGCCTCGCGATCTTCGACGATGCGACGATGTGGATGGCGGTCTTCGCCGACGTCGGTGCGAGCCTGATCGTGATCGGCAACAGTCTGCGGCTGCGCGCCGGGGGCAGAGCGCGATAGCCGGGCGCGGGGCGGTCGGATTGCGGCGGGCGCACGCCTGCTTCTACGGGCAATCGCCAATCGTCGCGGCGCGATGCCTTCGCTAGACTCGCCGGCCAGCGAGTTGACGACCGGAACGCAAGCGGCTTGCCTGCGGGCTGCAGAACCGACGTGAACTCCATCCGAGGGAGCCTCCCTCATCGCAGCCCGCCGCTTGCCGGCACTCTGGAGGACCATTCATGGAACGTCGCTCGTTTCTCGCGCATTCCGGCATCGCCGGCATTCTCGCTGCCGGAACCGCTCCCGTCTTCGCACAGTCGGGCGAAGTCAAGTGGCGTCTGGCGTCGAGCTTTCCGAAGTCGCTCGACACCATCTTCGGTGGCGCGGTAACCGTCGCCGAGCGCGTCGCGTCGGCGACCAACAACAAATTCCAGATCCAGGTTTTCGCCGGCGGCGAAATCGTGCCGCCGTTCGGCGTCGTCGATGCGGTGCAGAACGCGACCATCGAGTGCGCCCATACCGCGCCGTACTATTTCTTCGGCAAGGATCCGACCTTTGCCTTCGGCTGCGCGCTTCCGTTCGGCATGAACGACCGCCAGCAGAACGCGTGGATGTATCACGGCGGCGGACGCCAGCTCTACAACGACTTCCTCAAGGACTACAACATGCTCAGCTTCGCCGCCGGCAATACCGGCTGCCAGATGGGCGGGTGGTTCCGCAAGGAAATCAAGACCGTCGATGACCTGAAGGGCCTCAAGTTCCGCGTCGGGGGCACGGGCGGCCTGCCGCTGCAAAAGCTCGGCGTCGTGCCGCAGCAGATCCCGGGCGGCGACATCTATCCCGCGCTCGAGAAGGGCACGATCGACGCTGCCGAATGGGTCGGCCCCTACGACGACGAGAAGCTCGGCTTCTACAAGGTCGCCAAGTTCTACTACTACCCGGGCTGGTGGGAAGGCGGCCCCGAGCTCGACCTGTTCGTCAACATCAAGGCCTACAACGACCTGCCCAAGGAATATCAGTCGATCCTGCAGGCCGCCTGCCACGAGGCGAACGTCGACATGATGGCCAAGTACGACGCGCTCAACCCGGCGGCGCTCAAGCGGTTGCTGGCCAACGGCGTTAAGCTGCAACCCTTCTCCAGCGACATCATGGCGGCCTGCTACAAGGCGACGCAGGAGGTCTACGAGGGCATCGCCGAGAAGAATGCGAAGTTCAAGAAGATCTACGAGCCCTGGAAGGCGTTCAAGGCCGACCAGATCGAATGGTTCGCGGTCGCCGAGAACCACTTCGACAACTTCCAGATCGCCGCCCAGCGCCTCGAGCGGCGGAAGAAATAGGGCCCACGATCTCGTGACAGGCGGCCCCGGCGGGGCCGCCTCGCGCGGCGCGCCTCCCGGGCGCGCTTATTTCTTGGCGTCTTCGCCCTGCTTGTCCGCGCCGGACTGACCGCCCATCGCCTTCTCGAGCGCCTTGGTCGCATCGTCGTCGGCCGGCTTGTCTTCGGATCCGGACCCGCCCTGGAACGCGCGTTCCAGCGCCTTGGCCGCGTCGTCCTGCGCGGCGGCGGCGCCGCCGCCGGTCGCCGCCGGCGCTTCGATGTGGATATTCCCGATGTCGACCTTCTGCTTCGTCGCGAGCCCGCCCGAGACGAGATTCGGGAAGGCGATGATGAGCCCGACCATGATGATCTGGATGAGCACGAACGGAACCGCACCCCAGTAGATTTGTGCGGTCGTGACCGGCGCGATCATCTTGCGGGTGATGCGGTCCGCGTACGCCTTCGCCGGCGCGACGCTGCGCAGGTAGAACAGCGCGAAGCCGAACGGCGGATGCATGAACGAGGTCTGCATATTGACCGCGAGCAGCACGCCGAACCAGACGAGATCGATGCCGAGCTTGTCGGCGACCGGCCCGATGAGCGGGATGATGATGAACGACAGCTCGAAGAAATCGAGGAAGAACGCGAGGACGAAGATCAGGATGTTGACGACGATGAGAAAGCCCAGCTGGCCGCCCGGGAGCGAGGTCAGCAGGTGTTCGACCCACACGTGACCGTTGACACCGTAGAACGTGAGGCTGAACACCCGCGCGCCGACCAGGATGAAGACGACGAAGGTCGACAGCTTGGCCGTCGTATTCATCGCCTGCTTGAGCAGCGGCATCGACAGCCTGCGCCGCGCCAGAGCCATGACGAGCGCACCGGTGGCGCCCATCGCGCCGCCCTCGGTGGGTGTGGCCACGCCCAGGAAGATCGTGCCGAGCACGAGAAAGATCAGCGCCAGCGGCGGAATGAGCACGAAGGTCACGCGCTCGGCCATGCGCGACAGCAGACCGAGCCGCAAGACCTTGTTGAGCACCGCGCAGACGAAGGCGACGCCGACGCCGACCGACATCGTGATCACGATGCGCTCGTCGGTGGCGACCTCGGGGTGCATGCGCTCGTAGTACACCTGCCACCAGGCCGTCGCGGCAGCGAATGAGACGAGGGTCAGGGCCAGGAGCGAGCGGTTTCCCGTCGCGCCGCTGGCCTCGCGCAGCGTGCGCGCCTCCTCGGGCAGGGCCGGAGCCCAGTGCGGCTTGAAGATCGACGTGCCGATCACGTACAGGGCGTAGAGGCCGGCAAGCGTGAGTCCGGGAATGAACGCGCCGGCGTACATGTCGCCGACCGAGCGGCCGAGCTGATCGGCCATGATGATCAGCACCAGCGAAGGCGGAATGATCTGCGCCAGCGTTCCCGACGCCGCGATGACCCCGGTGGCCAGTCTGCGGTCGTAGCCGTAGCGCAGCATGATCGGCAGCGAGATCAGACCCATCGAGATGACCGACGCGGCGACCACGCCGGTCGTCGCCGCGAGCAGCGCGCCGACGAAGATCACCGCATAGGCCAGCCCGCCGCGCACGGGGCCGAAAAGCTGGCCGATGGTGTCGAGCAGATCCTCGGCCATTCCGCTTCGCTCGAGGATCAAGCCCATGAACGTGAAGAACGGAACGGCGAGCAGCGTGTCGTTGGCCATGACGCCGAAGATGCGCTCCGGCAGCGCCTGCAGCAGCGTCGGCTGCAGAAGGCCGAGTTCGATGCCGAGGAGGCCGAATCCGATGCCGACGGCGCCGAGCGCGAATGCGACGGGATAGCCGAGCAGCAGAACGACGACCAGCGCCGCGAACATGAGCGGCGCGATGTTGTCGACGAGGAACGCGGTCATGGCCGCCCCTTGCCGTCCGTGCCGATGCGCTCGGCCTCCTCGGCGATATCCCGATCGCCGCGGCTACGCAGGATCTCCTCGGCGAGTTGTTCCTCGGCGGTCTTCTCGACCGGCTTCTCGCTCGGATCGGGAATCATGCCGCGCAGGAACGCCACGCGCTTGATGAGTTCGGAGATCGCCTGCATGATCAGCAGGAAGAAGCCGACCGGGACCATCAGCCGCGCCGGCCAGACGATCAGCCCGCCGGCGTTGGTGGAGACCTCGCCGCGCACATAGGCATCGACGAATACCGGCCACGACAGCCACATGATCAGGACCGACATCGGCAGCAGGAAGAAAAGGGTGCCGAAGATATCGATGCCGGCGCGCACCCGCGCCGACATGCGGCCGGTGATGATGTCGATGCGCACGTGCTCGTTGTGAAGCAGCGTATAGCCGGCGAGAAACAGGAAGATCACCGAGAACAGGTACCACTGCACTTCGAGGTACGCGTTCGAGCTGTAGTTGAAGGTCTTGCGGATCGTCGCGTTCGCGGCGCTGATGAGCACCATGGCGAGGATCAGCCAGTACAGCGTCTGACCGATCTTCTCGGTCACGGCGTCGATCAGCCGGGATAGGGCGAGCAGGCCTTTCACGCGAGCCTCCTTCGTGTGGAGTGAAGCATGCGAACTGCGGTCGAGAACAGGGATCGAACTCGGTGCAGGCCCGCGGCGGTCGCGCGATTATAAAAAGCGTGTCCGCCCGTCCGGGCCCCGCGATCAGGGGGTTTCCCCCACGTACGGGCGCCGAAAACGTCGTCATTGCCGAGCGCGACGCGCCTCGCGTCTGCGGTGTGCCGGATGCATGACCCGCGCCGTTGCGCGACGGGTCGCGCGCCGAGCTTGCCCCCGACGGCGCACACCGCCGAACGCTCCCCTGACCTTCGGGCGCGTTCCAACGCCGCGCTTCACGCCAGCCTGAAGCAAAACGACTTCGGCCGCGTCAACTGTTCGTAGGCGATCGGCGACAGCACCGCGCCGCGTCCGCTGTGCCTGACGCCCGACCAGGCCAGCGCCGGGTCGACGTGGCCGCAGCGGTTCATGAGGACGGTGCCCGCCTGCAGCCGGTCGCCGAGGGCCAGCGCAACCGATTCATCCTGCGTGAAGATGCAGGCGGTGAGGCCGTAGCGGCTGTCGTTCATCAGCGCGACGGCGTCGTCGTCGGCATCGACCGGCATGACGGCGACCACCGGGCCGAAACATTCCTCGGCCATCAGCGCCATGCCGTGGTGCACGCCGATCAGGATCTGCGGCGCGACGTAAGCGCTGCCGGGCTGGTCGAGCGGGAATCGCTCCTCCTCGATCAGCGGCCGCGCGCCCTTCGCGACGGCGTCGGCGATCGTCGAGCGCACCGCGTCGGCGGCCGCGATATCGGCCAGCGGGCCGAGTGTCGTCGCCGCCTCCAGCGGGTTGCCGAGCACGTGGCGGCGCGCAAGCAGCACCGCCTTGTCGACGAATTCCGGATACAGCGTGCGCTCGACATAGATGCGCTGGATGCCGCAGCCGCTCTGCCCCGAGTTGAAGAAGGCGCCGTCGACGAGCGCGGCGACCGCCGCGTCGAGCCCGGCATCGGCGCGCACGTAGGCCGCATCGTTGCCGCCGAGCGCGAGGCCGACCGGGATGAACCGCCCCGCCGCGGCGCGCTCGACGGCGGCGCCGGCGGCGGCCGAGCCGGTGAAGCACACGCCATCGACGGACGGCGATGCGACGAGCGCAAGCGTGCCTTCGTGATCGGTGTGCACGCATTGCAGCAGCCCGGCGGGCAGCGCGCCGCAAAGCGCCTCGGCGATACGCTCGCCCGCCATCGGCGTCTGCGCCGAGGGCTTCAGGATCACCGCGTTGCCGGCCATCAGCGCCGCGACGACCGCATTCACCGCCGTCAGCAGCGGGTAGCACCACGTCGCGACGACGAGCACGACCCCCAGGGGCTCGCGCCGGATAAAGCGGGTCGCGCCGACCATCGGCGCCGGCGTCAGGTCGGCGAGCGCGTCCTCGGCGATGCGCATCATGTAGCGCGCGCGCGCGGCGAAGGCGTCGACCTCGGCCGGCGCATGGCGGATCGGGCGGCCCATCTGCAGCGTGATCTCCTTGGCGATGCGATCCTTCATCGCGACGAAGGCATCGACGCCGCGGCCGACCGCCAGCGCGCGCTCGGCGACAGGCACCGCGCGCCACGCCGCCTGCGCGTCGCGCGCCGCCTCGAGCGCCGCCTGCAGCGCCGCGCCGTCCAGGCAGGGCCGGCGCAGCAGCTTGCTGCCGTCGATCGGGCTGATCGTCACGAGTTCGGGCTTCATCGCTTCAGCGCGGCGCTACCGCACCTTCACCCAGCGCAGCTCGATGCTGTCGCTCGGCCATTGCACCGCACTCACCTTCTTCGCCATCGCCCACGACAGCGTGCGGCGGCACAGTGGCACGTAGGGCAGATCGTCGCCGATCATGCGCAGCGCGGCGCCGACCATCGCCCGCCGCTTCGCCGCGTCGGGCTCGACGCGGATATCGTCGATCAGCCTGTCGAGCTGCGGGTTCGAATAGCGCCCCGCGTTGAAGGTGCCGAAGCCGTCCTTGCTCCAGGTGTGGAACAAGGCGTTCAAGGTCGCCCAGGCATCGGTCGTCGGCGTCCAGCCGAATTCGATGAAGGCCGACGTGCCCTGCGACAGACGCGGGAAGAACTGGTTCGTCGGCGAGGCGCGCAATGTGGTGCGGATGCCGACCTGCGTCAGCATCGCGCTCGCCGCCTGGCAGACGTTCTCGCGGTAGGCGATATTGACGCAGTCGAGGGTGACCGAGAAACCGTTCGGATAGCCCGCCTCGGCAAGCAGCGCCTTCGCCTTCGCCGGGTCGAACGGCAGGCGCCTGTCGAGCTCGGGGGGGCTGCCGTCGACGCGCGGAGACAGGAAGGCGCCTGTCGGCGCGCCCTGCCCGCGCAGCACCTTCTGCACGATCAGCTCGACGTTGATCGCCTGGTAGACGGCGCGGCGCACGCGCAGGTCCTTGAACGGATTGCGGCCCTTCACGTCGCTGCCTTCGATCTCGTCGCGCCACTGGTCGAAGGTGAAATACTGCTGGCCGATATCGGCCGTCTGCAGCACGGTCAGCCGGCTGTCGCGCGCGAGGCGATCGACGTCCTGGAACGGCGGGTCGAGCACGAGGTCGATCTCGCCCGATGCGAGCGCGGCAAGGCGCGTCGCATCCTGCCGGATCGAGACGAAGGTGACTTCGACCAGGTTGCCGTTGCGCTTGTCGTCCCTACCCCACCACGCCGGATTGGCCTTCAGCACGGTGCGCACGTCGGGCTCGTAGCGTTCGAGCCGGAACGGCCCGGTGCCGTTGGCGTTGCGCACGGCATAGGTCTCCTGCTTGGCGTTGAAATCCTGCGCCCGCTCGACGCCGTGCTTCACGCACCAGGCGCGGCTCATGATCGCAAGGCCGACGAACTTCTCCGGCAGCACGGCGTCGGGCGCTTCGAGCTGCACGTCGACCGTCAGGTCGTCGATCCGCTTCGCGCCCGTCACGCCCTTCAGCTGGAAGGCGCGCTGCGAAGAGGGCCCGAGGGCGCGCTCGATCGAGAACACGACGTCGTCGGCAGTGAACGGCGTGCCGTCGTGGAAGGTCACGCCCGGACGCAGCCGGAAGCGCCAGGTCGTCGCGCCGGCCGCCTGCCACGAGACGGCGAGCGACGGCTCGAGGCGGAACTGCTCGTCGCGGTTGACGAGCGAGTCGTAGACCTGCGTATAGATGCGCGTCTGGTAGAGCAGCGCCAGCGCATGCGGGTCCATCGTCTGCGGATCGAAGCCGCTCGCGATGCGCAGCGTCGCCCCCTGCGCGGCGGCGCAGATCGCGATCAGCAGCGCTGCGCAGAGCTGCCTCGAGCCTTTCATCACGCTGGCGCTCCTCATGCCACTTCTTCCAGGTCGATCGACGCCGGCCTTTGCACGAGCGCGCGGCGCCGCGCGGCGCTCACGCCGCTGCTCGCTGTATACCAGCGCGAGAAGGCGCTCGGCGCGGAGAAGCCGAGCTGCGCCGCGACCTCGCCGAGCGGGCGCTCGCTGTCTTCGACATAGCGCGCGGCAAGTTCGCGCCGCTCGGCGTCGAGCAGCGCCGAGAAGCTCGTCCCCTCGGCGCCGAGCTTGCGATGCACGGTGCGCCGATCGACGCCAAGGTGCTGCGCGACGACCTCGACGCGGCACAGCCCGCGCGGCAGCAGCAGCACGATCAGCTGGCGCACGCGCGCGCTCATGCCGGCGCCGCGCGCGAGCGTCGGCAGCAGCAGTTCGTGGCTGTAGCGCGCGAGCACCGGGTCGGCGCCGGGGTTGGCCGCATCCAGATCGGCGGCGTTGCAGACGATGCCGTTGAACTCGTGGCCAAACTCGACCGCCGGCCCGAGCACGCGCCGGTGCACCGCGAGGCTCTTCGGCGCGGCGTGCGTGAAGCAGACCAGGCGCGGCCGCCACGTCACGCCCAGCAGCACCTGCAGCACGCGGCAGGTGACGCCGACGACGAGCTCGGTCGCCTGGCGCAGCGGGCCACCGTCCGGCGCAAGTTCGGTGCGGATCACGACCAGCCCGCTGTGCTCGGCCACATGCGCCGCGATCGCCTCGTTGTGGACGTGGATGTGGTGCACCAGCGTCTCGAGCGCGCGGCGCAGCGTCGGCTCGTCGCGCACCAGCAGCGCGAGCGGCCCGAGGTTGGAGAGCCGGCGCGACTCGGCGAGGCGCAGCCCGAACGCCGGCTCGCGGCCTTCGGCGGCGGCGACCTCGAGCAGTTCGCCGACGCGCTGCGCGGGGACTTTCAGGTCGGGGTCGGTCAGGCAGCGCGGCTGCAGTCCGGCGCGGGCGAGCAGCGCGCGCGCGTCGAGCCCGCAGGCGGCGGCCAGCTCGGCGAAGTTGGTCAGCGCGGCGCTGCGGACGAGGGCGGTCATGGTTTCGGGGGCCTGTCCCGAGATGTTAATTCGATGTCCCGAAACGTCAATCTCGCAAATCCTTGATGTCGAACAATGCCGTCATCGCGCAAACATTGATTTTTGGCCTTGACATGACCGTGCACTGTACTTCCGCCACCTCGCCGTTCCGCGGCCGCCCGAACCTTTGCGCCCCGATCCTGCGCCGCGAGCGCGCCGCGCGCGAAGCGGCCGCCTCGCAATCCTGAACCACCCACCCAAGGAGACCGACATGCAATTCCTCGACGACTCGCTGCTGCCCGAGAACCAGCAACCGCTCGTGATCCAGGTCGCGCCCTACGGCCCCGAGTTCCTGCCCGGCGACTCGGACGACATTCCGCTCACGATGGCCGAGCAGGTGCAAAAGGCGGTCGACTGCTGGAACGCCGGCGCGACCGTGCTGCACGTGCACTGCCGCGAGGCCGACGGCAAGGGCTCCAAGCGCCTGTCGATGTTCAACGAGATGCTGGCCCAGCTGCGCGACGCGGTGCCCGGCATGCTGCTGCAGGTCGGCGGCTCGATCTCGTTCGCGCCAGAAGGCGAAGGCGCCGACGCCAAGTGGCTGAACGACGATACGCGCCACATGCTCGCCGAGCTGACGCCGAAGCCCGACCAGGTGACGATCGCGATCAACACGAACCAGATGAACATCTGCGAACTGCTCAGCGCCGACGACGTCGCCGGCACCTCGCTCGCGCAGCCGGCGCTGCAAGACGCCTATCGCGAGATGTGGATCCCGTCCGGCCCGGGCTTCGTCGCCGAGCATCTGAAGCGGCTGCAGGCGGCCGGCATCCAACCCCACTTCATGCTCGCCGATGTCGGCCAGTTGGAGACCGTCGAGCGGCTGATCCGCCGCGGCGTCTACACCGGCCCGCTGGTGCTCAACTGGGTCGGCATCGGCGGCGGCGCCGACGGCCCGAACCCGCGCAACATGATGGAGTTCGTCAACCGCTGCCCCGACAACGCGGTACTGACGATCGAGTCGATCATGCGCAACGTGCTGCCGCTGAATACGATGGCGATCGCGATGGGCCTGCATGTGCGCGTCGGCATCGAGGACAACCTGTGGGGCAGGAAAGGCGAGCGCATGACGAGCGTGCAGCAGGTCGAGCAGATGGTGCGCGTTTCGCGCGAACTGCACCGCGAGGTCGCGAGCGGCGCGCAGGCCAGGGCGATCTACCGCATCGGCGAGCACTACAAGTCGGCCGACGAGACGCTTGCCAATCTCGGCTGGGCGCCGAACCGCCAGCCCGGCACGCGCGGCGCGACGCTGCGGATGGCGGCCTGAGCCACCGCGCCGACAACATCACACAGGAGACAACGATGCGCTGGAAGCAACACCCGGGCGCAGTGCTGATCGTGCTGCTCGTGATCCACGTGATCGCGCACATCGACCGCAACATGCTGCTCGGCTTCTCGCCGCAGATCACCGCCGACCTGGCGCTCAGCAACGCGCAGTACGGCTTCCTGGCCGGCGCGGTGTGGGTGCTGAGCTTCGGCTTCATGGCGGTCTTCCTCGGCAGTCTGGCCGATCGCTTCAGCCGCACGCGCGTCATCGCCGCCGGCATTCTGGTCTGGAGCGTCTGCACCGCGGCCTCCGGCGCGGCGCAGGACTTCGGCCACCTGGTCGTCGCGCGCCTGCTCGTTGCGTCGGGCGAGGCCGCTCTCGTGCCGGCCGCGGTCTCGCTGCTCGTCGAGCTGTTCAAGGTGCAGCGCTCGGGCACCGCGGTCGGCGTGTTCTTCATGGGCATTCCGCTCGGCCTCGGGCTCGCGTTCGTGCTCGCCGGCACGGTCGGCTCTACGCTCGGCTGGCGCGGCACCTTCTATGTGCTGGGCGCGATCGGCGTCATCATCGGCCTCGTCGCGCTGCTGCTCGAGGATGACCGCGGCGAGCAGCCCGAGGCGCAACGCGGCGCGCCGTTCGGGCAGCAGTTGCGCAACGTCCTCGGCCTGCTGCGCGGCAACATGACGGTGCGCAACACGGTGATCGGCTTCGTGCTCGTGCACATGGCCTTCGTCGGCGTCGCCTTCGCGCAGTTGTGGCTGGTGCGCGAGCGCGGGCTCGACGCGGCGGCTATGGCGCAGAGAATCGGCATGGTCGGCATCGCGGCCGGCATGCTCGGCGCGCTCGTCGGCGGCGTGCTCAGCGATCGGCTCGCGAAACGGCTGCCCGGCGGCCACGCCGGCTTCGTCGTGCTGCTGATCGTGCTCCTCGGGCCGCTGATGGTTGCCTACCGCTTCGCCGAGCCCGGATCGGTGTTGTTCTATCTCGGCATGTGCGCGGGCTTTTTTCTGCCGCTCGCGACCTACGGGCCGTCGCTCGCGCTGATCCAGGGCCTCACGCCCGACGCGATGCGCTCGACGATCACCGGCGTGACGATGCTCTTGATCAATGTCTTCGCGATCGCGATCGGCAACCTCGTCGTCGGCGGCATCAGCGACCGCATGGCCGCCGCCGGCTCGGGCCATGCGCTGACCTATGTGCTGCTGGCCACCGACCTGCTCGTCATCGCCGGCGCGCTGTTTTACGCCCTGGCGGCGCGCGGGCCGCGCGCCGCGGCGGCGCCGACGGGCGTGATGGCGCATTGAAGGCCGACGCGATCCCGCCAAGCGGCGGGCGGCCGGCATCGACGCATTCCGACTTCGCCCCCGAAGCGCCACCGCCCGGCCGCTGTTCCGCGCCGGCCGGGATTGCTCTGGCCCCGCGGGGAAAGCACGCGAAGTCGGCGTCGGTGGGGAACAGCATCCCGCCGAGCCCCGAACGGGACACGACGACTTTGCACAAAGGAGACATTGCGACTTCGCGCTGAGAGGGTGTTTCCCAAATCAATGCACCCGCGCCGGGGCAGCCGTGGGTGCCGGCGTAGGCGCGTCGCGCAGCTCGGGCCGCGTGGCCCGGGCAAGCGGCGCAACACCCGCCAGCGCCCACGGCTGCCCCGGCCCTTCGGGTTGCCCCTCGCAAAGCGCGCATCCGGCGTTGCGCCGCTTGCCCAGGCGGCGAGCCTGGGCTGCGCGCCGCGCCTTGTCTGCGCGCTTTGCGAGGGGCAACGCGGGTGCATTCATTTGGGAAACACCCTCTGACACCAGTCAACGGAAAGCTTGACGAAGCTGACGAACTTGACGAAGTGCCTGAACGGGCGCACAGTGCCAAGAACGCCACCTTGGAGCTGCACATGAATGGTGCGACGAAACTGCTGCACGCGGCCGAAGCTGCCGCTGCGCCATCGGTCTACGCCCCGGCGGAGCAGACGACGCAGTTGCTGGTCCTCGGCCAGGCCTGGCGCAACGCGCGGCTGAATCAGACCGACATGATCACCACCGACGATGCGGCACAGCTGGTCGGCACCAACCGCGAGACCATCAACCGCTGGATCGGCAGCGGCCGCTGCATCGGCCTGGCTCGACCGGTGCGTGGCTACCGACTGCCGCGCTGGCAGTTCGAGCCGGCAGTGCAGACGCATCTCCAGGCCATCGCGCAAGCGCTGGGCACCACCGAAGGTTGGGCCCTGCTGCTGTTCATCGAAACGCCGCACGATGCGCTGGACGGGCGCACGCCGCGTGCCGCTCTCGAACAAGGCGAAGCAGCGCGGGTCATCGACCTGGCTGCCGCGGAAGCCACCGCCGAGCGATGAAGGCGCTGCCGCTGACCACAGCGACGCTGCCGCCGGGTACCGGGCTGTATCGCGTGCAAAGGTCCATCGCCGCGTCGGGTCCGAGCGGCCACGCCATCGGCGCGGTGCACATGCCGCCCACCCCTGGGCGGCGCGGGCGCTTCGATCTGGCCGGCGCACACGTGGCCGCGTTCGCCCTCGACGAACAGACGGCGGTCTATGAAACCCTCGCTCGCTCGAGCGCGCGAGCGGTGTCGCTGGCGTTGCTCGGCGCTCGCGAACTGCTCAGCGTGCGCACGACCGCGCCGTTGGCCGTCTACGACGCGCGCTCGCATGCCCATCCGTGGCCCTTCCTCACCGCCGCGCGCTACGCCGCCACCCAGGATGAAGCCGACGAGGCCGATGCGGCGCACGGCCTGTTCGGCGTGCTCTACGCGTCGGCGCAGCGCCAGGGCGCCGAATGCGTGGCGCTGTTCGACAAGCCGCTGTCGGCCACGGCCCGGGTGCTGACGACCTTGTCCGGCGCTTCGAGCGCGGCGCTGGTCAGCGCAGGCGGCGCGCTGCACGCGGCCATCGTCGCCGCGTTGGTCGGCTCGCAACTGCCGCTCGTGCCCTGAGCAGGGACTGCGCGGCGCAGTCGGCCCCAGCCCCGCACTCGCGCGCCGGCGCGAGGTGATCGTGCCCGTGCACCGATGGCAAAGCCGCGTCGGCTGCACCGCAATCCCGCCCGACCACACCGCCGCGCGCACGGCGGCCTTGATGCGCAGGCTGCTGGCCGCGCATGCGAATCGGCTCATGAGCATCGAGTTCCGCCCGCAGGGGCCGCTGCCCGCGGCTGCCCCGACCGACGCTCCGCCAACGCCCGGCACCTTCTGCAGCCCCGCCACGTTGCGCCCTTGCGCGCGCGCGTTTGCCCGCGCGCGCATGCCCGACGGCGGGTTTCGCAAGATCTTCCTTCGGATTGCCGCCGCGGCCGATGCCGGCGATGCGCTGCGCGACGCCGATGCAGGCCGGGGCGACCAGCGGCGCCTTGACCGCTTCAACCAGGCCGGCGCGCAAAGTGCGGATAAGCGCGTCCCCGCAAGGCACACCAGGCTCTCGTGCACGGCATCGCGGCGCAGGACGCCGGCAGCCGAACCGGCGGCGCGCCCTCAGGCATCGTCATGCCGCCATTGCCCCGGCGGCACGCCGGCCCGGCGCCGGAAGGCGCGGGTGAATGCGCTGGCACCCGAGTAGCCCAGGGTATCGGCGATGTCGTCCAGCGTCAGTTCGGTGGAGTCGAGCAACTGGCAGCCCGCCTCGAAGCGCACTTCCTCCAGCAGATCGCGAAACGTGGTGCCCAGTGCCTGCAGGCGGCGGTTCAGCGTGCGGCGGTGCATCGCCAGCAACTCGGCCACCGCATCGCCCGAGGCCACGCGGCTCTCCAGCAGCACGCGCAGCGAGCGCGTCACCTGCTCGATCAGATCGGGCTGGGCCTGCGCATTCGCCTGCGCCTCCAGGCGGCGCCGTTCGGCGGCGTCGGCACCGGGCACGGGCCGATCCAGCCAGCCGACGGGAAAGCGCATCGCATTGTGCTCGGCATTGAAGCGCACGGGGCAGCGAAACAGGCCCCGAAAGGGGCTTGGATCGGCCGGCGCGGCGTGGGTGAACAGCACCTCGCTCGGCACCCAGCCCGGCCCGCACAGTTCGCGCATGACGCCGACCTCGACGGCCAGCACGGCGCCGTAGATCTGGCGGGCGCCGACGATGCCACGCTGGTAGATGGCGTAGCCGATCTCCGCGGCCGCGCCGTGTTCGCGCAGGTAGACAACGCCCCCCTGGCTGTTGAGGTGATGATGCACGCACACCGCTTGTACGGCGTCGCGCACCGTCGCGGCGTGGCGCGCCAGTTGTCCCGGCAGCCCGAGGTGATGCAGCTCGAAGGCCTTGCCCACCAGCAGCCCGAAGTGCTCGCAGCCCGTGTGCTGCGCGGCGCCGTGCATGAACCTGCCCAAGGCGGCATAGGCGATAGTGTTCTCGGGAAGGTCGAAAGCCGATTCGTGCAGGCCCGCGGCGGCGAGCGCCGCGGTCGGGTCGACACCCATCTCGCGCATCAGCCGCAGCGCCGCCTGCAGCCGGCCCACGCGCTGGCGCCAGAGTTCTTCCTCCGCGGCGAAGGCGACGGGCCGCGAGCGCAGCGCGCCGTTGTTTTTCATGTTCTTCTTTGTGGCGAAGGGTATTGATCCAAGTCGAGAAATGTCAATTCGACGGTCGCAAAGTGTAGCGGCGACTGTCCCGAGCGGCGTTGGCGCCGCCTGCGGATCGCGCCTACAACATCGCTGCCGCAGGCAAGGTGCCGGCGGCGCGCGGCATGAGGGGTGGGCCCCGGCCGCCGCAGCGTACGCAGGCGCAGTGCCTCGCCCCGTCCCACCGCAGGAGCAACTACCGTGTATTTCACCGACGACTCCCTCTTCCCCGAGAACATGCAGCCGACGATCATCACCGGCGCGCCCTACGGCCCCGAATGGCTGCCCGGCGATGTCGACGAGTTGTCTGTCACCTTCGACCAGCAGGTGCAGGCGGCGCGCGACTGCTACAACGCCGGCGCGACGATGCTGCACTTTCACGTGCGCGACCCGAAGACCGGCGAAGGCTCGAGCAACTTCGACCAGTACAACGAGATGCTCGCCCGCGTGCGGCAGGCGGTGCCGAAGATGATCATCCAGGTCGGCGGCTCGATCTCGTTTGCGCCGCATACCGAGGGCGCGAAGGCGAAGTGGCTGGACTACGACACGCGCCACATGCTGACCGAGCTCGACCCGAAGCCGGATTTCGTCACCGTGACCACCGGCACCTCGCTGTGGGACATCACGCAGGCCTTCCAGCCGGGCGACGCCGACGGCACGCACCTGGCCGACCCGAAAGTTGCACAGGCGTGGAGCGGCATGGTCGTCGATTCGACGCCGGCCTTCTACATCGAGCATCTCAAGCGGCTGCGCAAGAACAGGATCCAGCCGTATTTCGTTCCCGGCCACGTGCACCAGCTCGAGATCATCGAGCGGCTGATCCGCAGCGGCATCCACATGGGGCCACTGAACATCGCGCTGTGCGGCTATGGCGGCGGTTCGATGGGCCGCAACCCCTTCGACTGGATGGAGATGCTGCGCCGCACGCCGCATGGCGCGTCGAGCGTCACGTTCTGGAGCAGCATGCGCGGCAATATCGCGATCCAGACCTTGGCGACGATCCTCGGCCAGAACGTGCGCGTCGGCAACGAGGACAACATCTGGGACATGCACAAGAAGCGCTGGTCGACGCCCAAGCAGATCGAATGGGCCGTGAAGCAAAGCGAGCAGTTCGGCCGCAAGGTGGCGACGGCCGAGGAGGCGCGCAAGATCATGAAGGTCGGCGTCTGGTACGACACGGTCGAAGAGACGCTCTTCAACCTCGGCCTGCCGCCGAACCGGCCCGAAGGCTACAAGGGCTTCCTGTCCTACAACACCGACGGCAAGCTGCCGAAGGCGGCGCAGGGCGGGACCAGTCCGGTCAGCATCCTGTAGCGGATGGCGCCAGGGATCGGGCTCGGCCAACCGGTGCCGGGCCCCATCGCACGGAGAACGTTCGCTTGGCTGACTTTGTCCGGGCAACGACGCTCGACCAGCCGCCGAGCGGCATCGGCACCACGGTCACCCTCGGGACAGCAGCGCGGCGCTGTTCCATGCCGACGGCGCGGTGCTCGCGCTCAACGAGAACTGCAAGCGTCTTGGTAGCCGTCGGTCGAGTCGGTCGCGGTCGGTCGCGGTCGGTCGCGGATGGCCGCGGACCTCTTGCGGATCAACGGCCCGACGGCCCGCGTCCCAATCGAACCTGCGAGGCAAAGCACAATGAACTTGCATCAACTGCTACTCGACCTGCCCAACTGGCTGGTCTTCGCATTCGTCGTCGTCAACATGCTGGCGCTCGGTATGGAATTGACGGTACGCAAGATCGTCGATCCGCTGCGCGACCTCAGGCTCACCGCGAAGGCGCTGATCGCCAGTTTCGTCCTCGTCCCGCTCACCGCCTACTTCCTGGTCAACAACCTGCGCCTGGAGCATGGCTTCGCGCTCGGCCTGATCCTGCTCGCCTGCTCGGCGGGCGATCCGTTCGTCACCAAGCTCACCCAGTCGGCGAAGGGCGACAAGCCATACTCGCTGGCGGTGATGGCGATGCTGAGCCTGGTCACGGTGGTCTATATGCCGATCGTCGTGCCGCTGTTGCTCCCCGGCACCAAGGTGGACCCGGTCGAGATCGCCAAGCCGCTGCTCGTGCTGATCATCGTGCCGCTGGTCGTCGGGCTCGTCGTGCGCGCCCGGGCCGCACAGTTCGCGCATACCTGGGCGCCGCGACTGGACCGGCTCGCCTCGTTCCTGGTCTACGCCGCGGTGATCCTGTTCGCGGTCGTCCACTACGCCGCCATCGCCGCGGCGGTCGGTGCCCACGCCATCCTCGCCGCGTGCGTTCTCGTATCGACGGGAGTCGTCTACGGCTACCTGCTCGGCGGCCCGAACCAGCAGCATCGGGGCGATCTCGCCATCAACACCGCCTGGCGCGGCGTGTCCGCCGGCATGGCGGTAGGCATCAAGAACTTCCCCGCCGAGCAGCACGTCTTCACGATGGCGATCATCGTGGTCATCATCTCTTCAATGATCCTGATGCCGCTGTCGGCGACTTACTTGCGCGGCAAGAATCTCGCGCGATCAGGTGCGGCCGCGTGATGATCGAAGCGCCTCCCGCGCCCAACACCGAAAACTTCGCTGCACAGTATGAAAGTCGGCACATGAGCAAGCCAGAAATGAAGAACCCGCGGACGACCCGCGTCGCCGACCTGAAACCCGGCCAGTACGCCGACGGCAGCCCGCTGCACGACGTTCAGTACCTGGAGTGCAAGCTGATCCTGAAGACCGACGAGTTCAGCTCGCCGGCCGGCTTTCGCAAGTACGGCAAGCTCGTCGCCCAGGCGGCAAAGGAATGCGGCGTCGGCTTCGACACGTCGGCGGCGAAGGGCGCGCGCCCGGCGATCCGCGAAGTGATGTTCCTCGACAGCGAGGACTTCCGGCTCTACAACAACGCCTTCATCCTGCGCCGGCGGGTGCGCTTCGAGGACGGATTTGCGGCCGATGAGCCCGAGGTCGTCTTCAAGTTCCGCCACCCGGACCAGCAGCAGGCGGCCGAAGTCGATGTGCGCCCGAATCTGCCGGGCGACTACCGCATCAAGTTCAAGGCCGAGGCCTTGCCGTTGAAGGACAGGCTGGGCGGCTATCGGCTGCTGTTCTCGCACAACGTGCAGTTCCCGCTCAGCCACGCGCCGAAGGAAGGCGACCGCATGGCGATGGCGCGGCTGGCCGAGGTCTTCCCGGCGCTGAAGGTCTTGAAGGCTTCGAAGACCGACCGCGTCTCGCTCGTCAACCAGACCATCGTCGAGGAGGTGCTGCAGGACCTGGGCACGCTCGACTTCGGCAAGGGCGTGACGGCGGACGCCAACGTCGCGCTGTGGCGCACGCGCGGCGAGCACCTGCCGCTGGTCGGCGAGTTCGCCTACCAGGTCAAGTTCAAGCGGCGCGAAGACGTGCACGACAAGGCGCGCGAGCGCTGCGCGAAGTTCTTCATCCGGCTGCAGCAGATCGGCCATGCGTGGATCTTCCTGGGTGCCACGAAGACCGGCATGGTCTACCGGCTCAACGGCAACCCGCCGCAGTCGCATGAGTGAAGGCCCGGCGGGCGGCACGCGCACGTGATGCGGATGGCACATGCCGTCGAACTATGCAACCTCGCTCGAGGAGGTGCTGTGGGGCATCGCCCTGGTAGCGATCACCGTGGCGATCCATGGCTGCGGCATGCTGGCGACGTTGTTCGTGAGCCACACGTTCGGCACGCGCGACGACAAGCTGCTGTCGTTCGTGCGCGGCGGGGCCGTGCTCATCCTGGCGAGCTGGATGATCGTGCTCGTCCACCTGGCCGAACTGCTGGTGTGGGCGCTCTTCTTTCTGTGGCAGGGCGCGATGACCGATGCCAGCAACGCATACTACTTCTCGCTGATGCAGTACACGACGGTGGGCAGCCGCTTCAGCCTGCCACCGCGCTGGCGGCTGCTCGACGGCATGCTGCCGATCGCCGGCTTGATGACCTTTGCCTGGTCGACCGGCGTGCTGTTCATGCTGGCGCAGGAGGTCCAGAGCACCCAGCTGGCCGCCATTCACGCGCGCCGGCAAGCGCGCCGGGCGGCCCGCGCGCCAGCCACGCGGCCGCCTGCCGGCGGTGACCGGCGATGACGCTGCGCGAGCGCTTCTCGCAAGACGACCTGCGCGGCGTGCGCTACGCCGCCAACGTCTTCCTCGCCACGACGGTGCTGTGGATCGTCGTCAAGGTTCACGGCGACTCGAATCCGATCTGGGCCATCAGCTCGATGGTCGCGACCAGCGATCCGCAGTTGAAGCAGTCGCTCGCGACCTTCCGCGGGCGGCTCGTCAACACCCTCGTCGGCTGTGCGATCGGCTTCGTGTGCATCGCTGTCGGCCGCACCGACTGGGAACTGCCGACTGCGCTCGCGCTGGCCGTGCTGGCATCGTCGTATCTGGTTCGCGTGCGGACCATGTGGCGCCAGGCGCCGATCACCGCGGCAATCGTCGTCGCCGGCAGCATGCAGCACCACGACAAGCTCGGCGCGCTCGAGCACGGTGCGGTGCGCGTCGGCGAAGTACTGTTCGGCTGCGTCGTCGGCATCGCAAGCGCCTGGCTGCTTGCCAGGCTGTGGCCGCTGCGCGAGGCGGCGCCTGCCAAGCAGAACTGAAGGCGTCGCGTGCGGTTGTCGTCCAAGCGGCGCGGCCCCGGCCGCAAGCGGGTGTCGCGCCGCGCCGAAGACGAGGCGATACTCGCCTCGATGGCCCGACTTCGCGGCCGCGGATGAGGCGCAATGGAGCATCGGGCGGACAGCACTTCGGCAGCAGGGCACAGTCCGGCGCGGCGCGCGGTGCTGCGCGCCGGCTGCCGCTTCGCGCTCGCGTCGATCGGCGCCAGTCTGGCGCCCGCGGCACCCGCGCAAGGCGTCGCCCGGCGCGTGCTGATCGTGCACTCCTTCGGGCGCGACTTCGCGCCCTACGACGCCGCGATCGCGGCCTTCAGGCGCGAACTGGCGTCGCGCTGGCCGGGGCCGGTGGTGTTTCTCGAAGCGGCGCTCGATGCCGGCCGCGTCGTCGATGCCGAGGAGGAGTCGGCATTCGTCGCCTATCTGGAGGCACGGTTCGGCCATCCGGCGCCGGACCTGATCGTCAGCTCCGCGGCGCCGGCCGCGCGCTTTCTGACGCGTCACCGCGCAGCGCTCTTCCCCGGCGTGCCGATACTGCTGACGGCGATCGACGCGCGTGCCGTGCCGCGCGCGGCGCTCGCGCCGGGCGACACCGCGATCGCCACCGTCATCGATCTGCCGGAAGCCTTCTCGACCGTCGTGCGCGTGCTGCCGCGCACGAGCACGATCGCGGTCGTGCTCGGCGCGACGCCGCTCGAGCGCTTCTGGCGCGGCGAGGTCGAACGCGAGACCGCCGGCCTCGCGGCCCGCGGCATCAAGTTCGTCTGGTTCGACGATCTGTCGCTCGAGCAGATGAAGGCGCAGGTCGCGTCGCTGCCGCCGCACAGCGCGGTGTTCTACGGCTTGCTCATCGTCGACGCGGCCGGCGTTCCGCACGAGCGGCTCGAAGCGCTGGCCGAGCTGAAGCAGGCATCGAATGCGCCGATCTTCTCGATCTTCGAGAACGAACTCGGCCGCGGCGTGGTCGGCGGCCCCTACCTCTCGCAGTCGCGCACCGGCTACACGGCGGCGATGGCCGCACTGCGCATGCTGACCGCGGCACGCAGCGCGCAACCGGTCATCGAGACCATCGGCATGCAGCCGCCCGTCTACGACTGGCGCGAGTTGCGCCGCTGGCGGATCGACGAGACGCTGCTGCCCGAGGATAGCGAGGTGCGCTATCGCGAGGCGTCGCCGTGGGCGCGCTACGGCCGGGAGATCGCCACCGTCGCGACGGTGCTCGTCATGCAGACGGCGCTGATCGCGGCGCTGATGGTGCAGCGCGCGCGGCGGCGGCGCGCCGAGCGCGAGGCGCGAACGCTGGGCGGCCGGCTCATCACCGCCTACGAGGACGAGGGCCGGCGCCTCGCGCGCGAACTGCACGACGACATCACGCAGCGGCTGGCCGGCGTATCGATCGAGGCCGCGATGCTCGCCCGGATCGCCGAGCCGGCGGCGCGCTCGGCGGCCGAAGCCGCCATCGGCAGCGAACTCGCGCAGCTCAGCCGCGACGTGCACGCGCTGTCGTACCGGCTGCACCCCTCGGCGATCGACGACCTCGGGCTTGCCGAGGCGCTGCGCATCGAGTGCGAGCGGGCGGCGCGGCGTGGCGGGGTTGCGGTCGACTTCGACGGCGATGCCGCAGATGGCGCCGATGGCGCCGAACGCGGCGAGCGTGCGCTGTGCCTGTTTCGCGTTGCGCAGGAGGCGCTGCGCAACGCGGCGCGCCACGCGCAGGCCAGGCACATTCAGGTGCGGCTGCAGCGCGAGCCGGGCGGCACGGCCGTGAGCGTGACCGACGACGGCATCGGCTTCGACGCATCGGCCGCGCGCGCGCGCGCCTCGCTCGGCCTCGCAAGCATGCGCGAGCGCGTCGCGCTGCTCGGCGGCCGGCTCGAGATCCGCAGCCGCTCCGGCGAGGGCACGCGCGTTGCCGCCTGGCTGCCGGCAGCAACGGCGGAGCAGGCGCCATGACCCGCCCGCGCGTGCTCCTTGCCGACGATCACCGCATCGTCGCCGCGGGCCTGCAAGCGCTCTTGAGCGCCGACTACGAGCTGGTCGGCCACGCGCAGGATGGCCGTTCACTGCTCGAGCTGGCGCGGCAGCAGCGCGCCGACTTCATCGTCGCCGATATCTCGATGCCGGGCCTGAACGGCATCGACGCGCTGCGCGCGATGCGCCGCGAGGGGCTGGATGTGCCGGTGATCTTCCTCACCATGCACACCGAACCGGCCTATGCCCGCCGCGCGCTCGAGGCCGGCGCCGCCGGCTATGTGCTCAAGCACGCGGCGCCGCAGGAACTGCTGCACGCGCTGCACGTGGCGGCGCAGGGCGGCGTCTATATCAGCCGCGAGATCGCCGCCGAGGTGCTCGCCGCGCCGGGCCAGCGCCCCGAGCGCGACCCGGCCTCGGGCCTCACGCCGCGTCAGCGCGAGATCATCGCGCTGCTCGTCGAAGGCCGCTCGGCCAAGGAGATCGCCCGCCTGCTCGACATCTCGCACCGCACCGTCGAGTACCACAAGTACCAGGCGATGGAGGCGCTCGGCGTCGCGAGCAATGCGGAGCTGATCCAACTCGCGATCCGGCTCCGCATCGCAGGGCCTTGAAGCTTCGGGAATCGGTGCCGCCCTCGTAGTCTTACGAGGTGACGCCGGCGCCTCGCGCTCGCACCATTGCGGCCACCCAAACAACGCAAAGGCCGTGATGAACACCTCCCGCAAGCTGACCGCCGTCGCCGCGCTGATGAGTCTTGCCGCCGCGTCGGCCCTGGCCCAGAACGCCGATCCGAAGGTCAAGGAGGCGGTCGATATCGCCACCGACGCCTACGTCTACGGCTATTCGCTGCTGACCACCGACGTGACGCGCATCCAGATGTCCAACGTCGACAAGCAGGGCGTGCTGAACGCGCCGCTGAACCAGTTCGCCAACGTGCCGCGCTATCCGCCGGCCGACTATCGCGGCGTCTCGGCGCCGAACGCCGACACGCTGTACTCGGTGGCCTGGGTCGACGTGAAGGAGCCGCAGGTCTTCAGCCATCCGGACATGGGCAAGCGCTACTTCCTGTTCCCGATGGTCGATCTGTGGATGACGATCTTCGACAGCCCCGGCTCGCGCACCACCGGCCAGAAGGCCGGCAACTTCCTGCTCACCGGCCCGGACTGGAAGGGCACCGTGCCCAAGGGCATGAAGCACATCACGGTGGCCACGCGCTACATGGTCATCCTCGGGCGCACCTACGCCGACGGCAGCGAGGCCGACTACAAGGCCGCCAACGCGCTGCAGGCGCAGTACAAGATCACGCCGCTTTCGGCCTGGGGCAAGCCCTTCACGCCGAAGGCGCCGCCGGTCGATGCCAACCCCGGCATCTCGATGACGGACAAGCCGCAGGACGTGCTCCTCGCGATGGGCACCGAGGGCTACTTCAACTGGCTCTCCAAGCGCATGTGCGACGCCGCGCCGGCCTACGCCGCCGATGCGCCGGCGCTCGCCAGGTTCGCCAAGATCGGCTTCGAGCCGTGCAAGCCGTTCGCGTTGTCCAAGCTCGATCCGGCGGTGCAGGCCGCGCTGAAGGATCTGCCCAAGACCGCGCTCGACAAGATCGACGCCAATCGCGAAGCCAGCATGGGCAAGATGGTCGACGGCTGGTCGATCACGAAGGGCCTGGGCGTGTACGGCACCGACTACATGAAGCGCGCCGTCGTCGCCGCCTTCGGCTGGCCGGCCAACCTGCAGGAGGACGCGGTCTATCCGTACACGCTGGTCGATCAAAACGGCGCGACGCTCAACGGCGCGCACAAGTACACGCTGACCTGGGCCAAGGGCAAGGAGCCGCCGGTCCACGCGTTCTGGTCGATCACGATGTACATGATCGACCAGGGCTGGTGGTTCGTGCCGAACAAGCTGAACAAATTCACCGTCAGCCCGCGCAACCACCTGAAGGCCAATGCCGACGGCTCGATCACGCTGTATTTCCAGAAGGATTCGCCGGGCAAGGACAAGGAAGCCAACTGGCTGCCCGCGCCGGAAGGCGACTTCATCCCGATGCTGCGCATGTACTGGCCGAAGGAGAAGGCGCCTTCGATCCTCGACGGTAGCTGGACGCCGCCGAAGGTGCAGAGGGTCGACTGAGCCGCACCCGCATGACACCCGATCGAAGGAGAACGCATATGAGATTCGTCGCATCGTCGCTGCTGCTCGCCGCCACCGCCCTGTTGTCGGCCTGCGTCTCGCAGGGCACCTACAACCAGGAGGTGGCCAAGGCCAGCACCTATCAGCAACTGGACGGCCAGCTCAAGGGCGAGGTCGCGGCCGACCAGGCGCAGATCACGCAACTGGACAACGTCGTTCGCGTGACGCTCGCCAACGGCATCCTGTTCGCCGAAGGCGGCTGGGAACTCAACGCTGCCGGCAAGGCAACACTCGCCAAACTCGCGCCGGTGTTGAAGACGCTGACCGGGCAGACGATCCAACTGAAGGGCTACACCGACAACGTGCCGATCGGGCCCGAACTGCGCAGCCGCTTCCCGACCAACGCCGATCTGTCGAAGGCGCGCGCGCAGGCGGTGGCGAGCGAACTGGTGAGCCAGGGCGTGCCGGCTTCGATGATCACTGTCGCCGGCCTGGGCGAGGCCGACCCGGTGGCGAGCAACGACACACCGCAGGGCCGGGCGAAGAACCGGCGCGTCGTGATGGACATCGTCGCCGCCAGGTAGGCGCCACACAGGCGCTCGAGCGAAGCCAAGGAGACCCGCGATGAGCAATCATTCTCTGCTGAAGCTGCTGGCGGGCGCCGCCGTGCTCGCGTTCGGCGTTCACGCCGCGGCCGACATGCCGCTCTTGAACATGGTCGCCGACAAGGTGATCCAGAAGTACCAGTCGGCCAGTTGCGAGCAACTGTGGGCGCAGAAGGCGCAGCCGAAGAGCGAGCAGGAGCAGCGCCTCGTCGGGCTGCTCAAGGGCGACCCGCAGTTGCGCACCGCGTTCATGAACAAGGTCGCCGGGCCGATCGCCAACAAGATGTTCGACTGCGGGATGATTCCGTGAAGCGATCGCTGTGGGTTCTCGCCGCGGCGCTGATCGCCGCTGCCGCGCCGCTCGCGCCGGTGCTGGCGCAGACGGCGGCTTCGGCCCCCGCCGCGAAGGCGCCGCCGGCGAAGAAGGCGCGCAAGCCCGCGCCGCCCGCGCCGGTTCTCGAGCCGCGTGCGGTCGACCTGCTGCGCGCGATGAGCCAGCGGCTGGGCGCCGCCAAGAGCATGTCGTTCACCGCCGTGGCGAGCTATGAATACCCGAGCCGCCTCGGGCCGCCGATCGTCTACACGATGCGCTATGACGTGGCGTTTCAGCGGCCCGACCAGTTGAAGGTCATCGTCCCCGGCGACGGGCCGGCATTCGAGTTCACGGTCGGCGGCGGCGAGATGGTCGCCTTCGCGCCGGCCGAGAACCTGGTCGCGGTGGCCGAAGCGCCGCCGACGCTCGAAGCCGCGCTGAAGAAGGCGTTCGACAGCGCGGCGATCTACTTTCCGTTCACCGACCTGCTGCTGCCCGATCCGTATGCCGCGATCAGCGACGGCGCGGTCCTCGCCTTCGTCGTCGGGCCGTCGATGGTCGTCGGCGGCGTCAAGACCGACATGGTCGTGTGGGCCAGCAACGAGGTCTTTTTGCAGTTGTGGATCGGCAGCGACGACAAGCTGCCGCGGCGCATCCGCGCGCAGTTCCGCGCCGACCCGAGCAATCTGCGCCACGACCTGGAGTTGAGCAATTGGCAGATCGACGCGGCGCTGCCGGCCGAGACCTTCAGCACCGCCAAGGCCAAGGCCGGCCAGCCAATGGCCTTTGCCGCGCCAGGCCGCAAGGTACCGATCGGCGTCAAGCCGCTCGCGATCGAGCGCAGCGCCAAGCCGGCGAACAAGACGCAGTGAGGCAGGCCATGAAGACATCGATGAATGCAACGCTGCTGGCCGCCGCGCTCGGCTGCGCATTTGCCGCGTGGACGCCCGAAGCGGCGGCCTGGGCCTCGGCGAACCGCTTCGGCGGCGCGACGCAGCACAGCTTCGGCGCCACGGCGCACGAGAACCGCTGGGGCGGCAGCAGCGAGCACGTCGCAGGCGAGGGAACGGAGCACACCAACGCCTACGGCGGCAACACCGCGCATTCGGCCTACGGCGGCACCGAACACACCAACGCCTACGGCCAGACCACCGTCGGCCGCGCCGGCTACGGCGCGGTGACGACGACCCCCGGCGGCGCGTCGTACTACCACCCGCCGGCCTACTCGGCCTATCCGGCGTATTCGGCCTATCACCCGCCGGTCGCGGTGCCGTATTACTCGAGCGGCTGCTATGGCTGCGCGGCGGCGGCCGGCGCCGTCGTCGGCATGGCGGCCGGCGCGGCGGTCGCGTCGTCGGCCAACGCCGCGGCGACTTCGAACGCCTATGCGGCCGGTGTCGCCACCGGCAGCGCGAACAGCGCTGCCGCCTACCAGTCTGGCTACGCCGCGGGCGCAACGACCGCCGCCGCGCCCGCGCACTGGGTGACCGGGGCAAGCTACGCAGCGCTGCCCGCCGGGTCGATGGCGGTGCAGAAGAACGGCACGACGTATTACTTGAACGGCAACACCTGGTTCCAGCCGGCCTTCGGCGCGAACGGCGTGCACTACACGGTGGTCGCGGCGCCGTGAAGCCGCATGCCGGCGGCGTGCTGGTGGGCCACGCGCATCAGCGCCTGTCCGAGGGGCTGCGCGGCTGGCTGCAGGCGTCGTTCGACGGCGTGTACATGGTGGCCGATCGCACGTCGCTGATCGAAGGCGCGCACCGGTTGCAGCCGGTGCTGGTGGTCGTCGACCTCGCGCTCGCCGAAGGCAACGTCGCCGCACTGCTGGCCGAGTTGCAGCGCGAGGCGCCGCACAGCCCGACGCTGCTGCTGAGCGACTACAACGATGCGCGCGTCGATGCCGCCGCGCTGGCTGCCGGCGCGGCCGGCGTGTTGCACAAGTCGTCGCTCGCGGCCGATCTGTCGGCGGCGGTCGAGGCGGTGCTCGCCGGACGGCCGTTCACATCGCCGCCGGGTCCGCAATGAGCGCGGCCGCATCGAGTGCGACCATGCGCGAGGGCCAACCCGTCAGCCTGAAGCAGCGCGCGCTCGCGGAGCTGAAGGCCTATGGCGTGATCACGCTGTACCTGTGGCTGTTCCTTGGCTGCTTCACCGTCTATCGCCGGCTGATCCTGGCCGAAACCGGCGTGAGCTACGTGCACTACGGCATCGCGCTGGTCGAGGCGATGGTGATTGCCAAGGTGGTGCTGATCGGCCGCATCTTCGGCTTCAGCCGCCGCTTCGAGGACCGGCCGCTGATCGTGCCGGTGATCTACAAGTCGATCGTGTTCGCGCTGCTGGTGATGGGGTTCGGCATCGTCGAGCATCTGGTCGATGGCTGGATTCATCACCGCGGCTTGTCTGATGGGCTGCGCGAGATCGCTGCCGGCGGCTTCTACGAGATCGGCGCGCGCATGCTGACGCTGACCGTCGCCTTCGTTCCGTTCTTCGCGTTCCACGAACTGGGCCGCGTGCTCGGCCGTGGACGGCTCACCGGCATGTTCTTCACACGGCCCGAACCAGCGGCGACGTCTGCGTGACGCAAGGTGACTCTGCTGGCCCACTCCCAACTTCGCAATGACACGATGAAGACGAACTCCCTGCTGCAACGGGCGGCCACCGCCGCATGCTTTCTCGCGGCCGCCCCCCTGGTTGCCGTCGCGCAAACGGCGCCGACCAAGGCCGACTGGCGCGAGACCTACGCCTACACGCAGGGCATGCAGGCCTTCGTGTTCGGATTTCCCTGGACCTTCCTGCCCGAGATCCGCTGGAAATGGGTGACGCAGGACCCGCACTCGCCCCTCGTGCCGTATGCGCCGCTCAACCAGTTCTTCAACTCGCGGCAGTTGACCACCGCCGAATACCGCGACGGCGGCTCGCCGAACAACGACACGCTGTACTCGGTGGCCTGGCTCGACCTGTCGAAGGAGCCGCTGATCCTGTCGGTGCCCGACGTCGGCGACCGCTACTACACGATGGAGATGGGCTCGCTCGACTCCGACAATTTCGCCTACGTCGGCAAGCGCACCACCGGCACGAAGGCGGGCCACTACGCGATCGTCGGCCCGAACTGGAAGGGCACGCTGCCCGCCGGCGTGACCGAACTGCCGCGCTCGCGCACCGATGCGGCGTTGATCCTCGGGCGCACGCTCGTCACCGGGCCGGACGACGTGGCGGCCGTCAACAAGATCCAGGACCAGTACAAGCTGACGCCGCTCAGCCTGTGGGGCAGCGGCAAGAGCGCGCCCGCGAGCCGCGACGTGCCAGCGCCGGCCAACCCGAAGGACGACCCGCTGGCGGCGTGGAAGACGATGAACGCCGCGATGGCGGCGAACCCGCCCGCCGGCGCGCAGGCGGCGATCGTGCGCAGCTTCGCCGACATCGGCGTCGGCCCGGGGCTGGACGTGACGAAGACCGATGCCGCGACGCAGGCCGGGCTGGCGCGCGCGGCGAAGGACGGCATGGCGCTGCTACGCGACGCGATGCCCAGCTTCGGCAAGCAGGTCAACGGCTGGAAATACCCGCCGCAGGCGATGGGCCGCGCCGGCCTCGCGTACGACTTCCTGCTGCGCGCGTCGCTGCAATGCCTGGGCGGCATCATCTCCAACGACACCGCCGAAGCGATCTACATGAACACCTTCACCGACGCGGCCGGCGCCACGCTGTCGGGGGCCCACACCTACAAGATCCGTTTCGCACCGGGCGGCGCGCCGCCGGTGGGCGCGTTCTGGTCGATCACGATGTACGGGCTTGACAACAACTTCGTCGCCAACCCGATCAACCGCTACAAGCTCGGCAGCCTGCCCGCGGGCAGCATCACGCCGGATGCGGATGGCGGCATGACGATCACGGTGTCGCACCAGCAGCCCGCCGCCGGCGCGGCGAACTGGCTGCCGGCGCCGGCGGGCGACTTCTATTTGGTGCTGCGCACCTACATGCCGCAGGGCAAGCTGCTCGATCAGAGCTGGGAGCCACCGGCGGTGAGCAAGGCTTCGTGACCGCGGGCAGCGATGCCGCGGCATCAGGCGAATGAGCACAACACGGCCAGGCGGCCGCAGGAGACGGGGATGATGAACAAGCAACGGTTCGGATCGGCACTGATGGTGGCCGCGGCGGCGACGGTCGCGGGTTGCGCGTCCGGCCCGCCCTTCATCGACCAGGCGCAGCCCGAGGCCATCCACATGGCCGAGCGGCGCGGCCAGTTCGAGATGAACTGCCAGCAGGTGACCTCGGACGTCGTCTCGCGCGAGACGCTTCAGCCGCTGGTGCAGACCTTCCGCTATACCGGCCCGGAGCGCGCCGAGTACACGATCGGCGTGTCGGGCTGCGGCAAGCGCGTGCTCTACGTCGTGATCTGCCCCGACAACGGCTCGGGCTGCTTTGCGGGCGGAGCGCGCAATGACGTGCGCTGACACCGCCGCCCCGAAACCGCTGCGCGCCGCGGTCGCGTTCGCCGCACTCGCCGGCGCACTCGCGCCGCCGGCGCACGCCGCGATGTCGGCCGAGGAACTCGCCAAGCTGGCGCAGAACCCGGTCGGCAACCTGATCAGCGTGCCGTTCCAGAACGACACCAATTTCAACGTCGGGCCGCAGAGCGGCACGCAGAATATCCTGAACATCCAGCCGGTGATCCCGATCGAGGTGAACAAGGACTGGAACGTCATCACGCGCACCATCCTGCCGCTCGTCTGGCAGCCCGAATTCGCACCCGGCCAGGGCAGCACCTTCGGCCTCGGCGACATCCAGCTCTCGGCCTTCCTGTCGCCGTCGAGCCCGGGGCCGGGCGGGCTGATCTGGGGGGTGGGCGCGATCGTGCAGATGCCGACGAATACCGACGAGGTGCTCGGCAACAAGAACTGGGGCATGGGACCGACCGCGGTGATCCTCAAGCTGCAGAAGGGCGACCCCTGGGTCTATGGCGCGCTCTTCAACAACGTCTGGTCGCTGTCGGGCAACAAGCAGGGCGGAAGCTACAACAACTTCCTGCTCCAGCCGTTCCTGAACTACAACTTCCCCGAGGGGCTGTACCTGACGAGTTCGCCCGTCATCACCGCCAACTGGAACGCCGAGAACAGCCAGCGCTGGACGGTGCCGCTGGGCGGCGGCATCGGCAAGATCTTCCACTTGGGCAAATTGCCGGTGAACACCCAGATCGGCGCCTACTACAACGTCGTCCACCCCGACGACGGCGCGACCTGGCAGTTGCGCGCGCAGGTGCAGTTCATGTTTCCGAAGTAGGGGCGGCCGCGGGCCGCTATCCGGCCGCGCTGGACCAGGGATCGACCAGCGTCACACCGGCATCCTGGAAGTGCCCGAGCTTGCGCGTCGCGAGCGTGGCGCGCCGGGCGAGCGCGATGCCCTCGGTCTGCGTGTCGCGCATATCGGCTGACCGTCCGGCGCGCTGACGCGTGGCGGCCAGCACCGCTGCCTCGGTCGCGGCGGCGCCGTCGAAGTCGAGCACGCGGTTCTCCCGATCCTCCTGCAGCAGTTGCTCGAAGGCCGCCTCGAGCGTCTGGCGGCGCCGGCCGCGCGGCAGCAGCGCGAGCCCGAACCGGGTCTCGAACAGCGTGATGGCGGTGATCCAGATCGACTCGACAGGCTGGCGATCGAGCCATGCGACGACCGCAGGCTCGGGCGCCGCGCGCATCAGCGCCGACAGCACGTTGGTGTCGAGAATGATCACTTGCCGATGTCCGCCGGCCGCGCACTTTGCCCGCGCAGCTCCGGCAGGTCGGCGTCGAGCCCTGTCTTGCGAAAGCGCGGCGCGATGCGCGAGCCGAGGCCGCCCGCGGGGCCGCTCTTCGTGCGCACCGCGTTGCGCAGGATCTCGCGCGCTTCTTCTTCCATGCTGCGCCCGTGACGTGCGGCGCGGCGCTTCAACCGGGCCTTCACGTCTTCTTCCAGCTGCCGGACAACGACCTGCGCCATGATTCGCGCCCTCCCCGCTTGTGCTGGCATGAGTTCACCTCCGGCGGCACCGCCTGCGCCGAACACCGCACGCGCAAGCGCCAACAGCATGGCAGGCGTACAGCTGACGACAACGGGTCTGTGCCAGCCTCGGGGCCGGCTCGCCGTGGCTATGATCAACGCTTCACCGTGACCCACCTGCTCAACCTTCTTTCCGCCATCGCACTGCTGGTGTGGGGTACACAGATCGTGCGCTCCGGCATGCTGCGCGTCTTCGGCGGAAAGCTGCGCGAAGTACTCGCCGCGAGCACGCGCAACCGCTTTGCCGCGGCCGCGGCCGGCATGGGGGTGACGTGTCTCGTGCAGTCGAGCACCGCGACCGGCCTGATCGTCGCCTCGTTCGTCGATCGCGCGCTGATCGCGACCGCCCCGGCGCTCGCCGTCATGCTCGGCGCCGACGTCGGCTCGGCGCTGATGACGGTCGTCTTCTCGTTCGACCTGTCGTGGCTGTCGCCGGCGCTGATCTTCGGCGGCGTCGTCGTCTATACGCTGCGCGAAAGCACGACCGCCGGGCGCATCGGACGGATCGCGATCGGCCTGGGCCTGATCACGCTCGCGCTGCAGTTGATCGTCGGCGCGACCCGCCCGCTCACCGCGTCGCCCGAGGTGCAGGCGCTGCTGCTGGCGTTGCCCAACGATCTGATGCTCGAAATCGTCGTCGGCACCGCGCTGACGGTGATGGCCTACTCGGGTCTCGCAATCGTGCTGCTGATCGCGGCGCTGGCCGCCTCGGGCCTGCTGCCGATGCCGGTCGCGCTCGGCCTCGTGCTCGGCGCCAATCTGGGCAGCGGCCTGCTCGCGCTGATCGCAACCGCCAAATCGAGCGCCGTCGCGCGCCGCGTTCCGCTCGGCAACCTGCTCTTCAAGCTGCTCGGCATCACCGCGATCATTCCGCTCATGCCGTTCATCCGGGACTGGCGAGAGACGCTGTCGATGCCGCCGCACACGCAAGTCGTCGCCTTTCATCTGCTGTTCAACATCGCGCTCGCCGTCGTCTTCATCGGCTTCGCGCCATTCATCGCGAAGATCGTCGAGCGCTGGCTGCGCGAGCCCGAGGCGCCGCCGACCGAGCGGCCGAACCACCTCGATCCGGTCGCGCTCGACACGCCGTCGCTCGCCATCTCGTGCGCGGCGCGCGAGGCGCTGCATCAGGCCGACATCGTCGAGACCATGCTGCGCGGCATGCTGACCGTGATCCGCACCGGCGACCTTTCGCTTGCCCAACAGCTGCGCGCGCTCGACGATACGGTCGATCAGCTCTACGGCTCGATCAAGACCTACCTGACGCAGATCTCGCGCGGCGCGCTCTCCGAGCGCGAAGGCAGCCGCTGGACCGACATCATCTCGTTCGTGATCAACATGGAGCAGATCGCCGACATCATCGAGCGCGTCATCCAGGAGGTCGAGGACAAGAATATTCGCCGCGGCCGGCGCTTCTCGGACGCCGGCATGGCCGAGGTCGCCGACCTGCACGGGCGGCTGATGGCCAATCTGCGCCTCGCGATGAGCGTCTTCCTCGACGGCCACGTGCGCGACGCGCAAAAGCTGCTGCAGGAAAAGGCGATCTTTCGCGATCTCGAGCACGACTATGCGAACGCGCACCTGGCGCGCCTGAGCGAGAACTCGATGCAAAGCGTCGAGACGAGTGCGCAGCACATCGACCTCATCAGCGACCTCAAGCGCATCAACTCGCACATCTGCGCGATCGCCTACCCGATTCTCGAGCAGGCCGGCGCGCTCGCGCCGACGCGCCTGAAGCAAGGGGTGCGCTTCGAGGAGAGCCGGGCGCGCGGTTCGACGCGGCCGGCGCCGCTCGAAGATTGACGCTGACCTGGCCCATCGTTGCCGCGGTGCTGCTGGGCGCACTGCTGCACGCGTCGTGGAACGCGCTGATCAAGTCGGGCCACGACAAGGCACTCGATACCGCGCTGATCCACGTCATGGGCTGCGCGGCGGGCGCCGTGCTGATCCTCGCCGCCGGCCCGCCCCGCGTGCAGGCGCTGCCGTGGCTCGCGGCCTCGCTCGTCGTCCACCTCGGCTACTACATCGCGCTGGCCGGCGCATACCGCCACGGCGACCTCGGGCTCACCTATCCGATCATGCGCGGCGGCGGGCCGCTGCTCGTCGCGCTCGCGCTCTTCGCGAGCGGTGGCGCGATCATCGACGAGTCGATCGCGCTCGCGACCTGGCTCGGCGTCGCCGGCATCAGCGGCGGCGTGCTGCTGGTGGGCATGTCGCCTTCGGCGGCGGGCGGCAACCACCGGCGGGCGCTGCAGTTCGCGCTGCTCAACGCCTGCATCGTCGCCACCTATACGATCATCGACGGCATCGGCGTGCGCGCGAGCGGCAATGCGCTGCAGTATGTCGCGCTGCTGTTCATGCTCGACGGCCTGCCCTACTTCGCGCTCGTGATGCACCGCCGCGGCAGGGACGGGCGCCGCGCCGCCTGGGCCCACATGCGCGGGCGCTGGCCGCTCGCGCTGCTCGGCACCGGCGCTTCGCTCGGCTCCTACGGCATCGCGCTGTGGGCGATGACGCGCGCGCCGCTGGCGGCGGTCGCCGCGCTGCGCGAAACCTCGGTGCTGTTCGCGGTCCTGCTCGGCACCGTCTTGCTGAAGGAGCGCTTCGGCCCGCGGCGCGCCGCCGGAACGATCTGCATCGTCGGCGGCGTGATGGCGCTGCGGCTCGCGCCGGGCTGAACGCGCCGATCGGCGGCGCGGCCGGCCGGGTCGCTCGGGCATCATCACCCCAGCATCGCCAGCACCCCGAGCCAGAGCGGGATCGTGACGACGCACAGAATCGTCGAGACCATCACCAGCCCGGCGACGAACGGCCCGTTGCCGCCCATGCGCGCGGCCAGCACGTAGGATGCGGACGATGTCGGCAGGCTGGCGAAGGCGACGACGACGGCGCGCTGCAGCGGCGACAGCGCGAGCAGCGCGGTGAGCGCGATCGCGGCGAGCGGCAGCGCCGCGTGACGGATCGCGAGCAGCGCCGCCGCCAGCCCGGGCGCGATTCTCAGCTCGCCCATGCGCAGCCCGGCGCCGACCGCCATCAGCCCGAGCGGCAGCGCCGCGAGGCCGATGCGCTGCAGCGCCGTCGTGACCGGCTCGGGCCATTGCAAGCCGGCGATATTCGCCACCAGGCCGGCGACGGTGCTGATGATGAGCGGGTTGCGCGCGATCTCGCGGCCGAAGGTCTGGCCGCCGTGGCGCGCGAGCGGCCAGACGGCGGCGAGGTTGCACACCGGCACGCACACCGCGATCAGGAGCGCGACGACGGCGACCCCTTGCGGGCCGCCGATGCGCTCGGCGAGCGCGAAGCCGATGAACGAGTTGAAGCGAAATGCGGTCTGCGCGCCCGAGGCGTGCAGCCGGGCGTCGACCTTCGGCCACAGGCGCAGCGCGTAGGCCGCCGCAACGCCGGCCAGCGTGATGCCCCAGCCGCAGAGGACGACGTCGATCGCCGCGCCCGGATCGAGCGGCGTCTTGACGATCGAGTTGAACAGCAGCACCGGGAACAGCACGTAGTAGACGAGGCGCTCGACGCCGTCCCACACGCCGCGGTCGAGCGCCGTATAGCGGCACAGCACGAAGCCGCACAGGATGAGCAGGAAATCGGGGACGAGCAGCAGCGTGTTGTCCATGCGCGCGAGTGTGCCAGTGCCGGCCGGCGCCGGCGCGCGCGGGTATGCTCGGCTTCCTGGCGAACGAGGAGGAAGCGTTGACCGCGATCGAGCGCAGCCTGGAGGCCATCGACCGCTTCGCCGATGCGCTGTGGATCGAGGACGGCCTGAGCGCGAATACGCTCGGCGCCTACCGCCGCGACCTGACGCTCTATGCGCAATGGCTCGCCGCGACGCACGGCCGCGCGCTCGACGAAAGCAGCGAGAGCGACCTGCAGGCGCATGGCGTCGCCCACCACGGCACGAGCCGCGCGAGCACCGCGAACCGGCGCCTGAGCGTCTTCAAGCGCTATTTCCGCTGGGCGCTGCGCGAACACCGCGTGAGCCGCGACCCGACCTTGCGGCTGCAATCGGCGCGCCAGCCGCTGCGCGTGCCCAAGACGCTGTCCGAGGCGCAGGTCGAGGCGCTGCTCGGCGCGCCCGATGTCGAGACTCCGCTCGGATTGCGCGACCGCGCGATGCTCGAGCTGATGTATGCGAGCGGCCTGCGCGTGAGTGAAATCGTCGGCCTGAAGAGCGTGCACGTCGGCCTGTCGGACGGCGCGCTGCACGTCACCGGCAAGGGCGCGAAGGAGCGCCTCGTGCCGTTCGGCGAAGAAGCGCGCGGCTGGCTCGCGCGCTATATGGGCGGCGCGCGCGCGCAGATTCTCGGCCGCCGCAACTGCGAGGCGCTCTTCGTCACCGCGCGCGGCCAGGGCATGTCGCGCCAGGCGTTCTGGCTATTGATCAAGAAGCACGCGCGGACGGCCGACATCACGGTGCCGCTCTCGCCGCACACGCTGCGCCATGCATTCGCGACGCATCTGCTCAACCACGGCGCCGATCTGCGCGCGGTGCAGATGCTGCTCGGCCACGCCGATATCTCGACGACCCAGATCTACACCCACGTCGCGCGCGAGCGCTTGCGCACGCTGCACGCGGCGCACCACCCGCGCGGCTGAAGATCGCGCATGCGGGCGGTTGAACTTGGCGCAAGAATAGCGGTCTGCAGACGATGCCCAGAGTCACCTCCCCCCGCCGCTGGCTTGCCGCCATCGCGCTCGCCGCGCTCGCGCTCGGCGGCTGCGCGACGCTCGACCATGAACAGCGCCGCCTGATCTTCCAGCCCGCCAAGGAGACCTGGTGGGCCGGCGCGCAGGCGGCCGAGGGCATGACCCCGGTCTGGATCGGCTTCGAATCGCGCGAGGACGGCGAGCCGGCGCGGCTGCATGCGCTCTGGCTCGCGAACGACAACCCGGGAGCGCCGGTGCTGCTCTATCTGCACGGCGCGCGCTGGGACGTGACGGGCAGCGCGCCGCGCGTGCGGCGCATGGCGGCGCAGGGCTTTTCGGTGCTCGCGATCGACTACCGCGGCTTCGGCAAGAGCAGCGGCGGCGACGAACTGCCGTCCGAGGCGAAGGCCTACGAGGACGCCCGCGCCGCCTGGGACTGGATCGCGCGCGAGCACCCGCAGCAGCGCCGCTATATCTTCGGCCATTCGCTGGGCAGCGCGATCGCGGTCGAACTGGCGTCGCAGGTGGACGATGCAAGCGGACTGATCGTCGAGGGCAGCTTCACGTCGATCCCCGACGTCTTCACGACCCAGCCCTGGGGCTGGCTGCCGTTGACGGGCCTCATCACGCAGCGCTTCGATGCCGCGAGCCGGATCGACAAGGTGCGCGTGCCGGTGCTCGTCGTTCACGGCAGCGAGGACAGCCTGATTCCCTCCCGCCTCGGCCGCGCACTCTTCGAGCGGGCGCCCGCGCCCAAGCGCTTCGTCCTCGTCGAGGGCGGATCGCACCACAATGCGAATGCGCTCGGCCAGACGCAGTATGCGCAGGCGCTGCGCGAGCTGTTCGGGCCGACGCTGTAGGCCGCCGTCGGGCAGGCGGCTCGGCAGGCTTCGATCGGCGCAGGCCGTGCGGACATCGACGATGAGCACTCTCAAACTGAAGAACAAGCCGCAGACGACGGCGCCGAGGGATCGCGCCCCGGTGCGCGGCAGCGCGCCGCGGCCGCGGCCGACACTCGCGCAGGCCGATCATGAGCGCGAGCGCCGAACCGCTGCCGCGCAACCGGCAAGACGCGAAGAAGCGCGGGCGACTCGTGCCGAGCCCGAGCGCGCGCCCGAAGCCGCGAGCCGCCGGCGCGACGCACCGCCCGCACTGCCGAAAGCCCGCCCGGACCGTGCACCCGTTGATCACCGCCCGCGGCACCCGCCCCGCCAGCCGGACGTATCGCGTCGCGATGCATCGTCCGCGCGACCACGAGCGCCGGCCGCGCCGCCCGGCGACGCGAGCATGCGGCTGTCCAAGCGCATGAGCGAGCTCGGCCTCGCGTCGCGCCGCGAGGCCGACGAGTGGATCGCGAAGGGCTGGGTGCGCGTCGACGGCCGGGTCGTCGCCGAACTCGGTTCGCGCGTGTTGCCCGGCCAGCGCATCACGACCGACCCCCGCGCGCGGCACCAGCAGGCCGGGCGCGTCACGATCCTGCTCAACAAGCCGGTCGGCTGGGTCAGCGGCCAGGCCGAGGATGGCCACGAGCCGGCGATCGCGCTCGTCAGGCCGCAGTCGCAGTGGCGGGAAGACCGCTCGGGCATCCGCTTTCTGCCCGCTCACCTGCGCGGCATCGCGCCCGCCGGCCGGCTCGACATCGATTCGGTCGGCCTGCTCGTCTTCACGCAGGATGGCCGCGTCGCTCGCCAGTTGATCGGCGACGACTCGGACATCGACAAGGAGTACCTCGTGCGCGTCGAGCTCGAAGGCGGCGGCCGGCTCGCCGACGACCGGCTCGCGCTGCTGCGTCACGGGCTCGAACTCGACGGCGTCGCGCTGCGGCCGGCGAGCGTCGAATGGATCAACGACGACCAGCTCCGCTTCGTGCTGCGCGAGGGCCGCAAGCGCCAGATCCGGCGCATGTGCGAGGCGGTCGGCCTCACGGTGACGGGCCTGAAGCGCGTGCGCATCGGGCAGGTGCTGCTCGGCGATCTGCCCGCGGGGCAATGGCGCTATCTGCGGCCGGATGAGCACTTCGATGCCGATTCGCGCTAGGCACGGCGATGCCGGGCACGGCCGATGCGCCGAAGCTGCCGACGCGATCGTTGCCGCACGCCGGTACCGGGGCCGAGGCCGCGGATCACTCGTGCCGCAGCGCCTCGATCGGATCGAGCCGCGCCGCGCGGCGCGCCGGGAAGTAGCCGAAGATCACGCCGATCGCCGCCGAGAAGCCGAGCGCCAGCGCGTTGATGCCGGGGTTGAACTGCACCGGCACCTGCATCAGCTGCGCCAGCCCGACGCTGGCCAGCGCGGCCAGTAGCACGCCCACCACGCCGCCGAGCGCGGCGAGCACGACCGCCTCGATCAGGAACTGCAGCAGAACCTCGCGCTCGAGCGCGCCGATGGCCAGGCGCACGCCGATCTCGCGCGTGCGCTCGGTCACGCTGACCAGCATGATGTTCATGATGCCGATGCCGCCCACCAGCAGGCTCACCGCCGCCACCGCGCCGAGCAGCGTCGTCATCACCTGCGTCGTGCCCGACAGCGTATCGGCGATCTGGCGCGTATCGAGCACGTTGAAATTGTCGTCGTCGTCGGCCGCCAGCTTGCGCCGCTCGCGCAGCAGTTGCGTCAGCGCGGAGCGCGCGCGGTCGATGCCGGCCTCGTCGCGCACCGACACCAGCAGCGTATTGACGCGCGTGCTGCCGGTGACGCGGCGCTGCAGCGTGCGCAGCGGCAACACGACCATGTCGTCCTGGTCCATGCCCATCGCCGCCTGGCCTTTGGACGCGAGCACGCCCACCACCTCGCACGAGAAGCTCTTCACGCGCAGGTGCTGGCCGAGCGCGTCGCTGTCGGCAAAGAGTTCGCGCTGCACGGTGGCGCCGATCACGCACACCGCCGCGCCGGCGCGCTCCTCGTGATCCTCGAAGCGGCGCCCCGAGGCCAGTTCCCAGTTGCTGGTGTCGAAGTGCGCGTTGGTCGTGCCGATCAGGCTCGTCGCCCAGTTGCGCGCGTCGGCCACCACGGTGGCCGACGAGCGTTGCTCGGGGGCCACCGCGCGCAGCCCGCCGATCTGCGCCTCGATGGCCGCGGCGTCGGCCTCGGTGAACGACGGCACGCCGATGCTCGCACCCGGCCCCATGCGCTGCCCGGGGCGGATCTGCAGCAGGTTGCTGCCCAGCCCGGCGATCTGGCTGCGCACCGCCGCCGTGGCGCCCTGCCCCAGCGTGACCATCGTCACCACTGCGCTGACGCCGATGACGATGCCGAGCACGGTGAGGAAAGAGCGCAGCAGGTTGCGCCGGATCGAGCGCAGCGCGAGCAGCAGGCTGTTCCACAGCATTTCAGTACCGCCCGGCCGTTCCGAAGGTACTGAGCGCCCCCTCGGGGGGCAGCGAACGCAGTGAGCATGGGGGCCTCATCAGGCGGCCTCCACCTGCGGCCGGCGCGCATCGGAGGCGACCAGCCCGTCGACGAAGCGCACGGTGCGGTGCGCGTATTCGGCCATGTCGGGCTCGTGCGTGACCATCAGCACCGTGATGCCGCGCTCGCGGTTCAGCCCGGCGAGCAGCTCCATGATCTCGCGGCTGCGCTGCGTGTCGAGGTTGCCGGTGGGCTCGTCGGCGAGCAGCACGGTGGGCCGGGTGACGATCGCGCGCGCGATCGCCACGCGCTGCTGCTGCCCGCCCGACAGCTCGCCCGGCGTGTGGTCCTCGCGCCCCTGCAGCCCGACCGAAGCCAGCGCCTCGCGCGCCGCGGCATGGCGCTTGGCCGTCGGCTCGCCGCGGTACAGCAGCGGCAGCTCGACGTTCTCGAGCGCGCTGGTGCGCGCCAGCAGGTTGAAGCCCTGGAAGACGAAGCCCAGGTGGCGGCGGCGCAACCGCGCGCGCTGGTCGCGGCTCAGCCGCTCGACGTGCACGCCGCGGAACAGGTATTCGCCGGCCGACGGCGTATCCAGACAGCCGAGGACATTCATCACCGTCGACTTGCCCGAGCCGCTGGGCCCCATGATGGCGACGAACTCGCCGGCGTCGATGTCCAGGTCGATGCCGGCCAGCGCGCGCACCATCGCCTGGCCTTCGCCGTAGACGCGCGTCACGCCGCGCAGATGGATCAAGGGGAGAGTCGAGGCGGCTTCGCTCACCGCGCCGTCCCGGCCAACTGGTCGACGATCACGGCGTCGCCCTCGTGCAGATCGCCGCTGACCTCGGTGCGCCGGCCGTCGCTCAAGCCGGCCTTCACCGTCACCGCCGCCGCGGCGCCATCGCGCAGCAGCCACAGCTGGCGCTCGGTATTCTTCGCGTCCACCGTGCCGGCACGCTTGGGCGCACCGCGCGGCGGGCCGGGCATCAGCTTGCTCAGCACGTCCGCGCCGCCGGAAGCGGACTTGGCGGCATTGGCCGCGGCGGTGGCCGGCGTGAAGCGCAGCGCCGCGTTGGGCACCAGCAAGACGTTCTGGCGCTGCACCGCGGCGATGCTGGCGGTGGCGGTCATGCCCGGGCGCAACAGCAACTCGTCGTTGGCGACGCTCAGCTCGGCGACGTAGGTGACGACGTTTTCCTTGATGGTCGAGCCAAAGCCGACGCGCGTGATCGTCGCCGGGAAGTTGCGGTTCGCCCAGGCCGCCACGGTGAAGGTCGCACCCTGGCCCTGCCGCACCTGCCCGACATCGGCCTCGTCGACGTTGACCTGCAGCTTCATCTGCCGCAGATCGGCGGCGAGGGTGAACAGCGTCACCGCCTGCAGCGACGCGGCAACCGCGTTGCCGGGGTCGACACTGCGCGTCAGCACGACGCCGTCGATCGGCGAACGGATCGAGGCCTTGCCGAGGTTGGTTTCGTCGACGCGCAGCGCCGCCTTCGCGTCGGCCACCACGGCGCGCGCCGCGGCCTCGTCGGCGACGGCGCGGTCGGCATTGGCGCGCGCGCTGTCGAACTCGGTGGCCGAAGGCACGCGTCCGCCGGACAGGCGCGACACCTCCTCCATGCGCTCGACATTGGCGCGCGCCTCCTTCAGCGTCGCCGCGGCCTGCGCCACCTTGGCCTCGGCCGAGGCGAGCGTGGCGCGCGAGCGCGCGATCTGGTCGCGCAGCTTGGTGGTATCCAGTTCCACCAACACCTGGCCCTTGACCACCGTGTCGTTGATGTCCACCAGCACCTTGGCCACCGTGCCCGACAGCTCGCTGCCGATATTGACGGTGAGCGTCGGCGCCAGCGTGCCGTTGGCCACCACCTGCACGTCGAGCGTGCCGCGCCGCACCGGCTCGGTCTGGAAGCGCGGCAGCGCGGCCGCATCGGCGACGCGCGCGCGCCAGGCGAGCGCCGCGGCCAGCGCAGCCAGCAACAGCAGCATCGCGATCCACAAGGTCTTGCGCCGCCACCACGGGCGCGGCGCGTCGGCCCCGAGCAGCTCGTTCAGGCTCGCGGCGGCGGCATCGTCGGTTTCGTTCTTCATGGTGTGGGGTCCGCGGCGTCGGCCGACCAGCCGCCGCCGAGCGCCTTGTAGAGCTGGATCATCGCCATCACGTTGTCGGCCTCGGTGCTGGCCTGACTGTCCTCGAGCGTGCGCACGCTGCGCTCGGTATCGAGCACGGTCTGGAAGTCCACCAGCCCCGAGCGGTAGCGAAAGCTGGCCAGCAGCGCCGCGTTGCGCGCCGCCTGCACCGCCTGCGCCAGCGCGTCGGCGCGCACCGCACCGTTGGCGAGCGCGGCGCGCGCATCCTCCACGTCGCGCAGCGCGCCCGCAAGCGCGCCCTCGTAGGCGGCAAGCGCCTGCTCCTGCTCGGCGCTGCGGATCTCGACCTGCTGGCGCAGCCGGCCGGCGTCGAAGATCGGCGCCGCGAGGCTCGCGGCGACGAGTTGCGTCGCCGCACCGCCGCCCGTCAGCGCCGACAGCACCGCGCCCTGCAGGCCGAGCGTGCCGGCCAGGTTCAGCGACGGATAGCGCGCCGCCTCGGCGACGCCGATGCGCGCAGTCGCCGCAGCGAGGCTGCGCTCGGCGGCGACGATATCGGGTCGACGGCGCAGCAGGTCGGCCGGGATGCCGGCAAGCGGCTGCGCGGCGGCGCTCGGGATCGCGGAAGCGTCCTTCAGCTCGGGCGCGAGCGTGCCCGGCGCGACGTTGAGCAGCACGGCGAGCGCGCTGATCTTCTGCGTGGCGGCGTCCTGCAGTTGCGGCAGCTGCCCGCGCGTCTGCTCGCGGTTGGCGCGCGCCTGCTCGACGTCGATCTGGCCGACGAGCCCGGCCTGCGCGCGCCACTGCGCGATCTGCAGCGTCTGCGACTGGTTGTCCAGGTTGGCCTGCGTGATGCCGATGCGCAACTGGTAGGCGCGCAGCAGCACGTAGTCGCGCGCCACCTCGGCGGCGAGCGAGACCTGCGTGCTGGCGAGCGTGGCCGCACTCGCCTGGGCGTCGGCGTCGGCAGCCTCGACGCCGCGCTTCAGACCGCCGAAGAGGTCGATCTCCCACGAAGCATCGAACCCGAGGCCGTAGCTCGATGTCGCGTCGTTGCCGCCGCTCGACGAGCGCGTCGCCGAGCCGTAGGCACCGACGCTGGGCCACAGCGCGGCCTCGGCCTGCGCGCCGACGGCGCGCGCGGCGCGCAGCCGCGCCCGCGCGATGCGCACGTCGGGATTGGCGGCGAGCGCGCGTTCGACGAGGCTCGTGAGCTGCGGGTCGTCAAAGCGGCGCCACCAGCCGGCGTCGAGCGGCGCGGCCGGCGTATCCACCGCCGCGGCGGGCGACCAGGCCGGCGGCAGATCGGTCTTCGGGGGTTGGTAGTCCGGGCCGACCGCGGCGCAGCCGGCCAGCAGACAGGCCAGGCCGAGCAGCGCCGCGCGGCGCCGAGAGGTGGATGCAGGGTGAATCGGTTTCATGTCTGGAGCGCAGGCAGTGTCGCTGGGGTGCATGTGCTGGCTGCGTGCGCTTTGTAAAGTTGTGCGTCGCTGTTTTCGCAGCGGCTTCGGGCTTGGCAAGGTGCGGCACGTGAGAGCCCTCGCCCGGCCTCGGCGCTGCATCCGGCCGGCCGGCGCGGCGTTGACAATCTGCGAGCCGCGAAGACTGTGGCCTAATTGCGAGTTGACCGATTCACAACAGATTCAACCGCCATGGGTAACAAGATCAAGACCGAAGCCGATCGCCGCGCCACCCCGCAACCGCCCGCACCGCTGGGCGTGACGCGCACCAGCCGCAGGGGCCAGCGCGTCAGCCTGGAACGCGGCGTCGCCACGCGCAGCAAGAAGAATCCCGGCAAGCGCTCGAAGAAGGGCGGCTGAGCGCGCGCCGGGCGGCCCGCCGCCGCGGGCGGCCGACGACGCCGCGATCCGGCCTTTCGCGCGCGACGATGCCATGCTGCGCATCACCGAACTGCGCCTGCCGCTGGACCACGCCGAAGCGGCACTGCGCGCGGCGATCGTCGCCCGCCTACAGGTGGCGGACGCCGAGCTGCGCGCTTTCACCGTCTTTCGGCGCGGCTACGACGCGCGCAACAGGCGTGCGATCCGGCTCGTCTATACCGTCGACTGCGAACTGGCCGACGAGGCCGCCGTCCGCGCGCGCTGCGCCGCAGATGCGCAGGTCCGCCCCGCGCCCGATACCGCGTACCGCTTCGTCGGCCGCGCGCCGGCCGATTGGCGGGCGGACGACGCCGGCGCGCGCCCGGTCGTCGTCGGCTTCGGACCGTGCGGCATCTTCGCCGCGCTCGTCCTCGCCCAGATGGGGCTCGCGCCGATCGTCCTGGAACGCGGCAAGGCGGTGCGCGAACGCACGAAGGACACCTGGGGCCTGTGGCGCCGCGGCGTGCTCGACCCCGAATCGAACGTCCAGTTCGGCGAGGGCGGCGCGGGCACCTTCTCCGACGGCAAGCTGTGGAGTCAGATCAGCGACCCGCGGCATCTAACGCGCAAGGTGCTGACGGAGTTCGTCAAGGCGGGCGCACCGGAGGAGATCCTCTACGTCGCCAAGCCGCATATCGGCACCTTCCGCCTCGTCTCGATGGTCGAGAAGATGCGCGCCGAGATCATCGCCCTGGGCGGCGAGGTGCGCTTCGGCGCGCGCGTGACCGACGTGCTGATCGAGGACGGCGCCGACGGCGCGCGCCACATCCGCGGATTGACGCTCGCCGATGGCGAAGAGCTGCGCGCCGACCACGTCATCCTCGCCCTCGGCCACAGCGCGCGCGATACCTTCGAGAGGCTGCAGGCGCGCGGCGTCCACATGGAGGCCAAGGCGTTCTCGATCGGCTTTCGCATCGAGCATCCGCAAAGCCTGATCGATGCGGCGCGCTTCGGGCCGAGCGCGGGGCATCCGATCCTCGGGGCGGCGGACTACAAGCTCGTGCATCACGCGAAAAACGGCCGCTCGGTCTACAGTTTCTGCATGTGCCCGGGCGGCACCGTCGTCGCGGCGACCTCCGAGGTGGGCCGGGTCGTCACCAACGGCATGAGCCAGTATTCGCGCAACGAGCGCAATGCGAACGCGGGCATCGTGGTCGGCATCGCACCGCAGGACTATCGGCGCGACGGCGCAGGCGGCGGCCCGGTCGATGCGCTAGACGGCATCGCGTTTCAGCGCCAACTCGAATCGCGCGCCTTCGAGCTCGGCGGCGGCGGTTATGTCGCGCCGGGTCAGTTGCTCGGCGACTTCGTGAAGCGCCAGCGCAGCAGCGCGCCGGGCGGCGTGCAGCCGTCGTACAAGCCGGGCGTCGCGATGACCGACCTCGCCGCGCGCAACAGCGAGAGCCTGCCCGGCTACGCGCTCGATGCGATCCGCGAGGCGCTGCCCGCCTTCGAGCGCCAGATCGCAGGCTTCGCGCTGCCCGACGCCGTCCTCACCGGCGTCGAGACGCGCACCTCGTCGCCGCTGCGCATCACGCGCGGCCGCGACCTGCAGAGCCTGAACGTCAAGGGCCTCTACCCCGCCGGCGAAGGCGCCGGCTACGCCGGCGGCATCATGTCGGCCGGCGTCGACGGCATCGAGGTGGCGGAGGCGGTGGCGCTGCGGATCGGCGTGGCGCGATAGTTTGCCCGTCGATTGCAGCGGAAGTGCGCGAGCGGCGCGCTCGTATCCTATGTGATACATTTCGAACCATACTCGAAATCCGGCAGACCACCCTCTACTCGAGATGGTTTGCCGGACTTCGGGACCGGATGGCCAGATCGCGAATCGACATTCGTATCCGTCGCCTGTCGTTGGGCAACCCAGGCGACGCGAAACCCATCGGCGAAGGCGTCCGCGAGTTGCGCATCGACCACGGACCCGGCTATCGCGTGTACTTCGTTCAACGGGGAAGCGAATGCGTGATCCTGCTCGCCGACGGAGACAAGTCGTCGCAGGACCGCGACATACGCAACGCCAAGACGCTCGCGCGTCAACTGTAGGAGAACATCGTGGCAAGAACAGTCACCATCCCCTGGGATCCCGCAGAGCACCTGCAAACCGAGGAAGATATGGCTGGGTACCTCGAGGCGGCGCTGGAGGAAGGCGACCCCGCGCTCATCGCGGCTGCGCTCGGCGATATCGCGCGCGCCAAGGGCATGACGCAGGTCGCCCGTGAAGCCGGACTCGGCCGCGAGAGCCTGTACAAGGCGCTGTCGCCCAGCGGCAATCCGGAGTTCGCGACGATCATGAAGGTGGTGTCGGTTCTCGGCCTACGACTCCACGCCACGGCTGCCGGATCGAAGGGTTCGGTTTAGCGGCGGACGCAGCAGCAAAGCGCCCGACGCCAGCGCCCGACCGCAACGCACCCTTGGCCCAGGACACCCGCAATGAACCCTGAACCTTCGAGCGCCTACGAGCGGATCGCCGACGACAGCTTCCTCGCGGGCGAACTGACGCGCGGCCCATGGAGCCCCGATCACCAGCACGCGGGGCCGCCGACCGCGCTCGTCAGCCGCGCCATCGAACGGGCGGCGGCCGCGCAAGGGCTGACGCACCTGGCGCGCCTCACCGCCAACCTGCTGCGTCCCGTGCCGCTCGGCGAGTTGAGCGTCGCGGTGGACGAGGACTACGCCGGCCGCAATGCGGCGCATTTCTCGGCCCGCCTGTCCGGCGGCGGCAAGGAGCTGGCGCGCTTCACCGCGCTGATGCAGCGCGAGGTCGAGACGCCGACGCCGCCCGGCACGCCCGGCCACCCCTTGCCCGCGGCGCCGCGCCGGCCCGGTGACTGCGAGCCCTTTGCGATGCCGTTCGCGGGCCGGCAGATCACGTACGCCGACTTCGTCGAGACGCGCGCCGCCGAGGGCCGCCCCTGGGCCGGACCGTGCAGCGTCTGGTTCCGGATGCGCCATCCGCTCGTCGAGGGCGAATCGCCGAGCCCGTATCAACGCGTCGCGGTCGCCGCCGATTCGGGCAACGGCATCAGCGCGGTGCTCGACTTCGCGCGCTACAGCTTCGTCAACTGCGACCTGACGATCAACCTGCTGCGCCGGCCGGTGGGCGACTGGATCTGCCTTGCCGCCCGCACGCAGCTCGGCGGCAACGGCTGCGGGCTGGCCGAATCGACGCTCTACGACGCGGCTGGCCTCATCGGCAGCGCAACGCAAAGCCTTGCGGTGCGGCTGCGCGAAGGCCCGGGATAAGCCCGCGACGCTCGAGGCAGCGCATGAGGACCAGCCCGGCTTCGAGCGTGAATGCACCGGCGGCGAGGCGCTCGATCAGCTCGCCCGGCGCGACGCAGTCGAAACGCGCGACTTCGCCGTCCTGGTTCGCCGGGCGCGTGCCATCGGGAACGACGGCCTCGAAGATATCGATATGCTCGACCATGTAGCCCTCGTGCACCGGGTGGCGGACGGTGATGCGGTCGGCCGTCGCACACGCCTGCAGGGCATGCAGACGCAGACCCGCCTCCTCCCAGGTCTCGCGTTCGAGCGCGAGCGCATCGTCTTCGTCGGCCGCGATGAGGCCGCCGACGAGCGTATCCCACCGGCCCGGATCGACCGCCTTGTCCAGCGCGCGCTGCTGGACCCAGATATCGCCCGTACCCGAGAAGCCGACCAGATGCACCGCGAAGGTCGCGATGCCCAGCGGCCGCACCGCGGCGCGCTCGACGACCGCCCGGCGCTGCAGCGATTCGTCGGTCACGGCGAGCAGTTCGCCGCGCCACTTGCCGCAAAGCCCTTGCGCGAAGAGCCACTGCGCGATGCGCGCCAGCGCGGCATCGGCGTCACCGGATACGCGCTCGGCCTCGCCTTGCTGCACCAGCGGCAGGCCCGCGGCACGCAGCGCATCCGCAAGCGGCGCTTCGATCGAGCCGACCGGCGATGCACAGCCGTCGATGAAGAGCGCAGCGCGCGGCCGCAGCGGTGGCTGCGCGGCGCGCGCTTGCCGTTGCGCCCACCAGGCGGATTCGAGGACTGTCATCGCGTATCCGCCAAGTATCGGCGAAGCACGCCGCCGACCACCAACGCAACAGGGCACCCGAAGGTGCCCTGTTCAGTTCGCGACCGGCGCTCAGCTACCCTGACGGCGGCGCGCGACGAAGCCGACGAGGGCCAGACCGGCCACCATCAATGCATAGGTCTCCGGTTCGGGAACAGCGCGCACGACGAATGTCTCGGAATAGTAGGGATCGTTATTCGTTCCCCAGGCAGCCGGGAGATTCCAGACCACGCCAGCGAGCACATCGCCGTTGTCGCAATGGCTGTAACCGCTGTTGAAGTAGGCCGACGCGCACTTCGCGCCGGCGTCGAACTGTGCGGACAGGTCGGCGAGGCCGGTGAAGCTCGACGTGAAGTCGCTGGCCGATGCAAGGTTCCATCCGTCGTGCATGACGAGATCGCCGTTTTGGTTGCAGGTCGGAGACACCGGCGAGCAGGGTGCGGCCCAGGCCCATTCCATGCCGCCCGCATTGACAATCAGGTTCGACGGCACGTCGGCGGCCATCGCGCCGGACATTCCGGTCAGGCCGAACAGCAGCGCGGCCAGGGTCTTGATCAGTTTCATCGTGAGTTCCTTTGGCTTTGTGAGCGGCCCCGAATTCCTCCGACGCCTGGAGCGATGATGCGGTAAGCGGGGCGTCCGGTCATGCCCCGATTCGCGGGGGTCAACAACACCTCTGCCACCGCCTGAATGTAACCATTGGCCGACGCGAGGCGCGGCAGCGTGCCGCGGGGCGACGCGCGTGAAGCTGCGTTGCCCGCGAGCGGCCAACGGTCTGCACGGGCCTGCGCAGGCCTGCCGGCCCGGGCTCGGCATAAACTGCGGCTGGCGGGCGCCGCGCCCGTCGTCACCTTCACCGAGAATCTGCACGCAATGAAAGCCGTCCGCTGCCATGCCTGGGGCCCGCCCGAATCGCTCGTCGTCGAAGAACTGCCGGCCCTGCACCCGCAGGCCGGCGAGGTGCTGATCGAGGTCGATGCGGCGTCGGTGAACTACCCCGACGTGCTCATCATCCAGGGCAAATACCAGCTGAAACCCGAATTGCCGTTCACCCCCGGCACCGAGATCGCCGGCACGGTGAGTGCGCTCGGCGAAGGCGTGACCGGCGTGAAGGTCGGCGCCAAGGTGATCGCCTTCGTCGGCCTCGGCGGTTTTGCCGAGCAGGCCGTGGCGCCCGCGGGCCGGCTGATTCCGATTCCGCCGGGCATCGCCGCCGAGGTTGCGGCATCGTTCACGATGGCCTACGGCACCTCGCACCATGCGGTCGTCGACCGCGGCCAGCTGAAGGCGGGCGAGACGATGCTCGTGCTCGGCGCGGCGGGCGGCGTCGGCCTGGCGGCGGTCGAGATCGGCAAGGCGGTCGGCGCGCGCGTCATCGCCGCCGCGTCGAGCGACGCCAAACTGGCCGTCTGCAAGGCGCATGGTGCCGACGTGCTGCTCAACTACGCGACGCAGGATCTGCGCGCCGCGCTGAAGGATGCGACCGGCGGCAAGGGCCCGGACGTGGTCTACGACCCGGTCGGCGGCGACTATACCGAGCCCGCACTGCGCTCGATCGCGCGCCGCGGGCGCTACCTCGTGATCGGCTTCGCGAACGGCGAGATTCCACGAATCGCGCTCAACCTGCCGCTGCTGAAGGAGGCGTCGCTGGTCGGCGTCTTCTGGGGCGAGTTCGCGCGCCACGAGCCGCAGGCGAACATGGCGGCGATGACGCAACTGGTCGGCTGGCTGCGCGAAGGCAAGCTGCGCCCGCTGATCAGCGGCCGCTACCCGCTGTCGCAGGCGCCGCGGGCGCTCAACGCGCTCGCGTCGCGCAGCGCGACGGGCAAGATCGTGATCCTGCCCTCGTTGCCTGATTGAACGCGACCGGGCTCGGCCTGCGCCACACAAGGCGAGCGCACGCCGATATGCCGATCCCGAACTACAGCTTGAAGCAACGCGCGTGGATCTTCATCCAGCGCTTCTGGCAACCGACGACCGCCTGCATGGGATGCATGCCGGGCAGCTTCGGCAACCTCCTGAGCGCGGCGCACTGGTCGCTGGCGCTGCAGACCGGCCTCGTCACCGGCCTGCTCGCGCTGCTGCTGAGCCTCACGCCGATCGGCCGCCTGTTCCGCAACCGCTGGGGCAACGCGCTGCTCGTCGGGTTGCTGACGGCGTTTGCCGACGCCTGGTCGCATCCGAACCACTTCGGATTCAGGCACGCCGAGGCGCTCGTGACGGGTCTTATCTCGGCAATCCTGGTGCTCGCCGGATCGTTCCTGTTCGAGGATCGCGCAAGGCGCGTGCGCGCCGCGTGGGCGTGGATCGTCGGCGGGCGCTGAGCGGCTGACCTTCTCGGGTCAGCACCTCATCCCGGCCAATGCCGCGTGAAGACCGGGGCGAGCGTCGGATGCGTATCGACGCGACCGACGAGCGCATGCAGCGCCGGCCGCATGCGCTTCAGGTGCGCGCGGGCGCCGGACCAGCGCGATACGACCGCCGCATGGATGTCGAGCGCGCCCGGCGCGGCGCCGCCGAAGAAGGGCTGCGGCGCGCCAAAGGTATCGGCGAACACATCCCAGTAACGATGCAGCCGCGCCCGCGCGCCGCGGCGCAGGTTGTCGGTCGCGGCAGCGTCGGCATCGGCGCACCAGCGTTCGGGATAGTCGATGACGCCGATCGCCGCATAGCAGTTGGCGGCGATGAAGACGAGGCCGCGCATCGCCTGCGCGCGCGCCGCGGCGTCGGCCGGCAGCAGATTCGACGCCGGATGCGCGAGGCCGAGATGGATCAGGATCGCCGCGCTCTCGCTGAGCGCGCTGCCGTCGGCGAGGACGAGGGTCGGGATCTGCTGCAAAGGGTTGGCGCGGCGCAGTTCGTCGAGCGCCGAATCGGCCTCCCACGTCGCTGCCGTGACGACGCGGTAATCCGCGCCGCACAGGACGAGCGCGGCCTCGATCGCCGCCGACCCGGAGCCCGGCGCGCCGAACAGGGTCAGCATTGCTCCCACGGCAGGCCTTCGAAGCGCCAGCCGCTCTCGGTGCCGCGATGGCGGTTGTCGTCGAGGTCGCCTTCGAAGCCGTTCAGCACGTTGTAGACCGCGGCGAAGCCCTTCTTCTCGAGCGCGATGCCAGCGTCGACCGAGCGGTTGCCGCTGCGGCAGATGAGCACGATCGGGCGCTTCGCATGGTTGGTGCCGGCAAGCTTCGTGACCTGGCCGACGAAGTGCGGATTGATGTCCCAGTCCGGGCCGTCGTTCCAGGCCACGTTGAGCGCGCCCAGCGGATGGCCGACGAAGAGGTACTCCATCTCGCTGCGGCAGTCGATGAACAGGGCGTCCGCGTGTTCGTGCAAAAAGGCCTGGGTCTCGCTCGGGGTCAGGTGCTTCATGGGCGCCGCTTTCGTCAGGGGCGAACAGTATAGAAGCCGCAGCCGTCGCGCTGCCCGCCCCGGCGCGCGACGCGGCGGCGCTGCACCTCCCCTCGGGTAGCATCCTGCCTGCATGAACCTCCCCTACGAACTGCAGATCGGCTGGCGCTATACGCGTTCCGGGCGCAGCGGGCGGCGCAACGGCTTCATCTCGTTCATCTCGGGCGTGTCGATGCTCGGCATCGCGCTCGGCGTCGCCGCGCTCATCATCGTGCTATCGGTGATGAACGGCTTCCAGAAGGAGGTCCGCGACCGCATGCTGTCGGTCGTCGCGCACGTCGAGATCTACGCCGCCGACGGCGCGGCGCTGCCCGACTGGCGGGCAACGGCGGCAGCGGCGAAGCGCAACCCGCAGGTGCTGGGCGCGGCGCCGTTCGTCGCCGCGCAGGCGCTGATCGCGCGCGGCGACACGATGCGCGGCGCGATCGTGCGCGGCATCTCGGCCGACGACGAGGCGACCGTCACCGCGCTCGGCGCGCGGCTCCACGCGAGCCTCTTTTCCAAACTCACGCCGGGCAGCTGGAATATCGCGCTCGGCGCCGAACTCGCGCGCGCGCTCGGCGTGCAGCCGGGCGACAAGGTCACGCTCGTCGCGCCCGGCGGGCAGATCACGCCGGCCGGCGTCGTGCCGCGCCTGAAGCAGTTCACCCTCGTCGGCACCTTCAGCACCGGGCACTACGAGTACGACAGCGGCCTCGCGCTGATCGACGTGGACGACGCGGCGCGGCTGTTCCGCGTCGCCGGGCCGACCGGCGTCCAGCTGCGCCTGGAGGACCTGAACCAGGCGCGCGAGGTCGGCGCCGCGCTGCAGCGCGCGCTCGGCCCGGACGTGGCCGTCACCGACTGGACGCGCACGAACAGCAACTGGTTCGCCGCCGTCCAGCTCGAGAAGCGGCTGATGTTCATCATCCTGACGCTGATCGTCGCCGTCGCCGCGTTCAACCTCGTCTCGACGCTCGTGATGACGGTCACCGACAAGCGCGCCGACATCGCGATCCTGCGCACGCTCGGCGCGAGCCCGCGCTCGGTGATGGCGATCTTCATGGTGCAGGGCGCGGCGTCGGGCGTGATCGGCACCTTGAGCGGCGTCGCGCTCGGCCTCGCCGTCGCCTTCAACATCGACGTCATCGTGCCCGCCATCGAGCGGCTGCTGCACACCAGCTTCCTGCCCGGCAGCGTCTACCTGATCAGCACCATGCCGAGCGACCCTCAGCGCGGCGACATCGCGCCGATCGTCGCCATCTCGCTGCTGCTGTCGTTCGTCGCGACGCTCTACCCGAGCTGGCGCGCGAGCCGCATGCAGCCCGCCGAGGCGCTGCGCTATGAGTGAAGCTGCGGGCGGCGCGGTCGTGCTGCGTTGCGAAAGCCTGGACAAGCGCTTTCACGACAGCGATGTCGACGTCCACGTGCTGCGCGGCGTGAACCTGCATGTGCACGCCGGCGAGACGCTCGCCGTCGTCGGTGCCTCGGGCTCGGGCAAGAGCACGCTGCTGCACCTGCTGGGCGGCCTCGAGGCACCGAGCGCCGGCAGCGTCGACCTGATGGGGCGCGATTTCGCCGCGATGAGCGCGGCGCAGCAGGGGCAGTGGCGCAACCGGCATCTCGGCTTCGTCTACCAGTTCCACCATCTGCTGCCCGAGTTCAGCGCGCTCGACAACGTCGCGATGCCGCTGCGCATCCGCCGCGTAGCGATGGATGCGGCGCGCGAGCGGGCCGGCGCGGTGCTCGCGCAGGTGGGGCTTGCCGAGCGCGTCCAGCACCGGCCCTCGCAGCTCTCGGGCGGCGAGCGCCAGCGCGTCGCGATCGCGCGCGCGCTCGTCACGCGGCCGGCCTGCGTGCTCGCCGACGAGCCGACCGGCAATCTCGATCGCGAAACGGCCGACGGCGTCTTCCAGCTGATGCTCGACCTGGCGCACGAACAGCGCACCGCTTTCGTCCTCGTCACCCACGACGAGGGCTTCGCCCAGCGCTGCGACCGCCTGCTGCGCCTGAAGCTCGGCGTGCTCGTCGGGCCCGGCTGAGGCTGCGCGCCGCGCCTACTCGACGAGCACCTTCTCGATGCGACGGTCCGGAACGAGCCAGATCAGTGCCACCAGAACGTAGAGTCCCGCCGCGAGCCAGCGCGCTGGAAATGCAAGTGCGATGGCGATGACGTACAGCACGATCGAGAGGTGCGTCTTGCGGTCCCTGCCGAAGGCCCGCGCGAGGGCCGACTGCGGGCCGTGAAGGCGAACCAGCGCATGCGCCAGGATGTAGAACGCGACCGCCGCCATCAGCAGCACGACGCCGTACATCGCGACCGGCAGCGAAGCGAAATGGTTCTCGCCCATCCAGCCGGTGACAAAAGGGATCAACGACAGCCAGAACAGCAGGTGCAGATTCGCCCACAGCACGCCGCCGCTGACCTTGCCGACCGCATGCAGCATGTGATGATGGTTGTTCCAGTAGATGCCGACATAGATGAAGCTCAGCACGTAGCAAAGCAGCACCGGCAGCAGCGGCACGATCGCGGCGAGATCCTCGCCATGCGGCACCTTCATCTCGAGCACCATGATCGTGATGATGATCGCGATGACACCGTCGCTGAAGGCCTCGAGCCTCGTCTTGCCCATGCTGCGCCCCTTCTCGAACCTGCGGCGCGCGAGCATAGCGCAGCGCGCCCGCGGCGTTGCGGCCGCCGGATGCCGCCGATCGGCGGCATCATGTAGTGCATGGGCTGGATCGACACCCACTGCCACCTCGACGCGCCGGAATTCGACGCCGACCGCGGCGCCGTGATCGCGCGCGCCCGGGCACGGGGCGTGACGCAGATCGTGCTGCCCGCGGTCGAGGCCGCGAATTTCGACACCGTGCGCCGCCTCGCGCACGAAGAACGCTTCGCCTACGCGCTCGGCATCCACCCGCTGTATGTCGATCGCGCCGACGATGCCGCGCTCGGCGCGCTGCGCGACGCCCTCGCGACGTCGCGCGACGACCCGCGACTGGCCGCGGTCGGCGAGATCGGGCTCGACCATTTCGTCGCCGGCATCGATCGCGCACGGCAGGCGCGCATCTATGCCGCGCAGCTCGCGCTGGCACGCGAATTCGATCTGCCGGTGATCCTGCACGTGCGGCGCTCGGCCGACGATCTGCTCGCGCATTTGCGCAGGGTGGGCGTCGCGGGCGGCATCGCGCATGCATTCAACGGCAGCGAGCAGCAGGCGCGGGCCTTCATCGGCCTCGGCTTCAAACTCGGCTTCGGCGGCACGCTCACCTTCGAGCGCGCGCTGCAGATCCGCCGCCTGGCGCAAACACTGCCGGATACCGCGATCGTGCTCGAGACCGACGCGCCCGACATCGCGCCACAGTGGCTCTACCGCAGCGCGCAGGAACGCGCGCGCGGCGCAGCGCCAGCGCGCAACGAACCGGCCGAACTGCCGCGCATCGCCGAAGCACTTGCCGCGCTGCGCGGCTGGACGCTCGCGCAGACCGCGGCGACGACGAGCGCGAACGCACGCGCGGCGCTGCCCCGTCTCGCGGCGCTCGACGCCGATGCGGGCGTCGCCGTGCAGCGCGGCGTTGATGCGCGCGTCGCCGCACAGGGCGGCGCCGATGCGGGCGTCGCCGCGCAGCGCGGCATTGGTGCAGATGTCGCCGCGCAGCGCGGCGACGGGCCAACCTCGGCATGACCGCCGATCGCCTCGTCGGCCTGCCGCCGGTGATCGCGCGCGATACAAGGCTCGTCGTCCTCGGCAGCTTTCCGGGCGTGGCGTCGCTTGCCGCGCGCCAGTATTACGCCCATCCGCGCAACCAGTTCTGGCCGCTGCTGTCGGCGCTGTGGAGCGTCGATCTGAGCGCCCTGCCCTATGCGCGGCGGCTCGCCGTGCTGCGCACGCGCGGGCTCGGGTTGTGGGACGTCTATGCAAGCTGCCGGCGCGAGGGAAGTCTCGACAGCGCGATCGCCGATGCGCAGCCGAACGATCTCGCGAGCCTGCGCCGGCGCGCGCCGCGGCTGCGCGCCGTCGCCCACAACGGCGGCGAATCGGCGCGCTTCATGCGCGCGACGGCGGCGCTCGGCGTGCCGGTCGTGCGCCTGCCTTCGACGAGCCCGGCGAACGCGAGCTGGTCGTTCGAACGCAAGCTCGCCGCCTGGCGCGCGGCGTTCGACGCGTATGGAGTCTGACGGCCGGCGGCGCAACGCACGGGCGCCGCGGGATAGCATGAGCGCCATGTCCGCCGACACCGCCGCCCGCCGTCGCCGCACCGCGCGCCGGCAGCGGCGCGGGCGATGAAGGCGGCACGCTTCGGCCGCGCGGCCACGGCGTCGGCTGACAAAACCGCGGCGACGATCTCCGAGATCGACGGCGTGCGCTATCTGCACCTGGGCACGCCCTGGGTGCAGGGCGCGATGCGGATCGCGAGGCCGCTCGCGATCGAGCTGGAATATGTGCAGCGCATGATGGTCTGGCTGCTGTGGCGGCCGAGCGAGCGGATCGCCGACGGCCTGGCCGTCCAGCTCGGCATGGGGGCGGGGGCGATCACGCGCTTTTGCCATCGCAAGCTGCGCATGCGAACGCTCGCGGTCGAGATCGACGCCTCGGTCATCGCCGCCTGCCGGATGTGGTTCCGGCTCCCCGAGGATGACGAACGCCTCGCCGTGCGGCACGAAGACGCCGCGCGCTGGGTGCGCGATGCGGCCAACCGCGCGACGGTGACCGCGCTGTGCGTCGATCTGTACGACCACGATGCCGCCGCGCCGGTGCAGGACGACGCCGCGTTCTATGCCGCGTGCCGCGCGACGCTCGCCGACGGCGGCGTGATGACGGTCAACCTGTTCGGCCGCGACGCGAGCTTCGCCGTGAGCCTCGAACGCATCACCGCCGCGTTCGGCGCGGGGTGCGTCTGGCACCTGCGGCCGACGCGCGAGGGCAATACCGTCGTCGTCGCCACACGCGGTGCGGCGCTGCCGGATCGGGCGACGCTCGCCGCGCGCGCCGCCCACATCGAAGCGCGCTATGGCCTTGCGGCGCGCAAATGGCTGCGCATGATCCGCGTGCCCGCAGCGCCGAGCACGCCGGCACGACGCCGACGATAGCGTTCGCCCGGCGTCCCTTGCGGCCCGAGCGCCGCCCGCCTGACGCTACGCAGCGAAGGCGATCGCGACGGCGCGCCGATGCCGTGCGCGTCGAACCGATCGGGCCAGGGATGCAGTTCCGGATCGCAAGCTGTACGACAATCGCGGCGGGCCGACGCGAGTGAAGGGAGGATTCGTATGGAACGGATTGTTCACTGCGCATGCTTGCTGCTGTGCATCGCCGCGGCGCCGGTCGCATCGGCACGGGCGCAAACCGTCAAGCTGCCGATTGCCGAGGGCGCATGGGTCAAGACGGACACCGCCTGCAACGCCGCCGTCATCGCGCATGTCTACGGCGGCCATCGGTTCGGCACCGTCTACTTCTACGGTCCCGATCACAGCCTGGGCCCTGCCAATGAAACCGAGCCGCTCACGCGTGCCGGCAAGGCCAGCGACGGCTTCACGATGATCAACGAGGGCCCGCTGGAAGTGCTCGCGCTCCCCAACGGCCAGGCTGCGGTGCGCGCCTTCTCGCCGAGTCAGGGCGAGCAATGGCGCGACACCGTCAGGCTGTGCAGCGCCGCCAGCCTGTCCGCCAGGATGCGCACAGCGCTGACGCGCCTGGGACTGCTGACGACGACGGCCGGCCGGCCCTGAAACGACGCGCCGCCCGCCGCGTTCGCGCACCCACTTGGCCTGGCGCGAACGACTCCCCATGGCCCGGACGCGGGGCCCGTCGCCAGGCCGCGCGGCGCGTGCCTCAGAATCGAGTCCATGACGAGCAAGACCGCAGCAAAGACCGAAGCCCCGAGCGGGCCGCTGACCTGGCGCAAGCTGCTGCACTGGCTGCATGAGGACGGCCTCGTGAGTGCCGCCGCCGTCGCCGACACGACGCAGCGCTTCGGCGCGAGCGACAGCCGCCAGCATCCGCTCGTGCGCCTGGGCAGCGCCGGCCTCGTCGATGCGAAGCACGGCATCGATCTCGACGCCGAGGCACTCACCGAATGGCTGGCGCGCCGCAGCCACCTGCCCTATCTGCGCATCGACCCGCTGAAGGTCGACGTCGGCCGCGTCGCCGAGGTGATGTCGATCACGTATGCCGAACGGCGCCGTGCGCTGCCGGTGCAGGTCGGCGCGCGCGAGGTGACGATCGCGACCTGCGAGCCGTTCGACACCGGCTGGGTCGCCGAGATCGAGGCGCATACGAAGAAGGCGGTGCGCCTCGTCGTCGCGAGCCCCGTGGACCTGCAGCGCTTCACGACCGAGTTCTACACCTTGTCGCGCTCGGTGCGCGCGGCGATCAAGAGCGGCGAAAGTTCGGCCGCGGCGAGCTTCGAGCAGCTCGTCGAGCTCGGCCGCAGCACGAAGCCGCTGGACGCCAACGACCAGGGCGTCGTGCAGGTCGTCGACTGGCTGTGGCAGTACGCGTTCGACCAGCGCGCGAGCGATATCCACCTCGAGCCGCGGCGCGAGCTGGGCGCGATCCGCTTTCGCATCGACGGCGTGATGCACACCGTCTACCAGATGCCGCCCGGCGTGCTCGCCGCGATGACGGCGCGCATCAAATTGCTCGGCCGCATGGACGTGGTCGAGAAGCGCCGCCCGCTCGACGGCCGCATCAA
>OEIU01000122.1_pt1 | contig 78149 bp, 70 predicted proteins | sample 1539221 | NCBI WGS metagenome assembly OEIU01 (sample SAMN03792071, study PRJEB22550) | activated sludge metagenome | feature: wastewater treatment plant; material: activated sludge; isolation source: Wastewater treatment plant of a petroleum refinery complex | place: Argentina: Zarate | collected...
GAGGTCGAGGACGAGGGCCGAGAGGTGGTCGATGCCGACCGAGAGGCCGAGCCCGACGACCGAGCGGGAGGCCGGTGCCAGCGGGACCGCCGGGCGTCCGGCCCGCGACGCCGTGAGCGGCTCGAGCTCGGTGACGAGGCGGGCCTGGATGAGCCGGTCGACGAGGTCGGAGACGGTGGCCCGGGCCAGCCCGACCTCGCCGGCGATCGCCGCCCGGGAGAGTGGCGAGCCGGCGGCGTGCGCGGCAACGATCCGCTGGAGCACCACGGCGAGGTTGTGCTCACGGAGCGTGGACTGCCGCGCGGCCGCGCGCCCGTCCCCCCGGGGGAGGGCGGGACCGGAGCCCCGACGGCTCGTCGACGTCGACATGGGCGTCACCATAGCCCTGTCGGTGGCTTTCATTCGACCAGAGAACAAATGGTGGGGCAGCGCCGGCGCTGCGGGGAGCGGGCCGCGGACCGGGCGCGGCCGGACGGGTCGCGGGCGATGGGGTCGACGGCCGCACAAACCGCGCGGCGACACGGTGGCGCCCGTCGTTATCCTTGCCGGGTTGTCCTCCCACCCACCCGAGGAGCCCACCCGTGGCCATGCGCATGTCGTCCCTGTTCCTGCGAACGCTTCGCGAGAACCCGGCGGACGCGGAGGTCCCGAGCCACCAGCTGCTCGTGCGGGCCGGCTACATCCGACGGGTCAGCCCCGGCATCTACACGTGGCTGCCGCTCGGGCTGCGCGTGCTGCGCCGCGTCGAGGCGGTCGTGCGTGCCGAGATGGACGCCATCGGCTCCCAGGAGCTGCTCTTCCCGGCCCTGCTGCCCCGCGAGCCGTACGAGGCCAGCGGGCGGTGGGACGAGTACGGGGAGAACGTCTTCCGGCTCAAGGACCGCAAGGACGCCGACTACCTGCTCGGGCCGACGCACGAGGAGATGTTCACCCTCGCCGTCAAGGACCTGTACTCCTCGTACAAGGACCTGCCCCTGTCGATCTACCAGATCCAGACGAAGTACCGCGACGAGGCGCGGCCGCGGGCCGGCCTGCTGCGCGGGCGTGAGTTCGTCATGAAGGACAGCTACTCCTTCGACCTCGACGAGGCCGGGCTCGACAAGAGCTACCAGCTGCACCGCGACGCCTACGTGCGGATATTCGACCGGCTCGGCTTCCACTACGTCATCGTCCAGGCGATGGCCGGCGCGATGGGTGGCTCGAAGTCCGAGGAGTTCCTCGCGACCGCCGAGAACGGCGAGGACACCTACGTGCGCTGCCCGCACTGCGGGTACGCGGCGAACGTGGAGGCGGTGCAGGTGCCCGTCCCGGACCCCCTCGACGCGACCGGCGTCCCGGCCGCGCACGCCGAGGACACGCCGGACACCCCGACCATCGACACCCTCGTCGCCCACCTCGAGGCGGCCTTCCCCCGCGCCGACGGGCGGTCGTGGACGGCGGCCGACACGCTGAAGAACGTCGTCGTCATGCTCGTCCACCCCGACGGCACCCGTGAGCCCCTCGCGATCGGGGTCCCCGGCGACCGCGAGGTCGACGAGAAGCGGCTCGGGGCCCAGGTCGAGCCGGCGTCGGTGGAAGCCTTCGAGGAGAAGGACTTCGCCCGCTACCCGACGCTGGCCAAGGGGTACATCGGGCCGGGCGCGCTCGGGCTGGCGCAGAGCTCCGGCATCCGCTACCTGCTCGACCCGCGCGTCGTCGACGGCACGGTGTGGGTGACCGGCGCGGACGAGAGCGGGAAGCACGTCCTCGACCTCGTCGCCGGTCGCGACTTCACCGCCGACGGGACGATCGAGGCGGCCGAGGTCCGCGACGGCGACGCCTGCCCGTCCTGCGGCCACGGCCTCGAGTCGGCCCGTGGCATCGAGATGGGCCACATCTTCCAGCTCGGCACCAAGTACGCCGAGGCCCTCGACCTCAAGGTGCTCGACGAGCACGGCAAGCTGCGCACCGTCATCATGGGGTCCTACGGGGTCGGGGTGTCGCGGGCCGTCGCCTGCGTGGCCGAGGGCAACCACGACGAGCTGGGGCTCGTGTGGCCGCGCGAGCTGGCGCCGGCCGACGTCCACCTCGTCGCCACCGGCAAGGACGACGAGGTCTTCCGCTACGGCGAGGAGCTCACCCGCGCGCTGGAGGCCGAGGGTCTCGAGGTGCTGTTCGACGACCGCCGACAGGCTTCTCCCGGAGTCAAGTTCAAGGACGCCGAGCTGATCGGCGTCCCAACCATCGTCGTCGTCGGGCGCGGCCTGGCCGAGGGGCGCATCGAGGTGAAGGACCGACGCTCGGGCGAGCGTCGCGAGGTCGCGGTGGCCGATGCCGTGCGCGAGGTGCTGGCGGAGGTCGGTCGCGCGTGAGCCGGCGCGTCGAGGCCGTGGTCTTCGACTGGGGCGGCACGCTGACGCCCTGGCACGACGTCGACCTGCCCGAGCAGTGGCGGGTGTTCGCCCGGGAGGTCCACGGCATCCCGGTCGGGTCGTCCGAGGTGCCGCAGGAGGACCTCGACGAGGCGCACCGGCTCGCCGACCGGATCCACGAGGTCGAAGCCGCGGCGTGGCGGCGGGGCCGCGACGATCACTCCTCGGCGTCCCTCGCCGAGATCCTCGACGCCGCCGGGGTCGACGCGGAGCACGACCGGCACCACCTCGCGCTTGCGGCCTACCGTCGATTCTGGGAGCCCCACACGTACACCGACCCGCAGGTCCGCCCTGTGTGGGAAGGGCTGCGCGAGAGGGGTATCCGCGTCGGCGTGCTGTCCAACACGATCTGGTCGCGGGCCTACCACCGCGAGATCTTCGAGCGCGACGGCGTGCTCGACCTGCTCGACGCCGACCTCTACTCGAGCGAGCTCGACCACGTCAAGCCGCACCCGGAGGTGTTCCTCGCGGCCTGCCGGGCGGTCGGGGTGGAGCCGGCCGCGGCGGTGTACGTCGGCGACCGGATGTTCGAGGACGTGCACGGCCCGCAGCAGGTCGGGATGCGCGCCATCTGGGTGCCGCACTCGGTCCTGCCGGACAACCAGAAGGTCGACGTCACCGCGGTGCCCGACGCACGGGCGCACCAGCTGCTCGACGTCCTGGCCGTCGTCGACGGGTGGAACGCCGCGTGACCCGTGGGTGACGTCGCGCCGCACGTCGTCGCGCTGCTCGGCCTCGCGGGCTTCCTCGCGGGGTGGGTCGACGCCGTCGTCGGCGGGGGAGGGCTGGTCCAGCTGCCGGCGCTCCTCCTCGGACTGCCCGGGGCGACACCCGCGCAGGTGCTCGCGACGAACAAGTTCGGCTCGGTGTGGGGAACCGCGACGGCCTCCGTCACGTACTACCGGCGGGTGCGACCCGACCTGCGGACGGCGCTGCCGATGGCCGCCGTCGCCTACGTCGGGGCGATCGGCGGCGCGCTGCTCGGGCTGCACATCCCGAAGTCGCTCTTCAACCCGGTCATCCTCGTCATGCTCGTCGTCGTGGGGGCCTACACGCTGCTCAAGCCGTCCGTGGGGGAGCTGACCCGGCTGCGGTGGAGCGGGGCCCGGCACACGACGGCCGCCGTGCTCACCGGGTTCGTCATCGGCGTCTACGACGGGGCGCTCGGGCCCGGCACCGGGAGCTTCCTCGTCTTCGCGCTCGTCGGGCTGCTCGGGTACGCCTTCCTCGAGGCGAGCGCCAAGGCGAAGATCACCAACCTCGCGACCAACCTCGGGGCGCTCACCGTCTTCGCCCCCGGCGGGCACGTCGTGCTCGGGGTCGGCGTCGTCATGGCCGTGGCGAACCTCGCCGGTGGGTACGTCGGCGCCCGGACCGCGGTCGCCCGGGGCAGCCGGTTCGTCCGGGTCGTGTTCATCGTCGTCGTCGGCGCCTTCACCCTCCGGATCGCCGGCGACCTCGCCGGCCTCTGGTAGTCGCGAACGTGTGTGAGCCAGAGGGCGGCACACCGACGTTCTTCACACACGTTCGTGAGTGAGCCAGAGGGCGGCGTAGGGCGGGAGGTGGACGTCGCCGTCGTCGCCCCACGGCAGCGCCGAGCCGGTCAGCGCGTCGACGGCGTCGGCGAGCCCCAGCTCGTGCACCCGCCACCCGGGCCAGACCCGGTCCTCGGGCGTCACGTTGTAGACGCCGGCGAAACGTCCGAGCGGGTGGTCGCGCAGCGTCACGAGGACCCCGGGGTCGTCGACCGGCCCGACGGCGGTCTCGACCGAGGCGTGCAGGTGCGGCAGGCCGGCCCGGGCCCGGACGAGGGCGACGAGGTCGCCGAAGACCCGTCCGGCGACGGTGGAGGGGTCGTGCCGCCGCTCGGCCGCCACCCAGTCCAGTCGCGGCCGGTGCGCCCAGCGGTTGTCGTCCGCGTGCCCGGGCTCCTCCGCCCAGTGCGGGTCGTCGACCTGGCCCAGCTCGTCGCCGCTCCAGATCACCGGGATGCCGCCCCACCCGAGGACGACGGCGTTGGCCATCCGCAGCGCCGCCAGCGCGGTGTCGAGCTCCTCCGGCGTCTCGGCCGCCTCGATGCCGACGAGCGACGCGGCGGTGCCCGAGGTGCGCCGGTCACCCGTGTCGGGGTTGAACTGGAAGACGAGACCGCGTGCCGGCGAGCCCCAGAAGTCGCCGGTGTACCAGTCGGCGAGGAAGTGCCGGTGCCCCGGACCGGTGAGGCCGACGGCCGCGGCGTCCTCGTCCATGATCGCCCAGCCGATGTCGTCGTGGCAGCGCAGGTAGGTGAGCCAGGTGGCCGTCGTCGGCTTCGGGGGGAGCGACCCGAGGGCGTGCGCCGCCAGCCGCACGTCGCGGGAGGCCAGCATCGACCACACCTGCACCATGAGGCTGTTGTGGTAGGCGAGGTCGCTCACCTTGCCGGTGTGCTCACGCTCGCCGAGGTAGGCGAGCAGCTTCGTGGGGGCGACGATCGCCTCGGCCTTGAACGCGACTGCGGGACAAGCGATCCGGGTGACGGCGCGGAGCACCTGCGTCAGCGCGTGCACCTCCGGCTGGCCCTGGCAGTCGGTGCCGAGCCGCTTCCACATGAACGCGATGGCGTCGAGGCGCAGGACGTCGACACCGCGGTTCGCGAGGTCGAGGACGATCTGGGCGTACTCGACGAGGACGTCCGGGTTGCCCCAGTTCACGTCCCACTGCCACGCGTTGAACGTCGTCCAGACCCAGCCGCGCAGGTCCTCGTCCCACGTGAAGTTGCCGGGCGCGAAGTCCGGGAACACCTCGGGCAGGGTGCGCTCGTAGGCGTCGGGCAGCCGCCGGTCGGGGAAGACGTGGAAGTAGGACCGGTAGCGCAGCACACCCTCCCGCGCCCGCCGCGCCCACTCGTGCTCGCGGGCGACGTGGTTGAGGACGAGGTCGAGGACGAGGCTCATCCCGCGGTCGTGGAGCGCGTCGGCGAGCGCGGCGAGGTCGTCCATCGTCCCGAGGTCGGGGCGGACCCGGCGGTAGTCGGCCACCGCGTACCCACCGTCGTTGTCGCCGTCGCGGGGGAGCAGCAGGGGCATGAGGTGCAGGTACCGCACCCCGAGCTCCTCGAGGTAGCCGAGCCGCTCGCCGACCCCGCGCAGGTCGTCGGCGAAGCGCTCGGTGTAGGCCGCGTACCCGATGACGGAGGGCTCCTGGAGCCAGTCCGGCCGCAGCATCCGGTCGAGGTCGCGGCGGTGCAGCCGGTCCGGGCGGCGGGCGAAGGCCCGGGCGGCGAGGGTGACCAGCTCGGCGCCGGTGCGCTCGGCGCGGTCGGGTCCGTAGACGGCGGCGAGCCCGGCGTGGAGGTCGGGCCACCAGCGCTCGAGCCGGGCCTGCAGCATCTCGGCGCGCTCCTCGCCCAGCCCGGCGGTCGGCAGGGGCGGGGGCGGGGGCACCGGTGCGCTCACGAGGCGCATCCTGCCGGAACCGTGCAAGCGTTTCCACGGGTTGACCGAAGGTGGCGGCCCGGACTCACGGTCGGCACCGACGACGCTCACAGGTGACGCATAGGCAGGGCCGTGAGAGTTCGGCCCATGACGACGAGCACGGCCACGCCCGACGAGGCGTTCTCCGCCGCCGCGCCGCAGCGACTGCGCCCCCGTCGGGCCCTGCGCCGCGTGCCCCGGTGGTGGCGGGACGCCACCGGCGCGCTCGGCTGGGCCGTCCTCCTCGGGGTGGTGGCGCTCTGGGTGCAGGACGGCGGGGTGCAGGCGCTCGCGAGCACCTCGGGCTTCCTCACCTCGACCGGCCGGCTCACCGGGCTGGTCGCCTCCGCACTCCTGCTCGTGCAGGTCGTCCTCATGGCGCGCGTGCCGTGGGTCGAGCAGGCCTGGGGCCAGGACGAGCTGGCCCGCACCCACCGGCTCGTCGGCTTCACGTCCTTCACCCTGCTCGCCGTCCACATCGTCCTCATCACGCTCGGTTACGCCGCGGCCGGCCCGCTCGGGCTCTGGGGGACGACCTGGGACTTCATCGTCAGCTACCCGGGGATGCTGCTCGCGTGGGGCGGCACCGTCGCGCTCGTCATGGTCGTCGTCACCTCGGTGAAGAGGGCCCGCCGGCGGCTGCGCTACGAGTCGTGGCACCTGCTCCACCTCTACGGCTACCTCGGTGCGGGGCTCGTCCTGCCCCACCAGCTGTGGACGGGGGCCGACTTCCTGACCTCCACGTCGGCGACGGTCTACTGGTGGACCCTGTGGTCGGCCACCGCGGCCGCCGTCCTCGTCTTCCGGGTCGGCCTGCCGCTGTGGCGCTCGCTCCGCTCGCCGATCCGGGTGCTCGAGGTGCGTCGGGAGGGCAAGGGCGTCACGACGGTCACGGTCGGCGGCGACGGCGTGCGGCACCTCCCGGTCCGGGCCGGACAGTTCCTCCAGTGGCGCTTCCTCGACGGGCCCGGCTGGAGCCGCGCCAACCCGTACTCGGTCTCGGCCGCACCCGACGGTCGCACGCTCCGGTTCACCGCCGCCCACGCCGGCGACGGCTCGACCCGGCTCGCCCGGCTGCGGCCCGGGACCCGCGTCCTCCTCGAGGGGCCCTACGGCCGGATGCACGCCGGCGTGCGCGAGCACCGCAAGGTGCTGCTCATGGGCTCGGGCATCGGCATCACCCCGATGCGTGCCCTCCTCGAGGAGCTCCCGCAGCGACCCGGTGACGTGACGGTCGTCCACCGCGTGCGCAGCAAGCGCGAGGCCGTCCTCGCCGACGAGCTGCGGGCGCTCGCCGCGGCCCGTGGCGCCCGCTACCTCCAGGTCGAGGGACACCGGATCCGTGGCCGCGAGAGCTGGCTGCCCCGACAGGCCGCCCACCTCTCCGACGTCCAGGCGCTGCGCGAGATCGTCCCGGACATCGCCGCCCACGACGTCTACGTCTGCGGGAGCGACGGATGGATGAGCGCCGTGCGCACCGCCGCCCTCGAGGCCGGGGTCCGCCCGGACGCGGTCCACCTCGAGCGCTTCTCCTACTGACCCGACCGACCCCCCTCTGAGGACCCACGATGCGACGGATCACCACCTGGCTGCTCGGCACCGTCTCGGCGCTGGTGCTGATGTTCAGCTACCACACCTCGACCAGCTCGGGCGCCGGGACCAGCATCGTCGCCGGGGGTGCCACCAACCCCCTGAACGGCGGCTCCTCGGGGCACGGCGGCTCGAGCGGCTCCGGCGGCGCGGCGGGGGGAGGTGCGACGGAAACGCCCACCCCGACCCCGTCGAGCGGCTCCGGGTCGAGCGGCTCCGGCGCGACGCCCGGCACGTCGTCCGGCGGCTCCTCCTCGAGCGGCCTCGCCGACGGGACCTTCACCGGTGACGCCGTCCAGACGCAGTTCGGTCCGGTGCAGGTCGAGATCACCGTCTCCGGCGGCCAGGTGACGAAGTCGGTCGTCACGCAGGTGCCGTGGAACGACCGCCGCGACCAGGAGATCAACTCCTACGCGGTGCCCGTCCTCAACGGCGAGGTCGTCCAGGCGCAGTCCGCGAACATCGACATGGTGTCCGGGGCGACGTACACCTCCGACGGCTACATCCAGTCGTTGCAGTCCGCGATCGACCAGGCCCACGCGTGATCACCGCCGAGATCCCGGTGACCCCGGCCGCGCCGGCACCGCCCGTCCTCGCCCGGCGGGCCTGGGTTGAGCACGTGATGGGCACCGCGGTGAGCGTCCACGTCCGGGCCGTCGAGCCGACCCGGCCGGACATCGAGGCCGCCGTGGGACGGGTGTTCGCGCACCTGCGCAAGGTCGACGCCGTCCTCTCGACGTGGCGAGCGGACAGCGACCTGCTCCGCCTCCAGCACGGCGAGGCCGACGACGTCCACGCGTGGGTCGCCGACGTCGCGGAGCTGTGCCTCGAGGCCGAGGAGCGGACCGACGGCCTGTTCCGGGCCTGGCGGGCCCGCGAGCGCGGGCGCACCGTGTTCGACCCGACCGGGCTGGTCAAGGGCTGGGCCGTCGGGAACGCCGCGGAGCACCTCGCGGTGGTCCCGGAGGTCGCCTACAGCATCGGCGCGGGCGGTGACGTCGTCGTCGGTGTCGGCCCGGGTCCGTCGGCGGCGGCGCCCTCGTGGCGGATCGGCCTCGAGGACCCGCACCGCGCCGGCCGGGTCGCCGACGTCGTGACGGTGCGGCGCGGCGCGGTCGCCACCTCCGGCGCGGCCGCCCGGGGTGGGCACGTCCTCGACCCCCGCACCGGCCGGCCGGTCACGCGCACCGGGTCGTGCACGGTCGTCGGCCCCGACCTCACCTGGGCCGACGTCTGGGCGACGGCGGCCTGGGTCGACCCGGACCGCGTCCGCGAGCTGCTGGCGGAGCGTGACCCGGCCTACCGGCTCGTCACGCTCTGAGCGGGCCCCTCCCCGCGCGCGGCCGCCGCGAACCGGTGCCGCCCGACCCCCAAAGTCGACCCCCGAAGGCCCTGCCGCACAGGGGTCCCCGGCTGCTAGATTCGGGATGTTCCGTCGGGTTTCAGCAGGGGATCCCGGCTCGAGCACCAGGCTGGGTCATGTCAGCACCTCAGCTGTACCCGGGTGGTCACGCATGCCACCACGGCGCAGGGCCACGACGCACCATCCGGCGTCGTGAGCTGCCCCGCGCCTCTCTCCACCTCCCGGCGTGCCCTGCGCCGAGTCCCGGTCTCCCCCGGGGCACCCCACGCCGGACCGACCCAGCGGGTCACGTCCCTCCGGGGGCGGGCCCGTTCGATCCGCTCCGGTCGCCCTCGTGGTGGCCGGACGGGTCGGCGGATGCCGGGACGGCGGTGGCCGGTGCACGGCCGCCGGTCGCCTTTCCTCTGTGCCTCCCGGTGTCCGCGGGGGCCGCCCCACGGTGAGGCCGCACCCTCCCGTGGGGCGGCGGCCGCCCCTCAGGCGCCGGTGAGCAGGACCGCGGAACCGTCGCCGGCGGTCCCGGGCCGGGCGCAGACGAAACCCCGGCAGACGTAGGCCGCGGGCGGCCCGCGGACGAGCGGCCGGTCCGCGAGCAGCGGGATGCCGGGGGAGTCCGGTGCCCCCGCCACGTGCACGAGCCCGGGCGAGGTCGACCGGCGCACCTGCCCGAGGAGGGCGCGGGCCTGCGGGCCGTCGCCGACGACCGCCACCTGGAGCGGCCCCGCGTGCAGCGCCTCGGCCACCGCGAGTGCCCAGCCGGCGAAGCGGGGCTCGGCGGCCGCGACGCTCCCGCACGCCTCGAGGGCCCGCTCGGCCGCCTCCCGGTGCCGCGTCGACCCGGTGAGCGCCGCCAGCGTCGTCAGCGCGCCGGCGAGGGCCGAGGCCCCGGACGGCTCCGCGTTGTCACTGCGGTTCGCCGGCCGGGCGAACAGCGCCGGCGCGTCGTGGGCGGTGTCGTGCAGGGTGCCGGCGGCGTCGACGAACCGGGCCAGGGCACGGTCGAGCAGGTCCTGGGCGGCGGTGAGCCACCGGGCCTCCCCGCTCGCCTGGTGGAGGGCGAGCAGTCCCTCGGCGAGGTCCGCGTGGTCGTCGAGGACCGCGGACGCGGACGAGACCTGCCCGGCCCGCGACGTGCGGCGCAGCACCCCGTCGACGTCGTGGGTGGCGAGGACGAACGCCGCGGCCCCGGTCGCCGCCTCGACGAGGTCGGGCCGGTCGAGGAGGGCGCCGGCCTCGGCGAGCGCGGCCACGGCCAGCCCGTTCCACGCGGTGACGACCTTGTCGTCGCGGGCGGGCTGGGGGCGGGCGTCCCGAGCCGCGAGGAGCCGCTCGCGGGTCCGTGCCCACCACGCGGCGTCCTCCGGGTCCTCACGCAGCTGGAGGGTCGAGCTGCCGGCCTCGAAGGTGCCGTCCGCGGTGACCGAGAGGAGGGCCGCCGCCCGCGCGCCGTCGTCCGCGCCGAGCGCGTCGGCGAGCTGGGCCGGCGTCCAGGCGTAGGTCAGGCCCTCGTGCGAGTGCCCGTCGACGACGGTGTCCGCGTCGAGCGCGGACGCGAACGCCCCCTCGCCGGTGCGCAGGTCGCGCACGAGGAACGCGGCGGTCTCCTCGGCGACCCGACGCGCGAGGGGGTCGCCGGTCGCCCGCCACAGGTGGGCGTACACCCGGAGCAGGAGGGCGTTGTCGTAGAGCATCTTCTCGAAGTGCGGCACCACCCAGCCGGCATCCACGGAGTAGCGCGCGAAGCCACCCGCGAGCTGGTCGTACATCCCGCCCCGGGCCATGGCGGCGGCCGTCGAGCGCACCATCGCGAGGGCGTCGGGCGAGCCGGTGCGCGCGTGGTGGCGCAGGAGGAACTCGAGGACCATCGACGGCGGGAACTTCGGGGCGCCGCCGAAGCCCCCGCGGGCGTCGTCGTGGTCGGTGCGCAGCCGGGTCACGGCGCGGTCTAGGACCGAGGCGGGCACCGGCGACGCCGCCGGGGGACCGGTCACCTCGCGCAGCCGCTGCGCGACGTGGGCTCCGGACTCGAGTACCTGGTCGCGCTGCTCGCGCCACACCCGCGAGGCGTTCTCCAGGAGCCCGAGCAGCTGCTCGCGCGGGAGGTAGGTCCCGGCGAAGAACGGGTCGCCGGCCGGGGTGAGCAGGCAGGTCATCGGCCAGCCACCGTGGCCGGTCAGCGCCGTGGTGGCCGCCATGTACACCGCGTCGACGTCGGGGCGCTCCTCCCGGTCGACCTTGACGGGCAGGAACGCGGCGTTGACGACCCGGGCCACCTCCTCGTCCTCGAAGGACTCGTGGGCCATGACGTGACACCAGTGGCAGGCGGCGTACCCCACCGAGAGGAACACCGGCACGTCGCGCCGGCGCGCCTCCGCGAACGCCTCGTCGCCCCACTCCCACCAGTCGACGGGGTTGTCGGCGTGCTGGAGCAGGTAGGGGGACAGGGAGGCCGCGAGCCGGTTCGCCATCCACCCACCGTAGGCGCCCGGCCGGCTCAGCCGTCGAGGGCCTTGTGGAGGGCGACGCAGGCGGTGAGGCCGTCCTCGCCCTCCACGACGCTCGCCCAGCTCACCTCGACGCCGGCGCGCAGCAGGGTCCAGGCCCGGGCCTCGTCCTCGTCGAGCCCAGCCGCCTCGGCGAGGACCGTGAGGCGGCGGCGTACCGACCAGCGCAGGGCGGCGCCGGTGCCCATCTCGGGGAGGCGGTTGCGCAGCGCCGGCCAGAGGTCGAAGCCGGGGTGCCCGGCCACCGGCTTGGGGTCGATGGCCGTCCAGGCGCCGTCCGCCCGGCGCAGGACGTTCTCGTAGTGCAGGTCCGTGTGGAGCAGCGCCTCGGGGACCGCGCCCTCGAGCAGGTCGCGGGCCAGGCCCCGGGTGCGGTCGACGACACGGCGGGGGACCGCGGGCCGGCTCGCCATCCGCTCGAGGTGGGGGGCGAGGTACTCCGCCAGCCGGGGCAGGCGGGGCGGCGCCGGCACGTGGAGCCGCCGGAGCAGCCCGCCGATGACGGCGCAGGCCTCCTCGTCCCACCCGCCGGTGAGGTCCGCGTCGGCGTCCAGTCGCTCGAGGAGCAGCTGGCCCCCGGACGGCCGCGCCGCGACGAGCCGGACCGCGCCGGCCCCGTCCCAGGTGCGCAGCGCGAGCGCCTCGTGGACCGCCTCGGGGTGGGGCCACACGACCTTGAGGGCCAGCGGTTCGTCGCCCCGGCGCACGGGAAGGACGAGCGCGGTCCACCCGGTGCGGGGCGGCCCGTCGGGCGCGAGGTCCCAGCGTTCGAGCGCCTCGTCGACCAGCCGGGGAACGGTGCGCACCCACTCCGCGCCGGACGGTCCGCCGTCCGCGGGGTAGGCCGACACCCGCTCGACCCAGCCGGGCGGCAGATCGACGGGCGTCACCGGAGGCCGGGGAAGGGGGAGAGCAGGAGGCCCCACCGGTGCGCCTCGACCTCCACGGTGCCGAGCCAGCGGGAGGCGGCGGCGAGGCCGCCGGCGGCGTCCGTGGCGGTGAGCCCGGCCAGCTCGGCCCCGAGCGTGGCCCGCAGGTCGCCGAGGACCTCGGTGACGAGGCGGTCCACGTCGGCCGCGGTGCGGACGGGGTACGGCAGCGGCCGGCCGAGGGCGGGGGCGGGCTGGTCCGGCCGCACGAGGTCGCCGGCGAGGTCGTCGAGGGCGCCGAGCGTGGCCACTGCCCGTGACCGGCGGGACCCGGCGGGCCGCGCTTCCCCGCCCTGGACGAGGGACCGGGCGCCGTCCGTGGCCGCGGGGGGGCGGGCGGCGGCCGTGCCCGACACCCGCGGGGCGGTCACCGAGACCGGGACGCCGAGCACCACCGCCGCCGCGTAGCGCTGGGCGTGGAGGGCGGCCACCGTCGGCAGCAGGGACGTCTCGACGTCGGCGAAGCGGGTCGCCGCGGCGGCGGACTGCGCCTCGAGTCGCGCGAGGGCCGCAGAGGTGACCGGGACCGGCGACACGGTCACCACGGGGGACGCGGTGGGCCGGGGCTCGTCGAGGCCCGACGCCGGAACGCCCTGGCCGAGCAGCGTGGCGCGCAGGACGGTGTGCTGGCGCGCGTGGAGCGGAGCCAGGGCGGCCGCCGTGGGGTCCGTGGCGCGGGCGGCCGACGCGGCGAGGCGGTCGCACTCGCGGGTCAGGGCGACGAGCAGCGCCTCCGCGGGCACCGGCCGACGGGTGGGGACGAGCGGCAGCCGCGGGGCGTCGTCCTCGAGCCGGATGCCGCAGCCCGCGACGGGGAGCAGGAGCGCCGACCCGACCCCGGCGAGCAGCAGGCGCCGCCCCGGGCGCCGGGGGTCCTGGTCCGGCACCGCGCCATCATGCCACGGTGCACGAGCGCCCCGGCGGGCCCTAGAGTGGGTGGCCCGGCTCGTGCCGGCACGAGAACTGCACAGGGAGAGGAGCCCGGCGTCATGGCCACCGCGGACCGCGTCCGTCCCGTCCTCGAGGACGGCCTCGAGGGCACCGGTCTCGTCCTCGAGGACGTCACCGTGACCCCTGCGGGGAAGCGCCGGGTGGTCCGGGTCCTCCTCGACCGCGACCTCGGTGCCGTCGACCGCGTCGACGTCCCCACCGAGCCCCTCTCCCTCGACGAGGTGGCCGACGCCACCCGCGCCGTCGGCGACGCCCTCGACGCCGGCGACGTCATGGGCGAGCAGCCGTACACCCTCGAGGTCTCCTCACCGGGGGTGGGCCGCGCGCTGACCCTCCCGCGCCACTGGCAGCGCAACGTCGGCCGGCTCGTCACCGCGCGCACCGCCGACGGCGAGACGACCGGCCGGCTCGTCGCGGCCACGCGCACCACCGCGACCGTGCAGGTCACCGGCACCGCCAAGACCCCCGCCCGCACGGTCGAGCTGGCCTACGCCGACGTCGACCGCGCCACCGTGGAGGTCGAGTTCGCCCGCCACGACGACCCCAAGGAGAGCTGACCCGTGGACATCGACCTCGCCGCCCTGCGTGCGCTGGAGCGTGAGCGCGGCATCTCGCTCGACGTCATCGTGCCGGCGATCGAGCAGGCCCTCCTCCTCGCGTACCAGCGCACCGACGGCCACTACCGCAACGCCCGGGCCGAGCTCGACCGCAGCACCGGCCACGTCGTCATCTGGGCCCGTGAGGAGACCGAGGTGCCGGCGCCCGAGGGTGAGGTCGACGAGGAGGGGAACCCCGCCAAGCCCCGCCGCGAGCTCGGGCCCGAGTTCGACGACACGCCGAGCGGCTTCGGCCGGGTCGCGGCCTCGACCGCGCGCCAGGTCATCGTCCAGCGGATGCGTGACATCGAGGACGACGCCATCCTCGGCGACTTCAAGGGCCGGGAGGGCGACATCGTCGCCGGCGTCGTGCAGCAGAGCCCGAACCCGCAGCACGTGCTCGTCGACTTCGGCACCGTCGAGGGCATCCTCCCGGCCGCCGAGCAGGTCCCGGGCGAGAGCTACCAGCACGGCCAGCGGCTGCGCACCTTCGTCGTGTCGGTCAAGCGCGGGCTGCGCGGTCCGCAGATCGGGCTGTCGCGCACCCACCCCAACCTCGTCCGCAAGCTCTTCGCCCTCGAGGTGCCCGAGATCGCCGACGGCAGCGTCGAGATCGCGGCCCTGGCCCGCGAGGCAGGGCACCGCACGAAGATCGCCGTGCACTCGACCGTGCCGGGGCTCAACGCCAAGGGCGCCTGCATCGGCCCCATGGGCAGCCGGGTGCGCGCGGTCATGGCCGAGCTCCAGGGCGAGAAGATCGACATCGTCGACTGGTCACCCGACGCGTCCGAGTTCATCGCGGCCGCGCTCTCGCCGGCCCGGGTCAGCGCGGTCGACATCGTCGATCCCGCCCTGCGCGCCGCGCGGGTCGTCGTCCCCGACTACCAGCTGTCGCTGGCCATCGGACGAGAGGGCCAGAACGCCCGGCTGGCGGCCAAGCTCACCGGCTGGCGGATCGACATCCGACCCGACACCGAGGCCGCCCCGAGCACGTCCTCCGAGACCGGCGACGCGCCCGGACCCGCGTAGGCGGTAGACTGGTGGGGACCGACCGGACTGGACTCCGGCCAGCGGGGCCCGTGCGCACGTGCATCGGGTGCCGTGGGACGGATAGCCGGTCGGCACTCCTGCGAGTGGTACTCGGGCAGGGGGAGAGCGGCCCCGCCGTCGTCCCCGACCCCGGGCGCCGTCGCCCGGGGCGCGGCGCCTGGCTGCACCCGAGCGTCTCGTGTCTCGACCTCGCCGAACGCCGCCGGGCGTTCGGGCGCGCGCTGCGATCCGCGGCCGCCCCGGACACCAGCGCGGTGCGCGGATGGGTCGAGGACCTCACGCAGGGATCACCGTCAGAGAACGAAGACCGGAAGCGGGTTTAACGCGATGAGCACCCGATGAGTACTCAGCGATGAGCACCCCCCAGCTGTAACGACGGTCCGCGCCGCCCCGGCACGGACCTGGACAGGAGAGATGTGTCTAAAGTCCGTGTGAGCGCACTCGCGAAGGAGCGCGGGGAGACCAGCAAGGTCGTCCTCGAGCGCCTGAACGCGATGGGTGAGTACGTCAAGAGCGCCAGCTCGACGATCGAGGCGCCGGTCGTCCGGCGCTACAACGAGAAGTTCCCGGCCGAGAAGGCCGAGCCCAAGGCGCCGGCCCGCAAGGCCCCGGCGAAGAAGGCCGCGGCCCCGGCCGCCCCCGCGCCGGCGGCCCCGGCGGCCCCGGCGGCCCCGGCAGGGCAGGCTCCGGCGGCGGAGGCTCCGGCCGCGCCCGCGCCGGCCGCTCCGAGTGCACCGGCCGCCGCCGCCCCCGCGGCCCCGGCCCCGTCGGCGCCCGCCCCCGCGGCCCCGGCTCCGGCCGCCCCCGCGCCCGCGGCTCCGGCTCCGGCTGCCCCCGCGGCTCCGGCCGCGGAGACCCCGGCGTCGGCTGCCCCGCAGGCTCCGGCCACCCCGGCGGCCCCCGCCGCCCGTGAGGGTGGCGCGACCCCGGGTCCGCGTCCCGGTGGCCCGCGGCCGTCCGGCCCGCGTCCCGGCAACAACCCGTACGCGCCCAGCCAGGGCATGGGGCGCAGCCGCGAGGCTTCCCCGCGTCCGGGCAACAACCCCTTCGCCCCGAGCCAGGGCATGCCGCGCCCGCAGAGCCGTCCCGGCGGTGCCCGTCCGGGCGGCGCGGCCGGCACCGGCGGTCCCCGTCCCGGTGGGCCGCGCCCGACGCCGGGCATGATGCCCGACCGCAGTGCCGTCGCCCGTCCGGGTGAGCGCCCGGCCCGTGGCGGCGCCCGCGGGGGTCCCGGCGGCGGTGGCGGCCGCGGTCCCGGTGGTGGCGGCTTCGCCGGCCGTCCCGGGGGCCCGGGTGGCCGCGGTGGCCGCGGGAGCACCCAGGGTGCCTTCGGCCGCGGCGGTGGCCGTCCCGGTCGCGCCCGCAAGTCCAAGCGCGCGAAGCGCGCCGAGTTCGAGCAGATGCAGGCGCCGTCGATCGGCGGCGTCAGCGTCCCGCGCGGCGACGGTTCGACGATCGTCCAGATCCGCCAGGGTGCGAGCATCAGCGACTTCGCGGACAAGATCAACGCCAACCCGGCCTCGCTGGTCACCGTGCTGTTCCACCTCGGTGAGATGGCCACGGCGACGCAGAGCCTCGACGAGGACACCTTCAAGGTCCTCGGCACCGAGCTCGGCTACGACATCCGGATGGTCTCCCCGGAGGAGGAGGAGCGCGAGCTCTACGACTCCTTCGACATCGACCTCGAGTTCGGGGTCGACACCGAGGACGAGGACGACCTCGAGGCCCGTCCGCCGGTGGTCACCGTCGTCGGCCACGTCGACCACGGCAAGACGCGCCTCCTCGACGCCATCCGCAACGAGGACGTCGCGGGCGGCGAGGCCGGTGGCATCACCCAGCACATCGGTGCCTACCAGATCCACCGCGAGCACGAGGGCGTCGACCGGGCGATCACCTTCATCGACACCCCGGGTCACGAGGCGTTCACCGCCATGCGTGCCCGTGGCGCGAAGGTCACCGACATCGCCATCCTCGTGGTGGCGGCGGACGACGGCGTCATGCCGCAGACGATCGAGGCGCTCAACCACATGCAGGCGGCCGACGTGCCGATCGTGGTGGCGGTCAACAAGATCGACGTCGAGGGCGCGAACCCGGCGAAGATCCGCCAGCAGCTCACCGAGTACAACCTCGTCGCCGAGGAGTACGGCGGCGAGACGATGTTCGTCGACGTCTCCGCGAAGCAGGGGCAGAACATCGACTCCCTGCTCGAGGCGGTCCTGCTCACCGCGGACGCCGCGCTCGACCTGCGGGCCAACCCGGACCGCGACGCCCGTGGTGTCGCGATCGAGGCCAACCTCGACAAGGGTCGCGGCGCGACGGCCACCGTCCTCATCCAGTCCGGCACGCTGCACGTCGGTGACGCGATCGTCGCGGGCTCGGCCCACGGCCGCGTCCGGGCGATGCTCGACGAGCACGGCGAGAACCTCACCGAGGCCTACCCCTCGCGACCGGTGCAGGTGCTCGGGCTCTCCTCGGTCCCGCGGGCCGGCGACACCTTCGTCGTCGCTCCCGACGACCGCACCGCGCGGCAGATCGCCGAGAAGCGCGAAGCGGCCGACCGTCAGGCGAGCCTGGCCAAGGCCCGCAAGCGCATCTCCCTGGAGGACCTCAACGAGGCCCTCGCCCAGGGGAAGGTCGACACCCTCAACCTCATCCTCAAGGGTGACGTGTCGGGTTCGGTCGAGGCGCTCGAGGACGCTCTGCTCCAGATCGACGTGGGCGACGAGGTCGACCTGCGGATCATCGACCGCGGCGTCGGCGCGATCACGCTGAACAACATCAACCTCGCGATGGCCTCGAACGCCATCATCATCGGCTTCAACGTGCGGGCCGAGGGCCAGAACGCCGAGGTCGCCGAGCGCGAGGGCGTCGAGATCCGCTACTACCCGGTCATCTACCAGGCGATCGAGGAGATCGAGCAGGCCCTCAAGGGGATGCTCAAGCCGGAGTTCGAGGAGGTCGAGCTCGGTTCGGCGGAGATCCGCGAGATCTTCCGCTCGAGCAAGTTCGGCAACATCGCCGGCTCCATCGTCCGCAGCGGCGAGATCAAGCGCGGTTCCCGCGCCCGGATCACCCGCCAGGGCGTCGTCGTCGCCGAGAACATCGAGGTGGCCGGTCTGCGCCGGTTCAAGGACGACGTCACCGAGGTCCGCGAGGGCTTCGAGTGCGGCATCAACCTCGGGTCCTTCAACGACCTGCAGCTCGAGGACCTCATCACCACCTACGAGATGCGCGAGAAGCCGCGCGCCTGAGCGCAGCAACCCGTCGACAGTAGAGAACACGCCGTGTGCCCGACCGGGCACACGGCGTGTTCTCTCCTCTCGACCGGCGGACCGGTGGGGCGGGCCGGTCAGGCGAACATCGCCTGACCGAGCACCTCCCCGGACCGCGCCCCCGGCAGGACCGCGAACACCGCCGACCCGACCGGGACGGTCCACAGGTTGAGCAGGTCCATCTCGGCCAGCCGGCGCTGCACCGGTACGAACTGGCGCACCGGGTCGGCCTGGTAGGCGACGAACACCAGCCCGACGTGGGTCTCGGCGCCGACGCCGTCGTCGTACGAGTACGGCCGCCGGAGGAAGCGCTCGTGCGGCGCCGTCGCGTGGGCGCGGCGCAGGTGCGCGGCGTCGTCGACGACGTGGAAGCCCAGCTCGTCGGTCGCCTCGAGGTCGGCGGGGGTGTCGACCCGGCCGCCGGTCACCGGCGCCCCGGTGTCGAGCCGGCGGCCGATGGCGTTCTCGCGGGAGAGCCGGTCGACCCGGTCCCACGCGTCGAGCCTCATCCCGATCCGCCGCACGACGACCGACGACCCGCCGTGCAGCCACGCCGGCCCGTCGTCGCCGACCCAGAGCAGGTCGGCGTCCAGGCCGGTGACGTCGGGCTGCACGGTGCCGTCGACCTGCCCGAGCAGGTTGCGCATCGGGACGCCCGGACCCTCGAAGGGCTCGCGGAACCCCCGCTGCACCCACCGGACGGCCGCGAGGTCGGCGACCCCCGCGGTCAACCGGCGCTGGGCGTGAGACACGGTCGTCGGGCTCTCGGCGCAGATCTGCAGGAGCAGGTCACCGCCGCTCCACTCCGCGAGCAGCCGGTCGATCTGCGGGAACGCGGGCAGCGGCGCGAGCCACGCCGGCCTCTCGGCCCCGGCGAGCGCCACCACGCGCGGCCCGACCCCGACGGTGACGGTCAGCGATGCCGGGACCGCCGCGAGCTCGGGTTCGAGGTCGGTCAGCGGCCCGCGCCCGGCGGTCAACCGCTCGATGTCGTCGGTCCACACCGTGAGCAGCCGGCGTACCGCGTCGCGGTCGGCTCCGGCGTGCAGGTCGAGGGCGACGAAGGCCGCGTACGGCGGTGGCGCCTCGAGGATGCCGGCCTGGTGCTCTCCCCGGAACGGCCGGGCGCTCGCCCGGGCGCGCTCGAGCCGGAGGTCCGGTGCGGGGGTCGCGCGCTCGCGGGCCACCGCGGCGCCGGCGCCGGTGACGACACCGGCGCCGGCCCCCGCGAGGCCGGTGAGGAGGACGGTTCGGCGGCGAGGCCCGTTCGCCGCCGTCGCCGTCCCGTCCGGGTGCTGGTCCACCCGGGTCACGAGCTCGACGGGGAGGGGTTGTACGTCTCGTTGCCGCCGGAGAACGCCCGCACCGGAACGGTGAAGGTCACCGGGCCCGCCGACGTCGTGAGGGTCACCGGCACCGTGGAGCCGTTCGTCAGGGCCGCGGTGAGCTCCATGAGCATCACGTGGTTGCCGCCCGGCTGCAGGACGAACGTGCCACCGGCCGGGACGACGAAGCCGCCCTTCTTCTCCTGCATCTGCATCGCGCCGGAGGCGGTCTTGACCGTCTCGTGGAGCTGCACCGTCCCGGCCACCGGCGAGGACCCACCGGTGACCGTGATGTCGGACCGGGTCGGGTTGCGCAGGGTGCCGGACATGGCGCTCATCGGCATCGACATGCCTCCCGCCGGGGAGGGGGCGCCCATCCGCGGGGCGTCGACGGACTTGACCCAGCCGTCGTCGATGACGAGGGCGGTGGACGAGGGCGTGCCGGACCCGCCGGACGCGGAGGTGTCGGTGGTGTCGGTGCCGCAGCCGCCGGCCCCGAGGGCCACGGCGGCGAGCACCGTCGTGAGGGCGACCCGACGGGTCGCGGAGATGGTCTGGTGCATGGAGATTGTCTCTTCCTGGCTGGCCGGGCGCGCCGGTGCGCCGCCCGGGAGGGCTCGGGCAGGTCTGCGACGAGCCGGCCGGCGCACCTGGTGCGTGCCGGGCGGCTCGGAGCCGGCCCCGGGGCCGGAAGGCGGCGGGGTGGCTCAGGCGGGCGCGAGCGGCGGTGCGCGACCCCCCAGCGGGCGCGGGGCCGCAGCGGCCGGGCGCAGGAGGACGAGCGGGACCGCGAGCCGCGGCACGAGCACGCGCCGCAGCGGCGCGACGACCCGGGGCAGCAGCCCCGACACGACGTGCCAGAGGGCCGCCTCGGCCCGGGAGAGGACGAGCGTGAGGACCAGGGTGGCGACGACGTGGGCGGTGAGCATCCGGGCGTCGAGATGGGTCATCGGCATCGGCATCGGCATCGACGACGCGGGGCCGAGACCGGTGGGGAGGCCGCCGTGGACGTGGGTCGCGGCGCCGGTGCCACGGCCCGGGGCCATCGCCACGAGCCCGGCGTGCACGGCGACCTGGGCGCCGCCGAGGAGCAGCAGCAGCCGGCCCGCCGAGAGGCGCCGACCGACCACGACCCAGACCACCGGCCCGAGGATCAGGGCGAGGACGACGAAGGCGAGCGGTCCGGGCGGGGACCCGCCACCGACCTGGTGCGCGGCCGCCGTGACCCCGAAGACGGCGAGCAGGGCCAGGGCCGCGCGCACCGCGCGAAGCCCGGGGACCCCTGCCGTGTCCATGGCGAGCATGGTAGTCACCCCGCCGGGTCGGTGTCCGCCGCGCGGGGTCACTAGGGTGGGGTGGCCCCGGACGAGGGGCACCCGTTCCCGCCGAGCACGAGGAGGAGCCGTGGCCGACGAAGCACGCGCCCGCCGGGTCGCCGACCGCATCAAGACGCTGACCGCCGCGAACCTCGAGGCGATCGTCAAGGACCCCGACCTCGGGTTCGTCACCGTGACCGACGTCCGGGTGACCGGCGACCTCCAGCACGCCTCGCTCTTCTACACGGTCTTCGGCGACGAGGAGCAGCGCGAGGCCACCGCCCGCCTCCTCGAGGCGAACAAGGGACGGCTGCGCTCGTTCGTCGGCAAGCAGCTCGGCATCCGGCTCACCCCGACCCTCGAGTGGATCGCCGACGCCATCCCCGAGAACGCCGCGCACCTCGAGGACCTCCTCAAGGAGGCGCGCCAGCGCGACGCCGAGGTGGCCCGCTCGGCGGCCGGCGCCCGGTACGCCGGTGAGCCCGACCCCTACCGCCACGAGCGCGAGGACGAGGACGACGCCGGGGAGCCCGGTGCCGACGGCCGCTGAGCCGACCCCGGACGGCCTGCTCGTCGTCGACAAGCCCGGCGGCTGGACCAGCCACGACGTCGTGGCGCGCGCCCGGCGGCTGTGCGCCACCCGCAAGGTCGGCCACGCCGGCACCCTCGACCCGATGGCCACCGGCGTACTCGTCCTCGGCGTGGGGCGGGCCACGCGGCTGCTCACCTTCCTCGTCGGCGCCGACAAGGACTACACCGCCACCGTGCGCCTCGGCCAGGGCACCCTGACCGACGACGCCGAGGGCGAGGTGACGAGCGCCCCCGGGGCGGTCGGCCTCGAGCGCGCCGCCGTGGAGGCCGCCGTGGCCGGGCTGACCGGCGACCTCGAGCAGGTCCCGAGCGCCGTGAGCGCCATCAAGGTCAAGGGGGAGCGGGCCTACCACCGGGTGCGCGCCGGGGAGGACGTCCAGCTACCCGCCCGCCCGGTCACCGTCTCCCGCTTCGTCATCGGCGCGCTGCGTCCCGTGGAGGTCGACGGCACCCCGGTCCTCGACGTCGACGTCGAGGTGACCGTCTCCTCCGGCACCTACGTGCGCGCGCTGGCCCGCGACCTCGGCACCGCCCTCGGCAGCGCCGGCCACCTCACCGCCCTGCGCCGCACCCGGGTCGGGGGGTTCGGGCTCGACGTCGCCCACCCGCTCGCCGAGCTCGAGGCGCGCCAGGGCGAACCGATGCCGGTCGTCCCGCTCGCCGACGCCGCCCGGGCGGCCTTCCCGGCGCGTTCCCTCGACGTCGCCGAGGCCCGTTCCCTCGGGTACGGGCAGCGCATCGCGTCGGCCCGCCCGGGGCGTCCGGGGCCGGTCGCGGCCTTCGCCCCGGACGGCACGCTCGTCGCGCTGCTCGACGAGGAGCAGGACACCGCGCGGTCCCTCGTCACCTTCGCCCCCGCGAGTTCGTAGAGTGTCACCCGTGCACCGATGGACCGACCCCGCCGCGACGCCCGAGGCCCTGCGCCCCTGCGTCCTCACGCTCGGCAACTTCGACGGCGTGCACCGGGGGCACAAGGCCGTCCTCGGTGCCCTCGTCGAGGCGGGGGCGCGGCTCGGCCTCCCGGCGGTCGCCATCACCTTCGACCCGCACCCGGTCGCGGTGCTCCACCCCGAGCGCGCCCCCGAGCTGATCACCCCCGGCCGGGTCCGTGACGAGCTCGTCGCCGAGACCGGCATCGACGGCCTCCTCGTCCTCGACTTCACGGCCGAGTTCGCCCAGCAGACCCCGGAGGACTTCGTCCGCTCGGTCTTCGTCCGCGGCCTCGACGCGCGCTGCGTCGTCGTCGGGATGGACACCCGCTTCGGCTACCGCAACTCCGGCGACGTCGGCACCCTCGTCGACCTCGGCGAGCAGTTCGGCTTCGAGGTGATCGCCCTCGACGACGTCGGGGACGGCGAGCGCTACTCGTCCACCGTGATCCGCCGCGAGCTGCGCGCCGGCGAGGTGGCCGAGGCGGCCCGCATCCTCGGCCGTCCGCACCGCGTCGTCGGCACCGTCGTCCACGGCAACCACCGCGGCCGCGGCCTCGGGTACCCGACGGCCAACCTGGCCGCCGAGTCGCTCGGCCTCGTGCCGGCCGAGGGGGTCTACGCCGGCTGGCTGACCCGCCTCGGCGTCGCCGACGGCGAGCCCGACCGCACGATGCCGGCCGCGATCAGCGTCGGCACCAACCCGACCTTCGACACGCACGACCGGCTCGCCGTCGAGGCCTACGTCCTCGACCGCGACGACCTCGACCTCTACGACGAGACCGTCATGGTCGAGTTCGTCGAGCACATCCGACCGACGCTGCGCTTCGAGAGCGTCGAGGAGCTCAAGGACGCGATGGCCGGGGACGTCGAGCGGTGCCGCGAGCTGCTCGCCAAGATCGTTCCCGCCTGAGCGGGGGCCCGGTCCGCCGGCCCGGCTCCGGGGCTCTCGGCGGCCTGGCCCGGCACGACGTCGGGCTGTTCGTCGCAGCCGGCGGGGCCTCGGTCGTCGGCGCCCTCCTCGTGTGGTCGGCGACGGTGCGCACGGCCGGGTCGGCCTACCTCGTCCGGCACCTCGTGACGGCGGCGGTCGGGCTGGCGCTCGCCCTCCTCGTGGCCCGGGCCGGCCGCGACCGGGTGCGGGCGGCGGCGCCCTGGGTCTGGGGGCTCGCCGTCGTCCTCCTGCTCCTCGTGCCGACCCCGCTGGGGACGACGGTCAACGGGGCGCGCTCCTGGCTGCCGCTCGGTGCCGGGTTCACCCTCCAGCCCGCCGAGGTCGCCAAGGCCGGGGTGGTCCTCGCCCTCGCCGCCCTGCTCGCGGGTCGGCTCGACCGGGGCGCCGGTCCCGGCCGCCGCGAGGTGCTGCTCGGGCTCGTCGTGGTCGGGGTGCCGACGGCGCTCGTGGTCCTCCAGCCGGACCTCGGCAGCGCCCTCGTGCTCGCGGCGGCCGGTGCGGTCGTCCTCGTCGTCGGCGGGTTGCCGCTGCGCTGGGTCGCGCTGCTCACGGCGGCCGCGGCGGGCCTCGCCGTCGCCGCCTGGACGACGCCGCTGCTCAGCGCCTACCAGCGGGCCCGGCTCACCACGTTCCTCGACCCCGCGGCCGACCCGCAGGGCGCCGGCTACCAGGTGCGGGAGGTGCGGCTGGCCATCGAGGGTGGTGGCCTGTGGGGGCAGGGGTTCATGGCCGGTCCACGCACCCAGGGCGGCTTCGTCCCCTTCCAGCTCAACGACTTCGTCTTCTCGGTCGCGGGGGAGGAGCTGGGCTTCGTCGGGGCGGCCGGGCTCGTCGTGCTCCTCGGCGTGCTCGTCCTGCGGATCCTCGTCGTCGCGGCCCGCGCGGAGGACGCCCTCGGTCGTCTGGTCGGGGTCGGCGTGGCGACGTGGCTCGCCGTGCAGGTCGTGCAGAACGTCGGGATGAACCTCGGCCTGCTGCCGGTCACCGGTCTCCCGCTGCCGTTCGTGTCCTACGGCGGGTCCTCGATGCTCGTCTCGTGGCTCGCCGTCGGTCTCGTCGACGCCGCCCAGGGATCGCGGCGGAGGCCGCCGACGCGCCCGTGACCGGCGGCTCACCGCAACCGTTCCCTCCGGGCATCCCCGTGTGACAGGATTCCCCGACCACGCCGCCGACGCCGAGGACGATGCACGATGCTCCGGGTCACCCCGCAGATCCACACCCCCGCCGACGAGCCCGTCGACCACGCCGTCCTCGACCACCCGGCGCAGAGCGTCGCGCACCTCTTCCGCGACCGCGTCGCGGCCTCGGGCGACCGCCCGGCGTTCCTCCACGCCGTCGTCTCCGACGCGGGCGACCAGTGGGTCACCGTCACCTGGCGCGAGCTCGACGTCGTCGTCCGCGAGCTCGCCGCCGGCCTCATCGCGCTCGGGGTCGAGCCCGAGGACCGCGTCGCCATCGCCTCCGGAACCCGCTACGAGTGGGCGCTCGCCGACCTCGCGAACATGCTGGCCGGCGCCGCGACGACGACCATCTACCCGACGACCATCGCCGACGACGTCGCGTTCATCCTCGCCGACTCGGGGACGCGCGTGGTCTTCGCCGAGAACACCGAGCAGCTCGAGAAGCTGCGCGCGATCCGCGAGCGGATCCCCGCCGTCGGCCGGGTCGTCCTCATGGAGGGCGTCCCCGACGCCGACGACTGGACCCTCACCTTCGACCAGCTGCGCCAGCTCGGCCGCGAGTACCTCGGCGGCGACCCGCAGGCCGTCGACGTCCGGGTCGACGCGATCCGTCCCGACCGGCTCGCGACGATCATCTACACCTCGGGCACGACCGGCCGCCCCAAGGGTGTGCGCCTGCTGCACAGCGCGTGGACCTACGAGGGCGCGGCCACCGACGCCATCAACATCCTCTCCGAGGACGACGTCCAGTACCTCTGGCTGCCGCTCGCCCACGTCTTCGGCAAGAACCTGCTCACCCTGCCGCTGCAGATCGGGTTCGCGACGGCCATCGACGGGCGGATCGACAAGATCGTCGACAACCTCGCCGTCGTGAAGCCGACCTTCATGGGCGCCGCCCCGCGCATCTTCGAGAAGGCCTACGCGCGGATCCAGATGATGATGGCGGCCGAGGGCGGCCTCAAGCTCAAGCTCTTCAGGGCGGCGTCGGAGACCGGCCGGGAGGTGAGCATCCTGCGCGAGCAGGGCAAGGCGCCGGGCGGGATGCTCGCCCGCAAGCACGCCGTCCTGGACAAGCTCGTCGCGAGCAAGATCCGTGAGCGGTTCGGCGGGAACATCCGCTTCTTCATCTCCGGCTCCGCGGCGCTCAACCAGGACGTCGCGCGGTGGTTCGACGCGATGGGGATGCTCATCGCCGAGGGCTACGGGATGACCGAGACCAGCGCGGCCTCGTTCGTCAACCGCACGAAGGCCTACCGGTACGGCACGGTCGGCTGGCCGCTGCCCGGCATCGAGGTGCGGATCGCCGAGGACGGTGAGGTCCTGCTCCGCGGCCCCGGCAACATGCAGGGCTACCACAACAACCCCGACGCGACGGCCGAGACCATCGACGGCGAGGGGTGGCTGCACACCGGCGACATCGGTGAGCTCGACGACCGCGGTTTCCTGCGGATCACCGACCGCAAGAAGGACCTCTTCAAGACCAGCGGTGGCAAGTACGTCGCGCCGGCGGTCATCGAGTCGACCTTCAAGGGCCTGTGCCCGTACGCGAGCCAGCTCGTCGTCCACGGCGCCGACCGAAACTTCGTCTCCGCGCTCATCACCCTCGACCCCGACGCCATCGCCGGCTGGGCCGCGCAGCACGGGATGGCCGGCGCCTCGTACCGCGACGTCGTCACCTCGGACGCCTGCCGCGAGATGGTGCAGGGCTACGTCGACGAGCTGAACGCCGGCCTCAACCGGTGGGAGACGATCAAGAAGTTCACCATCCTCGAGAGCGACCTGACGGTCGAGGACGGCGAGCTGACCCCGAGCCTCAAGCTGAAGCGGAAGGTCGTGGCCGACCGGTACAAGGACGTCCTCGACGCCCACTACACCGGGTCCTGACCCGTCGGGACGCCCGCCGGGCGCTCAGCCGCCGACGAGGGGGACGAACCGGTAGCGGCCGTGCTCGGTGACCGTGACGTCGCCGGGGCCGGCGCCGCGCGCGACCCGGGTCATCAGCCCGGCGACCGGCACGACGAGCACCCCACCGGGCGCCAGCTGCCCGACGAGCGCCCGTGGGAGCCTCGTCGCCATCGCGGAGACGAGGACCCGGTCGAACGGGCCGTCACCGGGCGCCCCGAGCCGCTCGGGGTCGGCCGCGCGGATGGCCGCCCAGGGCACGCCGGCCGCCGCCAGGTGGGCCGTCCCGAGCGCGACCAGCTCGGGGACGCGCTCCAGCCCGAGCACGGTCCCTCCCGGGCCGACGAGCTCGGCGAGCAGGGACGTGGTCCACCCCGACCCCGAGCCGACGTCGAGGACGCGCTGACCCTCCCGGACGTCGAGCAGCCTCAGCATGGCCCGGACCGTGCGCGGCTGGCTGTTGGTCTGGCCGTGCCCGATGTCGAGCGGGCCGTCGGTGGCGGCGGCCGAGCGCAGCCCGGGCGGGAGGAAGCGCTCGCGCGGCTGCGCGGCGAACGCCGCGTCGAGGGCCGCCTCGGGGGTCACGACGCGGGACCCGGGTCAGGCCAGGGCGGCGAGCGCGCTGGAGACGGCGCGGTGGAAGGTCGGGTAGGCGAGCACCTGCTCGCGCAGGACCGCGGTGGGGACCCGGGCGTGGACGGCCGTCGCCAGCATCGAGAGCACCTCGCCGCCGGTCGGGCCGACCGACGTGGCGCCGACGAGGTACCCGGCGTCGGCGTCCTCGACGACCTTGACGACGCCGTCGCCGCCCGGGCCGTGGATCCACCCGCGGGTGCTCTCGGCGAGCGCTCCCGTGCCGACCCGCACGGTGAGCCGGGCGTCGCGGGCCTGCTGCCCCGTCATCCCGACCCACCCGACCTCGGGGTCGGTGAAGGTGACCCGCGGGACGGCGTGGTAGCTCGCCCACGGGCCGTCGGTGCCGGTGAGGTCGCGCACGGCGATGCCCGCCTGGTACATCGACATGTGGGTGAAGGCCCCCTTGCCCGTGATGTCCCCGATGGCCCACAGCCGCTCCCCGGCGCGCATCCGCTCGTCGGTCTCGAGGGAGCGGGCGGACGGGTCGAGGCCGACCGTCTCGAGGCCGATGTCGTGCAGGTTGGGGCGCCGGCCCGCGGCGACGAGCAGCCGGTCGGCGTCGAGGTCGAGGTCGGTGCTGTCGGCGTCGGTGAACGCGACGGTGAACCGGCCGTCGGCGTACGTGACCGAGCGGATCGAGGCGCCGGCGAGCACCTGCACGCCGTCGCGGGCGAACGAGGCCGCGACGACCTCGGAGGCCTCGGGCTCCTCGAGGGCGAGGATGCGCGGCGCCGCCTCGAGCACGCTGACCCGGCTGCCGAAGCGGGCGAAGGCCTGCGCGAGCTCGGCGCCGATGGCCCCGCCGCCGACGACGACGAGCGACGAGGGCGCCTCGGTGGCGCGCAGCACGTCGCGGTTGGTCCAGAACGGCGTGTCGGCGAGCCCCTCGACCGGGGGAGCGGCCGGGGCGGTACCGGTGTTGAGGACGACCCCCACGCGTGCGACGTAGCGCGTCCCGGCGACCTCGACGACGCCCTCGCCGGCCAGCCGCCCGTGCCCGCGGACGAAGGTGACCCCGGCCTTCTCCAGCCGCTCGACGGCGACGGCGTCGTCCCAGTCGTCCGTCGCCTCGTCGCGGATGCGGGTGGCGACGGGGGAGAAGTCGGGTGCGACCGTCGCGCTGCCGGCGAGGTCAGCGACCCGCCGGGCCTCGGCGAGCGCGTCGGCGGCCCGGATGACCATCTTGCTCGGGATGCACCCGTAGTACGGGCACTCACCGCCGACGAGGCGCTCGTCGACGCCGACGACGGTGAGGCCGGCCTTGGCGGCCTCGGTGGCGACGGACTCGCCCCCGGGCCCGAGGCCGAGGACGACGAGGTCGACGTGCTGCTCTTCGCTCATGCGCCGAGCCTGTCATCCACCGGCCCGCACCGACAGCCCGCGGCCCCGGACGTTTTGGGCTCGTGAGAACCGCGACCTACCCTTGGGGGATGTCCGGTGAGTCCCTCTTCCCTGCCCTCGAGCCGCTGCTCGAGCAGGTGAGCAAGCCGATCCAGTACGTCGGCGGCGAGCTGAACTCGACGGTCAAGCCGTGGGAGGTCGGCGGCGACGGCACCGTCCGGTGGGCCCTGATGTACCCCGACGCCTACGAGGTGGGGGTGCCCAACCAGGGCGTCATGATCCTCTACGAAGTGCTCAACGAGCGCCCCGACGCCCTCGCCGAGCGCACGTACGCCGTGTGGCCCGACCTCGAGGCGCTGATGCGCGAGCACGGCGTCCCGCAGTTCACCGTCGACGCCCACCGCGCGGTCGGTGACTTCGACCTCTTCGGGCTGTCGTTCTCGACCGAGCTGGGCTACACGAACATGCTCACCGCCCTCGACCTCGCCGGCATCCCGCTGCACGCGGCCGACCGCGACGACAGCCACCCGGTCGTCGTCGCGGGCGGCCACGCCGCGTTCAACCCCGAGCCGGTCGCCGACTTCGTCGACGCCGCGATCATCGGCGACGGCGAGGAGGCCGTGCTCGTGGTCACCGACATCGTCGGCGCCTGGAAGCGGGAGGGCCGCCCCGGCGGCCGCGAGGAGCTGCTGCTGCGGCTCGCGCGCACCGGCGGCGTCTACGTCCCGGCGTTCTACGACGTCACCTACCTGCCCGACGGCCGCATCCAGCGGGTCGCGCCGAACCGGCCGGGCGTGCCGTGGCGGGTCAGCAAGCACACCGTCATGGACCTCGACGCCTGGCCGTACCCGAAGCAGCCGCTCGTGCCGCTCGCCGAGTCGGTCCACGAGCGGATGTCGGTCGAGATCTTCCGCGGCTGCACCCGCGGCTGCCGCTTCTGCCAGGCCGGGATGATCACCCGCCCGGTCCGCGAGCGCTCGATCACCGGCATCGGCGAGATGGTCGAGCGCGGGCTCGCCGCGACCGGTTTCGAGGAGGTCGGCCTGCTGTCGCTGAGCAGTGCCGACCACTCCGAGATCGCCGACGTCACCAAGGGCCTCGCCGACCGCTACGAGGGCACGAACACCGGTCTCTCGCTGCCCTCGACGCGCGTCGACGCCTTCAACATCGACCTCGCGAACGAGCTGACCCGCAACGGCCGCCGGTCCGGCCTGACCTTCGCCCCCGAGGGCGGCTCCGAGCGCATCCGCAAGGTCATCAACAAGATGGTCAGCGAGGACGACCTCATCCGCACCGTCGCCGCGGCGTACTCCGCGGGCTGGCGGCAGGTGAAGCTCTACTTCATGTGCGGGCTCCCGACCGAGACCGACGAGGACGTCCTCCAGATCGCCGAGCTCGCCAAGCGGGTCATCGAGACCGGTCGGGAGGTCAGCGGGCGCCGGGACATCCGCTGCACCGTCTCGATCGGCGGGTTCGTACCCAAGCCGCACACCCCGTTCCAGTGGGCCGCGCAGCTCGGCGCCGACGAGACCGACGCCCGGCTCGACAAGCTGCGCGAGGCCATCCGCTCGGACAAGCGCTACGGCCGCTCGATCGGGTTCCGCTACCACGACGGCAAGCCCGGCATCGTCGAGGGCCTGCTCTCGCGCGGCGACCGCCGGGTCGGCCGGGTCATCGAGGCCGTGTGGCGCGACGGCGGCCGGTTCGACGGCTGGTCCGAGCACTTCTCGTATGAGCGCTGGATGGCCGCCGCCGCGGCCGAGCTCGGCGCCCAGGGGGTCGACCTCGCCTGGTACACGACCCGCGAGCGCGAGGAGTCGGAGGTCCTGCCCTGGGACCACCTCGACTCCGGCCTCGACAAGGAGTGGCTCTGGCAGGACTGGCTCGACGCGCTCGACGAGACCGAGGTCGAGGACTGCCGCTGGACCCCGTGCTTCGACTGCGGCGTCTGCCCGCAGATGGGCACCGAGATCGAGATCGGCCCGACGGGCAAGACGCTCCTGCCGCTGACCGTCCTCGGCGCCGGCCGGGAGCGGATGACGGCGACACCGTGAGCGCGGGGGACGTCTGGGTCGAGGACGTCCCCGGGCGTGGCGGCGTGCTCGCCGACCTGGCCATCGGGTCGGTCCTCGGTGTGCTCGCAGTCCTCATCGGCTCGGCCCAGTCCGGCTGGTCGATGGCGGCCGCCGTCCTCCTCGGGGCCGCGCTCGTCGTGCGCCGGCTGTGGTGGTGGGCCGCCGTCGCGCTGTCCGCGGTCGCGGCGCTGGTCCAGGTGGTCGTCGGCGACGTCAACGTCCTCGCTGACCTCGCCTACGCCCCGGTGGCCTTCGTCCTCGGCACGCACCCGGCGCGGGAGGTCCGGCGCCTCGGGCTCGCCGGCGCTGTCCTCGGCGTCGTCGGGGCGGGGGCCTGGGCGGCGACGCACACCGCCCGCACCTCGGGCACCGGCTCGCCCGCGCTCTCCGGGGCCGCGATGGCCACCGCCCCCGCGGGCGTCCTCCTCGGGGGCTGGCTCGGCGGGTACGTCCGGTGGCAGCGTCGTGAGGGCCTGCGCGCCCGGGTCGAGGCGAGCCTGCGCGCCGCCGAGGAGCGCCGGCTGCGCGACCTCGTCGCCCTCGAGCAGGAGCGGGTGCGCATCGCGACCGACATGCACGACGTCGTCGCCCACTCGTGGGCCGTCGTCGCGGCCCAGGCCGACGGCGCCCGCTACACCCTGCGCGGCGACCCGGACCGCGCGGAGGACGCGCTCGCGGTGATCGGCGAGACCGCCCGCTCCGCGATGGACGACGTCCGCGGCCTGCTGACCCGCCTGCGGGCCCCCGAGGTCGTGGAGCCGCCCGAGCTCGACCTGCACCGGCCCGAGGCGCTGCTCGAGCGGATGCGCGCGTCGGGGATGACCCTCGACCTGGAGCGCACCGGCGACCCCGGGCCGCGCCCGGACGTCGCGACGGCGGCGCTCGCCGAGGCCCTGACGAACGCCCTGAAGCACGGTGACCTCGCGGCGCCGGTGCGCGTCGCGGAGGACCGGGGCGCGGGCTACCGGCTGCTCGTCGCCAACGCGGTCTCGCGGCCCGGGCCACCCGGCAGCGGGCACGGGCTGCGCGGGCTGCGCGAGCGCGTCGAGGCCGCCGGCGGCCGGGTGGTCGCCGGACCCGAGGACGACGGGCGCACCTGGGTGGTCCGCGTCGAGCTGCCCGAGCCGGAGGAGACCCGATGAGCACCCGCGTCGCCCTCGTCGACGACCAGCACCTGTTCCGCGCCGGCATCGCCATGGTCATCGGGTCCCAGCCCGACCTCGAGGTGGTCGGCGAGGCCGAGGACGGGGACGAGGTGCTGGACCTCGTCGAGCGCACCTCGCCCGACGTCGTCGTCATGGACGTGAGGATGCCGCGGGTCGACGGCGTCGCCGCGACGGCCGCCCTCCGCGACGCGCTCGGGGAGGACGCACCACGGGTCCTCGTGCTCACGACGTTCGACCTCGACGAGGCGGCCCTGTCGGCCATCGAGGCGGGGGCCTCCGGGTTCGTCCTCAAGTCCGCCGACCCCGAGCTGCTCCTCGCGTCGCTGCGAGCCGTCGCGGCCGGCACCCAGGTCGTCGCGGCCGGGGCCACCCGGGCCCTCGTCGAACGCTTCCGGTCTCGCGGTCGTCGCTCTCCCGGGCCGGAGTACGAGTCGCTCACGCCGCGGGAGCGGGAGATCCTGCGGCGGGCCGCGCAGGGACTGTCCAACGCCGAGATCGCGGCGGCCGAGCACCTCGCCGAGGGCACCGTGAAGACGCACGTCTCCCGGGTGCTCGGCAAGCTGGGCCTGCGCGACCGCGTGCAGCTCGTCGTCTACGCCTACGAGCACGACCTGGTCTGAGCGGGGGAGCCGGCGTACCCCTCGAGAGGTACCCGGGTCACGACCTGCGGCAGACGCGCCGGGGCGGGTGCCCTCCGTAGCGTCGAGGGCATGCCCACCACGCCGCACCAGCACCCGTCACCCGCCCCCGACCGTCCTCTCGCCGCCCGCCCCGACGCCGTCATCGCCTTCCGGGGCGTGACCCGCGACTACGGGGAGGGGACCGGGCTCGTCCGCGCTCTCGACGCCGTGACCGTCGACGTCGAGCCCGGCCGGTTCACCGCCGTCATGGGCCCGTCCGGCTCGGGCAAGTCCACCTTCATGAACGTGGCGGCCGGGCTGGACGACCCGACCGGCGGGCAGGTGTGGCTCGCCGGCCGGCCGCTGCACGCCCTCGACGACGACGGGCGCACCCTCGTGCGCCGCGACCAGGTCGGGTTCGTCTTCCAGGCCTTCAACCTCGTGCCCACCCTCACGGCGCGCGAGAACGTCCTGCTGCCGTTCGAGCTCGCCGGCCGGCGGGTGACCCCCGAGGTCCGCGAGCGGGTCGAGGGGCTGCTGACGAGCCTCGGGCTGCTCGACCGTGCGGAGCACCTGCCCTCGGCGCTGTCCGGGGGCCAGCAGCAGCGGGTGGCCATCGCGCGGGCCCTCGCGAGCGAACCGCAGGTCGTCATCGCCGACGAGCCGACCGGCAACCTCGACACGCGGTCCTCGCGCGAGGTGCTCGCCCTGCTGCGCGCCGCCGTCGACGACTACGGCCAGACCATCCTCATGGTCACCCACGACCCGGTCGCGGCCTCGCACGCCGACCGCATCCTCGTCCTCGCCGACGGGCGGGTCGTCGCCGACCACGCCCGGCTCGGGCCGGCCGAGATCGCCGACCTGCTCGTCACGCTCGAGGTCGGTGCGGCGTGAGGCGCGACCTCGTCCTCGGCGGCTGGCGCGACCTCGGCACGGTCGGCCTCGTCGCCGGCCTCTGCGGCGCCTACGCGGCGGTCCTCGTGACGGCGAGCAGCCTCCTCCAGGCGCTCGCCGACGCGAGCGGGGGAGGCGCGGCCGGGGTGCTCCTCGCCGTCGTCGCGACGGTGTTCGTCCTCGTCGCCGTCTACGTCTCGGCGGTCGTCATCGTCAACACGGTCGACACCGTCGTCGCCGGCCGGCTGCGGCAGGTCGCGCTGCTGCGCCTGCTCGGCGCTCGCGGCCGGGCCCTGAGGGGGTCGGTGATGCGGGCGTCCGGGGTCGTCGGGACCGTGGGGGCGGCCCTCGGCGCGGTCGTCGGGGTGGCCGCGACGGACGCGTTCCGCGTCGTCCTCGTCGCCCGCGGCACGCTGCCGCGGGCGGCCTACCCGGTGACCAGCGTGTGGGTCCTCGCGCCGGTCGCGGTCGTCGGGGTGACGGCCCTCCTGGCCGGCTGGGTCGGGTCGCGCGGGGTGCTGCGGGTCTCGCCGGCCCAGGCCATGGCGAGCGCGGAGGCGGCCGCGCCGCCCACCACCGTGAGCGGCCGGTGGCGGCTGCTCGTGGCCGCGCTCCTCGGGGCGGGCGGCGCCCTCCTCCTCGTGCTCTCCGCGGCCGTCGCCGAGGGGGGCAGCGCGGCGGGCTTCCTGCTCGCCTTCGCCGGGTCGGCCTCGGGCGGTACCGGGTTGCTCGTGGGCGCGCGCTTCGTCATCCCCGCCCTCGTGGTCGCCGCCGGCCGCGTCCTCGGCGGCTCGCCGCCCAGCCGCATCGCCCGCCGCACCGCGGTCGCCGACCGGCTGCGCACCACCCGCTCGACGATGGGGCTGGTCATCGGCGTCACCCTCGTGACCACCTTCGCCTCCGGGATGCGGGCGCTGCAGACGGCGGTCCACTCGTGGAGCGACCTCGGCGCCGGGCAGCGCGCCCAGGCGGAGGCGGTGCTCACGACGACGACGGTCATCCTCGTCGCCATCGTCGTCATCTCCTCGGTCATCTCGGCCGTCGGCTTCGTCAGCACGATGTCGCTCACCGTCATCCAGCGGCGCCGCGAGATCGGCCTGCTCCGGGCGCTCGGCTTCACCGCCCGCCAGGTCCGCTCGATGGTCGCGCGGGAGTCGGCTGCGCTGGCCGGCACGGCGGTCGCGTTCGGGCTCGTCCTCGGGGTGCTGTTCGGGTCGCTCGGCGCGCAGTCGCTCGTCGGCGGGCAGACCGACGGCTTCGTCTGGGGGCTGCCCTGGCCGGTGCTCGGCGCGGTCGCCGCCGCCGCCCTCGGTCTCGTCCTCGTCGCCGCGCTGCCGCCGTCGCGGCGGGCCGTCTCGGTCGCACCGGTCGAGGCGCTGCGGGTCGAGCGCTGAGGGGGCTCCCGCGCGGGAGGTGGCGTCGGTCGCGTCCTCCCGCCCGGGCCGCCGGCACGGTGCCACGATGGTCCCGTGGGCAGGCCGAGCACGAGCAGCCGCCGCCGGACCCTGCTCGCCGGAACGGACTCCGGACGCGACGCACTGCGCCGGATCGCGGTGGCGCTCACCGCGCTCGCCGCGGTCACGGTCGTCGGGACGGTCGTCTACCTGGTCCTCGGCTTCGGCCCGGTCGACGCGCTCTACCAGACCGTCACCACGGTGGCCACGGTCGGCTTCCGCGAGGTGCGCCCCCTCGGTCCGGCCGGCCAGTCCTTCACCATCGTCCTCATCGTCCTCGGCGTGGGGACGGTCCTTTACAACCTCGGAGTCCTCCTCGAGGCCGTCACCGAGGGTCACCTGCGAGCACACCTGCGGAGGCGCCGGATGGAACACGACATCGACCGGCTGCGCGACCACGTCATCGTCTGCGGCTTCGGCCGGGTCGGGCGCTCGGCGACCCGGTACCTCCACGACCGCGGGCACAGGGTCGTCGTCGTCGACACCGACGAGACCCGGCTCGCCGGGCTCACCGAGCCGTTCGTCCACGGCGACGCCGCCAACGACGACGTCCTGCGGGCGGCCGGGATCGAGCGGGCCCGGGCCCTCGTCTGCGCGCTCGACACCGACGCCGACACGACGTACGCGACCCTCTCGGCCCGCGCGCTGCGCCCCGACCTCGTGATCATCAGCCGCGCACGCACGCTGGGCTCCAAGGAGAAGCTCGTGCTCGCCGGTGCCACGCGGGCGGTCAACCCGCAGCTCATCGGCGGCCGGCGGATGGCCTCCTTCGCCCTGCACGCCGACGTCGCCGAGTTCCTCGACGAGGGGATGCACGACGACGACCTCGACGTGCGGATCGAGCAGGTGCGCCTCGCGGAGTCGGACGCCGTCGTCGGGCGCACCCTCGGGGAGGCCGACGTGCCCGGCAGCTGCGGGTGCCAGCTCCTCGCCGTCCGCGCTCCGCGCAAGGGCCCGTTCACGCCGTCGCCCCCGGCCGACCGGGTGCTCGAGGCCGGCGCCACCCTCATCGTGTTCGGCACGCCCGAGCAGGTGGGCCGGCTGCGCACGCTCGTGGCCACCGGGCGGGCGGTGCCGGCACCGCGCCGGCCCCCGGCCTCCTAGGGTGCGGGGATGACCCCGCCGTACCGCGTCGAGCGCCTCGACCCGCGACGCTCCCGGGACCTCGCCGACCTCGCCGGGATGCGCGCCGCCTGGGCGGGCGAGCAGTCCGACGCCACCGAGGAGGGGTTCGCCGCCCGGCTCGGTGCCTGGTGGGAGGCGCAGGGCGGGGTCCGGCACGCGTGGGTCGTGCGGGACGCCGGTGGCGGCGCGGTCGGCATGGCCAACTGCCAGGTGTTCGACCGGATGCCGCGCCCGGGCCGCCCCGACCGCCGCTGGGCGTACGTCGCCAACGTCTGGACCGCGCCGGCCCACCGTCGGCGCGGGGTCGGCCGGCTGCTCATGACCGAGCTCCTCGCCTGGTGCCGCGAGCAGGGGCTGGTCCGGGTCGTCCTCAACCCCAGCGAGGTCTCCCTCCCGCTCTACCGGTCGGTCGGCTTCCGGCCGGCGGACGACCTGATGCGCCTCGACCTCTGACCCGTTCCTCCCGGTGGCTGCCGCGCAGCCGCGCGGCTGGGAGGATGTCGTCCGTGGACCCGCGCCCGCCGACGCAGATCACCCTCCGCTTCCTCGCCGCCCCCACCGACGCCGGGCACTCCGGCTCGGTCTCCGCGGGCCGGGTGCTCGAGTGGATCGACAAGGCGGGGTACGCGGCCGCCGCCGGCTGGAGCGGCACCTACTGCGTCACCGCGTACGTCGGCAACGTCCGCTTCACCCGGCCGGTCGAGGTCGGCGACCTCGTCGAGGTGACGGCCACCGTCGTGCACACCGGCCGCACCTCGATGCACATCACCGTCGACGTCGCGTCCGGGGCGCCGCGCACCCGCTCGCTCGAGCCCGCGACCCGGTGCCTCATCGTCTTCGTCGCCGTCGACGCCGAGGGACGCTCGACACCCGTCCCCGAGCTCGTGCCGGCGACATTGGGGGAGGAGCTCCAGCAGCGGTGGGCGGTGCGCCGGGCCGAGCTGCGGGCCGAGGTGGAGGCGGCGATGGCCGGCCAGGTGTACTCGGACGCCGGGACCGCCCCGCGGATGACGATGCGCTTCCTCGCCGCGCCGACCGACGTCAACTGGGGCGGGAAGGTGCACGGCGGCGTCGTCATGCGCTGGATCGATGAGGCGGCGCACGTCCTGGCCACCCGGTGGACCGGCAGCGCGGACAACGTCGCCATCTTCACCGGCGGGGTGCGGTTCTACCGGCCGCTGCGGATCGGCCACCTCGTCGAGGTCGAGGCCCGCCTCCTGCACACCGGGCGCACCTCGATGCACGTCGGGGTCCACGTGCGCTCCGGCGACCCGGCCGCGGGGGAGGGCGAGCTCGCCCTGACGACATACTGCCGCACCGTCTTCGTCGGGCTCGACGAGGCGCGACGGGCGGTCCCGACCCCGACGTGGACACCGGTCAGCGAGGAGGACCGGGCCCTCGACGCCCACGCCCTCGAGCTCGTCGCCATCCGCGAGCGCTTCGGCGACTGACCCGGGGCAGCAGCCTCTCGTGAGTCGCACGGCGTCGTGCCGTTGACGATAGTGTGTGTCACACACTATCGTGTCGGCATGACCCCAGCCGATGAGTCCGTCCTCGCCGGGCACCTCCAGGAGCTGCGCCGCGGCACCGTCGTCGTCGCGGCCCTGGCCAGCCTGCGGACCCCCGGCTACGGCTACGCCCTGCTCGAGTCCCTCGGGCGGGCGGGGTTCGAGGTCGACGCCAACACGCTCTACCCGCTCCTGCGGCGCCTCGAGAAGCAGGGCCTGCTCACCGCCGAGTGGAACACCGACGAGTCGCGGCCCCGCAAGTTCTACCGGACCAGCACGGCCGGGGAGGACGTGCTCGCCGCCCTGCGCACCGACTGGCGCTCCCTCGACGCCGCCATCACCGACCTCGCCTGACCGACCGAGAGGACGACCACCATGACCACCCTGACCGACCGCTACGTCGCCGCCACCGTCCGCGAGCTCGCGGAGGACCAGCGCGACGACGTCGACCGCGAGCTGCGCGGCACCATCGAGGACATGGTCGAGGCGCGCCTCGGCGAGGGCTCGGCCGGCAGCCGCGAGGACGCCGAGCGCGAGGTGCTCGTCGAGCTCGGCGACCCGATCCGCCTCGCCGCCGGGTACTCCGGCCGCCCCCTGCACCTCATCGGACCGGCCCTCTACCCCGAGTGGCGGCGCCTCGTGACCCTGCTCGTGACGATCGTGTCGCCCATCGCCGCGGTGGGCACGCTCGTCGTGCGCCTGTTCACCGACGACGTCGCGCGCGACGGCGTGGGCCCGGCCTTCGGCGGCGCCGCGGTCGCCGGCCTCACGACGGCACTGCACGTCCTCTTCTGGACCACGCTGGTGTACGCGATCCTCGAGCGCACGCAGCCCGGGAGGGGCGTCCTCGGGTGGACGCCCGACCAGCTGCCCGAGTCGCCGGACGGCCGTCGGTGGGTCTCCCGCGGCGAGACGGTCATGGCCCTCGTCGCGCTCGTCGTCCTCGCGCTGGCGCTCGTCTGGCAGCAGGTGAGCTCGCCGGTGCGGCTCGACGGCGAGGCGGTGCCCGTCCTCGACCCCGCCCTGTGGTCGGGCTGGATCCCCCTGCTCCTCGCCCTCCTCGCGGCGCACGCGGTCCTCGTCGTCGTGGCCTACCGGGCCCGCCGCTGGACCTGGCCGACGGTCGCGCTCGGCGCGGTGCTCGACGTCGCCGTCGCGGGCGTGCTCGTCTGGCTGCTCCAGACCGAGCGCTTCTTCGACCCCGGGTTCGTCGCCGCGCTCGTCGGCGGCGGCTGGGAGACCGCCGCGCGCGACCTGCGCCTCGCCCTCGTCCTGGGCGTCGTGGTCGTCACGGCGTGGGACCAGGTGGAGACGGTCCGGCGGATGCGGGCCCGCTGACCAGCGCAAACCGTGACATCCGTCAGGGCCCGGGGGGCCGGGCCGGGGTGAGGCTTCCCTCGCGGAGCCACCGCTCCGCGACCGTTTCCCCCAGGAGGTTCTCCGTGACAGGAACGTCTCGAGGCACGGTGGCGCTGGTCGGCGCCGTCGTGCTCGCCGCGACCTCGGCCACCGCGGCCGTGGCAGCACCCCACGGCTCCGGCCGGCACCAGGTGAGCAAGGCGCCCGCATGGGTCTCGCACGCCCGCGCCGCCCGGACGGCCGCCCCGGCCGCCGCGCACGCCAAGATCTGGCTCACCCCGCGCGACACCGCCGGGCTCACCGCCCTCGCCACCGCCGTCTCGACGCCGCACTCGTCGTCGTACGGCCACTACCTCAGCGACGCCCAGTACCGCTCCCGCTTCGCCCCGACCGCCGCGAGCGTCGCGGCGGTCCGCTCGTGGGCGAAGGGCGCCGGCCTGCGGATCGACGCCGTCGGTGCGGACAACCACTTCGTCTCGGTCTCCGGCAGCGCGTCCGCGGTGTCGCAGGCGTTCACCGCCGGGCTGCAGACCTTCAGCGTCGACGGGCACACCGGCACGGCGCCGACCACCGCGGTCACCGTGCCCGACAGCCTCGCCGGGCAGGTCCTCGCGGTCACCGGGCTCGACACCGTGACGCACTGGACCGCGCCGAACCTCCAGAAGGACAAGGGAACCCCGTCCGCCGACGCCGGCACCTCGCCGAGCGACCTCGGCCCGCCCCCGGGCTTCGTCAACGCGACGCCCTGCTCCTCGTACTACGGGCAGAAGGTCGACAAGACCGACCCCGCGTTCGAGGGGAAGCACCTCCCGTACGCGGTCTGCGGCTACGTGCCCTCGCAGCTGCGCTCCACCTACGGCGTCAGCACCTCGCGGCGCACGGGGCGGGGCCAGACGGTCGCCATCACCGACGCCTTCGCGGCGCCGACCATCGAGAAGGACGCGAACACCTACGCCGTCGGGCACGGTGACCGGCCCTTCCGCCGCGGCCAGCTGACCCAGTCCAACGACACGAACTACGACCCGGCCAAGGTCGACGAGTGCGGTGGCAACGGCTGGTTCGGCGAGGAGTCCCTCGACGTCGAGGCCGTCCACGGGATGGCGCCCGACGCGGGCGTCGCGTACTACGGCGCGGCCAGCTGCTACGACGACGACCTGCTCGCCTCGCTCGCGCGGGCCGTCTCGGACAACCGCGCGTCGGCGATCTCCAACTCCTGGGGCGAGCCGACCTACGTGACGGTCGACGGCACGGTCTACCCGACGATCGACCAGACGCTCGTCGACGCCTACGAGTCGGTCTTCCTCCAGGGCGCGGTGCAGGGCATCGGGTTCTACTACTCCTCGGGCGACGACGGCGACGAGGGCGCGAACACCGGTGTGGTCTCGCCCGACTGGCCGGCGGCCGACCCCTGGGTCACCGCCGTCGGTGGCACCGCGCTCGCGGTCGACAAGCACGGCCGGCGCCAGTTCGAGACCGGCTGGGGCACCGAGCGCTACTCGCTGACGAACGGCGCGTGGACCTCGGACGGCTTCCTCTACGGGGCCGGCGGTGGCTGCAGCGACATCTTCGCCAAGCCGGCCTACCAGCGGCTCGCCCGCACCGGGTGCGACAAGCGGGCCGTGCCCGACGTCGCGATGGACGCCGACCCGACGACCGGCATGCTCGTCGGTGAGACGCAGGTGTTCGACCTGCCGACGAAGTTCGGCCAGGGGACCCGCTACGGCGAGTACCGCATCGGCGGCACGAGCCTCGCGGCGCCGCTGTTCGCCGGCGTCCAGGCCGACGCGCAGCAGGGTCGGCGGCGGATCGGCTTCGCCGACCCGCTGATCTACCTCCTCGGTGCGTTCGGTGTCTTCCACGACGTCCGGCCCGAGGGCGACCCGGGCAACATCCGCGTCGACTACGTCAACGGCCTCAACGCCGACGACGGGCTGCGCTCGACGGTCCGCACCTTCGACGAGGACTCGAGCCTGACCACCGGTCGCGGCTGGGACGACGTCACCGGGGTCGGCACGCCCACGGCGGCCTACCTCTGGGCGGCCTCCCGGCTCTGACCGGAGCCACCCACGCGGGGCCCGGCCGCCACGGCGGCCGGGCCCCGTCGCGTCAGGCGTACAGCGCGCCGACGACCTCGCGGAAGGCCTCGGTGTGCCGGTCGACGTCCTCGCGGGTGGTGTCGGGGCACATGAGCGCCATGTTGTGGAACGGCGTCATGAGGATGCCGCGGTTCACCATCGCCAGGTGCAGGTAGGCGTCGAGGTCGTCGTCGTGGGCCGCGGCCGACTCCTCGCCGCTGCGGGGCGCCGGCCGGGCGAACCGGTACTCCGAGCGGGCGCCGAGCCGGCTGACCGACCACGGCACGTCGTACTCGTCGAGGACGCCCTGCACTCCCTCTGTGAAGGCCTCGGCCAGCGAGCTCATGCGCGCGAACGCGTCCTCGGTGAGCACCTCGCCGAGGGTGGCCCGCATCGCCGCCGTCGAGAGCGCGTTGCCGGCGAGCGTCCCGCCGACCCCGCCGACGTCGATGATGTCCGCCTCGCCCGTCTCGGTGTGCCGGGTCACGGCTGCCGCCACCTCCGCGGTGATGCCGTACGCCCCGCACGGGATGCCGCCGCCGATCGACTTGCCGATGACGAAGAGGTCGGGCTCCAGGCCCCACGCGCGGGTCGCGCCACCCCAGCCGGCCGAGAAGGTGTGCGTCTCGTCGATCATCAGCAGCGCGCCGTACCGCGTGGCCAGCTCGCGCAGCCCCTCGAGGAACCCGGGCTCGGGCAGGACGATGCCGATGTTGGTCAGTGCCGGCTCGGTGAGGATGGCGGCGACGTCGCCGTGCGCCAGCTGGCGCTCGACCGAGGCGAGGTCGTTCCACGTCGCCGCCCGGGTGGTGAGGTCGAGCGGGACCGGGGGAGCGACGTTGCCGGGGCGCGAGAGCGTCGTCCCGTCCGGCCCGGGGACGGCGAAGGTCTCGTCGACCGAGCCGTGGTAGCAGTAGCCGAAGACGAGGATCTTCGAGCGGCCGGTCGCCAGCCGGGCCAGCCGCACGGCCCACCGGTTCGCGTCGGTCGCCGACAGGGTGAAGCTCCACAGCGGCATCCCGAACCGCCGGGTCAGCTCCTCGCCCACCCACTGGGCGTCCTCGCTGGGCAGCATCGTCGTGATGCCGCCCAGCTCGCCCATCCGCCGGGAGACGGCGGCCGTCGTCGGTGCCGGCGAGTGGCCGGCCATCGCGCCGGTGTCGCCGAGGGCGAAGTCGACGTAGGTGTGGCCGTCGACGTCGGTGACCCGGTTTCCGCGGGCGCGGTCGAGGTAGAGGGGGAAGCCGCCGCTCCACTTGTTCATCCACGTCATCGGCACTCGGCCGAAGAGGTTGCTCCCGGCCTCGAAGAAGGCCCGGCTGCGCGGGTGCTCGGCGGTGTAGCGCTCCTGCTCGGCGGCGAGGAGGCGGGCCAGACGGTCGCGGTCGGTGCTCGGCATGCTCGCACCCTAGTGCTGCGGATGGAGTGTCGGAAGGGTCCGTTCGCGACGCGATCCGTCCCGCATCGACCGCGCGAGCCGCGAGATCGGTGGGTCGGGTCCGGGTCGGTGCGTCCTGGGACGATCGCCCCGACGCCGTGCCTCACGGGGGCCGGACCGGGGTGGGCCACCCGCGATTCGGCGCCCGGTCCGCGCGCTCATAGGCTGGTGCGCCATGGCCCGCCAGCGCACCCCCGACGGCCCCCCGCCGCCCCCGGCGGTGCAGAAGCTCCGCATCCGCTACGCCAAGCGCGGCCGGCTGCGGTTCTCCTCGACCCGTGACTTCTCCCGGGCCCTCGAGCGCGCCCTGCGCCGGGCCGGGGTGCCGATGGCCTTCTCGGCCGGCTTCCACCCGCACCCGCTCATCTCCTACGCGAACGCCGCCCCGACCGGCACGGCGAGCGAGGCCGAGTACTTCGAGATCCGGGTCACCGAACGGGTCGACCCCGAGGCGGTGCGCGAGGCCCTCGACGAGGCCCTGCCCCGGGGGCTCGACGTCGTCGAGGTCGTCGAGGCCGGCCCGGGCGCCCTCGCCGACCGGCTCGAGGCCAGCGAGTGGGAGCTCCGGCTGCGGGGGAGCACCCCCGAGGACCTGGCCCCCGTCGTCGCCGGGTACCTCGCCGCCTCGCGGGCCGAGGCGACCCGCACCTTCAAGTCCGGGCCCCGCACCTTCGACACGCGCGAGGCGGTGACCGACCTGCGGGTCGCGGGGGTCGACGAGGCCGGGTGTGCGATACTGCGGATGGTCGTACGGCACACCACACCGTCCGTGCGCCCCGACGACATCCTGACCGCACTCCACGCAGTCACGGGGTTCGTGCCACCGGTTCCACCCCTGGTGACCCGACTGGCGCAGGGCCCCCTGCGCGAGGACCGTGCCGGGGTGGCCGATCCACTGGCCGCCGACCGGGAGGCCGTCGGCCCCGAGGGGTGACGCGCCGCCCGCGCGAGCCGTTCGGGGCAGCTGCCGACTTCCGTGCGGGCCCTCCGGTCCACACGATTGCGACCGCACCGCGCGGTCGGTGCGGGAGGCGCCCCCGGGCGTCCCCGGTGTGGGCACCGGCCGGCGGGCGACGAAAGGGGCCGACATGGCCACCGAGAACGACCCGACCACCCCCGAGGCCGCCGAACCGGCCACCCTCCCCGTCGAGCCGGCGCCGGGCAGCGGGGACGACACGTCCAGCGCCACCGCGGCCGCGACGAAGCCGGCCCGCAAGCGCGCCACCCGCAAGAAGGCCACGCCCGCCGCCGAGCCGGCTGCAGAGCCGGCTGCAGAGCCGGCCACCGACCCCGCCGCCGACAGCGAGGCTCCCGCGGAGACCGGGGCCGAGGAGGCGCCGAAGAAGCCGGCCCGCAAGAGGGCCGCGGCGAAGACGACGAAGAAGAAGAAGTCGGCGGTGGCCGAGCCGGTCGCGCCCGAGCCCGCCACCGGGACCCCGGCCGACGAGGACGAGGACGAAACGACGTCGGAGGCCGCAGGTCCCGCGTTCGGCGTCCTCTTCCAGGCCCCCGAGCCCACCGTCGTCCCGCGCCGCCGCCGGGCCACGTCGCCCGCCCAGAAGCCGGCCGAGGCCCCCGCCGGCGAGGCCGAGCAGGTCGCCACCGAGACCTCCGACGACACGCCCACCGACCCCGCCACCGAGGACGGCGAGGCGGCCGAGGGCGAGGGCGGCTCCCGCAGCCGCCGCCGACGGGGCGGTCGCGGCCGCCGTGGCCGCGGCAAGGGCGAGGACGAGCAGGGCGGGGAGTCGTCCGACCAGGCCGAGGGCGGCGCCGAGGCCGAGGAGAAGCCCGAGGACCGCACCGAGGGCGGTGACGGGGAGTCCGGCTCGAGCCGGCGTCGGCGTCGCCGTCGGCGCAGCGGGTCCGGCGGCGAGGGCGACGACCCGCCCGGCACCGTGACCAAGGTGCGCGAGCCCCGCGCGGACCGCGACGAGCCGACCGCCGTCAAGGGCTCGACCCGCCTCGAGGCCAAGAAGCAGCGCCGCCGCGAGGGCCGCGAGGCCGGGCGCCGCCGCACGATCATCACCGAGGCCGAGTTCCTCGCCCGTCGCGAGAGCGTCGAGCGGACGATGGTGGTCCGGGGCCGCGACGGCCGCACCCAGATCGGCGTCCTCGAGGACGGCGTGCTCGTCGAGCACTACGTCTCCCGCGAGACGACCGCCTCGATGGCCGGCAACGTCTACCTCGGCCGGGTCCAGAACGTCCTGCCCTCGATGGAGGCGGCGTTCGTCGACATCGGCAAGGGCCGCAACGCGGTCCTCTACGCCGGCGAGGTCAACTGGGACGCTGCCGGCCTCGAGGTCAACCAGGCCAAGCGCATCGAGAACGCGCTGACCAGCGGGGACACCGTCCTCGTCCAGGTGACCAAGGACCCCATCGGGCACAAGGGCGCCCGACTCACCTCGCAGATCAGCCTGCCGGGCCGCTACGTCGTCTACGTGCCCGAGGGCTCGATGACCGGCATCTCCCGCAAGCTCCCCGACACCGAGCGCGCCCGGCTCAAGGGCATCCTCAAGGAGGTCGTCCCGGACGGCGCCGGCGTCATCGTCCGCACGGCGGCTGAGGGTGCCTCCGAGGCCGACCTCAAGGCCGACGTCGAGCGGCTCATGAAGCAGTGGGAGCGGATCGAGAAGAAGGCCGCCTCCGCCTCGGCCAAGAAGTCGGGCAGCGGTGGGGCGCCCGCGCTCCTGCACGGCGAGCCCGACCTCACCATCCGGGTCATCCGGGACGTCTTCACCGAGGACTTCGCCTCGCTCGTCGTCTCCGGCGACAAGGCCTGGGACGAGGTGAGCGAGTACGTCGAGGACGTCGCGCCGGACCTCGCCCAGCGGGTCAGCCGGTGGACCGCCGAGGAGGACGTCTTCGCCGCGCACCGCATCGACGAGCAGATCGCGAAGGCGATGGACCGCAAGGTCTGGCTGCCCTCCGGCGGGTCGCTCGTCATCGACCGCACCGAGGCGATGACCGTCGTCGACGTCAACACGGGCAAGTTCGTCGGCTCCGGCGGCAACCTCGAGGAGACGGTCACCAAGAACAACCTCGAGGCGGCCGAGGAGATCGTCCGCCAGCTCCGGCTGCGCGACATCGGCGGCATCATCGTCATCGACTTCATCGACATGGTCCTGGAGTCCAACCGCGACCTCGTCGTGCGGCGGCTGCTCGAGTGCCTCGGGCGCGACCGGACCAAGCACCAGGTCGCCGAGGTCACCTCGCTCGGCCTGGTCCAGATGACCCGCAAGCGCGTCGGCTCCGGGCTCATCGAGGTCTTCTCCGAGCCGTGCGAGCACTGCGGCGGTCGCGGCATCGTCGTGCACTCCGAGCCGGTCGAGCGCGGCAACGGCGGCGGTTCCGGGAGCGACTCCGGCCGCTCCGGTCGTGGCCGGCGTGGCGGTGGTGGCGGCGGCTCCGCCACCACGCCGAAGGAGACCGCCCCCGCGCCGGAGCCGGCGAGGTCCGCCGGTGGCCCGACGGCGGCGCAGATCGCCGCCGCCGCGCACGCCGCCGCCCTCAAGCACACCGACCAGGCCGACGTCGCCGACGAGGTGGCCGCCGAGGTCGCCGCCGCAGCCGGGGCCGAGGTCGTCGCCGACGGCGTCGCCGAGCCGGTCGTCGCCGAGCCCGCCGTCGCCGCGCCGGCCGCCGACGTGGTCGAGCCCGAGCCCGAGGCGCCGGCGCCCGAGCCGGCCCGTCGTCCCCGCCGCAAGCGGGGCCGGGTCGTCGCGCCGGCCGGTCCGCCGTCCTCGACCGAGCCCGCCGGCGCCCCGCCCGCGGCGGGCGGCGAGTCCCCCGGGGCCTGAGCACCGGCGCCGGGCGCGCCCCAGATTTGGAGGGCCGCCCGGCGCGCCGGTACTCTGGTGAGTCGGTGCGCCCACCGCGCCGGTGTCCCGTGTCGTCCACGGGGTCGCTACCGGCCGGTCACGAGCGAGCGCGCCCGAACAGGAAGTGAGTACGAACGTGTACGCGATTGTGCGCGCAGGCGGTCGCCAGGAGAAGGTCTCCGTCGGCGACACCCTGCTCATCGACAAGCAGAACGGCGCGGCCGGCGACAAGATCCAGCTGCAGCCGCTGCTCCTCGTCGACGGGGGCACCGTCACGAGCGACGCCGCGAAGCTCGCCAAGGTCACGGTGACCGCCGAGGTGGTCAAGGCGGCCAAGGGCCCCAAGATCACGATCATGAAGTACAAGAACAAGACCGGCTACCGGAAGCGCCAGGGCCACCGCCAGCCGCTCACCCAGGTCAAGATCACCGCGATCGACGCCTGAGCCCACGCTCGGACCTCACGGACAGGAACCACAGACATGGCACACAAGAAGGGTGCGTCCTCGACCCGCAACGGTCGCGACTCGAACGCCCAGTACCTCGGCGTCAAGCGCTACGGCGGCCAGGCCGTCAAGGCCGGCGAGATCCTCGTCCGCCAGCGCGGAACGCACTTCCACCCCGGTGACGGCGTCGGCCGCGGCGGCGACGACACGCTCTTCGCGCTCGTCGCGGGGGCCGTCGAGTTCGGCAGCAAGCGCGGCCGCAAGGTCGTCAACATCGTCCCGGCGGCCTCCGCCGCCGAGTGACGCGTCGCCGGGCCCCGCGCCCGGCACCACGCACCACGTCGTGAGGGGCGGGCCGCGAACGGCCCGCCCCTCACGCATCCCAGGAGTCAGGAGCAGCACGAGATGGCGACCTTCGTCGACCGCGTCGTCCTCCACGTGACCGCCGGCAACGGCGGGCACGGGGTGGCGTCGGTCAAGCGCGAGAAGTTCAAGCCGCTCGGCGGTCCGGACGGCGGCAACGGCGGGCGCGGCGGCTCGGTCGTCCTCGCGGTCGACCCGCAGGCGACGACCCTCCTCGACTACCACCACACCCCGCACCGCCGCGCCGAGAACGGCCGGCCCGGCGCCGGTGACGAGCGCAACGGGGCCGACGGCGGCGACCTCGTCCTCGCCGTCCCCGAGGGCACCGTCGTCAAGGACGCCGCCGGCGAGGTCCTCGCCGACCTCGTTGGCCACGGCGCGACCTTCGTCGTCGCCCGCGGTGGCCGTGGCGGGCTCGGCAACAAGGCCCTGGCCAGCCCGCGCCGGAAGGCGCCCGGCTTCGCACTCCTCGGCGAGCCCGGGGAGAGCCTGGACGTCGTCCTGGAGCTGAAGTCGCTCGCCGACGTCGCGCTCATCGGCTTCCCCAGCGCCGGGAAGTCCTCCCTCGTCTCGGTCCTGTCGGCCGCGAAGCCGAAGATCGCCGACTACCCGTTCACCACCCTCGTCCCGAACCTCGGGGTGGTCACCGCCGGCCAGGAGCGGTTCACCGTCGCCGACGTCCCCGGCCTCATCCCCGGCGCGAGCGAGGGCAAGGGCCTCGGCCTGGAGTTCCTCCGGCACGTCGAGCGCTGCTCGGTGCTCGTGCACGTCGTCGACTGCGCGACCCTCGAGCCGGGCCGCGACCCGCTGACCGACCTCGAGGTCATCGAGGCCGAGCTCGCCGCCTACGTCACCGACGACAGCCTCGGCGGCCGCCCGCTCTCCGAGCGCACCCGGATCGTCGTCCTCAACAAGGCCGACGTGCCCGAGGCGCGCGAGCTCGCCGAGATGGTCACCCCGATGCTCGAGGAGCGTGGGCTCGAGGTCTTCACCGTCTCGGCCGTGGCGCACCTCGGGCTCAAGGAGCTGACCTTCGCCCTGGCCCGGCACGTGGCGCAGGCGCGTGCCGAGGTGGAGGCCGCGGTCGTCGAGCGCCCGCGGGTGGTCATCCGGCCGAAGGCGGTGGACGACAGCGGGTTCCACGTCCGCCGGGAGAACACCCCGGACGGCGAGGTGTTCCGCGTGCTCGGCGAACGACCGACCCGCTGGGTCCGTCAGACCGACTTCTCCAACGACGAGGCGGTCGGCTACCTCGCCGACCGGCTGAGCCGGCTCGGGGTCGAGGAGGCACTGCTCAAGGCCGGGGCCGTCGCCGGCTCGACGGTCCTCATCGGGCCGGTCGAGGACGCCGTCGTCTTCGACTGGGAGCCGACGATGAGCAGCGGCGCCGAGCTGCTCGCCGGTCCGCGCGGCACCGACGTGCGCTTCGAGGACTCCGGCCGCAAGACGCGCTCCGAGAAGCGCGAGGAGTTCCACGGCCGCAAGGACGCCCAGACCGCCGCCCGCGACCAGCTCGCCGCCGAGCGTCGCGCCGGGCACTGGTCGAGCGCCGCGGACGAGGACTGACCCGGATGGCCGTCACCGCCGCCGCGCTGCGGCAGGCCGTGGGGGAGGGCCGCCGGCTCGTGGTCAAGGTCGGCTCGTCGTCGCTGACGAGCGCGGACGGCGGGCACCTCGACCTCGCGGCGCTCTCGGCGCTCGTCGACGTCCTCGCCGCCCGCCGGGCCGACGGCGCGCAGGTCGTCCTCGTCTCCTCCGGGGCCATCGCGGCGGGCATCGGGCCGCTCGGGCTGGCCCGCCGGCCCACCGACCTCGCGACCCAGCAGGCCGCCGCGTCGGTCGGGCAGGGCGCCCTCGTCGCGGCCTACCAGGCGGCGTTCTCGCGGCACGGGCTGACCGTCGGGCAGGTGCTGCTCACCGCCGACGACACGACCCGGCGCGGCCACTACACGAACGCCCGGCGCACCCTCGAGCGGCTCCTGGAGCTGGGGATCGTCCCGATCGTCAATGAGAACGACACCGTCGCCACCCAGGAGATCCGGTTCGGCGACAACGACCGGCTCGCCGCGCTCGTCGCCGACCTCGTCGGGGCCGACGGGCTCGTCCTGCTCACCGACGTCGACGCCCTCTACGACGGTCCGCCGTCGCGGGCCGGGGCGCGGCGGGTGCCGCTCGTCGCCACCGCCGACGACCTCGAGGCCGTGACCATCGGCGGCACCGGGTCGGCCGTCGGCAGCGGCGGGATGGTGACCAAGGTCGAGGCGGCGGGCATCGCCGGCGCGGCCGGCATCCCGACCCTGCTGACCCGGCTTCCCGACGTCGCCGCGGCGCTCGGGGGCACGGACGTCGGCACCGTCTTCGCGCCGGCGGCCGCGACCCGCGCCTCGCGCAAGCGCTGGCTGGCGCACGCGACGACCGCCCGGGGACGCCTCGTCATCGACGACGGCGCCGTCGCGGCGGTCACCGAGCGGCGCAAGTCGCTGTTGCCGGCCGGCATCGTCGAGGTCGAGGGTGCGTTCGCGGCGGGCGACCCCGTCGACGTCTGCGCGCCGGACGGGCGGGTCATCGCCCGCGGGCTGGTCACCTACGCCTCGACCGAGCTGCCGCGCCTGCTCGGCCGCTCGACCCGCGACCTGGCGCGCGAGCTCGGTCCGGGCTACGAGCGCGAGGTCGTCCACCGCGACGACCTCGTCGTCCTCTGACGGCGCCCCGCCCGTCCCCCCGGCCCGCCCACTCCCTGTCACGCGCGTATCGGGTCACCCGATACGGCCGCGCTTCCCCCGGGAACCGTTCCCGGGTGAGGCGCACCGTTATCGGGTCACCCGATACGCGTGAGGTCCGGGGGCGGCGGCGGCCGCGCTCAGCGGATGCGCTCGACCTCGAACTGCATCCGCGGGTGCGCGATCTCCTCCTGGCTCTGGACCAGCTGCAGCTCGCGCCGCCCGGACTCCAGCGTGCGCGCCAGCAGGTCGAACACCGATGACACGGTCCGACCGAGGGCGACCCCGGCGTCCCCGGTCTCGAGCAGGTGCGCCGTGAACAGCGCCGCCGTCACGTCCCCGGACCCGTTGGCCTTGAGCGGCAGCTGCGGCGTCTGCACGATCCACGCGCCGTCGCCGTGCACGGCGAGCATCTCGATGGTGTCGGCCGGCCGGTCCGGGCGCAGGACCGACGTCACGAGCACGGTGCCCGGACCCATCGCCCGCGCGGCCTCGACCGAGGCGAGCGTCGAGTCGAGGTCGCCGGGCTCGGTCTCGGTGAGGAACCCGAGCTCGAACTGGTTCGGCGTGATGAGGTCGGCCTGCGGAACCACCTTCTCGCGCAACAGGACCGGGATGGCCGGGTGCACGAAGCATCCGGACTTGGCGTTGCCCATCACCGGGTCGCAAGCGTAGATCGCCGACGGGTTCGCGGCCTTCGTGCGCGCGACGGCGTCGAGGATCACCTCGCCGATCTGCTCGCCGCCCTGGTACCCGGACAGCACGGCGTCGACCTCCGGCAGGGCCTCGCGCTCCTCGATGCCGGTGATGACCTCGCGGACGTCCTCGGGCGGCATGAGCGGCCCGCGCCACGCCCCGTACCCGGTGTGGTTCGAGAAGTGGACCGTGTGCACCGGCCACACCTCGACACCGAGCCGCTGGAGGGGGAAGACCGCCGCGGAGTTGCCGACGTGGCCGTACGCGACGGAGGACTGGATGGACAGGATCGTCGTCACCCGCCCATCCTGTCACCCGTCCGCGCGCCGGAAGCCGGGCGACCCCGCGGGCGTCGCGGCCTACCCTTGGAGCATGTCCGAGAGCACCACCGCGGTCGACCCCGCCGACGTCGAGCAGGTCCGGCAGGTCGCCGAGGCCGCCCGCACCGCCTCGCGCCGGCTGGCCCTCCTCTCCCGCGCCGAGAAGGACGCCGCCCTCCACGCCCTCGCCGACGCGCTCGATGCCGCCACCGGGGAGGTCGTCGCCGCCAACGAGCGTGACCTCGCCCGCGGCCGCGAGCAGGGGATGGCCGAGAGCCTCCAGGACAGGCTCCGCCTCGACCCGCCGCGCGTCGCCGCCGTCGCCCAGGCGCTGCGCGACATCGCCGGGCTCCCCGACCCGGTGGGTGAGGTGGTCCGCGGCTCGACCCTCGCCAACGGCCTGCAGATCCGGCAGGTCCGGGTGCCGATGGGCGTCGTCGGGATGATCTACGAGGCCCGCCCGAACGTCACCGTCGACGCCGCCGGCCTCGGCCTGAAGTCCGGCAACGCCGTCATCCTCCGCGGCGGCAGCGCCGCCGCCGAGACCAACCGGGCGACCGTCGCGGTGCTGCGCCGCGCCCTCGAGGAGCGCGGCCTGCCCGCCGACGCCGTCAGCCTGCTCGAGGGCGGCCACGGCGTCGTCCGGGCCCTGATGACCGCCCGTGGCCTCGTCGACCTCCTCATCCCGCGCGGCGGCGCCGACCTCATCCAGGCCGTCGTCACCGGCTCGACCGTGCCCGTCATCGAGACCGGGGTCGGCAACTGCCACGTCTACGTCGACGCCCGGGCCGACCTCGACAAGGCCCTCGCCATCGCGGTCAACGCCAAGACCCACCGGCCGAGCGTCTGCAACGCCGCCGAGTCCCTCCTCGTCCACCGTGACGTCGCGCAGGCGTTCCTGCCCAAGGCCCTCGCCGCGCTGGCCGCCGAGGGCGTGCTGCTCCACACCGACGAGCGGGCCGGCGCGCAGGCCGACGCCGCCGGCGTCGCCCACGACGCGGCGACGGACGAGCACTTCGCGACCGAGTTCCACGGCCTCGAGATGTCGGTCGGCGTCGTCGACGACCTCGACGCCGCGCTCGAGCACGTCCGCCGGTTCGGGTCCGGGCACACCGAGGCCATCGTCACCGAGGACCGCGCCGCCGCGCGCCGGTTCACCGCCGAGGTCGACGCCGCCGCCGTCATGGTCAACGCGAGCACCCGCTTCACCGACGGCGGCGAGTTCGGGTTCGGCGCCGAGATCGGCATCTCGACCCAGAAGCTGCATGCCCGCGGGCCGATGGCCCTGCCCGAGCTGACGACGACGAAGTGGGTCGTCGAGGGGGACGGTCAGGTCCGGGTCTGACCCTGCGGCTGCGCCGGTGAGCGCTGCTCCAGGCTGTCGTGGGCGACGAAGTAGGTCGGCCGGGCCTGGAGCGCCGTGTAGGTGCGCCCGACGTACTCCCCGAGGATGCCGAGGGCGAGCAGCTGCACCGCGCCGACGGCCGCGACGATGACGACGGTCGAGGTCCAGCCGGGCAGGGTGTTGCCGAGCAGCAGCCCGACGACGGCGTAGACGAGGACCCCGATCGCCGCGACCCCGCCGACGAGCCCGATCCAGGTGGCGAACCGCAGCGGGGCGATCGAGAAGCCGGTGACGGCGTCGACGGAGAGCCGGACCATCTTGGCCAGGGGGTACTTCGACTCGCCGGCCGCCCGCGGCGCCCGGCGGTAGCCGACCGAGGCGCTCGGGAAGCCGAGGGCGGGTACGACGAGGCGCAGCACCCGGTTTGACTCCGGCAGCGCGTTGACGGCGTCGACGGTGGCCCGGGACATCAGCCGGAAGTCACCGGCGTCCACGTGGGCGTCGACGTCGGACAGGGCGCGGATGGAGCGGTAGAAGGCGCGGGCCGTGACCCGCTTGAACGCGGTGTCGCTCGAACGGTCCTCGCGCACGCCGTAGACGACGTCGACGCCCTCGTCGCTGGCGACCCGGAGCATCTCGCCGATCGTCTCCGGGGGGTCCTGGAGGTCGGCGTCGATGGTGACCACGTGCCGCCCCCGGGCCCGGGCGAGGCCGGCGGAGATGGCGGCCTGGTGGCCGCTGTTGGCCCGCAGCCGGACCACCCGCAGCTGCGGCCACTCGCGCAGCAGCCGCTGGAGGAGGACGGGTGTGGCGTCACTCGAGCCGTCGTCGACGCAGAGGACCTCGTACGAGACGCCCCAGGACTCGGCGACCGGGCGCATCCGGTCGACGAACAGGGGGAGGACCTCCTGCTCGTTGTACATCGGGACGACGACCGTGAGGTCGGGGGAGTCCGGCATGTCCCTCAGGGTAGAGCGCGGGCCCGTGCCCTGCCTGTGGCTCGCCGTGAACCGCCTGTGCACGGCGGAGGGCCCCCGAGTATGAGATCGGGGGCCCTCACCGGCGGCTCAGCCACCAGTCGGACGCGAGCCGGTCGGTCCCTGCGGTGAACCGCACAGAGGTATGCCATTCGACGCTGGCGCCGTCCCCGAGGGGACGAACTTCGACTCCGGGCCGTCGGCCGCAGCACCCGCGCCGTCGCGCGCGGCGTACTCCCCCCGGGAGGTTCGTACGTCCCCCTCCGGTCAGGCCCGGGGAGGGAACAACGTGCCGTTATCCGATCGACCCACCCCCGGGACGACCTCGGTCCGAAGGCCTGCCGGGCCGGTGCCGCCGAGGGGGCGTGCCACCTGTTCTAGTCCTGTCGGTGGAGGGGTGCAAGCGGTTCGGCCGAACTTCTCGGGGCGTCTCGGCGGCGCCCCGGCTCGTCCACAGCCGGCGGTGCTCGGCACGTCCGTCGTGCACACCCCTGTGGACGAAATCCGTGGACAACGGGGCGGTACGCTGTGGCCCATGTCGAGCACCGCCACCCTGATCGCCGCCGAGGAAGCCGCCCGCGAGCTCCCGATCCCGCCGTGGCTGGTCGGGGTCCTCGCGATCCTCGCCTTCGCCTTCCTCCTCGGTGTCACGTGGTCCTTCCGCGGGACCCACCACAAGTACGCACCGCCGCCCACGCACGGTGCGCCCGAGGGCGAGCAGGACGAGGCCCACTGGCCCGAGCACCCGGGGCACCACTGAGCGACCGGCCGGTGCGCCTCGGGGTGATGGGCGGCACCTTCGACCCCGTCCACCACGGCCACCTCGTCGCCGCCTCCGAGGTGCAGGCGCTGCTCGGGCTCGACGAGGTCGTCTTCGTCCCCACCGGGCAGCCGTGGCAGAAGGAGGCCCGTGAGGTCTCACCGGCCGAGCACCGCTACCTCATGACCGTCGTCGCGACGGCCTCGAACCCGCGGTTCACCGTCTCCCGGGTCGACATCGACCGCCCGGGCCTCACCTACACCGTCGACACCCTGCGCGACCTGCGGGCCCAGCGCCCGGACGCCGAGCTGTTCTTCATCACCGGCGCCGACGCCCTGGCCCAGATCCTGTCGTGGAAGGACGCCGACGAGCTGTGGGAGCTCGCCCACTTCGTGGGGGTGACCCGGCCGGGCTACGTCCTCAGCGAGCTCGGGCTGCCCGCCGACCGAGTGACCCTCCAGGAGGTGCCCGCGATGGCCATCTCCTCCACCGACTGCCGCGAGCGGGTCCGGGCCGGGGAGCCGGTCTGGTACCTCGTGCCCGACGGCGTCGTCCAGTACATCTCCAAGCACCACCTCTACCGAGGAGCACCGTGACCGCGACCGACCGTTCGCTCGACCTCGCCCGCGCCGCCGCCACCGCGGCGTCCGACAAGCTCGCGACGACCATCACCGGCATCGACGTCTCCGACCAGCTGGCGCTGACCGACGTGTTCGTCATCGTCTCGGCCGAGTCCGAGCGGCAGGTCGGTTCCATCGTCGACGAGGTCGAGGACGTCCTGCGCGAGAAGGGGGCCAAGCCGGTGCGCCGCGAGGGGCAGCGCGAGGGCCGCTGGGTGCTCATCGACTTCGGCGACATCGTCGTCCACGTCCAGCACGACGAGGAGCGCGAGTTCTACGAGCTCGAGCGGCTCTGGCGCGACTGCCCGTCGGTCGACCTCGGGGTGGTCGGCACCGAGCAGGGCGGACGGTGAGCAGGAGGGCTCCCCGCCGGATCGTGGTCCTCCGCCACGGCGAGACGACCCACAACGCCGGGGGCGTCTGGCAGGGACAGCTCGACAGCCCGCTCTCCGCCCGCGGCGAGGAGCAGGCGGCCGCGGTCGGCCCGGCCATCGCCGCGCTCGGCCCCTCGCGGGTCGTCACGTCCGACCTCCAGCGGGCGCGGCGCACGGGGGAGAGCGTGGCCCGGGCCTGCGGGGTCCCCCTCACCGTCGACCCACGTCTGCGCGAGATCCACTCGGGGGAGTGGCAGGGGTTGACGAGCGAGGAGGTCGCGGCGCGCTGGCCGGAGGACCACGCAGCGGTGCACCGGGGCGAGGACGTGCGCCGGGGCGGCCCGGGCGGGGAGACGGTCCTGGACGTGGTGGCGCGGGTCGCGGAGGCGCTCACCGACGTCCTCGAGGCGACCGGCGCGGGGGAGTGCGTCGTCGTCTCGACGCACGGCGCGGCGGGGCGCGCGGCGGCGGGCTGGCTGCTCGGCCTCGAGCAGCAGGTGGCCTGGCGGGTGCTCGACGGGCTGGGGAACTGCCACTGGGGCGAGCTGGTGGAGGGCCGCGACGGGTGGCGGCTGCGCACGTGGAACGCCTCGGCCGGGCAGGCCGCGCCGGGCCCCCCGACGCCTCCCTGAGCCCGATTTGGGGGAGCGGCAGCCCGTCTGTAGACTTCCCGACGCCCCTTCGGGGGAACCCACTCGGGGCTGTAGCGCAGTTGGTAGCGCACCTCCATGGCATGGAGGGGGTCAGGGGTTCGAATCCCCTCAGCTCCACCGCAGTGAACGGGCCGGCGCCAGCCGGCCCGTTTCCGGTTCCCGGGGCAGAACGGGTCCGGAGGATGCCGGACGTTCCGGAGCACGGAACCACCTTGTCTTGACAGGTTCCAGAAAAGTCGGGCAGGGTTGGCCGCATGGTTCCAGCCCCGGACCTCGCCAGGCTGCTGCGCGACGCCGGCCTGCGCGTGACCCGGCAGCGGCTCGAGGTGCTCGCGGCCGTGCACGCCCACCCGCACGCCGACACCGGCAGCCTCCTGCAGGTCGTCCGCGACCCGCTCCCCACGGTGTCGCACCAGGCCGTCTACGACGCGCTGCACGTCCTCACCTCGGCCGGTCTGGTCCGGGCCATCCAGCCCCAGGGGTCGAGCACCCGGTACGAGGCACGGGTGGGGGACAACCACCACCACGTCGTGTGCCGCTCCTGCGGCGTCGTCGCCGACGTCGACTGCGCCGTCGGCGAGACCCCATGCCTCACCGCCCACACCGACCACGGCTTCGCCATCGACGAGGCCGAGGTCGTCTACTGGGGCACCTGCCCCGACTGCGCCGCCCGCACCCCGGCCTGAGCGGCAGCACCTGAACCCGTCCACCGCACACCCACCGAAACAGGAGATGGACCGACGTGACCGACCAGCAGCACGGTGTGACCGCCGAGGGCAGCGAGAGCGAGAACCCGGCGATCGACGCCCCCACCGCCAAGGGCACCCGTCCCCGCACCAACCAGGACTGGTGGCCGAACCAGCTCGACCTCTCGGTCCTGCACACCAACGGTGAGCAGGCCAACCCCCTCGGTGGCTCCTTCGACTACGCCGAGGCCTTCGCCGGTCTCGACGTCGAGGCCCTCAAGGCCGACCTCGTCCAGGTCATGCGCACCTCGCAGGACTGGTGGCCGGCCGACTTCGGCCACTACGGCCCGCTCTTCATCCGGATGAGCTGGCACGCCGCCGGCACCTACCGCGTCGAGGACGGCCGCGGCGGTGGCGGCCGGGGGCAGCAGCGGTTCGCCCCGCTCAACTCCTGGCCGGACAACGCCAACCTCGACAAGGCCCGGCGCCTGCTGTGGCCGGTCAAGCAGAAGTACGGCCAGGCCGTCTCCTGGGCCGACCTGCTCGTGCTCGCCGGCAACGTGGCGCTCGAGGACATGGGCTTCGAGACCTTCGGCTTCGCCTTCGGCCGACCGGACGTGTGGGAGCCCGAGGAGGTCAACTGGGGCACCGAGAACACCTGGCTCGGCGACGAGCGCTACTCGGGCGACCGTGAGCTCTCCAACCCGCTCGGCGCGGTCCAGATGGGCCTGATCTACGTCAACCCCGAGGGTCCCAACGGCGAGCCCGACCCGCTCAAGGCGGCCCGCGACATCCGCGAGACCTTCAAGCGGATGGCGATGAACGACGAGGAGACCGTCGCCCTCATCGCCGGCGGCCACACCTTCGGCAAGACCCACGGCGCGGGCGACCCCGACCTCGTCGGCGCCGAGCCCGAGGGCTGCCCGGTCCACGCGATGGGGCTGGGCTGGAAGAGCGAGTACGGCAGCGGCAAGGGCCGCGACGCCATCACCTCCGGCCTCGAGGTCACCTGGACCCAGACGCCGACCCAGTGGTCGAACCGCTTCTTCGACAACCTCTTCGGCTTCGAGTGGGAGCTGACCAAGAGCCCGGCCGGCGCGCACCAGTGGCAGCCGAAGGACGGCGGCGGCGCGAACACCGTGCCCGACCCGGAGGACGGTTCGCTGACCCGCCCGCCGACGATGCTCACCACCGACCTCGCCCTGCGCTTCGACCCGGTCTACGAGCCCATCTCGCGGCGCTTCCACGAGAACCCGGAGGAGTTCCGCCTCGCGTTCGCCAAGGCCTGGTACAAGCTCCTGCACCGCGACATGGGCCCGGTCGAGCGCTTCCTCGGCCCGTGGGTGCCCGAGCCGCAGCCGTGGCAGGACCCGGTGCCCGCGGCCTCCGGGGAGCAGCTGACCGACGCCGACGTCGCCGACCTCAAGGCGGCCCTGCTCGGCTCCGGGCTGACCGTCGCGCAGCTCGTGAAGACGGCGTGGGCGTCCGCGGCGAGCTTCCGGCGCACCGACATGCGCGGTGGCGCCAACGGGGCCCGCATCGCCCTCGAGCCGCAGCGCTCGTGGGCGGCCAACGAGCCCGAGGAGCTCGCCTCCGTGCTCGAGGTGCTCGGCCGGGTCAAGGCCGACTTCGACGGCCGGGGCGGCCGGACCGTCTCCCTCGCCGACCTCATCGTGCTCGGCGGGTCGGCCGGCATCGAGGAGGCCGCCCGCGCCGCCGGGCGCGAGGTCACGGTGCCGTTCACGCCGGGTCGCACCGACGCCACGCAGGAGATGACGGACGTCGAGTCCTTCGGCTACCTCGAGCCCCGCGCCGACGGCTTCCGCGGCTACCTGCGCGAGGGCGAGAAGATCGCCCCCGAGCGACTGCTCCTCGACCGCGCGTTCATGCTCGGCCTCACCGCACCGCAGCTCGTCGTGCTCGTCGGCGGCCTGCGGGCCCTCGGGGCGACCCACGGCGGCACGTCGGTCGGGGTGCTCACCGAGCGGCCCGGGCAGCTGACCAACGACGTCCTCGCGACGGTGCTGCAGCCGGGCGTCACCTGGTCGACCTCGACCGACACCGCGAACGTCTACGACAGCAGCGACGGCCGGTGGCAGGCCACCGCCGTCGAGCTCGTCCTCGGCTCGCACGCCCAGCTGCGCGCCATCTCCGAGGTCTACGGCAGCACCGACGGCGAGCAGCGGTTCGTGGACGACTTCGTCGCCGCGTGGGTCAAGGTCATGGAGAACGACCGCTTCGACCTGCACCGCTGAGCCGGGGCTGCCGGCCGAGCACGACGCCGCGGTCCGGTCCCCCTCGTGGGGGCCGGGCCGCGGCGTCGTGCCGGCTCAGTCCGGCCAGACGCCGCTGCTGCCGCGGCGGTGGCTGCCGAGCAGGTGGGTGTCGACGATGCCGACGGCCTCCATCAGGGCGAACATCGTCGTCGGGCCGACGAAGGCGAACCCCTTGCGCTTCAGCGCCTTCGACAGGGCGAGCGACTCCGGCGACGTGGTCGGGACCTCGGCGTACGTGCGCGGTCGCGGCGTCTCGGCCGGGCGGAAGGACCAGACGAAGGCGGCGAGGTCACCGTCCGGGTCCTCGCGCAGCCCGAGGGTCGCCCGGGCGTTGGTGATCGTCGCGAGGACCTTGGCCCGGTTGCGGACGATGCCGGCGTCGGCCATCAGCCGGGCGACGTCGGCGTCGTCGTAGCGCGCGACCGCCTCGGGGTCGAAGTCGTCGAACGCCGCCCGGAAGGCCGGGCGCTTGCGCAGGATGGTCGCCCATGACAGCCCGGACTGGAACGCCTCGAGCGAGAGGCGCTCGAACAGGCCGCGCTCGTCGCGCACCGGCATGCCCCACTCGGTGTCGTAGTACTCGCGCAGCATCGGGTCGACGGACGCCCAGGCCGGGCGGGCCAGCCCGTCGTCGCCGACGACCACGCCGAGGTCGCTCATCCGCTCATCCCCGCCGGAGGGTGACGACGGGCAGCTCCGGGGGAGCGAGTACCCGGATGGCCGGGCCCCAGCCGCCGACGCCGCGGGAGGTGAGGACCGGGACGTCGCCGACGTCGTGCAGCCCGTCGACGACCGGCTGCTGGAGCGGGACGAGGTAGTGCAGCGGCCACAGCTGGCCGCCGTGCGTGTGGCCGGAGAGCTGGAGGTCGACGCCGCGCCCGGCGACGTCGCGGGCCTGGCGCGGCTGGTGGGCGGCGTAGAGGGTGAAGCCGGCCGGGTCGACCCCGGCGAGCGCGGCGTCGGGGTCGGGGGCGAACTCGCCCTTCCCCTCGCGGTCGTGCACCCCGGCGAGGGTGATCTCGGCGCCGCCGCGCTCGAGGCGGACCGAGCGGTTCTTCAGCACCGGGATGCCGAGGTCCTCGAAGGCGCGCACCCAGTTCGCGGTGTCGCGGTACATCTCGTGGTTGCCGGTCGTCGCGAACACGCCGAGCGGCGCACGCAGGTCGCGCAGTGGCGCGAGCTCGGGGCCGTAGCGGGCGGCGTAGCCGTCCTCGAGGTCACCGGCGACGACGACGAGGTCGGGGCGCTGGGCCTCGACGAGGTCGACGACGCCCCGGGTGAACGCGGCGCTGCGCACGGCTCCGGCGTGCATGTCGGTGACAAGGGCGACCCGGGTGCCGTCGAACGCCGCCGGCAGCTCGGGAGAGGTGACCGTGTACTCCGTCACCGACGGGTGTGCGGCCTCCCAGGCGCCGTAGCCCGTGACGCCGACGGCGAGGGCGGCCACGAGGGGCGACATCACCCGGTTGAGGCGGCGCCGGCCCGCGGCGCCGTGGTCGTGGCGCCAGCGCAGGACCCAGACGGCGCCACTGACCAGCGCCACCGGGACCAGGCCGAGGAAGAGGTAGAGGCAGGTGGCGAGGAACGCGGCGCCGGTCCAGGCGACCGGTCGCATCGTCGCCGGGCTCCACTGCTCGCCCCACACGTCGAACTGCTCGAGGACGGCGGCGAACAGGGCGGCCAGGACGACGGCGACCAGCCACGGAACCCACCGCCGGCCCCACCGGGGGGCGACGGCGAGACGGTGCCAGACGAAGACGAGGAAGGTGGCGAAGACGCCGATCGGGACGAGCGCGGCGAGCGCGCTCATGCGCCGTCCGGCGCTCGGTCCGCGGCGGTGCCCGCCGGGGCGGCGAGGGCGGCCCGGACGTCGTCGGCGAGGTCGGCCGGCTCGGTGTTCGGCGAGTACCGGCCGATGACCTGGCCGTCGCGGCCGACGAGGAACTTCGTGAAGTTCCACTTGATGCGACCGCCGAGCAGGCCCTTCTTCTCGGACTTCAGCCACTCGAAGAGGGGGTGCGCGTCGTCGCCGTTGACGTCGACCTTGGCGAACATCGGGAAGGAGACGCCGTAGTTCAGCTGGCAGAACTCGCCGATCTCGTCCTCGCTGCCGGGCTCCTGGGAGCCGAACTGGTTGCACGGGAAACCGAGCACGGTGAAGCCGTCGTGCCTGAGCTCCTCGTAGAGGGACTCGAGGCCGGCGTACTGGGGGGTGAAGCCGCACTTGCTCGCGGTGTTGACGACGAGGACGACGTCGCCGGCGTACGCGGAGAGAGGGCGCTCCTCGCCGGTGAGCGTCGTGGCGGTGAAGTCGGAGAGGGTGGTCATGCGGGTCATCGTCGCACGCGGTCCTGACGACCGGCCGGGGTGCGCGACAACCCTCGACGCCACGGCGGCCCGGCGCGGCATAGCCTGAGCCGGTGTCCCGCGACCCGATGCGCCCGCCGCCGCTCGACGTCGACGTCCTCGTCGTCGGGGCAGGGCTGTCGGGCATCGACATGGCCTGCCGGCTGGCCACCGAGCGCCCGGAGCTGACCTGGGCGGTCCTCGAGGCCCGGTCGGCCACCGGTGGCACCTGGGACCTGTTCCGCTACCCCGGGATCCGGTCCGACTCGGACATGTACACGCTGGGGTTCCCGTTCCGGCCCTGGCGCGGGCGGACCTCCATCGCGCCGGCCTCGGAGATCCTCCAGTACCTGCGGGACACCGCGGACGAGTACGGGGTCACCGGCCGAACCCACCTCGGGCAGCGGGTGACCCGGCTCGAGTGGTCGTCGGCCGAGGAGCGGTGGACGGTCACCGCCCGGCGCGACGACGGGGAGGTGTTGGAGCACACGGCGCGGTTCGTCCACCTCGCGACCGGCTACTACTCCTACGAGGCGGGGCACGTCGTCGACTTCCCCGGGCGGGCGTCCTTCGCGGGGGACGTCGTGCACCCGCAGCACTGGCCGGAGGGGACCTCGGTGGCCGGCCGGCGTGTGGTGCTGATCGGCAGCGGCGCGACGGCCGTGACCCTCGTGCCGGCGCTCGTCGACGCTGGCGCGGCGTCGGTGACCATGCTCCAGCGGAGCCCCAGCTACGTCGCCGCGCTGGCGAACACCGACCGGGTGGCCGACGTCGCCCGCCGCGTCCTTCCGCCGCGAGCCGCGCACCACCTCGTCCGCGGCAAGAACGTGGCGCTGGCGACCGCGACCTACCAGTTCCTCCGCCGGTGGCCGGACGCCGGACGTCGGGTGCTGCGGCGCCGGCTGCTCGAGCGGCTGCCCGAGGGCTATGACGTCGACACCCACTTCAACCCGGCCTACGACCCCTGGGACCAGCGGGTCTGCCTGGCCCCGGACGGCGACCTCCTCGACGCCATCGCCGGTGGGGGCGCCGAGGTGGTGACGGCGACGATCGACCGCTTCGTGCCCGAGGGCGTGCGGCTGGGGGACGGGCGGGTGCTGCCGGCCGACCTCGTCGTCACCGCGACCGGGCTGCGGCTCGAGATCGGCGGAGGCGCGGCGCTCGCCGTGGACGGGCACGCGGTGTCGGTGCCGGCCCACCACGTCTACAAGGGCTGCATGCTCTCCGGGGTGCCCAACCTCTTCCTCTCCGTGGGGTACACGAACGCCAGCTGGACGCTGCGGGCCGACCTCACCGCCCGCTGGGTCTGCCACCTGCTCGGGCACCTCGACCGGCGTGGGCTCGGCGTCGCGACACCCCGGTGGGACGGCACCGGCGGCGCCGACCGGCCGCTGCTCGACCTCACCTCCGGCTACGTGCGGCGCGGCGCGCACCTTCTGCCGCACCAGGCCGAGCGGCGGCCGTGGCGGGTGGTGCAGAGCTACCTCTACGACGTGGCGGTCACCCGGTTCGGGCGGCTCGAGGACGGGGTGCTCGAGCTGCGCTGAGGCCGGGGCTCGGTGTGGGGCAGGCGCCTCACGCGGCGTGGGGCGGTGCGGGGCGCGGTGCCCGCCGGGGGCGCCGGGGCGGGCGGTCGGCCACCGCCTGGAGGACCAGCCGCAGCGCGCGGCGCTCGACGTCCTCGAGCCCTTCGAGCCGCGACTCGAGGAGCTCGTCGAGGCGGGGCTCGAGGCGGGACACCATCCGACGGCCCTCGTCGGTGAGCTCGGCGCGGTGGGAGCGGAGGTCACGCCAGCTCGGCTCGCGGTGGACCAGGCCGCGCTCGGCGAGCGAGGCGAGCAGCCGGCTCACCCGGGCCTCGGACCGACCGAGGTACTCGGCCAGGTGCACCCCGGTGGACCGCTTGTCGCGCAGGCGCCGCAAGACGTCGAGGCCGTCGGGGGTGAGACCGGGGGCGAGGTCGGCCAAGGCCCGGGCGAGGTCGGCGTCGACCTGCGCGCTGGCCTGGCGGAGGAGCGCAGGAAGGTTGCGGGGGTCGTCGGCGTCCGGGCGCTCCCACCGGCGGGGGAGGTCGGCCCGGATGCCGTGCCGGACCGCCAGGTGCTCGTGGAGCCGGAGCCACGGGGAGTGCTCGGCGCTCTCGGCCGGAGCGATGCCGCGTCGTCGGGTCCAGGTCGGCGAGCGGCGTCGTGGGGCGCCGGCGGCAGGGGTGGGCTCCATCGGGTGGCTCCGATCCGTAGGTCTCGGAGGTGATCCTGCCGTGGGTGGCGTGCTCGCCGTGGGCGTCATCCACAGGCCGCCCCCGTGGCCCGGCCGAGCTGAGGGGAGTCGGCCACCATGTGCTCCCCGGGACTCCATGCGCCCGGCAAGGGATCCCGTGCTCGACGCAAGGGATCGCGTGCTCGACGCAAGGGATCGCTTGCCGGGCGCAAGGGATCGCTTGCCGGGCGCGAGGGATCGCTTGCCGGGCGCGAGGGATCGCTTGCCGGGCGCAAGGGATCGCTTGCGACGGGCAAGGAGGTGGGGGGATGACATGTCCCGTCCGGGCGCTCAGGTCCGGGCCCGGGCACGGAGGTGGGGGACGACCGGTCCTGCCCGGGCCCTCGGGTCCGGCGTCGAACGGCCCGACGACTGGCAGGATGCCCGCCGTGCTGCTCACCGCGCTCGTCCTTGTCACCGCAGTCGCCGCCGCCCTCGACTGGTGGGCCGTCGCCACCGACCGCCAGGCCACCGAGCGCTGGGCCAAGCCGCTCGTCATGGTCGGGCTCGTCGCCGTGGCGCTGGCGAGCGGCGCGACCCAGAGCCCCGGCGGCCCCGCCCTGCTCGCCGCCCTTGCCCTCGGCCTCGTCGGCGACGTCTTCCTCCTCGGCGACTCCGAACCGCGCTTCGTCGGTGGCCTCGCCGCCTTCCTCGTCGGCCACCTGGCCTACGTCGTCGCCTTCGTCCAGCACGCCCTCGACCGCCCGGACCTGGCGATCGCCGGCGCGGCCCTCGTCGCCGTCGCGCTCCTCGCCGGCCGCCGCATCCTGCCCGCTGCGATCCGCGACGGAGGCCCCGGCCTCGGCGCTGCCGTCGCCCTCTACATGGCGGTCATCGCCGGGATGGCGCTCGCCGGCTGGGCCACCGGCAGCCCGCTCGTCGCCGCCGGCGTCAGCCTCTTCGTCGTCAGCGACACCGTCCTCGCCCTCGGCCGCTTCGTCGAGGAGCGGCCGTGGACCGGCCCGGTCGTCATCGTCACCTACCACCTCGCGCAGGCACTCATCGTCGCCGGCATGCTCGGCTGACACCGGTAGCTCGCGGAGCGTCGGTCCCGGTCGACCACTCACGCGGAATACCCCATGGGGGTATCCCGTTGGTCCGGCCATGACCACTCACAGCCACGCCCACGACACCACGACGACCTGGCGGGACGCCGCGTCGGCGACCCTGCACTGCCTCACCGGGTGCGCGATCGGCGAGGTCCTCGGAATGGTCCTCGGCACCGCGCTCGGCCTCGGGACCGGTGCCGTCGTGCTCCTCTCCGTCGTCCTGGCCTTCGTCACCGGCTACGCCCTCACCGTCTCGTCGGTGCTGCGGGCCGGCCTGGCCCTCGGAGCGGCCCTGGGGGTCGCGCTCGCCGCCGACACCGTCTCGATCCTCGTCATGGAGGTCGTCGACAACGGCTTCATGGTCCTCGTGCCCGGCGCGATGGACGCCGGCCTCGGCACGGTGCTGTTCTGGGCCTCCCTCGTCGCGTCCCTGGCCGTCGCGTTCGTCGTCACGGTGCCGGTCAACCGCGCCCTGATGAGCCGCGGGCGCGGGCACGCCGTCGTCCACTCGATGCACTGACCCGCGCCCGGCAGCGGGCGGCGCCCCCGCGGCGCCGCCCGCCCGGGCAGCACCCCCGGACACCGCCCGCCCCGGCTGCGCTACCCTGAGCAGGTGCCGAGGTTCCTGCTCCTTACCTAGCCGCGCCGGCCACCCCCAGGCCCGCGCGGCGACCCCTCCTGTGCGAGGGGTTTTTTCATGGCCGCGGGACACGACGACGACGAGGACGAGATGAGCGAGACCCCGCACCGCTACACCGCCGAGCTGGCCGGTCAGATCGAGGTGGCCTGGCAGGACCGCTGGCAGGAGCGTGGCACCTTCCACGCCCCGAACCCGGCCGGCCCGTGGGCCGACCCGCAGGCCGTCGCCGACTACGAGAACGGCCACCTGCTCGTCCTCGACATGTTCCCGTACCCGAGCGGCGCCGGCCTGCACGTCGGGCACCCGCTGGGCTACATCGCCACCGACGTCTACGCCCGCTACAACCGGATGCTCGGCAAGAACGTCCTGCACTGCCTGGGCTACGACGCCTTCGGCCTGCCCGCCGAGCAGTACGCGGTGCAGACCGGTCAGCACCCGCGCAAGACGACCGAGGACAACATCGTCATCATGGCGCGCCAGCTGCGCCGCCTCGGGCTGGGCCACGACGACCGTCGCTCCATCCGCACGATGGACCCCGACTACTACCGCTGGACGCAGTGGATCTTCCTGCGGATCTTCAACTCCTGGTACGACCCCGACGCCGAGCGCCCCGATGGCGGACGGGGCCGTGCGCGCCCCGTCGAGGAGCTCGTCGAGGAGTACCGCAGCGGCACGCGGCCGCTGCCGAACGACGACGGCCGCGGGTGGGAGGACCTGTCCGACGTCGAGCGCGCCGGCATCCTCGACGCGCAGCGGCTGGCCTACACCTCCGAGGCTCCGGTCAACTGGTGCCCCGGCCTCGGCACCGTGCTCTCCAACGAGGAGGTCACCAACGACGGCCGCTCCGAGCGGGGCAACTTCCCGGTCTTCAAGCGCAACCTGCGCCAGTGGATGATGCGGATCACCGCCTACGCCGACCGGCTGGCCGACGACCTCGACCGGGTCGAGTGGCCGGAGAAGGTCCGCATCATGCAGCGGAACTGGATCGGGCGCAGCCAGGGTGCGCGCGTGACGTTCCCCGTCGAGGGGGCCGTCGACGGCACCGGCATCGAGGTCTTCACGACTCGCCCCGACACCCTCTTCGGCGCGACCTTCATGGTCCTGGCCCCGGAGCACCCGCTCGTCGACGAGCTCGTCCCCTCCGGTGGCTGGCCCGAGGGGACCGACGACGCCTGGACCGGCGGCGCCGCCACGCCCGCCGAGGCCGTCGACACCTACCGCCGGGCCGCCTCCCGCAAGAGCGACGTCGAGCGGCAGACCGAGGGCAAGGACAAGACCGGTGTCTTCACCGGCGGCTGGGCGACCAACCCCGTCACCGGCACCCGCATCCCGGTGTTCGTCGCCGACTACGTGCTCATGGGCTATGGCACCGGCGCGATCATGGCCGTCCCGGGCCAGGACGAGCGCGACTGGGACTTCGCCACCGCCTTCCACCTGCCCAAGATCCGCACCGTGCAGCCCGACGAGGGCCACGACCCGGCCACCGCGTTCACCGGCAGGGGCCCGGCGATCAACTCGAGCAACGACGAGCTGAGCCTCGACGGTCTCGACGTGCCCGAGGCCAAGGAGCGGATGACGGCCTGGCTGCAGGAGAAGGGGATCGGCGAGCCGACGGTCACCTACAAGCTGCGCGACTGGCTCTTCAGCCGGCAGCGCTACTGGGGCGAGCCCTTCCCGGTGCTCTTCGACGAGGACGGCGTCGCGCACGCGGTGCCCGATTCCATGCTCCCCGTCGAGCTGCCCGAGGTGCCCGACTACAGCCCCAAGACCTACGACCCCGAGGACGCCGGCAGCGAGCCCGAGCCGCCCCTCTCGCGCGTGCAGGAGTGGGTCGACGTCGAGCTCGACCTCGGCGATGGCCGCGGCCTGCGCCGCTTCCGGCGCGAGACGAACACGATGCCCAACTGGGCCGGCTCGTGCTGGTACTACCTGCGCTACCTCGACCCCGAGAACGCCGACGCGCTGGTCGACCCCGAGAACGAGTCCTACTGGATGGGACCGCGTCCGGAGCCCGTCGCGGGCGCCGCCCCGGGAACCCGCGACCCCGGTGGCGTCGACCTGTACGTCGGCGGCGTCGAGCACGCCGTGCTCCACCTGCTCTACGCCCGCTTCTGGCACAAGGTGCTCCACGACCTGGGGCACCTGAGCAGCGACGAGCCGTTCCGCACGTACTTCAGCCAGGGCTACATCCAGGCCGCCGCGTACCGCGACGACCGCGGCCAGCCGGTCGAGGCCCGGGAGGTCGAGGAGGCCCCCGACGGCGGCTTCACCTGGCAGGGACGGCCGGTGACCCGCGAGTTCGGCAAGATCGGCAAGTCGCTGAAGAACATGGTGAGCCCGGACGAGATGTACGCCGCCTACGGCGCCGACACCTTCCGCCTCTACGAGATGGGCCTAGGCCCGCTCGAGCAGAGCAAGCCGTGGGACACCCGGGCCGTCGTCGGCAGCCAGCGCTTCCTCCAGCGGTTGTGGCGCAACGTCGTCGACGAGGAGAGCGGCGAGGTCGTCGTCGTCGACGCGCCCCTCGACGACGCCACCACCCGCGTGCTGCACCGGACCATCGACGCGGTGCGCACCGACTACGCGAGCCTCGGCTTCAACACGGCCATCGCCCGGCTCACCGAGCTGAACAACGCCCTGACCAAGCTCGAGGGGGGCGTGCCCCGCGCCGCGGCCGACGCGCTCGTCCTCATGGTCGCGCCGCTCGCCCCGCACATCGCCGAGGAGCTGTGGATGCGGTTGGGGCACACCGAGTCCCTGGCCCACGAGCCGTTCCCGGTCGCGGACCCCGCGCTGCTCGTCGACGAGACGGTCACCTGTGTCGTCCAGGTCAGGGGCAAGGTCAAGGACCGCCTCGAGGTGGCGAGCGACATCACCGAGGACGCCCTGCGCGAGCTGGCGCTGGCCAGCCCGAAGGTGCAGGCCGCCCTCGAGAACGGCGTGCGGACGGTCATCGTGCGGGCCCCGAAGCTCGTCAACGTCGTCCCTGCCTGACCCCGACGGGAGACCCGAGGGGACGGGGCCGGGCCGCCTGCCGTCTCGGGTCGTGGACCGCGGGTGCGGGTGGCGCGGGCCGCCGGTCACACTCGTCGCCGTAGGTCATGAGTGCCAGTGACAAGCCCCGGCTCGCTGGCCGGCAACCCTCCTCCGCGGTGGGGGTGCCCCGGGTGACGACCTGGTCGGCGTCGCAGCGACGTCGGCAAGCGCGGGTCCCCGGCACCGTCCGAGGGTCCTCGAGGCCCTCGGGAGCACCGATGTCCACCCACCACGCAGGAACCGTCCGCCACGTCCCGGCGCCGCTGGCCCGGCGGCTGCCCGCCGTCGTCCGGCCCGACCCGGTGCCGCTGGCCACCGGCGGCACCGTCGACTACGCGCAGCTCGACCACGCCGCCTCGACACCGGCGCTGGAGTCCGTCGTGCGCGCCGTCGAGACCGCGACCCGCACGTACTCGAGCGTGCACCGCGGCACCGGATGGCTGTCGCGGGTCACGAGCGCGCACTACGAGGCCGCCCGCGAGGAGGTGGCCCGCTTCGTCGGCGCCCGCGCGGACGACGTCGTCGTGCTGACCCGGACGACGACCGACGCCACCAACCTCCTCGCCCGCGCGCTGCCGGAGGGCACCCCGGTCCTCGTCTTCGCGTCCGAGCACCACGCCTCCCTCCTGCCCTGGCCGGCGGCGACGACGCACCGGCTGCCCGTCCCCGCGTCGCCGGAGGAGGCGCTCGGCCGACTGGAGGCGGCCCTGCTCGGGCTCGCCGGCGGGCCGGCCCCGCTCGTCGTCGTCACCGGAGCCTCGAACGTCACCGGCGAGCTGTGGCCGGTCGAGCGGGCCGTCGCCGTCGCGCGGCGGCACGGTGCCCGCGTCCTCCTCGACGCCGCCCAGCTCGTCGCCCACCGCCGCGTCGACCTCGCCGCGCTGGACGCCGACTGGGTGGCCTTCTCCGGGCACAAGCTCCACGCCCCGTTCGGCACCGGCGCGCTGGTCGGGCGCCGCGACTGGCTCGACCCCGCCGACCCCCACCTCGCCGGCGGGGGGTGCCCCGCCGCCCGCAACCGCCACCGGACCCCGTGGGCCTCCCGCGCGGCCCGGCACGAGGGCGGCAGCCCGAACGTCCTCGGCGCCGTCGCGCTCGCCGCCGCCTGCGCCGCGCTCCGACAGCACCGCGCGGCGGTCGAGGAGCACGAGCGGCGCCTCGGCGCGCGCCTGCTCGCCGGCCTGCGCGGCATCCCCGGGGTGCAGGTCCACTCGCTGTTCGGGGACGACCACGACCGGGTGCCGGTCGCCGCGTTCACCGTCGAGGGGTTGGACAGCCACCTCGTCGCCTCCGCGCTGAGCGCCGAGCACGGCATCGGGGTGCGGGCGGGCAGGTTCTGCGCCCACCCGCTCGTCGACCACCTCCTGGGACGCGACCGGGTGGCCGGCACCGCCGGCGACACCGCGGTGCGGGCGAGCGCCGGCATCGCGACGACCGAGGAGCACCTCGAGCGGTTCCTCGCCGCGGTGGCCGACCTCGCGTCGCACGGCCCGGTGCTGCGCTACGTCGAGCACCCGGCGCGCGGCTGGGAGCCGGTCGAGGACGCCCGCGTCCTCGACGTCGCGCTGCCCTGGTGACGGGCCGGGCCGGCTGGGCGGGTCGGGTGGGCCGGACGGCTCAGCGGCGCACGAGGTGCAGCGCCCGCCGCGGGCAGGCGGTGACCGCCTCCCGGGCCAGGGTCAGCTCGTCCTCGGGCACCGGGCCGAGGACGAGCGGGTAGCCCCACTCGTCGAGGACGATCCGCTCCGGCAGCAGCTCCGCGCACAGGCCGCGGGCCCGGCAGTCCGGCCAGTCGACCCGCAGCGCGTGCGTCGGCTCCGGGGCTCCCGCCGCGGCGCTCACGCGACCCTCGCCGGGAAGGTCGTCGCGCACCCGCAGGAGTGCGCCAAGTGGTCCTCGACCTTGTCGGCGAGTGCCGTGAGGAGCGTCCGCACCAGCCGGGAGGTGCCGTCGGGATGGGCGCACGCGCCCCGGCCGGTGACGAGGCCGGTCAGCTCCTCGACCCGGCGCCGGGTGTCGGCCCCCTCGGCGAGGCCGCGGACCTCCTCGGCGAGCGCCGGCAGCCCGTTGCGGCACGGGCCGCACCGGCCGGCGGTCTCGTCGGCCAGGTAGGTGGTCCACTGCGCCGTCCGCGCGACCGGGCACGACCCGTCGGCGAGCGAGACGACCGCGCCGGCCCCGAGCGCGGCGCCGAGGGAGCGGAGGTGGGGCTGGGACCACGTGAGCCGGGCCGCGTCGCGCGGGTGCAGCCACGAGCCGTGGAAGCCGCCGACGAGCAGCGGCGCCGCGAGCACCGAGGGGTCGAGGACGTCGGCCGCCGCGGAGCCGTGCTCGACCTCGACGACGGTCGCGAGGTCGATCCGGCCACGCCGGTCGGCGGGCCGGGTGAGGGTGAGCAGCATGGTCCCGGGCTCCTCGGTCGTGCCGTACCGGGCGTACTCGTCGGCGCCGAGGAGGGCCAGTAGGCCGAGGTGGGCCCACGACTCCGCGTTGGACAGCAGCGTCGGACGGCCCTTGTGGCCGTCGACCGCCTCGGGGGCCCAGGCGGTCACCGGCAGGCCCGGGCGGCCGGCCATCAGCTCGAGGACGGCCCGGGCCTGGCCCGACACGAACCGGCCCTCCGCGACGTGGGTCGTCCAGGCGATCCGCCCGTCGCCGCGCTCGGCGACCGCCGAGGCGACCGCGCGCCCGACGAGGGGCCGGTCCTCGGAGGTGACGACGTGCACCCGGCGCGCGCCGAGGGCCCGGGCGGCCAGCTCGGCGCCGTCGAGGACGAGGTGGGGCGCGACGCCCAGCAGCGCCTCGTCCTTGGCGCTGGCGGGCTCGCCCTCGGCGGCGTTGACGACGACGACCGGGCGGCGGGAGGGGCGCAGCCCGCGGCCCTGTGCGACGGTGCGGATCTTCCGGCCCAGCGGGAAGCCGGCCCCACCGCGCCCGCGCACGGCGCCGGACTCCGCGAGCTCGACGAGGCCGGCCAGCTCGACGCGCGGCAGGTCGCCGAGCCGGGCGCGGTGGGCGCGCAGCGACGGACCGTCGTCGACGCCGGCGAGGAGCAGCGGGCCCGGGCGGACCTCGACCCGCGCGGGCGGGCGGATGGTCACCGGCCACCCCCGTCGGGGACGAGCTGCCGGGCGTGGGCGGCGGCATGGCCGCCCCGGCCGCCGGAGCCTTCGGTCCGGCCCGAGCGCGAGCGGCCGACGAGGACCGCGACGACGCGCGCGAGGGCGGCGAGCGCCACGGCGCCGACGCACGCGGCGGTGATGACGAGCGACCACCCGACCCGGGAGTCGGTGCCGATGCCGAACCCGTGGACCACGCCGGCGGCCCAGGCGCCGTACGTCGTGAGGTGGACGAGGAACCAGAGCCGGTGCGGGAGCCGGGTGCGGGCCAGCGAGGTGGCGACGACGACCGCGGTGAGGTCGAGCGCGACGGTCCCGAGCGCCAGCCAGAAGGGCTGGTAGGTCGCCCCGAACGGCACGACTGCCTGCCACCAGCGGATGTCGACGAACTCGTCGACGACGGCGAGGACCGCGTGCGCGGCGAGGAGGAGGACCGACACCGCCGCCAGCCCGCGGTGCAGGCCCTGGGTGACGAAGCGCGGCCACCACGGCGTGACCGAGCGTCCCGTGGCGAGCACCCCGAGGACGACGGTCAGGGTGAACACGACGACGAGGACGATGCCGGTGCCGCGGTTGAGGTACCAGAGCAGGGGCGAGGTCATCGGGGGTCCTCCGGGAGGGTGAGGGTCCAGGCGGGGGTGGTCGCGACGCGGCCGTCGTGCGCGACGAGCCGGGCGGCGACGCCACGGTCGGTGAGCCAGCCGAGGGCCTGCTCGCCGAGGACCACGGCGGCGGTCGAGGCGGTGTTCGCGGCGGCCGCCGTGTGGCCGAGCGCGGTGACGGTGCGCCACGGGCCGTCGGCCGGGGAGCCGGTGCGCGGGTCCAGCAGGTGGTGCCACTGCCGTCCGCCGCGTCGCCAGCGGCGGGCCGAGACGCTCGAGGTCGCGACGCCGCCGGCGCCGACGGTGACCGTGGTCGTCGCACCGCCGGCCTCGAGGTCGGCGAGGTTGTGCCCGAGGCGCACCGGCTGGGGCGGCACCGGCCGCCCGGTCGGCCCGGCGACGCGCAGGTCACCGCCGATGCTCACGAGGACGGGGACCCCGAGCTCCTCGACGACGGTGAGCGCGGCGAGGTCGGCGGCGTAGGCCTTGCCCGTCGCGCCGAAGTCGAGGGAGGCGCCGGGGGGCACGGTGACCGTCGAGTCGTCGACGTGGACCTCGCGCCACGAGCCGGGCGCCGACGGCAGGGCGGCGGGGGAGGGGTCGTCGCTCGGGACGAGGGCGTAGGTGCGGTCGTAGCCCGCGCCGACGAGGACCTCGCCGAGGGTCGGGTCGACGATGCCGTCGGTCTCGCGGGCCGCCTCGAGGGCGACCCGGACGGCCCCGACGAGCAGCGGCGAGACGAGGACCGGCCGACCGGGCGAGGCGTTGACGAGCGCGAGCTCGCTGTCCGGCCGGAACCGGCTGAGCGCGACGTCGACCTCGTCGACGACGGCGGCCACGAGGTCGACGGCGTCGGTGAGCGCCTCCGGGGTCGTGCGGACGTCGACGTAGGTGCCGATGGCCCGCCACGAGGCGGCTCCGTGCTCCGGGTGGAGGGTCACGCCGTCCGGAGCGGCCACCGAGGTCATGACCCGGTGCTGGGCGGCGGCGGGGGAGGCGGGGGTGGGGGCGGAGCGCTCACGGAGGTGCCGCCGGCGTTCCCGTCGCCGGTCGACCCGCCACCGGAGGAGGTTCCGCCGCCCGAGGAGCTGCCGCCCCCGGAGGAGGAGCCGCCGCCGACCCTCGCCGCGCCGCCGCCCGAGGCGGTGACGATGACGCTCCTGGCGACGACCCGCTTGGTCTTGCGGGCCTTCTGGACGACCACGGGGTGCGCCTTGGCCCAGGCCACGAGCTGGTCGTGGTACTCCTTCGCGGCCTTCGCGTCGGCCTCGGCCTTCGCCTGTGCCTTGACGGCGTCGTGGTGCGCGGTCTCCCGCGCCACGGCGGCGGTCGCGGCACCGGTCGCCGCGACCGCCGACGCTGCGAGCGCGCCGCTGAGCACCGTCAGGAGGGCGCGCGACCGGTCGCGTTGTCCTCGGCTGAGCAGGGATTTCACCGAAGTTCTCCTGAAGTGGTCGGCGGGGGCAGAGGGTCTCGCGTCCTCCACGATGCGCCGACGAGCCTGAAGGGCACGTCATCGCCGTGTTAAGGGAGCGTCATGGCCGGCCGGGCCCGCTCGTTCCTTAACGCACTCTTAGCGCCGGGACGACCCGGGCTTGACCCGGCGCCCCCGACGATGGTCCTCCTCGAACCCTGCTCCGGAGGTACCCCGTGTCCCTGTCGACGACCATCGCGACCGGCACCCTGCTCGGCGGCCTGCTGGCCGTCGGGGTCTACGCGGCGACCGCGCCGTCCGACCAGGTCGCCGCGACCGTCAAGGTGGCCCCCACGTTCGGCCCGGTGCCGACGCCGACCGTCACCCACCTCGCGCCGTGTGCCGCCCCGGCGAAGCTCGAGCACGGGGTGTGCGTCACGCACGTGCCCGGCCCGACCTTCACCGTGCCCGCCTCGGTCCGGTCCAGCTCGTCGACCTCCGACCGCACGGCGGAGCCGACCCACGGACCGACGTCTCGCCCGGCGGCGACCACGCCGACGACGCGTCCGACGACCGGTGACGACGACGGTGACGACCACGGTGGCGAGGACGACCACGACGGTGACGACGACCACGGTGGGTACGGGGACGACTGACGTCGTCCGGCTCCTCGTGGGCCGGCGGTCAGCCGCGGTCGGTGGTGGGCAGGGCCACCCGGACCAGCAGGCCGCCGAGGTCGGAGCGCCCGAGCTCGACCGTGCCACCGGCCTGCTCCGCGATGCGGTGCACGATGGCCAGCCCGAGCCCGGTCGACCCGCCGGCGCTGTGCCCCCGGCCGCGCCACGGCAGGTCCATCCCGGGGCCGGCGTCCTCGACGACGACCTCGACGTGTCGGCGGTCGGGCTGGGCGACCCGCACCCGGATGTCCGCGCCCTCGGGCGTGTGCGCGAAGACGTTGTCCAGCACCGTGTCGACGAGCTCGCGCAGGTCGGCGTCGGACATCGCGACGGCGGCCGTCGTCGGGTCGCCGGTCAGGTGCAGCCAGCGTCCCTGGTCCTCGGCCAGCGGACCCCAGAAGGCGACGCGGGCGGCGACGACGGGGTAGGGGCTCGTCCGGGGGTCGAGCTCGGAGTCGACGGTGCGCCGGGCCGAGCGCACGACCTCGTCGATGCTGCGCTGCAGGTGGTCGACGTGGCGCCGCAGCCGGTCGGCGACGTCGGGGTCCTCGACGAGGTCGGTGTCGAGGCGCAGCGCCGTCACCGGTGTGCGCAGCCGGTGCCCGAGGTCGGCGACGACCTCGCGCTCGGCTCCGACGAGGTCGTGAATGCGGTCGGCGAGCGCGTTGAGCGCCCGGCCCAGCTCGGCCGTCTCCGGCGGGCCGCCGGGCACCGCACGCGCCGAGTCGTCACCCTCGCGCAGCCGGTGGGCCACGGCGGCGACCTCGGTCACCGGCACGCTGACCCGGCGCCCGAGGTTCCACGCCGCGGCCACGGAGAGCCCGACGAGGACCACCCCGAGGCCGCCGATGGTCAGCCACGCCCTCGGCACGCCGGCGCGCAGCTCGTCGGTCGACACGCTCGAGACGACGACCGCCCGCCCGCTCGGCGTGACCACGGCGACGAGCGCGTCGAGCCCGCCCGGCCGGCTGCTCGTGAAGGCGGAGCCGTCCCGGCGGGCCCGCTCGATGGCCACGAGGGTGCGGGCGTCGAGTGGCGCGTCCCCGCCGATGACGGTGCCGTCCGGCTGCACGACGACGACGTCCGGTCCCTGCGCGCTCGCGTCGCGCACCGTGCGCTGCAGGGCGTCCGTCTCGGCACCCGTCGCCACGATCCGGGCGATCGACTGCGCCTGCTCGCGGGCCCGGGTCGTCGCGCGGTCGGAGGCGATGTTGGCCACGAGGAAGCAGAGCGGGACGACGAACGCCACGACGACGGCCGAGGTCGTCGCCGCGACGAGCCACGCGATCCGGCGGGTCATGGCCGGGGGTCGGGAGCGCCGTCGGGAGCGTCGTCGGCGGAGTCGTCGGCGGGTCCCTCGAGGTCCTCGCTGGGCGCCGCGAGCCGGATGCCGACCCCGCGGATGCTGTGGAGGTATCCCGGATGAGCCGCGCTCTCGCCGAGTTTGCGCCGCAGCCACGACAGGTGGACGTCGACGGTGCGCTCACCGCCGCCGTACGGCTGGTTCCAGACGTCCGCGAGGACCTCGCGCTTGCTGACCACCTCGCCGGCGTGCCGCGCGAGGTACAGCAGCAGGTCGAACTCGCGGCGGGAGAGGTCGAGCGCCTCGCCGCGCAGCGTGGCCTCGCGCGACGCCGGGTCGATGGCCAGCTCGCCGATCTCGAGGGCCTGGCTGCCGCCGTCGCCGCTGGTGCGGCGCAGCACCGCGCGCATCCGGGCCTCGAGCTGGTCCATCCCGAACGGCTTGACGACGTAGTCGTCGGCGCCGGCGTCGAGGGCCTTGACGACCGAGGGGTCGTCGTCGCGGGCGGTGACGACGATGACCGGCGTCTGGCGGACCGCGCGCAGCATGCTCAGCAGGCTGTGGCCGTCGAGGTCGGGCAGGCCCAGGTCGAGCAGGACGACGTCGGGGGAGTCGTCGAGGGCCTGCTGGAGGCCGTCCAGGCCGGCGCGGGCGCTCGAGACCGCGTGCCCCCGGTCGGTGAGGGAACGGACGAGGGCGGACCGGATCGCCGGGTCGTCCTCGATGACGAGCACGTGTGCCACAGTGGGCACGGTAGAGCAGGGACGGGGTGACGCGCGTGGACACCACACGGCGCCGGGTCGTGGCGATGGTCACCGGATGGGTGGTCGTCGTCCTCGTCGTCGGTGGGCTGACCTTCGCGGTCGTCTCGCGGGCGGGCAGCGAGGTCGGCCAGGTGTCGGCCCTGCGCACGGCGGCCACCGACGGCCCGGACGACGCGTCCACGTCCGGCTCCTCGACGAGCCCGGGCACGACCCACGCCACCCCGACGCCGACGCGCTCGAGCGACGAGCCCGACGACGGGACGAGCAGCCCGCCCGCGACGGCCCCGACGCACAGCCGGACCACGCCACCGGGCACCTCCTCCCCGACGCGCACGACGCGGCCACCGAGCCCGCCGCCCCCGACCAGGCGCACGGCGTCCTTCACGACCGAGGGCGGCACGCTCGTCGCGTCGTGCACCGGCTCGGCCATCCGCCGCGAGTCGATCACGGTGCGGTACGGCTGGCGGGTCGAGGAGGAGGTCGGCCGCACCCGGCTGTCGGTGCACTTCAAGCGCACCTCGGGTGGCGACGGCGACCGTGAGGGGGCCGCGGTCGCCTCCGACGGCGACGGAGAGGTCGAGCTGACGGTCGCCTGCGTCCAGGGCGTGCCGACCCGCACGTCGCACTAGCCTGCGGTGGTGACCACCGCGATCGTCACCGACTCGACGGCCTACCTCCCTGCGGAGGACCTCGACGGGCTGCCGGTGCACGTCGTGCCGCTGCACGTCGTCGTCGGGGGACGCGAGCACCGCGAGGGGGTCGACGTCGGGGCGGCGGAGGTCGCCGCGGCGCTGCGCTCGTTCACGCCGGTGTCCACGTCGCGGCCGGCGCCGGCGGCGTTCCTCGAGGCCTACGAGGCGGCGGCCCGTGACGGCGCCGACGGGATCGTGTCGGTGCACATCTCCGGCGAGCTGTCGAGCACCGTCGCCGGCGCCGAGCTCGCGGCCGCCGAGTCGCCGGTGCCGGTCCGGGTCCTCGACTCGCGGGCGCTCGGGATGGTCATGGGCGAGGCGGTCCTCGCCGGGGCCCGGGCGGCGCGCGACGGCGCGGGCCTCGACGAGGTCGAGGCACTGGTCCGCGCCACGTGTGCCGGGGCGAGCGTCGTCTTCTACGTCGACACCCTCGAGTACCTGCGCCGCGGAGGCCGCATCGGACGGGCGGGCGCGCTCGTCGGGTCGGCGCTGTCCATCAAGCCGATCCTCGGGCTGCGCGAAGGGCACATCGTCCCGCTCGAGCGGGTCCGCACCTCGAGCCGGGCCATCGCTCGGCTCGAGGAGATCGCGGTGGAGGCGGTCGAGTCGGCCCTCGCCGACGGCGCGCCCGGGGTCGACGTCGCCGTGCACCACCTCGACTCCGCCGAGCGGGCCGACCGGCTCGCCGAGCGGCTCGGGTCGCGGCTGACCGGGTCGGCGGTGCGGGTCGTGGAGCTCGGCGCCGTCGTCGGAGCGCACGTCGGTCCGGGCACCCTCGCCGTGGCCGTCGTGCCGCGGGTCGCCCGGTGACGCGGTGACCCGGTGACCGTCGGCGGCGCGCTCGGGCTGCTCGTGGTGGCCGTCGTGGCCTTCCTCGTCGGTGCGGTCAACCCCGCGACGCTCGTCGCCCGGGCCCTCGGGGTCGACCTGCGCGGTGCCGGCTCGGGCAACCCGGGCGCGACGAACGCCGGCCGGGTGCTGGGCCGGAAGTGGGGCGTCCTCGTCCTCGTCCTCGACGTGGCCAAGGCGTACCTGCCGACGCTGCTCGCCCTCTGGCGGTTCGGGCTGTGGGCGGCGCTCGTCGCGGGGCTGGCGGTGGTCCTCGGACACGTCTTCAGTCCTTTCCTCCGCGGGCACGGCGGCAAGGGCGTGGCCTGCGCGCTCGGCGCGATCCTCGCCGTCGCGCCGCTCGTCGCCCTCGTCGCGCTCGTCGTCTTCGGTGTCGCGGTGTCGGTCGTCCGCTTCGTCGGCGAGGCGTCGGTCGTCGTCACGCTCGTCCTCGTCGGCATCGGGGCGCTGGGGCTCGGCGGGTGGCCGCCGGTCGTCGGTGGGCCGGCGGGTGGATGGCTCGTCGTCCTCGCCCTCGTCGTCCTCTCCCGGCACCGGCGCAACGTCGTCGCCTGGTGGGGGCGGCACCGCAGGGCCTGAGGTCCTCCCGCTGCGGGCGAGTCCCGTAGGCGGGCGTCGTCCACAGGGCGGTCGGGGCGGGGTGGCCGTCCACAGATCGCCGGGGGCAGCGGCCGGTGGCGGGTCGGGGTCCCTAGCGTCACGACATGCGCGGGCGACCCGACCCCGCCGCCGTCTCCCCCCGGGCGATGGCGTGGCTGCGCTCGTCCGCGCGCGGCCGGGTCACGGCGGGCGGATGGCTCCCGTCGCGCCCGTCCGGCACGTCGCCCCCGGAGCTGCCGCAGGCCCGGGACGAGGAGGTGCCGGAGCGGCGGCGGGCGGCCCGGGGACGGGGACGGGCGCGGGAGCGTCGGGACCGGCCGTGGGCCCGGCTCCGGGGCTTCGCGCGGCTGCCCGCGACGCTGTCGGGCGCCCGCTGGCAGCCCGGCCGGTCCGCCGTGCTCGGCGTGCTCGTCGTCGTGGTGCTCGCCGTGCTCGTCCTCGGCCTGCGCGTCGCCCGGGCGGGCTCCGGGCACGGCGACGTCGTCGCGCCGGGCAGCCGCGACGGCCCCGTGGGGGTCTCCGCCGGGGCGGTGTCGGTCGGTGTGCCGCAGGGCGGTCCGTCCGCCGGGGCGTCCGATCCCGGTGTCGGTGCGTCGCCCACCCCGAGCGTCGGGGCGAGCGGCTCGGCGGGGCTCGTCGTCCACGTGGGCGGCCGGGTCTGGCACCCGGGGGTCCTCCGCCTTCCCGTCGGGTCGCGGGGCGCCGCCGCCGTCGCGGCCCCGGGGGGGGCGT